>Ga0081455_10000392_pt1 | contig 57696 bp, 53 predicted proteins | sample TabmetS3T2R1_FD_70207 | JGI IMG/M metagenome (GOLD analysis project Ga0081455, IMG submission 70207) | Tabebuia heterophylla rhizosphere microbial communities from the University of Puerto Rico - S3T2R1 | ecosystem: Host-associated > Plants > Roots > Rhizosphere ...
GGGGGGGGGGGGGGGGGGGGGGGGCGCCCCTTCTTCTTCTGCATCGACTGAGGCAGTCCCTCACCCCAACCCTCTCCCGCACGCGGGAGAGGGAGTCCTAGGAGCCTGTATCGCGCTCGCCTTTCCGGATCGGGTTGCGAAACGGCGCGGCGCGGATGGGGCCGACTGGATTTCCGTAGGCGGGCGCGGGTTCAAGCTCGATCCATTGTCGCCGCTGGCACGCGAACCCTGGCTGGCGGTGGCCGAAACGCAGGGGATGGCGGCGGGCGCGCGCATTCTGTCCGCTGCGCCGATCAGCGAAGCCGAGGTCGAGGCTCTGTTCGGCGATCGGATCGAGACCGTGACCAATGTCCGCTTCGAGGCGGGCGCAGTGGCGGCGACGCGCGAGCGGCGGCTGGGCGCGATCACACTGAAACGCGGGCCGGCCGACCGGATCGAACCGCGTGAAATCGAGGCGGCGCTGATCGAGGGCGTGCGCGCCGGGGGGTTGAATCTGCTGCCGTGGGGCGAAGCGGCTTCGGCCTTGCGGTTACGGGCGGGGTTTTCAGGTGTAGGCGATCTTTCCGACGAACGGTTGCTGGCCGACCTCGATCTGTGGCTGCCGCCGTTGCTGTCGGGCAAGCGCAGACTGTCCGATGTCGACCCCGGCGCGCTGCATGGCGCGCTGGAGGGGTTGATCGGCTGGGAGGGCAAATCCGCCATCGACCGGCGCGCACCTGCCTATCTGGAAACGCCGGCCGGGAGCAGCCATGCGATCGACTATGGCGCGGAGGGCGGGCCGGCGGTGGACGTGCGGGTGCAGGCGCTGTTCGGGATGACGCGACATCCGGTGCTGGGCGATGGCACGCCGATCACGCTGCGGCTGACCTCGCCCGCCGGGCGGCCGATCCAGACGACCAAGGATCTGCCCGGTTTCTGGGCGGGGAGCTGGGCGGCGGTGGCGAAGGAAATGCGGGGGCGCTATCCCAAGCATCCCTGGCCCGACGATCCCGCCGGGGCCAATGCGACGCTGCGCACCAAGAAGGCGGACGCGCGGCGGGGTTGAAGAATCAGGGCCCTTGACGAATCCGGGGCGGATGGCGCAGGTCGAGGCTGGTATTTGCGCTCACCCTGAGCTTGTCGAAGGGTGCCTGGAGGCTTCGACAGCCCCGGATCAAGTCCGGGGCTGAGCGCTTTTGGATTGGGATGAACGGCTCGATGGCGAAGGCGCACATCTATCAGCGGATCAAGAACAGCATGCAGTCGGGCCGCGCGCGGGTCGGCACATGGGAGTTGCTGTTCGAGCCAGCCGACGCCCAGCGCCCCGATCCGTTGACTGGCTGGGCCGGGAGCAGCGACACCCGCCGCCAGGTGCGGCTGAGCTTTCCGACGCTGGAGGCGGCGCAGGAATATGCCCGGCGGCAGGGGATTGAAGTGACGCATGTCGTGCCCTGCGCGCCGAAGACGCTGAAGATTCAAACCTATGCGGATAATTTCAAATAACCGTCATTCCAGCGGACGCTGGAATCCCTTTTCCTTATCTCGGGTGAAGCAAGAACTGAGATCCCAGCTTTCGCTGGGATGACATGGGTCAGGCGTCGGTGAATTCTTCCAGCGCCTGTGACGCCTCAAGCCAGCGGGCCTCGGCCTCGTCCAGCTTTGCCTGAACGTCGGCACGGCGTTTCATCAACTCCGTCATCGTCAGCTTGACTTCTTCCGGCCCGGCTGAGGCGGGATCGAACATCGCGCGATCGATACGGGAGCGAAGGGCGGTCAGCTCGGCCATTTCCTTTTCTGCCTTGTGAACCGCGATGCGGAGTGTCTTGTTCTGCTCGCGGGCTTGCGCGGCGGCGCGGCGATCGGCCTTGCGGTCGCTCTTGGCGGCGGGTGCGCCCTGATCCGAGCCGCCACCATTGCCTGACTTGCCGAGGATCAGGTCGGTATAATCGTCGAGCGTGCCGCTGAAATCCTGCGCGCGGCCGCCATCGACCAGTACGAGCCGATCTGCGGCGAGTTCGATCATGTGGCGATCGTGGCTGACGATCACGACCGCGCCCGAATAATCGTTGAGCGCCTGCACCAGCGCTTCGCGGCTGTCGACGTCGAGGTGGTTGGTGGGCTCGTCGAGGATCAGCATGTTGGGCGCGTCGCGGGTGATCAGCGCCAGTGCGAGTCGGGCGCGCTCGCCGCCGGAGAGGCTGCCGACCTTCTGGGTGGCGCGATCGCCCGAGAAACCGAAGCGGCCGAGCTGCGCGCGCACGGCGGCGGGGGTCGAGCCCTTCATCACGCGGGTCATATGTTCCAGCGGCGTGTCGCGGACGTCGAGTTCCTCGACCTGATACTGGGTGAAATAGCCGACGCTGAGCTTGCCCGAGGCGTTGCGCGCGCCCTCCATCGCCGGAAGCTGGGCGGCGAGCAGGCGGGCGAGCGTCGTCTTGCCGTTGCCGTTGCGGCCGAGCAGCGCGATGCGCTCGTCGGGATCGATGCGCAGGTTCAGCCGTTCCAGCACGGGCGTGCCATTGTAGCCGACCGAGGCCATGTCGAGGGTAATGAGCGGCGGGCGCATCTCGGGCGGGCTGGGGAAGGCGAAGCTGAGGCTCGGATCCTCCAGCACGGCGGCGATCGGCTGCATCCTGGCAAGCGCCTTGGCGCGGGATTGCGCCTGCTTGGCGGTCGAGGCGCGCGCGCTGTTGCGGGCGATATAATCCTTCAGCTTCTCGCGCTCGGCCGCCTGCCGCTCGCGCGCGGCGGTCAATTGGGCGATGCGCTCGGCGCGCTGACGTTCGAAGGCGTCGTAGCCGCCGGGGTAGAGCGTGATCTTGCCCTGTTCGAGATGCAGGATGTGATCGACGACATTGTTGAGCAGGTCGCGCTCGTGGCTGATGATGACGATGGTCGCGCGGTAGCCGCGCAGGAAATCCTCGAGCCAGAGCGTCGCTTCGAGATCGAGGTGGTTGGAGGGCTCGTCGAGCAGTAGCAGATCGGGCGCGGAGAACAGCAGCGAAGCCAGCGCGACACGCATCTTCCAGCCGCCCGAATAGCTGTCGAGCGGGCGGCCCTGCATCTCCTCGTCGAAGCCGAGGCCGACGAGGATGCGGGCGGCGCGGGCCGGGGCAGTGTAGGCGTCGATCGCGTTCAGCCGCTCGTGGATCTCGCCGACGCGGTCGGGATCGTGGCAGGTCTCACTTTCGTGGAGCAGGGCGGCGCGCTCGGTATCGGCCGCGAGCACGGCCTCGATCGGGGTGGTGGTGCCGCTCGGGGCTTCCTGCGCGATATAGCCGATGCGGGTGCCGCGCGGCATGTCGATGCCGCCCTCGTCGGGATCGATCTGGCCGATCATCGCCTTCATCAGCGTCGACTTGCCCGCCCCATTGCGGCCGATCAGGCCGACGTGCGAGCGCGGCGGCAGCGACGCAGTCGCGCGATCGAGGATAGTACGGCCGCCAAGCCGCACGGTGACGCCATTCAGATTCAGCATGCGCGCGCCGATAGCATGATTTTCTGAAAAGTCAGCGGGGTGGCTGGCTGCTGGACAGTGTTTCCGTGCGCGCTACAGTCCGCCTTCCAGACAGTTCCCCGGCGAAGGCCGGGGTCCAGTTGGAAAACCCTGTAAGGGTGCGCTTCCATCGGATGGGCACCAACCTGGACCCCGGCCTTCGCCGGGGAACGATGACAGCGCACCGGGGGAATCATGGACCCATTGCAGCTATTCGAACTGATCATCGCGATGCTGGTGGCGATCATCGCGCTGCGTTATGCGGGCGACAGGCTGGGATTGCCGCCCGCGGCCGCGCTGCTGACCGGCGGGGCGCTGCTCGCCTTCCTCCCGGGCCTGCCCACGATCTCGCTCGATCCCGAGCTGGTGCTCGTCATCTTCCTGCCGCCGCTGCTGATGGACGGCGCGTGGTTCATCGCGCTCCGGCATCTCAAGCGGCACATGATCGGCATCCTTTCGCTTGCGATCGGCGCCGTGATCTTCACGACCATCGCGGTTGCGGTGGTCGCCCATATGCTGATGCCGTCATTGCCGTGGGCGGCCTGTGCCGCGCTCGGCGCGATCGTCTCGCCGCCGGACGCCATTTCCGCGCGGGCCGTACTGCAGCGGGTGAAGCTGCCCCGGCGGCTGTCGATCCTGCTCGAAGGCGAAAGCCTGCTCAACGACGCGACCGGGCTGGTGCTGTTCCGCTTCGCGATCGCGGCGGGGGTGACCGGCGCGTTCAGCGCGGTCGACGCGCTGCAAAGCTTCCTGATCCTCGCGACCGGCGGCGCGATCGTCGGGGCGGCGATCGGCACCGCCTGGGTGCTGCTGGTCCGGCGGCTGGGCGATGACCATCTGATGATCGCTGCGTCCATATTGGTGGGCTGGACGGCTTATCTGGCGGCTGAGATGGCCCATGTCTCGGGGGTGATCGCCACCGTCGTCGCCGGGCTGATCTGCGGCTGGTATCAGCATGTCGTGTTCTCGGCGGCAGTGCGGCTGCGGGGCGCCGCCTTCTGGAATGTGCTGATCTTCCTGATGGAAGCGTCGGTGTTCATGCTGATCGGCTCCTCGCTGCGCGGGGTGATCGAACGGATCGGCGGCTTCAGGGTGGTGATCGACGAGATGGCGATCCCGGTTCTGCTGATCCTGCTGGCGCTCGCGCTCGCGCGGTTCGCCTGGGTGTTCGCGTCGGATGCCCTCATCGCGCTGCTGCGAACGATGGGGTTGCGCCGCTACAAGCCGCTGGGCGCGCGGGCCGCGACCGTGCTGAGCTGGGCGGGGATGCGCGGGGTGGTGACGCTCGCGGTGGCGCTCAGCGTGCCGGCCGCTTTTCCGGGGCGCGATTTCATGCTCGTCACGGCCTTCACGGTCATATTGGGAACCGTGCTGATCCAGGGCACGAGCCTCGGGCTGCTGATCCGCTGGGCGGGCCTGCGCGAACCGGAGGCGGAACGGGCGCGGATGTCGATCAGCGAGGCCGAGGCCGCGATGGCACAGGTGCAGGTCCACCTGGTCGAAAGCCGCGCTTATGACCAGGACGGCAATCTCGCCCATCCGCGGCTGTTGGACACCTATCAGCGCAAGGCCAATATTCTGACTGAATATGCGGGTCAGGAAGAGCATTTCGCGCCACGGCTCCACGCCCATTTCGATCTCGTACTCGAAGCGATCGCCGCCGGCCGCGCGGAACTGATCCGTCTGCATCGCGCGGGCGACATCGACGAGCATACGCTGCACGAACTCGAGCGGGATCTCGACCTGGAAGAGCTGAGCGCGCTTTCGGCGAAGGCGTGAGATCGACGGAACGGGCGCGAGACCCGCTCTCCCGATGTGATCAGATCAGTCCGGCGAGCGGGCTCGACGGATCTGCATAGAGGCGCTTCCCCATGCGGCCGGCGCGATAGGAAAGGCGCCCGGCTTCAACCGCCGCTTTCATTGCCGCCGCCATCATGATCGGGTTCTTGGCCTCGGCGATCGCGGTGTTCATCAGCACGCCATCGCAGCCAAGCTCCATCGCCACGGCGGCATCCGATGCCGATCCCACGCCCGCATCGACCAGCACGGGCACCGTGGCGCCCTCCACGATCAGGCGGATCGTGACCCGGTTCTGGATGCCGAGCCCCGAGCCGATCGGCGCGCCGAGCGGCATCACCGCGACCGCGCCGGCCTCCTCAAGCTGCTTCGCGGCGATCGGATCATCGACGCAATAGACCATCGGCTTGAAGCCCTCCTTGGCCAGCGTCTCGGTCGCGCGGAGCGTCTCGCGCATGTCGGGATAGAGCGTCTTGGCCTCGCCCAGCACTTCGAGCTTCACCAGCTCCCAGCCGCCCGCCTCGCGGGCCAGCCTGAGCGTGCGGACCGCCTCGTCGGCGGTGAAGCAGCCGGCGGTATTGGGCAGATAGGTGATTGTCTTCGGATCGATGAAATCGGTCAGCATCGGCGCCTTGGGATCGGCGATGTTGACGCGGCGCACCGCCACCGTGACGATTTCCGCGCCCGATGCCTCCACGGCGGCGGCGTTCTGCGCGAAATCCTTGTACTTGCCAGTGCCGACGATCAGCCGCGAGCGGAAGGTGCGGCCGGCGACGGTCCAGCTATCGTCATCGACACCGGTGGCATGATCGCCGCCGCCCACAAAATGAACGATCTCGATCTCGTCGCCATCCTCGATCGTCACCCGCGCGAGGGTCGAGCGGGGCACCACCGCAAGATTGCGCTCAACCGCCACCTTGGCCGGGTCCAGCCCCAACTTGCGGGCCAGATCGGCGAGGTTCAAGCCTGTCGCGACGCGGCGATGCTCGCCATTGACCCGGATGGAGATGGTATTGTCGGTGAGCATGGTCTACTTTGCGTTGGTGTTGGCCAGGTCTCAGGCCGCTTTCGCCGAGAGCTTCACTCCAAGCACCTTTGCGACCCGAAGGATAGTGGCGAACTCGGGATTTCCATCCGCGCTCAGCGCCTTGTAGAGACTTTCGCGCGACATGCCGGCAAGCCGCGCGACTTCCGTCATGCCCCGCGCCCGCGCCACCACTCCGATCGCATGCGCGACATAGCCTGCATCGCCGGTCGCCAGCGCATCATCGATCAACTCGGCCTGCCCTTGCGGATCATCCCGCAGATATTTTGCGGCATCAAAGGGAATAGTTTCCAGGGCCATGTTCAATTCCCGAGATCGTCCATCATTGCTTTCGCCCGATCGATATCACGCGACTGGCTACCCTTGTCGCCACCGCACAGGAGCAAAACAACCGTTTGACCCTGATGGGTATAATAGACGCGGTAACCGGGGCCATGCGCGACACGAAGCTCATGCAACCCGCCGCCGAGAGACTTCGTGTCTCCGAAAAGACCGACCTGCAATCGGGCAAGCCGTTGCAGGATCCGCCGCTTACCCGCCAGGTCACGCAATTCCAAAAGCCATATTTCGAAAAGCGGAGTTTCACGAACTTCTATCTGCACACCATGTATCCCATGGGATACGACATGTCAATGCTTTCCCTTTGCTCGATCCGCCACGCGGCCATATAGGGGTCCGCAACGTAGCGCCGCAACCGGAAGGCACATCATGGCTGATATAGCGACGGTCTTCGTCCTCAACGGCCCCAATCTCAACCTGCTGGGGCTCCGCGAGCCGGAGATCTACGGCCATGACACGCTCGACGACATCGCCGGGCGGCTGGAGGATCGCGCGCGCGAAACGGGGCTGACGATCGACATGCGCCAGTCCAACCATGAGGGCCATCTGATCGACTGGCTGCACGAGGCCAATGCGCGCGGCGTGAAGGCCGTGCTGTTCAATCCCGGCGGGTTCACGCACACTTCGGTGGCGCTCCATGACGCGATCAAGTCGATCAACATACCCGTGATCGAGGTGCACCTGTCGAACCCCCACGCGCGGGAGGAATTCCGGCACAAGAGCTTCGTCGGATCGGCCGCGAGGGGGACAATCGCCGGTTTTGGCGCCAATAGCTATCTGCTCGCGCTGGACGCGGCGGCGAGTCTCTGACAGTAGCGACGCTTTCGAGTTCGTCCCAGGGTCAACGACAAGAAGGATTTTTCATGAGCGAACAGCCCAGCCGGGCGATGCAGATCGAGGCCGATCTCGTCCGCCAGCTTGCCGAACTGCTCGATGAAACGCAGCTTTCCGAAATCGAGGTGCAGGACGGCGACCGCCGCATCCGCGTCGCCCGGACGCTTGCAATGGCCGCCGCGCCGGTTGTCGCCGCGCCGGCTCCGGTGTTGGCATCGCCCGCAACGTCGGCGGCGGCCTCGCCCGAAGCCGCCTCTGGCGATCATCCCGGCACGGTCAAGTCGCCGATGGTCGGCACCGTCTATCTCGCCGCCGATCCCGAATCCCCGGCCTTCGTCGCGGTCGGCGAAACGGTCGCGGCGGGCGCCACCCTGCTGATCGTCGAGGCGATGAAGGTGATGAACAGCATCGCCGCGCCGCGCGCCGGGACGGTCAAGGCCGTGCTGGTGGAGAACGGCCAGCCCGTCGAGTATGATCAACCGCTCGTCATCGTCGAATAGGCGGAAGCGGCCATGGCCATCCAGAAAGTCCTGATCGCCAATCGCGGCGAGATCGCGCTGCGCATCCACCGCGCCTGCCACGAGATGGGCATCAAGACGGTTGCGGTCCATTCGACCGCCGACACCGACGCGATGCACGTCCGCCTCGCCGACCAGGCGATCTGTATAGGCCCGCCGCCCGCGGCCGACAGCTATCTCAACATCCCCGCGATCATCGCCGCCGCCGAGATCTCGGGCGCGGATGCCATTCACCCCGGCTACGGTTTCCTGAGCGAGAACGCCCGCTTCGCCGAGATCGTCGAAAGCCACAACATCATCTGGATCGGCCCCAAGCCCGAGCATATCCGCACGATGGGCGACAAGGTCGAGGCCAAGCGCACCGCCGCCAAGCTTGGCCTGCCGCTCGTGCCCGGGTCCGATGGCCCGATCGACAACGTCGAGGACGCGCGTACGGTGGCCGAGGAGATCGGCTACCCCGTGCTGATCAAGGCGGCTTCGGGCGGCGGTGGGCGCGGCATGAAGGTGGTTTCGCAGGCAAGCGAGCTTGAGGCCGCGATCGCGCAGGCCGGATCGGAGGCCAAGGCGGCGTTCGGCGACGACACCGTCTACATGGAGAAATATCTCGGCGATCCCCGCCATATAGAGTTCCAGATCTTCGGGGACGGCAACGGCAACGCGATCCATGTCGGCGAGCGCGACTGCTCGCTCCAGCGCCGCCACCAGAAGGTGCTCGAGGAAGCGCCCTCGCCGGTGATCAGCCACGCCCAGCGCGAGGAAATGGGGATGCTGGTCTCCCGCGCGATGGCCGACATGGGCTATCGCGGCGCGGGCACGATCGAGTTCCTCTACGAGGACGGCAATTTCTACTTCATCGAGATGAACACCCGCCTGCAGGTCGAACATCCCGTGACCGAGGCGATTACCGGCCTCGATCTCGTCCGCGAGCAGATCCGCATCGCCGAGGGCAAGCCGCTATCGGTCAAGCAGGAGGATCTCGAATTTCGCGGCCACGCCATCGAATGCCGGATCAACGCCGAGGATCCGATGACCTTCGCGCCCTCGCCCGGCCTGGTCTCCGGGTTCCACGCGCCCGGCGGCATGCACGTCCGCGTCGATAGCGGGCTTTATGCGGGCTATCGGGTGCCGCCTTATTACGACAGCATGATCGCCAAGCTGATCGTCTACGGCCGCGACCGCGAAGGCGCGATCCGCCGCCTCAAGCGGGCGCTGGAGGAGTTCGTCATCACCGGCGTCAGGACAACCATCCCGCTCCACCAGAAGCTCATCGACGATCCCGACTTCCTGGCGGGCGACTACACGATCAAGTGGCTGGAGCAGTGGCTGGCGAAAGACGCGGGCGCGTGAAGGCGACGATCTGGCACAACCCGAATTGCGGCACCTCGCGCAAGACGCTGGCGATCCTGCAGGAGACGCCGGACGTCGAGATCGAGGTGATCGAATATCTCAAGACCCCGCCGTCGCGCGACAAGCTCAAGGCGCTCTACGCCAAGGCCGGCATCACGCCGCGCGAAGGGCTGCGCGCCAGGCAGGAGGAGGCCAAGCCCTTCCTCGACGCGCCTGACGCTGCGATCCTCGACGCGATGACGGCCAACCCGATCCTGATCGAACGGCCGCTGGTCGAAACCGACAAGGGCGTCCGCCTTTGCCGCCCGCAGGAGAAGGTGCGGGAAATTCTCTGAACAAGCGTCGTCCCAGCGAAAGCTGGGATCTCTCTTTTCTATCTCGCATCGAAAAAGAAATGAGATTCCCGCCTTCGCGGGAATGACGCGGTGTGATCTTAGGCCTTCTTCCGCGCCTCGCCGATCGCCTTGCTGAGCGCGTCATAGCCGACGGCGCCCTGCAGGATATGGTCGCCGATCACAAAGGTCGGCGTCCCCGTCACGCCGAGCTGGCGCGCAAGCACCAGATTGGCGTCAATCTCTCGGCCGATCGCGCCATCGGCATCCGGCCGGGGCGTGACCCCGGTTTCCTTCAGGATGCGCGCAATGATGGCCTCGTCGGGCGGTCCGCTCGCGAACAGCCGACGGTGGAAATCGAGATAGCGGCCCTGGCCAGCCGCCACCAGCGCGGCCTGGGCGGCGACTTCGCTGCCCGGCCCGAGGATCGGAATCTCCCGCCACACGACGCGGAGATTCCTGTCGGTGGCGAGCAGTCGATCGATGTCTTTCGCGCTCGCCCGGCAATAGCCGCAGCTATAGTCGGTGAACATCACCAGGGTCACGTCCGGCCTGGCCGCGCCCGCCCACGCGCCCTTGAACGGCGTTTCCAGGGCGGGACCATGCCGCGAAACAAGCTGGCTGGTCTCCTTCGCCTGCAAGCGCTTCATCGCTTCGGGAAGGATCTCGGGATTGTTGAGAATATAGTCCCGCACGATCGTCTCGGTGCCCGCGCGGCTACTGGTCCCCTGCCATAGCTGCAGGAGCGCCGCGCCAACCGCCATACCCCCCAGCGCGGCGCCCAGCAGCAGCCATCGCGATCGGATCAGATCCCTGTTCGTCACTTCTTCTTCTTTCGCTGTTCAAGCTCGCTCTTGGACACCATGGCGATATCCTGCGCGCGCAGCCAGTCCGGAGTGCCCTTGGGCAAGCTCTGCTCGGCCATCCGCGCGGGCCCGAGCGCGAGCTGCGGTTGCCCCATCAGATTGTAGCGTTCGGCGGTGGCCAACGCAGCGCGCGCCTGATCGCCTTCGCGGTCGTAGATGATGCCGAGCTGATACCAGGCGTCGGGATTCTCATTGTCGCGCTGCACGGCGAGCCGCAACACGCGCCGGGCCTCGTCGAAATAGGACGGATCCTCGGTCGAGATCAACGCATGGCCGAGCAGCGCCGAAATGAGCGGCTGGTTGGCCGATCGCGCGACCGCCTCGCGCAATGCCGGGATGGCTTCCTTGGGCTTGCCCGATTCGAGCAGGATCTGGCCCTGCAGTTCCAGGAAATAAGGATCATGCGGATCGGCCGCGACCAGGCGATCAGCCTCCGCGCTTGCCCTGTCCGGATAGGCGGCCTTGTGCCACGCATAGGCCCGCGCGTAAGTCGCGGGGATGCTCCGGTCGCTTTCGGGATATTCGCGCAACGTGATATCCGGCTCCTGCACGAAGCCGGTGAGCTTGGCCTTAACCCGCTGGAAACGCGCCTCGATCGCGGGATCGGTCGGCTTGTTCCACGCCGGCGCGACATCGAGATCGTGCTGCAGGGTGGCGGCGCGATCGGACGACATCGGGTGGGTCAGCGCGTAGGGGTCGACATCGGCATAGCTGGAGGACAGGCGATATTCCTCCTTCCTGAGCTTGCCGAAAAATTCGATCATGCCCTTGCCCGAGATGCCCGCCTTGTTGAGAAAGCTGACGCCCGCAGCGTCCGCGCTCGATTCCTGGGTGCGCGAAAAGGCGAGGAACTTGCCCATCGCCGCCTGCTGCCCGGCGGAGATGATGCCCATGCCGGCGTCACCGCCGCCCGCCGCCATCGCGGCCACGCCGAGCAGGAGGCTGAGTAGGGTGATACCGGTCGCTGCTTTCATGCCTTCGCCGAAGCGGACGACATGGCCGCCAGTGATATGGCCAAGCTCGTGCGCGATCACGCCCTGCACCTGATTGGCATTGTCGGCGGCGGTGATCAGACCGGAATGAATGTAGACGACCTGACCGCCCGCGACGAAGGCGTTGATGCTCGGATCGCCGATCAGAATGATGTCGACATTGCGCGGATCGAGCCCCGCCGCCACGATCAGCGGGCGGGCCATATCCTTGAACAGCGTCTCGGTCTCGGCATCGCGCAAGATGGATTGCGCCATGGCGGGCCGGGCGACCAGCGCCAGGGACAGCAGCAGGCCGGCCAAAAGCCGGACGAGGTACGTGGCAGGACGACGATGACACATCGATCCTCTCCTGTGCGCCCGCCGCTTAACCGGCGATGAAATGGCGGCTGATACGGACGGCCGCCGCTTCGTAGCTTACTCGCCGAACGTCCGCTGCCACCAGCCCCGGCGCGGCTCGTCGGCGGCTTCGGCCATTGGCTCGGCCTCGACCACGGCTTCGGGCTCCGATTCAGCCACGGGCACAGCTACCTTGCGTGCGCGCGTCCGCTTCGGCTTGGCCGGCGCGGCTTCCTCGGCGGTGACTTCGGGCGTGGGCACTTCAGGCTCAGGCGCTTCAGCTTCGACCGCCGCCTTGCGGCGTCCACGCTTGGGTTTGGGCGCCTCGGCGGCCTCGACCACCGGCTCGGTCTCAACCGCTTCCTCGGTCTTGCGCGCACGACGGCGACGCGCTGGCTGTTCCTCTGCGACAGGCTCCGCGGCGGGCTCGGACTGGACCGCTTCCAACGCCTCGACCTGGATTTCCGTCACTTCCTCGGCAGCGCCTTCGCCACGGCCCCTGCCGCCACGACGACCCCGGCGATTGCGACGGCGACGTCCCTCGCCTTCGCCGGACGCTTCAGCGGCTACGGTCGCGGTTTCCGCCTCGGCCTCGGTCTCATCGGACGGCTCTTCCGCTTCGTCGGCGGATGAGGCAATTTCGGAGCCGTCCTGCTCGCGATTGCCTCCACGTCCGCGACGGCGACGGCGACGACGACGACGACGGGGGTCGCCACGCTCCTGATCGCCATCAGCGGCAGGGCGGGCGTCGCGCTCTTCCTGCTCCTCTTCTTCCTCTTCCTCATCGTCCTCTTCTTCGGCCAGATCATCCTCCGGCTCGGGCTCGATCGCGATGCGCTCCATCCTCGGGGCATGCGAGGGCGGTGGGCCGCTCGCTTCGACCGACATGCGCGCGCCTTCGAGCGTGCCGTCGGGCAAAATCTCGATCGCGACGCCGTAACGCTCCTCGATCTCGGCAAGCTCGGCGCGCTTCCGATTCAGCACATAGATCGCGGCTTCCTGCGAACAGCGCAGCGTGAGCCGGCTCCCGCGCCCGCGCGCGGCCTCGTCCTCGAGCATGCGCAGTGCCGAGAGTCCCGCTGACGAGGCGGTACGGACGAGGCCGGTGCCCTCGCAATGCGGGCATTGCCGGGTCGACGCTTCGAGCACGCCGGTACGCAGGCGCTGGCGGCTCATCTCGAACAGGCCGAAGCTCGAGATGCGACCGACCTGGATGCGCGCGCGATCGTTCTTGAGCGCTTCCTTCATCGCCTTCTCGACCTTCCGGACGTTGGAGCCGTGCTCCATGTCGATGAAGTCGATGACGACCAGACCCGCCATGTCGCGCAGGCGAAGCTGCCGGGCAATCTCGTTGGCGGCCTCGAGATTGGTGTTGAGCGCCGTTTGCTCGATATTATGCTCGCGCGTCGAGCGCCCCGAGTTGATGTCGATCGACACCAGCGCCTCGGTCGGATTGATCACCAGATAGCCGCCCGATTTGAGCTGGACGAGGGGCTGGTACATCGCCGCGAGCTGATCCTCGACCCCGAAGCGCTGGAACAGCGGCACCGGATCGGCATAGCCGACCACCTTCTTGACGTGGCTTGGCATCAAGAGCTTCATCAGCGAACGCGCCGATCGATAGCCCTCCTCGCCTTCGACGATCACCTCGTCGATATCGCGGTTGTAAAGGTCGCGGATCGCGCGCTTGATCAGGTCGCTGTCGCCGTAGATCAAGGTCGGCGCGGAGGATTTCAGCGTAGTCTCGCGGATCTCGTCCCACAGCCGCGCGAGATAATCGAAGTCGCGCTTGATCTCGACCTTGGTGCGCTGGAGCCCGGCGGTGCGAACGATGCAGCCCATCGTCCTGGGCAGGTTGAGATCCGCCATGATCGATTTCAGGCGCTTGCGGTCGGCGACGTTGGAGATCTTCCGACTGATACCTCCGCCATGGCTGGTATTGGGCATCAGCACGCAATAGCGGCCGGCGAGGCTCAGGTAAGTGGTGAGCGCGGCGCCCTTGTTGCCGCGTTCTTCCTTGACCACCTGGACGAGCAGCACCTGACGGCGGCGGATGACGTCCTGGATCTTGTAGCGACGGCGGAGCGCCATGCGGCGGCTGCGCAGGCGATCGACCGCGCTTTCGTCGCTGGCCTCGTTCTGGACGGCCTCGGGCCTGGCTACCTCGCCGTCCTCATCATCGTCATGATGATCATCGGTGTCCTCGGCATGCTCGGCCTCTTCGTCTTCCTCATGCTCTTCCTCTTCCTCGCGGGCGCGCAGCGCCTCTTCCTCGGCGGCATGCTCGGCCTCCTCGCGGAGCAAGGCGTCGCGATCTTCCTTGGGGATCTGATAATAGTCGGGATGGATTTCCGAAAAAGCGAGGAAGCCGTGACGGTTGCCGCCATAATCGACGAAGGCCGCCTGGAGCGACGGTTCGACGCGCGTGACCTTGGCTAGATAGATATTCCCCTTGAGCTGCTTGCGCTCGGCGCTTTCGAAATCAAACTCCTCGATGCGGTTGCCTTTGACGACCGCCACGCGGGTTTCCTCCCGGTGGCGAGCATCGATCAACATGCGGATGGTCATTATTATGTCTCCGGGCGCGGGCCGCCGTCAGCAGAGGACGACGGCACGCGCCGTAAAAAAGGGACGGCGGCGCGATTTCCCGTCGCGCCGCGCTCGTCCGGATCATTGCGATGTGTGTTGCATCTGCCGCATGACCACCCCCGACGCCGCGCGTCGAGCTGAAGTCCCGCCCTTCGTCACCGCCTTGAGGCGGGCGAAATTGGACGGGAGTGAAGTGGTTCATGGGCATCAACCTTGTGGACCGGCGACCGAAGTCACCGGCACGTTCTTCCGGCGGCAACCGAGCCTTGCAAAGGCCGGCTTGGGCCGGACATTCGCTGCTAGCATTCGACAGGCGAAGGGGCAAGCAGGGACGACAGGGCTTTGTGGGGCCGAATCGTAAATCTTCGATTAACCTTCCTCGTCCAGCATGATTTGCACCAGAGTCACCGATTAGGTTATAGGATGTCGATCAATGCTGGGGCAGTCATGATTATTGCGCGGAGCCATATCGGGCTCAGTTCAGTAAGTTCCTTCTTTTCGGCGTTCGTCGCTTGTTTGGTGTTGGTGTTGGGGATTGCCTCGCCATCTCGCGCCGCCTCCGTGCGCGGTATCGATTTTGGAACGGATGAGATTGTCCTGCGCTTCGACGGCATGGTTGGGCGCGCGTCGGCCTTCGTGGTGGATGGCCCCAACCGGCTGGCAATCGACATAGCCGACGCCAATGCCGGCTCGGGCGGCGTGCCCACGGGACCGTTCACCGCCATCCGGCACGGGCAGTTCGATCCGAAAACGGCGCGCGTTGTGATTAATCTCGCCAGGCCGATGGTGGTCACCGGCGGCCATCTGAGCCAGGATGGACGCGCGCTCGTGCTATCGCTCGCCAGTGCAACGGCGAGTGGCTTCCAGACAGCGGTGAAGACCGGCCGCAAGACCTTCGCGTCGTCGCTTGTCGCAGCGAGTTTCACCTCGTCCTCCCGGGGTATCACCGTGCCGATCGGACCACCCAGCCGGCCCGGAGCGATCAAGCTTCCCCCGGTTGAAGGTGGACGCAACAGCAATCGACCGCTCGTCGTGATCGATGCGGGGCATGGCGGGCATGACCCAGGCGCGCCTTCGGTGCTCGATGACGGCCGTTCCGAAAAGAATGTCACGCTATCGATCGCCAAGGCCCTGCGTGACGAATTGCTCGCCTCCGGGCGGGTACGCGTGGCGATGACCCGCGAGGACGATCGTTTCCTCGTACTCGCCGAACGGCGCGAGATTGCGCGTCGATTGAAGGCCGATCTGTTCATTTCGATCCATGCCGACAGTGCCGAGAATGACGGTGCGCGGGGCGGCAGCGTCTATACGCTCTCGGAAGTCGCTTCGGACAAGGTGGCGGCGCAGCTCGCGATCAAGGAGAACCGGGCGGACGTTCTCAACGGCGTCGATCTGGGCGGCGAGACCAGCGACGTTTCCTCCATCCTGATCGACCTTACCCAGCGCGAGACGATGAATATCTCGTCGGGCTTCGCCGGACTCCTCCAGCGCGAGATGGCGGAAGATGTACTGACGCGATCCAACTACCACAAATTCGCCAATCTGATGGTGCTGAAGGCACCGGATGTGCCATCGGTGCTGATCGAGACCGGCTATATGTCCAATCTTGACGATGCCCATTTCCTGTTCTCGAAGGATGGGCAGAACAAGATCGCGGTCGCGGTTCGCCGCGCGATCGAAGCCCATTTCGCACGCCGCTTGGCGCAGCGCTGAAGAGAAATTTCGCGCAGAGGCGCGGAGATAAAATGAGACGCAGAGATGTTGCGATACCTCGCTGCGTTCTCCGCGCCTCTGTGCGAACCAAATCGCAAAGCGCTTCCACTCCTGACGATCAGGCTCTAGGACCGACGCGGAATGGATTTCGCACAGGTCAGGACCAGTATCGCTTCGCTGTGGGCGCGCCGTTGGGCGCGGCTGCTGGCCTATGCATTCGCGCTGTTCCTGTTGGCCTGGTTCGCGATCTGGCTGCTGTTCGCCCGCGATCTGCCGTCAGCGCAGAAGTTGCTCGAATATGAACCGCCCTTGCCCAGCTATGTGCGTTCGGTTGACGGCACCCCCGTTCACAGCTTCGCCCGCGAGCGGCGCGTGCAGCTTTCGTTCGACGAATATCCCCGCACCCTGATCAACGCCTTCATTTCAGCCGAGGACAAGACCTTTTTCAGCCATGGCGGCATCGACTATCCGGGTCTGGCCGGCGCCGTGATCGACTATGTCAGCAAGCTCGGCAGCGGCCAGCGCGCCAAGGGTGGATCGACCATCACCCAGCAGGTGGCCAAGAACTTGCTGATCGGCGACGAATATTCGGTGAAGCGCAAGCTCAAGGAAGCGATCCTCGCCCGCCGGATCGAGAGCACGCTATCCAAGCAGCAGATTCTGGAACTTTACCTCAACCAGATCTTCCTCGGCCGCAACGCCTATGGCGTGCAGTCGGCGGCGCGCGCCTATTTCGACAAGGATGTCGATCAGCTTACCTTGCCCGAGGCGGCGTACCTCGCGATCCTGCCCAAGGCTCCCTCGAATTACGATCCCATCCGCCACTCCGACCGTGCGCTTGAACGTCGGAACTGGGTGCTGCGGGAGATGCGCGATAACGGCTTCATCGATGACGCGCAGTTGACCGCCGCAACGGCCACGCCGCTTGGCATCAAGCGCCCGATCCCACCGCCCCACGAACAGGTCGGCGGTTATTTCATCGAGGAAGTGCGTCGCGAGCTGATGGAGAAATTTGGCGAGACCGAAAAGGACGGCCCCAATAGCGTCTATGCGGGCGGCCTGTGGGTGCGCACTTCGCTCGATCCGCTGATGCAGGAAGCCGCCGCCGACGCGTTGCGCAACGGCCTGATCCGTTATGAGAGCGGTCGGGGCTGGAGCGGCCCGGTCAGCACGATCGACACAAGCGACGGCTGGCCGCGCCGCCTCGCCTCCGCCAATATCGGCACGGGCTTCGGCGACTGGATCGCTGCCGTCGTGCTCGGCAAATCGGGCGGCGCAGCCGAGATCGGCTTCGCCGACGGATCGACCGGTTCGCTGCCTGCCTCGGGCGCGGCGATGCCCCGACGTGGAACCGCGACGTCGGCCTTCGACGCGATGCAGGTCGGCGACATCATCGTCGTCAAGCAAAATGGTGGAAGCTGGGCGCTCCGGAGCATTCCGAAGGTGTCCGGCGGCTTCGTCGCCGAAGACCCGCACACCGGCCGCATCTATGCCATGCAGGGCGGTTTCGACGCACGCGGCGCCTCGTTCAACCGCGCGACGCAGGCGCTGCGCCAGCCCGGATCGACCATCAAGCCGTTCGTCTATGCGTCCGCGCTCGACCACGGCATGACGCCGGCCACGATCATCGTCGACGGCCCGTTCTGCGTCTATCAGTCGGCGCTGCTCGGCCAGAAATGCTTCCGCAATTTCGGCGGCGGCTATTCGGGGCCGCAGACGATGCGGTGGGGCGTCGAGCAGTCGCGGAATCTGATGACCGTCCGAGCCGCCTCGCAGACCGGAATGGTCAACGTGGTCAAGACGATCAAGACGATGGGCATCGGTGAATATCCCGCTGTGCTTTCGATCGCGCTGGGCGCGGGTGACACCACCGTGCTCAAGCTGACCAACGCCTATGCGATGCTCGCCAATCAGGGCCGTGCGCTGAAGCCCAGCCTGATCGATTATGTCCAAGATCGTCGCGGCAAGGTGATCTATCGCTCCGACCCGCGCTCGTGCGAAGGCTGCAACGCACGCGACTGGGACGGCAAGCCGATGCCGCGCCCGCCCATGCGCGGGCGGCAGGTGCTCGATGCGATGACCGCCTATCAGACGCTCCACATTCTTGAAGGCGTCATCCAGCGCGGCACCGCCACCCGTCTGCGCGACATGAACCGGCCCCTGTTCGGCAAGACGGGCACTTCGTCCGGCCCGACCAACGTCTGGTTCGTCGGGGGCTCGCCGGATCTCGTCGCGGGGGTGTATCTCGGCTACGATCAGCCGCGCTCGCTCGGCGGCTATGCGCAGGGCGGCAACACGGCGGCCCCAATCTGGAAGGAGTTCGCGGTCAAGGCGATGGCGGATATGCCGGTCGTGCCATTCCGCGCGCCGACCGGCATCCGCATGATGCGGATAGACCGGCGCTCCGGCCGCCGTGTGTTCAGCGGCTGGCCGACCAGCGATCCCAAGTCGGCGATCATCTGGGAGGCCTTCAAGCCCGAGAACGAGCCCAAGCGCCCGAGCCGCAAGGAACAGCTCAAGGCGCAGGAGGAACTGCTCCGCCCGCGCGGCCAGAGCGACAGCGATTTCTTGCAAAGGCAGGGTGGTATCTACTAACGCCTGCCGTCATCCCAGCACAGGCTGGGATCTCACTTCTTCCGAACGCGAAGAACAGTGAGATTCCAGTTTTCGCTGGGATAACGAGCGTATTTTCTGGAGAGTTTTCATGCGCGCCGAGGCGCAAGCCCATGTCGATCAGATCAACCAGGCCGTCGCGCTGGTGCGGCGATTCCTGGATTGGGATCGCGCGCTCCGGCGGCTCGATGAACTGAACGCGCGGGTCGAAGACCCCAAGCTTTGGGAAGACCAGACCCAGGCGCAGGCCGTGATGCGCGAGCGCCGCCGCCTCGATGAGGCGATCAGCGCCACCAAGGCGATCGAGTCCGAATTGAACGACACCGTCGAATTGATGGAGATGGCCGAGGTCGAGGGCGACAACGCACTGGTCGACGACGCGATCACGAGCCTGGAGGCGCTGGCCGAGCGCGCCGAGAGGGACAAGATCGCCGCTTTGCTCTCCGGCGAGGCTGACGCCAACGACACCTATCTCGAGATCAACGCCGGCGCAGGCGGCACGGAGAGCCAGGACTGGGCCGAGATGCTCCAGCGCATGTACACGCGCTGGGCGGAGCGCCATGGCTACAAGGTCGAGTTGATCGACTATCATGCCGGCGAGCAGGCCGGGATCAAGTCGGCCACGCTGCTGCTCAAGGGCGAGAATGCTTATGGCTACGCCAAGACCGAGAGCGGCGTGCACCGCCTCGTTCGCATCTCGCCCTATGACAGCTCGGCGCGGCGCCACACCAGCTTCTCGTCTGTGTGGGTCTATCCGGTCGTGGACGACAATATCGAGGTCGAGATCAACGAAAGCGACCTGCGCATCGACACCTACCGTTCCTCGGGCGCGGGCGGCCAGCACATCAACACGACCGATTCCGCCGTACGCATCACCCATCTGCCGACCGGCATCGTCGTCGCCTGCCAGAACCAGCGTTCGCAGCATAAGAACCGGGCCGAGGCCTATAGCCAGCTCCGCTCACGCCTCTACGAGCATGAACTCCGCAAGCGCGAGGAAGAGGCCAACGCGGTCAACGCCACCAAGACCGACATCGGCTGGGGACATCAGATCCGCTCCTACGTCCTCCAGCCCTATCAGCTCGTGAAGGATCTTCGGACAGGCGCGACCTCGACCGCGCCGGGCGACGTGCTCGACGGCGATCTCGATCGCTTCATGGCGGCGGCGCTCTCGCAGCGCGTGACGGGCGAGCAGGTCGAGGTGGAGGACGTCGATTGATCGGCCGCGCGGGCCTCGCGCTGCTGCTCCTGATCACGGTCGCTGGCTGCGAGAATAAACCGCGCACCGACGAGGACGTGCCAAGCAAGGATTTCCCCGCCGCCCACCGCCCGGTCGCGCCGATCGTTTCCAGCCGCTACTCCACCGAGGAAGCGCGCGACCGGCTGAAGGAAGCCGACCGGGTGATGCGCGAGGCGGGAATCAGGCCGGGCATGACCGTCGCCGATATCGGCGCGGGCGAGGGCTATTATACCGTTCGCCTCGCCGCCAAGGTGGGCGAGGACGGCCGGGTGGTGGCGCAGGATGTCGTGCCCGCGGTGCGCGACAAGCTGGCGGATCGCGTCACCCGCGAGGAGCTCGACAATGTGAGCGTAAAGCTTGGTGAGCCAGCCGATCCTAAATTGCCGCCCAATTCGTTCGACCGGATTTTCATGATGCACATGTATCATGAAATCAGTGCGCCCTATGAGTTCCTATGGCGGCTGCGGCCCTCGCTTGCGCCCAAAGGGCGGGTCGTCGTGATCGATGCCGATCGCCCGATCATTGAGCATGGCACCCCCGCCGCCCTGCTCGATTGCGAGTTCAACGCGGTAGGCTATCGTCTGGTCGAACGCAGGCCTATGCCGGAAGTGGATGGGTATGTCGCGCTGTTCGAAGCCGTAGGCGCCCGCCCCGAACCCAGGACCATAGTGCCTTGCAAAGGCCCGCCGAAGACGAAGACGCCGTAGCTGATCGGTATTGTGCTTACGCGATGTTGATTATTCCATGTTTTGGATCAATCTTCGGCTGAAGGCAGTCGCGGTGCCGGGCACGCGCACCGGCTGCGTCGACAGGAGGGAAATCGAGTATGAACGGCGTGAGATTTGCGATGCTGGCGGGGGCGATGGGGTTGCTGTCATCGTGCAGCGCTGGCGGCGGGATACCGGACGCACCGTTGAAGCCGATCGCCGGGATGAGCGGCACGTCCTCCTCATGCCCGGTTCTCGGCAGCCGTAAGTGGGAAGCGACGCTGAAGCGCACTGGCGGCCCCACGTCAAAGCTGACGCTCAGAGTGAACGGCGAAGTCGATCTGCCAACGCCGGGGTTCACCCCGGTCTGGCGCGTTGGCGTTTCCGATCGGGCCAATCCGCCGGGTCTCCAGCTCATCCTTTCCTTCGATCCGCCGAAGGACGAATTGGTGGCGCAGGTGGTGACGATCAATCCGGTCAGATTTACAGCGGATGTCGCATATCCGCGCTATCGCTATATCCTCATCCGGTGCGGTGATGCGGCGCTGGCACGGATCGCGGAGACCGTGGTCCAACCCTGACCGTAGCCCTTGCGCTTCAGCGGCGGGAAGGCGATGAGCCGGAAATGACCGAGGACGATATCGCACTCGCCGCCCGTCTCGCCGATGCCGCCGGAGCGGTCATTCGACCATTTTTTCGGGCGCATTATTCAGTGGAGGCCAAAGCGGATGCGACGCCCGTCACCGAGGCGGATCGCGCCGCCGAGGCCGCGATCCGAGCCGTGCTTGAGATCGAGCGCCCTGGCGACGGCATCATCGGCGAGGAATATGGCGTGACCCGCGAGGGCGCGGAGCGGCGCTGGGTGCTCGATCCGATCGACGGCACCCGCAGCTTCATGACCGGGCGGCCGATCTTCGGCACGCTGATCGCGCTGATCGAAGGCGAGACGCCGATGCTCGGCATTATCGACCAGCCGATCTCGCGCGAACGCTGGATTGGCGCGCGGGGTCAACCGACGCTGTTCAATGGCGCTCCCGCGCGGACGCGGGATTGCGCGCTGCTTGCCGACGCGCATCTCGGCACGACCTCGCCCTATCTGTTCGACACCACGACCCGTCGGGGCTTCGAGAGAGCCGCCGCCGCCGCCGCCGGCAATGTCGTGCTGGGCGGTGATTGCTACAGCTATGGATTGCTGGCGCTGGGCCAGCTCGATCTGGTGATCGAGAGCGGGCTCAAACTCTACGATTTCGCCGCGCTTGTCCCAATCGTGGAGGGCGCGGGCGGGCGCATGTGCGATTGGCGGGGCGCGCCGCTCGATGCCTCGAGCGACGGCCGCGTGATCGCAGCGGGCGACGCCGGGCTGATCGAACAGATCCTGCCCATTCTCTGTTGATCTATTCAAAGATAGAAATGTCGAGTGCCTCGCTGGGGCCGAACCAGATCACATGCGCGGTATGGTCGGCGAGATCGTTTCCGGTTTCGGCATGCGCGAAAATCGTCAGGCCGCGCCGGTTGAAGACGAGCCACTTTGCGAACGTGCCGAATTGCTCTGCTCCCACGGTGAGCTGACAACTTCCGCGCGGATGTGGCCCGACCGGGCGCTGGTGAAACCGACCGACCGCGACCCCGAATAAGGTTTGCGCTTCCCGCGCCAATACTTGCGCGGCGTCGAGTTCGTCGGGGTTGAAATAGATATGGGCGTGGAAATCGCGGATCTCGGTCATGACGCCAAGATCGGCGGTTTCTTCGGCAGATCAAGCCCTGAAGATAGCGCATCGAATCGTCGCGCTCACCCCTTGGCGGCCGTTCCCGTTCCGACGTCCTTGCGCGGTTCGCCCTTTTTCGTGCGCTGGGCCATGGCGCGGGCGCCGTTGAGGACGGGTCCGCAGGCGGCCGATTTGGCATCGCCCGGATCGATGAAGGCGATCACGGCCGCGAGCGGGCTGGCGACGAGGCCGAGGCCGGCGCCCACCCCGGCGCGGGCGAGCAGCTCGGGCGTGATCACCTGAAGGCCGGGACTGGCGAAATGGCCGTTGATGCCGACAGGCGACTGGCCCGAGAAGAGGCTGAACTTCTTGCCGTCGGCGCGGAGCGCCAGATCAAGCGATTCGTCCTTGAAATTGAAATGGCCGCGGCCGGTGATCACATTCTTCGACGTGTCGATCAGGATCGGATCGGCCGCGGCGACACCATCGCGCACGGTAAATGCGATCAGCCCGCAATTGATCTCGACCGGCTTCTTGAGCTTGTCCGCGAACATCTTGGTGATGAAGGTTCCGATATCGAGCTCGGATAGCTGGACGTTGCGCGTCCACATCGTGCCCTGCGGCAGGATGATCGCGATGCGGCCATTCGATGCGGCGAGCGAATCATGGACGGTATCACCAAGCCCGCGCAACTGGACGCGCGCCTTGACGACGCCGGTCGTGCCCGATTCCGCCACGCCCCAGCCGGCGAGCAAATGCCCCATCGGGGTCGGCGCGAGGCGGATGTCGTAATCGGTCACGACCGGCTGTTGCCGGGCATTGATGACGATGTCGGAGGAAAGATGGCCGCGCGACATGTCCATCGTCAGCGGCGAGAGCGTGAGCAGGCTGCGATCGAGATCGAGGGTGAGCGCGATGTTGGATATCGGGAGACTGGGAGCGCGGATGTCGCGCACCGCATAGTTCACATGCGCGTCGAACCTGCGCAGCGCATCGACCCTGAGCTGCGCGTCAGGCAATACGCGCGGCGTGCCGGCGACCTGCGTGATCGCGCCACCGGCGCCCTGCGCGTCGAGTTTCTGTGGATTGTAGCCGATGAACGGGCCGACATCGACGATATCGACGCTGCGCGATTTCAGGTCGGCCGCGATTTTCAGGCGATCATTGGGTTTCGAGATCGTCATGCCGCCGGCGAGATCGCTTTCCCCGAACGCGCCCTTCAGGCGGGTGAAGCGCCATTCGCCGCCGGCCTTGGTGAGATGCGAGGTGAAACGGTAGCTGCGCGTGTCGGGCACCGCGACACCGAGGAAATCGAACAGGCGGGCGAGATTGGTGCCGCGCACATTTACGGTCAAGTCGGCGCCCTCAAGCTCGGTCACGCCGGGCAACGTGCCTGAAACCTGGAGATGGTCGTTGGTCGCGCGGGCGTTGAGCAGGAAGCGGTTGCGGCCGCCTGTCACCGTCTCGTTTGGCGAGAGCAGGTTGCCGGTGAACGTGAAGGCACGGCCGCGCATGGTGCCGTTGCCGTCGAAGCGCACGTCATTGCCCGCCAGACGCGTGTTGGCCGCGTGGATGGTGTCGAACCTGATGTCGGTGGTAAGCTGTATCGGCGGATCGCGATAACGCAGCGTCGTTCCCGTGATCGCAGCGCGGCGGATCAGCGGCAGGGTGAGCGGCTCGCCCTTCCGGCTGGGATCGCCAAAGGTCCAGGTGTTGTGCTGGCCTTGCGCATCCCATTCGAGATCGACATGACCCTGATCGAGCAGCAGCGCGCGAATCCGCTTCCTGTCGCTGAACAGGATCGAGCCGAGCGAGATGCGGCTGTCGATCAGCCTCGATTCGAAGAAATTGGGTCTCGTCGCCCATTTCGGGTTCGAGACGGTCAGGCCTTCGGCGCGGAACTGGACGTTGATCGGGTTCAGATAGAGCTGGAAGCCGTCGCCGACCTTCACCTCGCGCTGGGTGATGCGACTGGCGGTGCGTTCGAACGGTCCTTTGAGGAAGCTGCCCTTCGTGATGAACAGGATCAGCCAGGCGAGGAAAATCAATGCGATAAGGCTGACCACGGTCCACATGAGGATGCGCAGCGACCGGGATCGCGTCGCGCGGGGTGGCGGCGGCGTGTCCGGTGCTTCCGGGGCGTCAAAGGCGGTGCCCGGCTGGTGCAACATGCCTTAGAAACCGCCCGCGACGGGAGTCGGTTCCGGCGGGTTGCTTTCGGCGGGATGGCCCGTTATAGGCGCGCGCTTCCGCGATTTGAGGGACTGCCCGGCCGGTATGGGCTGCCGCGGCCGTCCGCAAGCGTCGCATATAAGGAGACGAAAATGCCCAAACTCAAGACCAAGAGCGGGGTCAAGAAGCGCTTCAAGCTTACCGCCACCGGCAAGATCAAGCATGGTGTCGCCGGCAAGCGCCACCGCCTCATCAGCCACAACGCCAAGTATATCCGTCAGAATCGCGGCACGTCGGTCCTGTCCGAAGCCGATACCAAGACGGTTAAGCTCTGGGCGCCGTACGGCCTGAACTGAGGGGGATCGCTAAATGTCACGTATTAAACGCGGCACGACCACGCGTGCCAAACACAAGCGGATTTTGGAGCAGGCGAAGGGTTATTATGGCCGTCGCAAAAACACGATCCGCATTGCCCGTCAGGCCGTCGAGAAGGCTGGGCAATACGCCTATCGCGACCGCAAGGTTAAGAAGCGCAGCTTCCGCGCGCTCTGGATCCAGCGCATCAACGCCGCCGTCCGCGCCGAGGGGCTGACCTACGGCGTATTCATGCACGGCCTGAAGCTGGCGGGTGTCGAGCTCGACCGGAAGGTGCTGGCCGACATCGCCATGCACGAGGCCGAGGCATTTAGCGCCATCGTCGCCCAGGCGAAGGCGGCTCTGCCCGAGGGCGCGCGGGTCGCCGCCTAGACTTAGCCGGAGGCGGCTCCTGCCGCCTCCGTCATCCCCGCGAAGGCGGGGAGCCATCTCCTGCCGGTGCCGCATATGCGCCCCATCGAGCCCTTCGTGTACATTCTTGCTAACAGGAAGCAGGGTGCGCTTTATACCGGCGCCACGTCTGATCTGATTAAACGCATCCATCAGCATCGTGGCGCCTCGACAGCGGGGTTTGCCGTCGACCACGGGACCAATCGCCTCGTCTGGTTTGAACAGCATGAAACCATGGACACGGCGATCCAGCGTGAGAAGCGCATCAAGAAGTGGAATCGGCTGTGGAAAATCAAGCTGATCGAAGACCAAAACCCTGATTGGCGCGATCTGGCACTCGATTTTGGCTTCGAACCCTTGCCGAGCCTGCGCGTAACCGAATAGGGCAACTTCAGTTCGTCATCCCGCGAAGGCGGGGATCCATCTCCGACCGTTGCCAAATGCGCCAACACAGGAAATGGATTCCCGCCTTCGCGGGAATGACGTTAAAGGGTGGGACGTTGGACGGACAGAGAGACTCAGCACTTGGCGAAATAGCTACGGCCGACACGCTTTCGGCACTGGACGATATTCGCATCCGTCTGCTCGGCAAGCAGGGCGTCGTAACGGCCTTGCTCAAGACGCTTGGCAGGATGACGCCGGAGGAGCGCCAGACCCAAGGACCGGTGATCCACAGGCTGCGCGAGGCGATCACCAATGCTATCGCCGATCGCAAGGCGGCGCTTGAGACATCAGCGCTCGACGCACGGCTGGCGACCGAGCGGCTCGACATGACCCTCCCGGTCGCGAGCGGCCGGCAGGGTTCGATCCATCCGGTTTCGCAGGTGATGGACGAGCTGGCGGAGATTTTCGCCGATCTCGGCTTCGCGGTCGCGACCGGGCCAGAGATCGAGGACGACTGGCACAATTTCACTGCGCTCAACATCCCGGAAACGCATCCGGCGCGGGCGATGCACGACACCTTCTATTTCCCCGATGACAAGGCGGTGGATGGAAGGAAGTTCCTTCTCCGTACCCACACCTCACCCGTCCAGATCCGGACGATGACAAGCCAGCCGCCGCCGATCCGCATCATCGCACCGGGCCGGGTCTATCGCTCGGACAGCGACGCGACCCACACGCCGATGTTCCACCAGATCGAGGGGCTGGTGATCGATCGCGGCATCCATATGGGCCACCTCAAATGGACGCTGGAGACCTTCCTCAAAGCCTATTTCGAGCGCGACGATATCGTGCTGCGCCTGCGCCCCAGCTATTTCCCCTTCACCGAACCTTCGGCCGAAGTGGACGTCGGCTATACGCGCGAGAAGGGGCGGCGGGTGATCGGCGGATCCGAGGGTTGGATGGAGGTGCTCGGTTCCGGCATGGTCCATCCTAAGGTGATCGCCAATTGCGGGCTCGATCCGGATGAGTGGCAGGGCTTCGCCTTCGGCACCGGCGTCGATCGCCTCGCCATGCTCAAATATGGCATGGACGACCTGCGCGCCTTTTTCGACGGCGATCTGCGCTGGCTGCGCCATTACGGCTTCCGCGCGCTCGATGTGCCCACGCTGTCGGGGGGAGTGGGCGCATGAAGTTCTCGCTCTCCTGGCTCAAGGAGCATCTCGACATGCAGGCGACCGCGACCGAGATCGCGGAAACGCTGACGCGCATCGGCCTCGAGGTCGAGAACATCGACAACCCAGCCGAAGCGCTGCGGCCGTTCACGATCGCGAAGGTGCTGACCGCCGAACGCCATCCGCAGGCGGACAAGCTGCAGGTGCTGTCGGTTGACGACGGCAGCGGCAAGGCGCTCCAGATCGTCTGCGGCGCGCCCAATGCGCGCGCAGGACTGGTGGGCGTGCTCGGCCAGCCCGGCGACTATGTCCCCGGCCTCGACGTCACGCTGAAGCTCGCGGCGATCCGGGGTGTCGAATCCCAGGGCATGATGTGCTCGATGCGCGAGCTCGAGCTGGGCGAGAGCCATGAAGGCATTATCGAGCTTCCCGCCGACGCGCCGGTGGGCACCGCCTATGTTGATTATGCGGGGCTCGACGATCCCGTGTTCGACGTTGCGATCACCCCCAACCGGCAGGATTGCATGGGCGTGCGCGGCATTGCGCGCGATCTGGCGGCGGCGGGCGCGGGAACGCTGAGGCCGCTGGCCGAGGTCTATCGCATGGCCGCGATAGAGCCGGTGGAGGGCGACGATCCCGCTCCGGCGGTCGCGACCCACGATCCCGAAGGCTGCCCGGCCTTCTATGCGCAAAACGTGTCGGGCGTCACCAACGGCAGTTCGCCCGAGTGGATGCGCCGCAAGCTGATGGCGATCGGCCAGAAGCCGATCTCGATCCTGGTCGACATCACCAACTTCGTGTCGATCGACCTTGGACGCCCGCTCCACGTCTATGACCGCGCAATGCTTTCCGGCCGGCTCGTTGCCCGAAAGGCCCAGGACGGCGAGCAGGTGCTGGCGTTGAACGGCAAGACCTACACGCTCGACGGCACGATGACGGTGATCGCTGACGATGCCGCCGTCCACGATATCGGCGGTATCATGGGGGGCGAGCATTCGGGGGTCTCCGAACGCACCACCGATGTCCTGATCGAGTGCGCCTATTTCGCGCCCGAGCACATCGCGCGAACCGGCCAGGCGCTCGGCCTGACCAGCGATGCGCGGCAGCGCTTCGAGCGGGGGGTCGATCCCGCGTTCCTCGATGATGGCCTGGCCATCGCGACCCGGCTCATCCTCGATCATTGCGGCGGAACGCCGAGTGCCATCACGCGCGCGGGAACGCCGCCCCTTGAAATGGCAACCCATGACTATGATCCCGCGATGACCGGGTCGTTGGCAGGCATGGTGGTGGATGCCGATCGGCAGGCCGCGATTCTCGAAAGGCTGGGTTTCGCCGTGGCCGAGGGTGCGCAATGGCGGGTCACGCCACCGAGCTGGCGTCGCGACATCGGCGGGCCTGCAGACATTGTCGAGGAAGTGATCCGCATCGTCGGGCTCGATCATATCCCGTCGACGGCCTTGCCGCGCCCCGAGGGTGTCGCCAGGCCGACCGCTACGCCGGCGCAGACGATCGAGCGCGCCGTACGCCGCACGGCGGCCGCGCGCGGACTTTCCGAGGCGGTGACGTGGAGCTTCATCAGCGAGGCCGAGGCGGCGGCCTTCGGAGGCGGTGCGTGGACGCTCGCCAACCCGATCAGCGAGGATCTGAAGGTGATGCGGCCGTCCCTGCTGCCCGGCCTGCTGATGGCGGCGCGGCGCAATGCCGATCGTGGGGCGTCCTCGATTGCGCTGTTCGAGGTCGGGCGGCGCTATCTGGCGGATGGCGAGCAGGTCATGCTGGGGCTGGTACTCGCCGGAAACCGTGCCGACCGCGACTGGCGCGACGGCAAGGCCCAGGCGTTCGACGCCTATGACGCCAAGGCCGAAGCCATCGCGTTGTTGGCGGCGGCGGGCGCGCCGGTCGATCGGCTGCAGGTGATGGAGCCGGTTTCGGGCGTCTATCACCCCGGCCAGTCGGGGACGCTTCGGCTTGGTCCCAAGACCGTGCTCGCCGAGTTCGGGGCGCTGCATCCCGCTACCGCGAAGGCCTTCGATGTCGAGGGACCGGTGATGGTGGCTGAAATCCATCTCGGCGCGATCCCGTCCAAGCGGGCGTCCGGCCGCACCCGCGCGGCCTATGCCCCGCCGGCGCTCCAGCCCGTCCGGCGCGACTTCGCCTTTCTGGTCCCGGAAGCCTTGCCGGCTGGCGACCTGTTGCGCGCGGTTTCGGGCGCCGACAAGGACAGGATCGTGGACGCCAGCCTGTTCGACGTGTTCGCCGGTCAGGGTGTCCCGGAGGGCTTCAAATCGCTCGCCGTCGAGGTCGTGCTGCAACCCGGCGACAAAAGCTTCACCGACGAGGATCTCAAGATGATCTCGGATCGCATCGTGGCGGCGGCGTCAAAGCTCGGCGCGACTCTCAGGGGTTGAATCTCTTCGTCATTCCCGCCCGTGCGGGAACGGCGGTCAGGATAGCGACGACGCCCGCGTGTTCACATTTTTCATTTCCGTAGGGAAATAATGTGTGGACAGATAGTTGAAGTATTTCATAACTTTCCGGCAGGAGAGTTCGATGGAATACTCATATATTATAGTAAACAGTATATTTACCGTCTTAGCTATTGTTGCGACTGCTATCGCTATTTTCTACTATGGTCGCTTCCGGATATTATACCGATCCGCTGTTCACCTCCTCAATAACGTTCCCGGCGGCATCATCATCGCCACGCGGCGGCCGCATATCGTTCTGTGTAACACGCTGGTTGCCGACACACTTGGGCTCACGCCTGTCCGGGCGGGTGAGCCCCAGAATTTCGACCTGCGCGACAATGCGATGCTGGCGTCGATCTGCGGCGATCTGTTCGACAATCCGCTGGCCCCCGATTGCGAGGCGCGCTCGTTCGAGATCGTGGACCAGGAGGGCCGCTATCATCGCTGGGATCGCCACGTTTCTTCCTATCGAATGAACGGGCGCGATCTGCCGGCGATCCTGCTCGCGGATCGGACCGAACTGGAACGGCTCACGCTGCGGCTCGAGCAGACGAGCACGCACGATGCGCTCACCGGGGTCATCAACGGCGATCTGTTCCACGACCGTTTCGGTCAGGCGCTGGAGGCGGCCGCGCGGGGCGGCACGGTCACGGCGGTGCTCGCCGTCGAGATCGACGGTTTCGCGGACTATCAGAACGAGCATGGCTGGGAGGCCGCCAAGCGCGCGCTCGTCGCCATTGCGAGGCGTCTCGAGGCCAGCACCCGTGCGGCCGACACGCTTGCGCGCGTGGGCGACAGCAGTTTCGCGATCCTGTTGGTCGGGCTCAACTCCAGCGCGGCCGCAGCCCGCATAGCCGAGCGGTTCATCAAGGCCATCAACGGCGCGCCCATCCGGTGCAGCATCGGCATCTCGGTCGCGCCGCGCGACGGATCGACGTCGATCAAACTACTCGATCGGGCGATGCGCGCCTGCCGTCGCGCTCAGCAGGCGGGTGGCGCCATGATCAATGCCTATGATCCCGTGCTTGACGGCGATGGTGACGGCGCCGCTGGCATCGCCGCGCTGATCGACATGCGGCGCGGCTTCGAGGAGGGAGAATTCTTCGTCGAATATCAGCCGATCGTCGAACTCGAAACGGGCCAGCCGGTGCGCTGCGAAGCGTTGCTGCGCTGGCGCCATCCGGAAAAGGGGCTCATCCCACCGGACGATTTCGTGCCGATGGCGGAACGGGCCGGGCTGATCCATCAGCTCGGCGATTTCGTGTTCCGCACCGCTTGCCGCGACGCCGCCGCGTGGCCAGCGGGGATCGGCGTGTCGATCAATGCCTCGGTGATCGAATTGCTGTCCGGCGAATGGCCGCTTCATCTCGTGGAGATGCTGGCGCGGGCTGGTCTCGTGACTGATCGTCTCTCGATTGAGATCACCGAGACCGGATCGATCGCCAGCCTCGACCGCCTTGCCAACGTCACGCGGCAGCTCCGGCGGCTCAAGATCGGCGTATCGCTCGATGATTTCGGGACCGGCCATTCAAGCCTGTCGCAACTGAGCACCCTCGCCTTCGACGGGCTCAAGATCGACCGTCAGTTCATCGACGATCTTGCCGATCCCCGTTGCACGGAAATCGTGCGAATGCTGGTGGATTTCTGCAGCCCGCGCGGTGCGATCGTCATCGCAGAGGGGGTGGAGAGCGCCGCGCAGGCGAAGCAGCTTCGCGCCATGGGCTGTACCCACGCGCAAGGCTATTTCTTCGGCCGCCCAATGGGGCAGACTGAGCTGTTGGACCGCCTGCGCGGGACGGGGATCTGGGCGCGAAAAGGCGGTAACGAAGGGATCGCGTCGTTCCAGCGCATGCTGGAAACGCGGTTCAGCTAATCTAATGCATTGTGCTCCGGCGAAGGCCGGAGCCCAGTTGGGATGCCTGTCCGACGTCAGACATCCACAAAGCTTTCCCATCTGGACCCCGGCCTTCGCCGGGGTACTCGGAAGTGCCTCAATCCCGCAGCAGCTCGTTGATGCCGGTCTTGGCGCGGGTCTGGGCGTCGACGCGCTTGACGATCACGGCGCAGTAGAGCGAGGGGCCGGGCGTGCCGTCGGGCAGCGGCTTGCCGGGCAGCGAGCCGGGCACCACCACCGAATAGGACGGAACACGGCCGATGAAGACCTCGCCGGTGGCGCGGTCGATGATCCTGGTCGAGGCGCCGAGATAGACGCCCATCGAGAGCACCGCGCCCTCCTCGACCACCACGCCCTCGGCGACTTCGGAGCGCGCGCCGATGAAGCAATTGTCCTCGATGATGACGGGGCCGGCCTGGAGCGGCTCCAACACGCCGCCGATGCCGACGCCGCCCGAGAGATGCACATTCTTGCCGATCTGCGCGCAGCTTCCGACCGTCGTCCAGGTATCGACCATCGTGCCCTCGTCGACATAGGCGCCGAGATTGACGAAGCTCGGCATCAGCACCGCGCCCCTGGCGATGAAGGCGCCGCGCCGGACGATCGATCCCGGCACCACGCGGAAGCCGGCGTCCTTGAACTCCTTGTCGCCCCAGGCGGCGAACTTGGAGGGCACCTTGTCCCACCAATGCGCCGTGCCAGGGGCGCCGCTGATCAGTTCCATGTCGTTGAGCCGGAACGAGAGCAGCACCGCCTTCTTGAGCCACTGGTTAACCGTCCACTGGCCATCGACCTTTTCCGCGACGCGCACCGAGCCATTGTCGAGCGCGGCGAGGGCGCCGTTCACCGTGTCGCGCACCGGTCCCTTGGTGCTTGCGCTGACGGCCTCGCGATCGTTCCAGGCCTGTTCGATCGCGGTCTGCAAGTCGGCGGTCATTTCGTCTTCGTCTCCCTGATCTCTTCCAGCCAGCCCCCGACATCATCGATCTCGTAATCGATGAAATCGGGGTGCGCGTCGTGGGCGCCGCGTTCCGAGCCGTTATTGACCCAGACCGTCGTCATCCCCAGCGCCTTCGCGGGCTTGAGGTTACGCGCCATATCCTCGACGAACAGCGCGGTCGAGGGGGTGATGGCGAGCCGTTCGACCATGTCCGCGTAACTTTCGGCGTTGGGCTTTGGCCGATAGGCGCAGGCATGGATGTCGTGAATGGCCTCGAAGCTTTTGGAAAGGCCCAGCTTCTCGAGAACGCGTGAGGCATAGGCGCCGTCGCCGTTGGTGAAGACAAGCTTGCGGCCCGGCAGGCTGGCAACCGCTTCCACGAGCTTTCTGTCCTCGGCGACCGAACCAAGCTCGATATCGTGGACGAAATGGAGGAAATCGTTGGGATCGATGCCATGATTGGCCATCAGCCCCGAGAGCGTCGTGCCGTGATCGATGAAATAGCTTTTCTGCACGCGCCGCGCCTCGATCGCGTCGCAGCCGAGCAGGCGCTGGATATATTGCCCCATGCGCACGTCGATCAACCCGAACAGATCGGCCGAGGGCGGGTAGAGCGTGTTGTCCAGATCGAAGATCCAGCAATCGATGTGCGCGAGCGCGGGAAGCATGGCGGGCGGTTAGCGAAGAGCGTAAGGTGCGGCAAGCCGTTGTGCCAGGGAGCCAAAACGGCATGGTGACGTTTCAGTAACTATTTTCATGGTTAACAGGGGAACCATGGCCAAGCATCGCACGCTCCTCCTCGCCTCCTGTCTGTCCCTTCTGGTCGCCGGGTGCGGCGGCGGAGGGGGGGGCATGGGATCAACGCCCACTCCGACTCCAAGCCCGACGCCTACACCGTCGCCGCCGCCGAGCCCGACCCCCACACCGGCGCCGACTCCGACACCCAGTCCGACGCCAACGCCCACGGGAACCTTCAATACGAGCGAATATCGGCAATCCACCGGAGCAGTGTCGGCCCAGGCGCTCGGCGCCTATAATGCCGGCGCCACCGGCTCAGGCGTAAAGATCGCGATTCTTGACAGCGGTCTCACCGACACGATCGGCGAATTCACTGGCCGCATCGATCCGGCCAGCCGGGACATGGCGGGCAGTCGCGGCTTCAGCGACGGCGACACGAAGGATGGTCACGGCACCTCGGTCGCGGCGGTCGCGGCGGCCGGGCGCAACAACAACGAGATCATGGGCATCGCCTATGCTGCGAACGTCATGGCGCTACGCACTGACAATCCTGGGAGTTGCGCCGGCAGCGACGGCTGCCAGCATTTCGACAATGTGCTCGCCAACGCGGTCGATTATGCCCGCACCAGCGGTGCGCGCGTGATTAACATGTCGCTCGGGGGTGATTCATCCAGTGCCGTTTTACGCGCCGCGATCGGTCGCGCGACGGCCGCCGGAATCGTCGTGGTTATTTCCGCGGGTAATTGCGGGCAAGTGAGCGCTGATTGTACTACCGCGCAGACAGAACCCGATGGTTTCGCGCAAGTCGCTAGTTCCCCGGAGGCTCGCGGGCTCGTGATCATCGCCGGCGCGCACAAGTTGAATTACGCTCTTTCGCCGTTTTCAAATCCGGCTGGCACCTTTGCGCAATATTATTTAGCGGCGCTAGGCGGCGACACATCCAATCCCCCCGTCTCGAACAGCGACGGTGTAGTTACCTTCGATGCGACAGGAACGTTATTCTATTATAAGGGCACGTCCTATTCGGCGCCGATTATATCCGGGGCGGTCGCGTTGCTTGCCCAGGCTTTTCCGAATCTGACGGGCGCCCAGATCGTCAACCTCCTGATGACGACCGCCACCGATGCCGGGGCCGCAGGTATCGATAGCGTGTTCGGTCGCGGTATCCTCAACCTCACGGCCGCCTTCCAGCCGCAAGGATCGACCTCGCTCGCGGGAAGCGCGGTGCCGGTGTCGCTCGACAACAACGCGACCCTGTCGCCCGCGATGGGCGATGCCAGCGCGGCGGTTAGCGGACAGGCGGTGTTTCTCGACAAATATGCCCGCGCCTACAGCTTCAATATCGGCGGCACGGTCCGCCGGATGTCGGTGATCCGGCCGCTGGTCAACGCGATCGGCAATGACGTGCGACGGACGACGCTCGATCTCGGTAATGCCTCGGTGGCGCTGCGGGTGAGTGGCGCGAGCCAGCTTGCCGATCCGAATGTGCAGCGTTGGGCCGGCGAGGACTCGCGCGCTTTCTCGAATCGGCCGGCGGCCACACCGCGCACGCTCGGCGCGGCGGTCACACTTCGTCTCGGCGCGCGGACGACCGGTTTCGCCAGCTTCGGCGAGCGGATCGACGCCGCGCCCGTACCCGAGGCGAGCTGGCTGATCGCCAACGATCCCGCCGACACGCCCGGCTTTGACGCCAATCGCGACATCGCGCTCGGCATCCGGCACGAGCTTGGCCGAATGGCGCTGACCGTGACGGGCGAGCAGGGCAACGCCCGCCGCCTCAACCCCGGCGAAATTGCGCCGCGCTACACACTGATCACCGCGCGCTTGGATCGTTCGCTCGGCGCCCTGCGCCTCGGCGTAGCGGCGGGGATGATGCGTGAGGATCGGTCAGTTCTTGGCGCCCGCTTCGGCGCCGCGCTGGGCGGCAAGGGCGCGACCACGCGGCTTGCCGATGTCGATCTCGGATTTGCTCTGGGCGAGGGCTGGAGCCTGCGGGGCCAATGGCGACAGGCCTGGACCGATGCAGACGCTGGCGGGATGCTGACCAACGGGCACCTGTCGAGCAATGCCTTCAGCTTCGATGTCGTCCGCCAGGGCCGCGTCAGCCGGATCGGCCTGCGCGTCGCGCAGCCGTTGCGGGTCGAGAGTGGGCGGCTCCGGCTGAACGTGCCGACGAGCTATGATTATGCGACGCTCGCCACGGGCTATTCGCTGACCGACATGAGCCTTGCGCCGAAGGGCCGGGAGCTCGATCTGGAAGCCAATTACGGCCGGGTACTCGGTGCCGGGTGGGTCGACGCCAACCTCTTCTACCGGCGCGATCCTGGTAATATCGCCATGATGTCCGACGATGTCGGGGCGGCGCTGCGCTTTACGTTGGGGTTCTGATTTGTCCCCGCACTCAGGCTGAGCTTGTCGAAGCCTCAACACCCTTCGACAGGCTCAGGGTGAGCGCAAAGCCTCAGATCGTAAAGCTCTCGCCGCAGCCGCAGGCGCCCTTGGCGTTGGGATTGTTGAAGACGAAACCGGCGGTGAAATCGTCCTCGACCCAGTCCATGGTCGAACCGATCAGATAGAGTACCGAGCCGCCGTCGATGTAGAAGGAGCCGCCGGACGTCTCGATCTTCTCGTCGAAGGGATCGGCCTCGGTGACATAGTCGACCGAATAGGCCAGGCCCGAGCAGCCACGGCGCGGGGTCGAAAGCTTGACGCCGATCGTGCCCTCGGGCGCCTGCGCCATCAGCGCCGCGACGCGCGCCTCCGCCGCCGGCGTAAGGATCACGGCGGCGGGGCGCTGGCGGGCTTTGGTTTCAGTGGTCATGAGGTAGATCCCAAGGCGTCGCCCCAGCGAAGGCTGGGGCCTATGTCTCGCGCAACACGCGATGGCATTTGAGAAGAAAACAGACATGGATCCCAGCCTGCGCTGGGATGACAATGAGGAGTGAGATGGGCGATCGTCATCTCACAACATTCCCAATTCCAGCTTCGCCTCGTCGGACATCTTCTGCGGATCCCAGGGCGGATCCCAGACGAGGTTGACCTCGGCGTCGCCCACGCCCGGCACCGCGCCGACGCGCAGCTCCACCTCGCCCGGCATCGATTCGGCGACCGGGCAATGCGGCGTGGTCAGCGTCATCGTCACCAGGACGTGATTGTCCGGGCTGACGTCGACGCCGTAGATCAGCCCGAGATCGTAGATGTTCACCGGGATCTCGGGATCGTAGATCTCCTTGAGCGCCTCGATCACGCCGTCATAGACCGAGCCGCCCGGCTCACCCGGCGCCATGCCCTCGGGTGTCTGCTTGAGAAAGCCTTCAAGATAATCGGCCTTGCGCGGCACATTGGCCGTCTCGACAGCATCCTCGACACGCGCGCGGGGCGGTGTCGGAACTTCGCCGACTTCCTCGGTCCTGATATTGCTCTGCTCACTCATCCGAATATTCTCGCCACGCGCTCAAGCCCCCGTACCAATGCCGCGACATCGCTTTCGCCATTGTAAACCCCGAAGCTGGCCCGCACCGCCGCCGGGATGCCGAGATGGTCCATCAGCGGCTGCGCGCAATGATGCCCGGCCCGGATCGCGACCTGCTCCTCGTCCAATATGGTGGCGATGTCGTGGGGATGAACCCCCTCCATCGTGAAGCTGACGATGCCCGCCGAATCCTCCGGCCCGTAGACGCGCAGGCTGTTGATCCCGTGCAGCGCGTCTCGGGTCGCCTTCACCAGCGCGGTTTCGTGCGCATGGATCGCGTCGAGCCCGATGGCGTCGACATAATCGATCGCGGCGTGCAGCCCCACCACGCCGACCACATGCGGCGTTCCCGCCTCGAAACGGGCGGGGGGCGGCGCATAGGTCGTCTTCTCGAAGGTAACGCGGTCGATCATCGTGCCGCCGCCGTGCCAGGGTGGCATCGCATCGAGGATGTCGCCGCGCGCCCACAGCACGCCGATCCCGGTCGGCCCGTAGAGCTTGTGGCCCGAGAAGGCGTAGAAATCGCAGCCAATCGCCTGGACGTCGACCGCGAGGCGGGGCACCGCCTGGCAGCCGTCGAGCAACAGCTTCGCGCCGACCGCGTGCGCGAGATCGGCGGCGCGGCGCACGTCGAGGATCGAGCCGAGTACGTTCGAGACATGGGCGAGCGCGACCAGCTTGTGCCGCGGCGTCAGCATCGCCTCGACCGCGTCGAGATCGATCTTGCCGTCCGCCGTGAGGGGCGCGACGTCGATTGCGATGCCGGTGCGGTCGCGCAGCATCTGCCAGGGGACGATGTTGCTGTGATGCTCAAGCGTCGAAAGCAGGATGCGGTCGCCGGGTTTCAGGCCCGCGCCCCAGCTATAGGCGACGAGGTTGATCGCCTCGGTCGCGCCGCGCACGAAGACGATCTCGTCGGGCGACGGCGCGTTGATGAACTGGGCAACGCGGCGACGGGACGCCTCGAAGGCGAGCGTCATCTCGGCCGAGCGCTGGTAGACGCCGCGATGGACGGTCGCATAGGTCTCGCCATAGGCGCGGGTGATCGCATCGACCACCACCCTGGGCTTCTGCGCGGTCGCGGCGGCGTCGAGATAGGCCCAGCCCTCGGGGATCGCCGGGAAATCGGCGACCACGTCGAGGGGGCGGGTGGAGGCCAAAGTCGCCATCAGATCCTCCCCAGAATGGGGAGGGGGACCACGCGAAGCGTGGTGGAGGGGGATAGGGGCTGGGCGAGGCGCTCGTGGAGAGCCCCCTCCACCAGCCTGCGGCTGGTCCCCCTCCCCGTGCCGGGGAGGATTTTCATATCACCATTTCCATCCATGCTTCTGCATCCTTTGCGAAGGCTTCGCGCACCGCCTCGTCCCCGATCCGCTCGATCGCGTCGGCGACGAAGGCGCGGGTTAGCAGCGCCTCCGCGCGCTCGGGCGGGAGACCGCGTGATTCGAGGTAGAACAGCGCGTTGGCGTCCAGTTCGCCCACGGTCGCGCCATGGGCGCATTTCACGTCGTCGGCGAAGATTTCGAGTTCGGGCTTGAGGTTGATCGTCGCGGTGCGCTGCAACAGGAGCCCGCGCAGCGATTGCTCCCCGTCGGTCTTCTGCGCGTCGCGGGCGACCTCGGCGCGGGCGGCCATGCTGGCGGTCGCCTTGTCGTCGGCGACGGCGCGCCAGAGCTGGCGGCTGGTGCCGAGCGGGACGGCGTGGCGGACGACGACCGCCGCCTCGTGCTTCTGCTGGTCCCGTGCCAGCAGCGCGCCGCCAACCTCGGCATAGGCGCCCTCGCCGGTCAGCGTGACGGAGGCATCGAAGCGCGTCCCCGCATCGCCGAGCGCGAGCACGCTGGTCGTCAGGCTGGCATTCTCGCCGATCTCGGCCTCCTCGCGCAGCGAGACGAAGCCGCCGGAGGCGAGGATGCGGATCGCGCGCATCAGGCGGGCGCTGCTGGCGAGCGAGATGCTGGTCAGCCGGTTGGCCCAGCCGTCGCCGATGAAGGTCTCGACGATGCTGGCCTGCGCATCCTCGGCGAGCGCGATGCTGGCGGGCAGATGGCTCGGGCCGGTCGCGACATGGATGATCTCGATCGTCGCCGACGGTGCGTGATCCGGGCCGAGCGCCAGCGTCCAGCCATGCTTGCCGTTGGCGAAGGCACCAAGCGGATGCGATGTCGTGGCATCGACCGGGCCGAGCGTGATGCCGTCAAATTTGCTCGCCTCACGATCGAGCTGACCGTCGACGAAAAGCAGGCGTGGGCCGTCGCCGATCCACGGAAGTTCACGAAGTTCACACTCAGAACGGGGTTTCGCTTCAGCGAGTGCAGGCAGGGCGGAGAGATCGGACCAGCGCCATGCTTCGTCGCGGGCGGAGGGGAGGGTGAGGTTCATAAATCCTCCCCATCTCTGATGGGGAGGGGGACCAGCCGCAGGCTGGTGGAGGGGCTAGTCCCACGCAATACCCCTCCACCGGCTTCGCCGGTCCCCCTCCCCCCGCTTCGCGCGGGGAGGATCTGATGGGTAGCGCTCACGCCGCCACCTGCGCATAGCCCTCGCGCTCAAGCTCAAGCGCGAGTTCGGGGCCGCCGCTGCGGACGATGCGCCCGCCCGCCAGCACATGGACGAAGTCCGGCTTCACATAATCGAGCAGGCGCTGATAATGGGTGATCAGCAGCACCGCCTTGTCGGGCTTGCGCATGATGCGGTTGATGCCCTCGCCGACGACGCGCAGCGCATCGATGTCGAGGCCGCTGTCGGTCTCGTCGAGGATGGCGAGCCTGGGATCGATGATCCCCATCTGCACCATCTCGTTGCGCTTCTTCTCGCCGCCCGAGAAGCCGACATTGACCGGCCGCTTGAGCATGTCGAGGTTCAGCCCGAGCGCATCCGCCTGCGCGCGCGCGACCTTGAGGAATTCGGCGGCGCTGAGCGCATCCTCGCCCCGCGCCTTGCGCTGCGCGTTGAGCGCCTCGCGCAGGAACTGGACGTTGGAAACGCCGGGAATCTCGACTGGATACTGGAAGCCGAGGAACAGCCCCGCGGCGGCGCGCTCATGCGGTTCGAGGGCGAGCAGGTCGATTGGCTCCCCTGCCCTGTCATTCCCGCGAAAGCGGGAATCCAGTTCCGCCGTTGCAACTGGACCCCCGCTTTCGCGGGGGTGACAACTGGGGGTGAACAAGACCGAGCCGCCCGTCACCTCATATCCGGGGCGGCCGCCGAGCGTATAGGCCAGCGTCGACTTGCCCGCGCCGTTCGGCCCCATGATCGCATGGATCTCGCCGGGATTGATGGCGAGCGTCAGGCCTTTAAGGATCGGCTTGCCGTCGACTTCGGTCTGTAGGTTATTGATTTGAAGCATCGCTGAACCCAATATTGTTTTCAATTAATCCAAAATAAAACGTATGCAAAAAGGGCGTAAATAATCACGACAATGCAAAATCCTAGAAATGGTCCGTACAAGGTATAAATTGATCCATCTTCGCGTGATATTATTTTACCTCTAAAAGCAACTGGTTCTCGCCGTACCCACTGCCTTATTCTTTTAACGAAGAAATATATTGTTCCCAGACATACGACAGGAAATGAAAACATACAGAAGATGATAACCACTCCAGCAAGGGCCAGCATCATGAAATCCAATCGTCACCCGGACTTGATCCGGGGTCTCGCTGCCTTCCTCCATCCACAAAGAAGCGGGATGCCGGATCAAGTCCGGCATGACGGGGTGGGCTACGGGGGCGAGGCGGGTGGGGCTCATCCGACGGAGCCCTCAAGCGAAATGCCCAGCAGCTTTTGTGCCTCGACGGCGAATTCCATCGGGAGTTGTTGCAGCACCTCCTTCGCAAAGCCGTTGACGATCAGGGCGACCGCCTGTTCCTGATCCAGCCCGCGCTGCATCGCGTAGAAGAGCTGATCGTCGCTGATCTTGCTGGTGGTGGCTTCATGCTCGATCTGGGCGGAGGGGTTGCGGACCTCGATGTACGGCACGGTGTGGGCGCCGCATTCGTGGCCCAAGAGCAGGCTGTCGCACTGGGTGAAGTTGCGGACATTTTCCGCCGTCGGGCCGACGCGGACGAGACCGCGATAGGTGTTGTTGGATTTGCCCGCGCTGATGCCCTTGGAGACGATCGTCGAGCGGCTGTTCTTGCCGAGGTGGATCATCTTGGAGCCGGTGTCGGCCTGCTGGAAATTGTTGGTGACGGCGACCGAATAGAATTCGCCGACGCTGTTTTCACCCGCGAGCACGCAGCTCGGATATTTCCAGGTGATCGCGCTGCCGGTCTCCACCTGGGTCCAGCTCACCTTCGAGTTCTTGCCCTGGCAGAGCGCGCGCTTGGTGACGAAATTATAGATGCCGCCCTTGCCCTGCTCGTCGCCGGGATACCAGTTCTGGACGGTCGAATATTTGATCTCGGCATCATCGAGCGCGACCAGCTCGACCACGGCGGCGTGGAGCTGGTTCTCGTCGCGCTGGGGGGCGGTGCAGCCTTCGAGATAGGAGACGTAGCTGCCCTTGTCGGCGACGATCAGCGTGCGCTCGAACTGGCCGGTATTCTCGGCGTTGATACGGAAATAGGTCGACAGCTCCATCGGGCAGCGGACGCCCTCAGGGATGTAGACGAAGGTGCCGTCGGAGAAGACCGCGCAGTTGAGCGTGGCGAAATAATTGTCATGCATGGGCACGACGCGGCCGAGCCACTTCTTCACGAGGTCCGGATAGTCTCGGATCGCCTCGCTGATCGAGCGGAAGATGACGCCCGCTTTCTCAAGCTCGGCGCGGAAGGTGGTGGCGACCGAGACGCTGTCGAACACCGCGTCGACCGCAACCTTGCGGCTGCCCTCGACCCCCGCGAGCACCTTCTGCTCTTCAATGGGGATGCCGAGCTTTTCGTAGACGCGCAGGATTTCGGGATCGACCTCGTCGAGCGACTTGAGCTCGGCCTTCTGCTTGGGTGCGGCGTAATAATAGGCGTCCTGATAGTCGATTGGGGGGACGTTCAGCTTGGCCCAGTCGGGCGGGGTCATGGTCAGCCAGTGGCGATAGGCCTTCAGGCGCCATTCGAGCATCCATTCCGGCTCGTTCTTCTTGGCCGAGATGAAGCGGACGGTATCCTCATTGAGGCCCTTGGGAGCGAAATCCTGCTCGATATCGCTGGAGAAGCCCCACTCATAGGTTGAGGCCTTTTGTGCTGCGGCGAGGGCTTCGGCGTTCTTGGTGGCCATCAGAGTGCCTCGGTTCCCCGGCGGAGGCCGGGGTCCAGGTGGGATGATTGGAAGGATGAAACGCTGTCTTCCAAAACGCCTGCTTTTCCAACTGGACCCCGGCCTCCGCCGGGGAACGGGGAAGAAATGGAAGCAAGGGTCACGCCTGAAAGCGCGCCCTTCACGGCGGTGTTGACCGCGCTCCAGTGCGGGCGGACCTTGCAGGCGGTTTCGAGGCCGCAATCGTGGCGGCCTTCCTCGACGCAGGCCGTCATGGCGATCGGGCCTTCGACCGCCTCGATGATATCGGCGATGCTGATCGCGGAGGGTTCGCGGGAGAGGCGGAAGCCGCCACCGATGCCGCGTGTCGACCTGAGCAATCCGGCAGCCGCGAGGCGGCCCATCAGCTTCTGCGCGGTCGGCAGCGGCACGCCGGTCTCCTCCGCCAGCATCGCGGCCGAGACCGAGCCGGTCCCCGCGCGCGCGGCGGCGGAGAGCATCACGATCGCATAGTCGGTCAGGTTCGAGAGCCGCATATCCTCAAATCGGATTGATTCGTTCCGATTTGCAGATGGCGATGCCGGGGGCGGGGGTCAAGTAGGCAAAAAGCCTCAGCCGTTGGCGAGCGGCGACGCGATCGGCATCACCTCGGTTCCGCGATCCGGGGCATCCTCGCGCCAGCGCACCGAACCGAACGGCCGTTCGAGCCTGCGCAGGACACGCGGCGGCTCCGCATCGCGATGGAAAGCGTAGGCGCGATCCAGGGTGGCCATATCCTCGGTTGTATAGCGACCACGCAAGCGCAGATAATCATGCCACGTCGGGCAATGATAGCGCTCGGTCCACAGCTCGGGATCGGTGATGTCGCGCGCGATCGACCAGTCATAGGCGCCGTTGCGCTGCCGCATGCGCTGGATCTGCTGCATGGCGTCGTAGAAGGCGCGTGCTTCCGCCCTGTCGACGCGATATTCGACCTCGATCACGATCGGGCCGCTGCGTCCCTTGAGCGCCAGCGCCACCTCGGGCGTGCCCAGTTCGACCGGCTCGAGATCGTTGCCCCGCATGGCGGCGTCCGGCAGCCGACGGCCGAGGAGGACGGTCAGGCCCACGGCCACCGCCGATCCAAGCAGCGCTGTGACGATCCCCTGCCCTTGGGCGACATGACCCCAGAGCCAGCTTCCGATCGCGATGCCGCCGGATGTCGACGTCTGAAAGGCGCCGACCGCCCGCGCGGTAACCCAGCGCGGCGCCGATAGTTGGATCGAGATGTTGAACAGGGTCATCAGCACCATCCAGGTAGCGCCCATCACCAGCAACGCACCCGCCGTCAGGATCAGGTTTCCGCTTACGGCCACCACCGCGATCATGGCCGCGGTGCCAAGAGACAGCACCGCCGGCGCCCTCGCGAGATCGAAGCGCTCGCGAAGGACGCTGATGTTCAGCGCGCCGATCACCGCGCCGACCCCGAACGCGCCCAGGATGACGCCATAGACCAACGCATTGCCGTGCAGCAGATCGCGTGCCACGACCGGCATCAGCGCCATGATCGCGCTTCCCGCAAGACAGTGCGCGAAGGATCGAAGCAGCACGGCGCGCTGGGGCGGCGAATGGAACACGAAGCGGGCACCGGAACTGATCGCCTTGGCCAGCCGCTCGGGCGGCAGGCGCGACGGTTCCTGCACCCTCCGCCATCGGAACAGCACGAGCAGCAGCGGGATGAACAGCAACGCATTGGCGGAGAATGCGGCCACCGCGCCCGCGATGGCGACGATTACGCCGCCGATCGCCGGGCCGATGCTTCGCGCGACGTTGAAGCTGATCGAATTGAGCGCGACCGCCTGCGCCAGATGCTCGGCCGGCGCCAGTTCGCCCGCCGAAGCCTGCCAGGTCGGCCAGAACAGGGCGATGCCGATGCCGACCAGGAAAACGAAGATCAGGAGCAGCCATGGATTGAGCGCTCCCGACGCTGTTATCAGCGACAGGGCCGACGCGCCGAGCAGCGAAATTCCGATCGCGATCAGCCCCACCCGGCGGCGATCATACATATCGGCGATCGCGCCGGCCGGCATCGCGATCAGCATCATCGGAAACATCAGCGAGCTCTGAACGAGCGCGATCATGTCGGCGGCGTTGGTGAGCTGGGTCATCGCCCAGGCGGCGCCGACACTCAGGATCATGATGCCGAGGTTGGACATCAGGCTGGCGAGCCACATGCGCCGGAACAGCGGCGCCCGCAGCGGCGCGCCGATACCGGTGCGCCGCTCCTTGCCCGCCTCCTCGATCGCCTCGGAACCCATGTCTTTCCTCCGTCGCGGCAGCCGATGCCCCGTGACGGCGAAAATGGCAAATGGTCGTTGCGCTATGCTCCGCCCTGGGCGGCCTTCCATTCACGGTAGTTGAGCTTCGCCTCCTGCACATAGCCGCTCCGCGCTATCAGCTTCAGGATCGCCCGATTGATGAGGTTGGCGGGAAAGCGCAGCGGCCGCGCGAAATCGACGAACAGTATGATGCGGCGCTCGGCGCTGTCGTTCCACGCGCTGTGGACGAAAGTATCGTCGAAGATCAGGCTACGGCCCGCGCGCCAATGCCGGCGTTCCCCCGCCACTTCGATGCCACAGACGTCGGCGCGCTCGGGGATCAGTATTCCAAGATGATAGCGCAGCACGCCCTTATAGGGACCGCGATGGGGCGGTAGCCGCTTGCCCGGCTCCAGCACCGAGAAAAAGGCGGTGGTGAGGCCCGGAATTTTCCGTAACGCCGCCCATGTCGCGGGGCAGCGGGCGATATTGTCGTCGAAACGCAGCCCGTAGCCCAGGAAGAAGAAGGTCTTCCAGCGGCGGTCGTCGGACAGCTTGGTCTGATCGGTCGAGATCTGCTCGAAGCCGGGGATCGGCGTATCGTGTTCAAGCAGATCGAGCACTTCGCCCCGGATCGCCGGATAGAAGGCCTCGATGGCGCCGATCCAGGGAAAGGATTGCGTCGGAAAGAACGGCCTGTCGCCGATCCGCGACAGCCGGCCGACCAGCCGTTCGACAGCCGGGACGAGCCCGCCCGCGAGGCTGAGCGTGCGCGGCTCGGGCACGGCGGCCGTGGTGGCGGTCATGCGGCCACGGCATGAGAAATCGCGACGGCGGGCTCGATCGCTCCAATCCGATCGAGCCCGATCCGCGCGGCTTCCCCCGGCAGCGGCTCGAACGAAGGATTGCGGGCAACGATATTGGCTCGTTCCCGTTCGACGTTGCACAGCGTCAGACCAAGCGGCCGAGTCCGTCCCGCGTAGGTGCGGGGCGGAGCGATCTCGTCGCACCGCAGGATGCGGACGTAGAAGGGCTTGTGGCGGGCGGTGACGGTGGCGGTGATCATCGTGTCGGGACGAAGGTCCGCCGTGATGAACGGCAGCCGCAGCATCATATAAGCGAGCTCCGGCACGCGGCCGCTCAGCGCCGGATCGACGCAAAAGCAGTTCGCGTCCACCAGCCGTCGGCCCTGACCGACCCGCGGGAGCAGTTCGTCGGGAAAAGCCGAGAGCGCGGGCGATTCCTGCCACGGTTCGCTCACCACATGGAGACGGATCGATGCGCAGATCAGGCCATCGAAGCGCAACACGATCGTCGCGGCGTGCGCGCTGCGGTCGTAACGGTCGGATAGCTTTCCGTCAGGGCGATGGCGGGTCGCGCCCGCCTCGTGATAGGCCCTGTAACGCAGCGCGTGAACGATCGCGGCGGTGGTGGCGTCCGCGACCAGTTCATAATCCATGACCTGAAGTAATTGTCTTACCCGATCATGTATAGAGCATGATTCTGAGGTGTGTTGGCGCAGTTCGTGCGCGACATCTGTCGTGCAGAGCATGATTTCATCCTCGAAAGAATGAAATCTAAGCTAGCAATTATGGCCCGGACGTCTCGATGAGACCAACCCATTGAGGAGCATTCTGCGTTTTTTTAAGGCGCCTGAATCCGGAGCCGCGACATCGAACAATCCGAAACGGACTAAATCTAACTCATGTGATCTTCGTGAGTTCGGGCAAGGAAAGGAGCGCCCTGCGCCGTTCGAGCGAGAGCCGCGTCACTAGCGGGGTCTGCTGGACCAACCTGTTCGGCGTCACTCCCATGAATTGTCGGCATTCGCGAATGAAATGCGATTGGTCGGCAAAGGCGTCGCCGGCGATGTCGGACCAGGGGCGTGTACTCCTGGCCAACTCCGCCGCCGCCTTCAGCGCGCGATATTTGCGGGCGAGCAGCTTGGGGCGGGCGCCATAGATGCGCTTCGTCAGGCGCTCGACCTGTCTGCTCGACATGCCTACGTTTTCGACGAGGGCATCCACCTCCGGCGAGGGCGCCGAGGCGAGCCAGCTATCGGCGATCCGCGTAAACCAGAAGGACGGCTCGGGCATCCGCGACAGCAATCCCGAGATCAGCCGATCCGCGATCCCCGTCATTTCGGCGGGATGTGTGACGCCCTGGAGCATGTCGAGCGTGCTCGCGATGGTCGAACCGAACAGCGGCTCCAGGTCCGAAACGCGATCGACATAGAGGCTCGCATCCTCCCGGATCAGCGCTGCCCATCCGGCGGGCTGGAGCCCGATGCCGAGCACAAGCAGCGGGCCTCTCGCTTCGAAGCGATAAGCCTCGTAGGTCGGGCCGAGCAGCATCGCGCGCGGTGCCGGGTCGACGCGGCCGTCGGAGAAGTGATAGTCCGCCGCGCCGCGCACCATGAAGCGCAACTGCGGAAGATCGGCGCGCATCACGTCAGTGTAGCGCGGCATGTCCGCATGGAACACGTAATAGGAGGAAACCACGCTCCGCAACACAGGTGCCGGCACGAAATAGCGCAGGCCAATCGGCGGACTTTCGTGACGCACGCGACAAAACCCCTGAACCTGTTCCCCATACCAGTTCTTATCAGAAACTGAGCCGGGCCGAACAGAATTTTCATCCCGTAAAGTATTTTTGGTTTGGAAAAAAAGCCCGGCAGGAGGGTTACTCCAGCCGGGCTTCAGGAAAAAGGCCTTCCATTGGAAGTCCTTCGGGTCGCAGCTTTCCCCTAGCGTCAAGCAACTTTGCTGTATTGAACGGAATCGACATCCTGGTTGACGCTCAGCAAGGAAGGCGGGCGCAAGACGCATTTTGACCGGCACCGATGCTGCTGTCATAGGCCAGCCATGCCGCTCTATCCTTTGCTCAGACCGTTGATATTTGCGCTGGATGCTGAACATGCGCATGGGTTGAGCCTGTTCGCGCTGCGAGCGATGCCTGCGCGAAGTGGGGCCGCCCCAGCCGATGCGGCGCTCCGGACGCGGATCGCCAATCTGGATTTTCCCAATCCGGTCGGTCTCGCTGCCGGTTACGACAAGGATGCGCTCGCGCCAGGCGCGCTGCTGAGGCTTGGTTTTGGCTTCGTCGAGGTCGGCACGCTGACGCCGCTCGCCCAGGAAGGCAATCCGCGTCCCCGGCTGTTCCGCCTTGCCGAGGATCGAGCCGTCATCAACCGCATGGGCTTCAACAATGGCGGACAAGAGGCGGCCCTCCAGCGGCTTTCGGCGGGCAAGCCGCGTGGGATTCTTGGCGTCAATATTGGGGCGAACAAGGATGCAACCGATCGCATCGCCGATTATACCCGAGGAGTCAGAACGATGGCGCCGGTGGCGGATTATCTGACGGTCAACATTTCTTCGCCCAATACGCCGGGCCTGCGCGCGCTCCAGGACAGGGCCGCGCTCGACGATCTGCTCGCGCAAGTGATGGAGGCGCGGGGGCCGCTCGGGCCGCCAATCTTCCTCAAGGTTGCTCCGGACCTTGAGCCGGCCGACATCGACGATATCGCCGCCGCCGTGGTCGCGCATCATGTCGACGCGCTGATCGTCTCCAATACGACCATAAGCCGTCCGCCGCTACGCTCACCACATGCCAAGGAAGGCGGAGGCCTTTCGGGCGCCCCGCTCCGGGAGCTCGCGCTCCAGCGGCTCCGAGATTTCCGCAAGGCCACGGGAGGGGCGCTGCCGCTGATCGGCGTCGGCGGCATCGCCAGCGCGGACGATGCCTATGCCCGCATCCGTGCGGGGGCCAGCCTGATCCAGCTCTATTCCGCGCTGGTTTATGAAGGGCCGGGACTGGCACGGCGGATCGCGGAGGGCCTGAAGGCGTTGCTCGCGCGGGACGGCTTCGCCAATGTCGCGCAGGCGGTCGGCGCCGAATGAAGGATCGCGAGGGTTCCATTTCGATGATGTTGCGCTTCCTGGCTCTACTGATCCTGCTTCTCCCGATGTCTGCGCAGGCGCGGGACGGCGTCGTATCGACCGCCAATCCGCTGGCATCGGAAGCGGGGCGCGAAATCCTGCAGGCCGGTGGCAACGCCACCGACGCGGCGATGGGAGTGATGCTGGCACTGACGGTGGTCGAGCCGCAATCGTCCGGGATCGGCGGCGGCGGCTTCCTTCTCTACCATGACGGCAAGACCGGCCGCATCGCGACGATCGACGGCCGCGAGACCGCGCCCGCCAATGCCCAGCCTGATCGCTTTCTCAACCCCGACGGCACGCCGATGGCCTTCATGCAGGCGGTGCCGGGTGGGCTTTCGGTGGGCGTGCCCGGCAATATCGCGCTGATGGCCAAGGCGCATGCGCGCTGGGGCAAGCTGTCCTGGGCGCGGCTGTTCGATCCGGCGATCCGACTGGCCGAACAGGGTTATGTAGTGACGCCGATCCTTGCCGGACGGCTGGCGATGCTGGCCAAGATCTGGGCGGACTTCCCCGAGGCACGAGCGATCTATTGGCAGGACGGCCGTCCGAAGCAGGCGGGCGAGCGCGTGGTCAATCCCGCGCTGGCCGCGACGCTGCGCCGGATCGCCGCCGCGGGACCGGACGCTTTCTACAAGGGCGAGGTCGGGCGGCTGATCAGCGAAGCGGTCGCGATGGCCCCGCGAAATCCCTCGGCGCTCACGGCCGCCGATCTTGCCGCCTATAAGGCGATCGACCGGGCAGCACTCTGCGCGCCTTATCGGGTCTGGCGGATTTGCGGGATGGGTCCGCCCTCTTCCGGGGCAACCACCGTGCTGTCGATGCTCGGCATGCTCGAGCGGTTCGACATGAAGGGGCTGGGCAAGGACAGTCCGGTCGCCTGGCATCTGATCGGCGAGGCGATGCTGCTCGCCTATGCCGACCGCGACCGATATCTGGGCGACCGCGATTTCGTCGAGGTGCCGATCAAGGGCCTGCTCGACCGGCGCTATCTGCGCGAGCGTTCGGCCCTGATCTCGGCCGATCATGCGCGCGGCGACTATCCGGCGGGAAAACCGGCCGGGGCCGTGGCCTTCGCGGATACGCCAGCACCAGACGAGCACGGCACTACCCATTTTGTCGTGCGCGACGGCGCGGGCAACATCGTCTCGATGACGTCGACCGTCGAGGGGCCGTTCGGCAGCCAGCTCATCGCCGGCGGCATGTTTCTCAACAACGAACTGACCGATTTCAACTTCCTGCCGGAGAAGGATGGGGTGCCCGCCGCCAATCGCGTGCAGGCGGGCAAGCGACCGCTCTCTTCGATGGCGCCGACGATCGTCTATGATGCCAAGGGTCGCGTGGTGCTCGCGCTCGGCTCGGCGGGCGGCAAGCGGATCATCATGCATGTCGCCAAGACGCTGATCGGCGTGCTCGATTGGGGGCTGGATGCCAGCGCCGCGATCGCGCTTCCCAACATCTACTTCCAGGGCAAGGCTTTGCTGCTTGAGAAGGGGACGGCGCTGGAGGCGATGGCGCCGGCGCTTACGAAGCTCGGCCATGTCGTATCGCCCGCCGATCTGGATTCGAAGGTCAACGCCGTGCAGCTTACCAAAAGCGGATGGCACGGTGCCGCCGATCCGCGTAGCGAAGGTGTCGCACTGGCCGAATAGAGCCAGGCATGAGCTGGGTCGCAGGAGAGAACATGCGCGCGTTCGAGCGTTTTCCAAATCTGGTTGCAATGTTTCTCGCTCGGGCGGCCGAAGGCGGCGACAGGCCGTTCCTGTGGGCCAAGCGAGCTGACGCATGGCAGCCGACAAGCTGGAAGGAGGCGGCCGACACCGTCGCCTCGCTCGCGGCGGCGCTGAGGGCGATCGGCCTGAAGCCGGGGGACCGGGTGATGCTGGTATCCGAAAACCGGCCTGAATGGTGCATCGCCGATCTCGCGATCATGGCGGCCGGCTGCATTACGGTGCCAACCTACATCACCAATACCGAGCGCGACCACCTTCATATCTTGGAGAATAGCGGGGCGCGGGCGGCCTTCATCTCCAATGCGAAGCTGGCGAGGGCCTTCATGCCCGCCGCGATGCGATCCTCGCAGTGCCGGACGGTGATCGGCTTCGAGCCGTTGCGCATCGGGCAATCGGGCGAGATCGATTTCGCGCTCTATTCCGATCTTGTCGCCCAGCATGCGCCGGAGCCCATCGCCGCGGATTTCGGTCGGGACGATCTCGCCTGCATCATCTATACCAGCGGCACCGGCGGGGCGCCGCGTGGCGTGCGCCAGCATCACGGCGCGATTCTGTGCAACGTAGAGGGCGCGTTCGACATCATCACAGGCGACTTCGGCTGGGACGACGAGGTTTTCCTGAGCTTCCTGCCCGCCAGCCACGCCTATGAGCATACCGGCGGCCAGTTCCTGCCGATCGCGCTCGGCGCGCAGATCTATTATTCGGAAGGGCTGGAAAAGCTCGCCTCCAATATCGAGGAGGTGCGGCCGACGATCATGGTGGTGGTGCCGCGCCTGTTCGAGGTGCTGCGTCAGCGCATCCTTAAGTCTGTCGCGAAGCAGGGCGCGGTCTCCAACTATCTGATGAAAAGGGCGCTCGACATCGGCGCGCGCGGTTATGACGGCACCAAGCGGCTGCGCGACCTGCCGATGGACCTGCTGCTCGACAGGACGATCAGGCCCAAGATCGCGAAACGCTTCGGCGGGCGGATAAAGGCGATGGTTTCGGGCGGAGCGCCGCTCAATCCCGATGTCGGCGTGTTCTTCCACGCGCTCGGCCTCACCTTCCTGCAGGGCTACGGCCAGACCGAGGCGGGGCCGGTGATCTCCTGCAACCGGCCGCGCGCGGGGCTGCGGATGGATTCGGTCGGGCCGCCCATGAAGGGCGTCGAGCTGCGTATCGCCGAGGACGGCGAAATCCTCGTGCGCGGCGAGCTGGTCATGCACGGCTATTGGAACAATCCGGAAGAGACCGACCGGGTTCTCAAGGACGGTTGGCTCCATACCGGCGACATCGGCCATCTCGACGGCAAGGGCCGCCTGACGATTACCGACCGCAAGAAGGATCTGATCATCAACGACAAGGGCGACAATGTCGCGCCCCAGCGGGTCGAGGGGATTCTCACGCTGGAGCAGGAGATCGTCCAGGCGATGGTCCATGGCGACCGCAAGCCCTATCTGGTCGGGCTGATCGTGCCCGATCCCGAATGGATGCGCGAATGGGCCGAGAAGCATGGCGTTCCGGCCGAACTTGAGACGCTCAAGACCAACCCGGCCTTTCATCGCGCGCTGGGCGTCGCGGTCGATCGAGTCAATGCGGGGCTGTCGGTGATCGAGAAGCTGCGCCGCTTCATTGTCGCCGACGAGCCCTTCACGATCGAGAACGAGCAACTCACCCCCTCGCTGAAGATCAGGCGGCACGTGATCCGGAAGGTTTACGGGGAGCGGCTGGATGCGCTGTATCGGGCGCAAAACTCATAGCTGTCATTCCCGCGAAGGCGGGAATCCAAATTCTCAAAGGTTCGGAGTTTATGGATTCCCACCTTCGCGGGAATGACAAAAGTGTGTCAATCCCCCCAGTCGACGATCGTCCAACCGCGCTGCCTGGCGAGGCGGCGCAGCTTGTCGTGGGCGTTCACGGCATAAGCCTCGTCGGCCCATGCGAGCACGGGCTCGTCCGAGGCGTGGTCCGAATAGAAGCGGATGTGTGCCTGATCGCGGGCGAGCCCCTCGCGCTCCATCCAGGCGACGATCATGCGCAGCTTGGCCGGCCCGTAGCAATTCTCGCCGTCGATCTTCGCGATGATGCGGTCGTCCAGGCCCGTGAGGCTGTTGGTCGCGATAACGTCGTCGAAGCTGAGCTGCTCGGCGATCGCCTCGACATAGAGGCGGTAGGAGGCGGTCGCCATCACCAGCCTGCGGCCGGCCGCGCGATCGGAGGCGATCTGGTCGAACGCGCCGGGATAGACATTAGCCGCGAGCGTCTTCGCGGCGAAGCTCGCCGCCACCGTCGCCAGCTCGCGTTTATCGGAGTGAGGACCGAGCAGGAGGCGCTGGTTGATCTCCTTGAGCCGCTGACGGTCAATCAGGCGGAGACCGTAGGCGAGCACGCTCAGGCCGGCGAGCGGAAGCAGCATCAGCCGCCATGGCGCGAGGCGCAGCGCCGCGTGGCGCAGGAAGCCGGGATAGGTCGGCACCCGCGTGATGGTCTTGTCCATGTCGTAGATGGCGAGCTGCTGCTTCAAGAACACCCCTTGTCAAATCGCGCTCACCCTGAGCCTGTCGAAGGGGGTAAAGGCTTCGACAGGCTCAGCCTGAGCGCGATGGGATGTCAAGCGCTACGGATCTATAGACCCGGAACGGCAGGCCAGCCCCGCCCCGATACGCCCATCACCTTGAACAGCGTTCCCATCTGATCGGGATGGATCAGCCGCATCCGCGCTGCCGCAAGCTCGGCGGCGCGGCCGGGATTGGCGCGGGTGAGCTGGTCGGCGCGCAGGTCGATGCCGATCGCGACCAGCCAGTCGCCCTGATCGAACGGCCCGCGCACCTTGATGCCCCGGATCGACTGCGCCGACCGTTTGAGCGCCGAGAAATCGACATGGGCGGTGAGGTCGCTGCGCCCCGGACGCACGAAGGGATCGGCATAGGCATGAGCGTGGACCGCCTGGAGCGTGTCACCCGCGTGCCGATCGAAATAGCCATAGTCGATCACGATCAGCACGCCACCCTGCGCAGCCAATCGGCGCGCCAGGTTGCGCATCAGTCGGCGCGAGGGGGCGGATTGCTCATATACGCTCGCGGTGTGGGCATCGCGCAGTTCGATCGGGATCTTGTCCTCGCACGGGATCTGGCCCGGCACGGTTGCGAAACCGTCAATATCGTCGTGGCGCACCATCAGCTCGCGCCAGCCCATCATCGTCTTCACATATTGCTCGACGGGCATCGCATCGAAGAACTCGTTGGCGATGATCATCAGCGGGACGTCGGTTGGCAGCGTCGCGGTACTGTCGTGCCAGTGGGCGCCGGGCACCATCTCGGCCTGATAGTCCCGCAGAAAGGGGCTGGTCTCGACGAAATGGACCGGCGGCTCCAGATTGACGAGCGCCATCGATCGCAGCGCATCGACCGCGAGCGTGCCCCGCCCCGGCCCCAGCTCGACATAGGCGACGTCGGGATTCCCCGCCTGCCGCCAGCAATCTGCGAGCACGAGGCCTATCAGTTCGCCGAACATCTGGCTTACCTCGGGCGCGGTGATGAAGTCGCCCGCCGCGCCGAACGGATCATGGTAAGAATAATAAGCGGCGTTGGCCATCGCCATGAAACGCGAGATCGGGATCGGTCCCTCACTCGCGATCAGCGCCTGCAGCTCATCCTCTACCGCATGCTCGGTTGACATTTGCCGCTGTTAATACCGTGCTCGTTACGGAATTGGAAAGATAAGTTCAGGCGACGCTCTCGCCGCCCGCGATCGGCTCGACCCGCTGGCGGCGGCCTTTCGCGGTGATGATCAGATAGAGACCGCCGACGATCATGGGAACGGTGAGCGTCTGGCCCATCGTCAGCCCCCAGGAGAGCGTGCCCAGCCCCTCGTCGGGCTCGCGGAAATATTCGACGATGAAGCGCGACAGGCCATAGCCGGTCAGGAACAGGCCGACGAGCTTGCCCGGAGCATAGCGGGCCTTGGTCTCCCAGAAGGCGAACCAGAGCACCACGAACAGCACGGCGCCCTCAAGCGCGGCCTCGTAGAGCTGGCTCGGATGGCGCGGCAGGTTGCCGGCATAGCTGCCGGGAAATACCATGGCCCAGGGAACGTCGCTGACCCGGCCCCACAGTTCGCCGTTGATGAAGTTGGCGATGCGGCCGAAAAACAGCCCGAACGGCACGCAGCAGGCGATATAATCGTGGATGCGCAGCCACGAGAGCTTGTTGCGCCAGGCCAGGTAGAAAATCCCGACGCTCATGCCTATCGCGCCGCCGTGGAAGGACATGCCGCCTTCCCAGAGCTTGAGCACGTCGACCGGATTCTTCCACAATTCCGGCTTGTAGAAGATGCAGTAGCCGAGCCTGCCGCCGAGCAGGATGCCGAGCGTCGCGTAGAACACCATGTCGTCGGCATGGCGCCGCGCCATCGGCGCGCCGGGCTGGGCGATCAGCTTGAGCAGATACCACCAGCCGATCAGGATGCCCGCGATATAGGCGAGCGAATACCAGCGGATCTGAAGGAAGCCGAGATCGAGCGCCACGGGCGAAAGGCCGAGATCCTGCCAGCGGAGCATGTTCACGGCGTCGGTGACCAGGGGTGTGATCAAGGCATGTCCTCGCGCTGTTGGTGGCCCTCATAGGGAGATCGGGCGTAAAGCGGAAGGGCGCCCCAGCCAGCGCCCGACAGGGATCAGAAATTTTTCAAAATTATGACAGCGCGCGGGAACCAAGCCCTTGCCCGTCGGTTTTGTCCCTTGCATCGGATCGAAAGACTGAATGCGGTCACGGAATGGATCGCGAAAGCGAGCCATTTCATGAAGGAGCCCCGCCGCCAAAAGCGACGGGGCTTTTTCGTGACCGGGAATGGCGGGGAGTAGTCAGCCCCGAAAATTGTCCTTCGCGGCCCGGCGCTCCGCCAGCTCCCCTATCGATGCGGCCCGCATAAACGGGTTGGTGGCGCGTTCAAGCGCGATGGTGGTGGGGACGGTGGGCTCGCCCTTAGCTCGGGCGTCGTCGACCTGTTTCATCCTGTCCTTCAACGCCTGGTTGTCCGGCTCGGCGACGAGCGCGTAGCGGCCGTTGGACTGGGTATATTCGTGCGCGCAATAAGCCCTGGTTTCGGGTGGCAGCGCGGCAAGGCGGCTCATGTTGTGGAACATCTGCTCGGCGGTCCCTTCGAACAGGCGGCCACAGCCCATCGCGAACAGCGTGTCGCCGACGAACACGGTCTGTTCCGACGGCAGATGGTAGGCGATGTGCCCGGCGGTGTGGGCGGGCACCTCCATCACCGTGGCTTCGACCGAACCGAGCGTGACGATGTCGTTCTCGCTCACGATGCGGTCGAGGGTCGGAATCTTGTCACGCTCGGCGGCGGGGCCGGTCACCGTGCAGCCGGTGGCCGCCTTGATTTCGGCATTGCCGCCCGTGTGATCGGGATGCCAGTGGGTGTTCCAGATCTGGCTGATCGTCCAGCCGCGCGCGCGCGCTTCGGCCAGCACGGGCTCCGCCACCGCCGGATCGATGACCGTGGTCTCGCCGCTGTCCGGTTCGTGGACGAGCCAGATATAATTGTCGCTGAGCGCGGGGATGCGGACGATCTCGATCATGCTCACCATTCTTCCTGTTTATTCCGCGATGGCATCATAACCCCTTTCGCTGAACTGGATAAGGCAGAAGCCGTGGCCGAACGGATCGGCGAACATCGCGATGCTGCCCCATTCGGTGTGGCGGGTTTCGCCCTCCTGGATCGCGCCCGCCGCCAGTGCGCGCTGGGTTGCCGATGCCAGATCTTCGACGGCGACGTCGAGATGGACGGGGGTCCAATGGCGCGCATAGCTGCGCGTGATCGCGCGGCCGGGCGCCACGGCGTGGTCCGTATCCTTGAGCAACAGCCAGATCGGGGCGGGAAGGCCGACCAGCTCGACTCCGCTCCATCCGATCCGACGGCCGGGCTTTACGCCGAAGGCGGCGCAATAGAAGGCCTCGGCCAGCACGAGATCATCGACATCGATATTGACGATCAGCCCGGCCTCGGCGCTCTCGACCACGCTCGATCCAGTCACCGCCCTTACCAGTGGCCCGTGTTCGGCATCGACGCCCAGGGCTCGGCGGGCGCGAGATGGCTGTCCTGGAGCAGCTCGACCGAAATATTGTCGGGGGTGCGGACGAAAGCCATGTGGCCATCGCGCGGCGGGCGGTTGATCGTATAGCCCGCATCCATCAAGCGCTGGCAGGTTTCGTAGATATTATCGACGCGATAGGCGACGTGACCGAAATTGCGGCCCTCGCCATAACTCTTCTCGTCCCAATTGTGGGTAAGCTCGATCTGCGCGTCCTCATCGCCGGGCGCGGCGAGGAAGATCAGCGTGAAGCGGCCCTGCTCATTGTCGAAGCGGCGGATTTCGCGGAGCCCAAGCAACGCGAAGAAGCGGATCGTCTCGTCCGGATCGGAGACGCGGATCATGGTGTGCAGATATTTCATGATGTTCCTATAATCGCCTCAACGCGCAGGCGCAGCCTCCGTTTCAAGCTTGGCGATCGCCATGCGCGCCGCCTTGCCCGCATCATTGCCGGACTTGTCGAGATCGATCGCGCGCTGCCACGATCCGCGCGCGACATCGGCCTGACCTTGCTCGTAGGCAATATTGCCCTGTTCATAGGCGATCGCGCTGGCGTCCGGCGCGAGCCGGGCGGCCTCGCGGATATCCTTCCCGGCGCGCTCGAAGTCCTTCTGGCGGCGGGCGAGCGTGGCGGAGAGGAGCCAGCCCATCGGGTCTTCGGGCACCAGCTTGAGTGCTGCGTCGAGATCGGCTCGCGCAGCGGCCGGATCGTCCGACGCCACATTCGCGCGCGCGCGATCCATCAAAGTCTCGCCGCGCATCGGGACGCTCAGTACCGGCAGCGCCAGCGCGCGATCGAGCGCCGCCTTGGCCTTAACCGGCTCGTCATTGGCGAGCGCGGCATTGCCGGACTGCACCCACAGATTGGCCGCACGGCCGTCGCGCTGGATTTCGGCGTCGCGCGCCGCCTGCTCGAACGTCTGGGCGGCGGGCGCCCAACGCTCGGCTGCGACATAGGCGAGCCCCAGACATTGCCGCGCGGAGAGGCCGCCGCCGGCTGCGCGCCACGCCTCGGCCTCGGCGATCGCCTTCTCGGCATTATGCTCGGCCAGCGCGACGCAATCCTTGAAGTGCTGCTGCGGCTCGCTGGGAGCGGCCGCCGCTGTGGCGAGGAGAAGGATATGAAGCATCGGCAGGCCTTGCTCCTAGCTATCTGCACCGGCCCTGAATGGCATTGCCGCCTTGTAGCATCCGCCGGTCGCGCGCAATATCGCCGCGAGAGGATCGCCCATGACTACAAGCATCACCCCGGCCGAACGCGAGGCACGGCTGCAGCTCGCAGCCTGCTATCGGGTGTTCGACCATCTCGGCTGGACCGAGCTGATCTACAACCACATCACGTTGCGCGTGCCTGGCGAAGATGGCGCGTTCCTGATCAACCCCTTTGGCCTGCATTACAGCGAGGTTACGGCCTCGAACCTCGTCAAGATCGATATCGACGGCACCCGGCTCGACGGCAGCAACACCCCGATCAACCCCGCCGGCTTCGTGCAGCATTCCGCCTTCCATCGCGCCCTGCCGTACGCGCATTGCGTCATGCACACCCATACGACCGCGGGAATGGCGGTCGCCTCGATGGAGGAAGGGCTCAGCATCTCCAACTTCTATGCCGCCTTTTTCGCGAACCGGATCGGTATGCACGAATTCGAAGGCATCACCACCCGCCCGGACGAGGGACCGCGCCTGGTCGCTTCGGCGGGTGAGCACAAGGCACTCATCCTCCGCAACCACGGCCTGTTGACGTTCGGGCGTACGGTGCCGGAGGCTTTTTTGCACCACTGGCTGCTCCAGCGTGCGTGCGAGATACAGATCGCCGCCAACGGGCCGCTGAAGTCCGTCGACCCGGCGATCCTCGAAGAGCATCGCCGAAATGCGGACAAGATAAATCCGCAGGGCTGCGGCGAGTCCGAGTTCGCGGCGATGGTTCGGCTGGTCGATCGCGTCGACCGAAGCTGGCGCGATTGATCCAGAGTCTGAATCGTGCTCCAGCGAATGCTGG
>Ga0081455_10000393_pt1 | contig 57689 bp, 48 predicted proteins | sample TabmetS3T2R1_FD_70207 | JGI IMG/M metagenome (GOLD analysis project Ga0081455, IMG submission 70207) | Tabebuia heterophylla rhizosphere microbial communities from the University of Puerto Rico - S3T2R1 | ecosystem: Host-associated > Plants > Roots > Rhizosphere ...
CGGGTCCATCATTCTTCCCAAAAATTTTGCGAACACGATGGATGGCCGGGGCTAAAGCGCGTTCACGCGCGTCTTCGACGCGCTTCTGCCCGGCCATGACGAATCGCGCGGCCGGTGTAGGTATCGCGCATGCCGTCACCCGCGGGCTTGACCCGCGGGTCCATCATTCTTCGTAAAAGCCTTTTTGCGCAGGGGATGGATTGCCGGGTCAAGCCCGGCAATGACCGGGCGCCCTTCCCTGCCCGCCGATTCTGGTTTAAACAGCGGCCCGCGCGCGGGGACGCAGCCTCTGCGCCGCCCGAAGGACGCGCAAAGAGCGCGCCCTTTTTTTGTGCCTTCTGCCCAGAGCTCGTCGAGCGATATGCCCAAGCGGACCGACATCTCCTCGATCCTGATCATCGGCGCGGGGCCGATCGTCATCGGGCAGGCCTGCGAGTTCGACTATTCCGGCACGCAAGCGGTCAAGGCGCTCAAAGCCGAGGGTTATCGGATCGTCTTGGTCAACTCCAATCCGGCGACGATCATGACCGACCCCGAGCTCGCCGACGCGACCTATATCGAGCCGATCACGCCCGAGATCGTCGCCAAGATCATCGAGAAGGAGCGCCACGTCGTTGCCGGCGGATTCGGACTGCTGCCCACCATGGGCGGGCAGACCGCGCTCAACACCGCGCTCTCGCTCAACCGGATGGGCGTACTGGCGCGCCTCGACGTCACCATGATCGGCGCCACCGCGCAAGCCATCGACAAGGCCGAGGACCGCGAGCTGTTTCGCGAGGCGATGCACCGCATCGGGCTCGAGACGCCGCGCTCGAAGCAGGTCAAGACGCTGATCAACGCGCTCGCGGCGCTCGAGGAGATCGGCCTGCCGGCTATCATCCGCCCCTCGTTCACGCTCGGCGGCACCGGCGGCGGCATCGCCTATACCAAGGCCGAGTTCATCGACATCGTCGAGCGCGGCATCGATGCCTCGCCCACCAACGAGGTTCTGATCGAGGAATCGGTGCTGGGGTGGAAAGAGTTCGAGATGGAGGTGGTGCGCGACAAGCACGACAATTGCATCATCATCTGCTCGATCGAGAACCTCGACCCGATGGGCGTGCATACCGGCGACTCGATCACGATCGCGCCCGCGCTCACCCTCACCGACAAGGAATACCAGATCATGCGCGACGCCTCGATTGCGGTGTTGCGCGAGATCGGCGTCGAGACCGGCGGTTCGAACGTGCAGTTCGCGGTCAATCCGGCGGACGGGCGGCTGGTGATCATCGAGATGAATCCGCGCGTGTCGCGCTCCTCCGCGCTCGCCTCCAAGGCGACCGGCTTCCCCATTGCCAAGGTCGCTGCCAAGCTCGCTGTCGGCTACACGCTCGACGAGATCGCCAACGACATCACGGGCGGTGCGACCCCCGCCTCGTTCGAGCCGACCATCGACTATGTGGTCACCAAAATCCCGCGCTTCGCGTTCGAGAAGTTTCCCGGCGCCGACCCGGTCCTGACCACCTCGATGAAATCGGTCGGCGAGGCGATGGCGATCGGGCGCACGTTTCAGGAGAGCCTGCAGAAAGCGCTGCGCTCGCTGGAGAACGGCTTCACGGGCCTCGACGAAATCGCGATCGCGGGGCTCGGTCAGGGCGACGACAAGAACGCGGTGCGCGCGGCGCTCGGCACGCCCACGCCGGAGCGCATCCTCAAGGTGGCGCAAGCGATGCGGCTCGGTTTCTCCGACCAGGACATCCACGCCTCATGCAAGATCGATCCCTGGTTCCTCGGCGAAATTCGCGGCCTGATCGAAGCCGAGGCGGAGATCCGCGCCAAGGGACTACCGTCGAGCGCAGGGGCGCTGCGTCGCCTCAAGGCGATGGGATTTTCCGACGCCCGGCTCGGCAAACTCACCGGCGTGAGCGCCGCGGCGGTCACGCAGCGCCGCCGCGCGCTCGGCGTGCGGCCGGTGTTCAAGCGGATCGACAGCTGCGCCGCGGAGTTCGCTTCGCCCACCGCCTACATGTACTCGACCTACGCGGCCCCGTTCGCCGGCCCACCGGTCTGTGAGGCTGCGCCGTCGGACAAGAACAAGGTCGTGATTCTGGGCGGGGGGCCCAACCGCATCGGACAAGGCATCGAGTTCGATTATTGCTGCTGCCACGCCGCCTTCGCGCTCAAGGAGGCTGGCTACGAGACCATCATGGTCAATTGCAATCCGGAGACGGTCTCCACCGACTATGACACCTCCGACCGGCTCTACTTCGAGCCGCTGACCGCCGAGGACGTGCTCGAGATCATCGAGACCGAACGTTGCAACGGACATCTGCGCGGCGTCATCGTGCAATTCGGGGGCCAGACGCCGCTCAAGCTCGCCGAGCCGCTGGAACAAGCAAAGATCCCGATCCTGGGCACCTCGCCCGATATGATCGATCTCGCCGAGGACCGCGATCGGTTCAAGAAGTTGCTCGACAAGCTCAAGCTGCGTCAGCCCACGAGCGGTGTCGCCACGAGCCCGAAACAGGCGCGCGTCATAGCCGCGGAAGTGGGCTATCCTATCGTCATCCGGCCGTCCTACGTGCTCGGCGGACGCGCCATGGAGATCGTCGCCGACGCCGGCCAGCTCGAGCGCTATATCGCGCGTCTTGCCGACGATCTTGACCGCCCCTCCGAGCTCGTGGTCTCGCCGAAGCGGCCGCTGCTGATCGACCGATATCTCTCCGACGCCATCGAAGTTGACGTCGACTGCCTCGCCGACGGCAAGGATACGACCATCGTCGGCATCATGGAGCACATCGAAGAGGCGGGCATCCATTCGGGCGATAGCGCCTGCGCGCTGCCGCCGCATTCGCTCGGGAAGGCCGCGATCGCCGAGCTCGAGCGTCAGACGCGCGCGCTCGCGCTTGCGCTCAAGGTCGGCGGTCTGATGAACGTGCAATACGCCATCAAGAACGGCGACATCTACGTGCTCGAGGTCAATCCGCGGGCCTCGCGCACGGTGCCTTTCGTCGCCAAGGTGGTGGGCCTTCCGGTGGCCAAGATCGCCGCCCGAATCATGGCCGGGGAGACGCTGGCCAGCTTCGAGCTCAAGCCGCCGGCATTTGACCACATCGGCGTCAAGGAAGCGGTTTTTCCGTTCGCCCGCTTCCCCGGCGTGGACACCGTCCTCGGGCCGGAGATGAAATCGACCGGCGAGGTGATGGGCATCGACCGCAACTTCGCCGTCGCCTTTGCCAAGAGCCAGATTGGCGGAGGTTCGCGGCTGCCGCGCACCGGCACCGTGTTCGTGTCGGTGCGCGACGCGGATAAGCCCCGCGTGCTGGAGGCCGTTCGCCTTCTGGTCTCGCTGGGGTTCCGGATCATCGCTACCTCCGGCACCCAGCGCTATCTGGCCGAGCAGGGGCTGCCGGCCGGCCGCATCAACAAAGTGCTGGAAGGCCGGCCCCATATCGTCGATGCTATCGCAAACGGCGGGGTTCAGCTGGTCTTCAACACCACCGAGGGGGCCACCGCCCTCGCCGACAGCCGCTCGCTGCGGCGCGCCGCCCTCTTGCATAAAGTGCCGTACTACACCACTCTTTCCGGGGCCGTCGCCGCAGCGCAGGGAATTAAAGCCTACCTCGGGGGTGACCTCGAGGTGCGCGCGCTGCAGAGCTATTTCGGCGGCAAGGCCGCATCCGGACAACCGGGGCCTGCTGCCTGACGGTGTTTGGGACACGAGTTCAGGGTCGCGTGGCCGAACTACGCTTCGGCCCGCGATCGGAATTATTGTCTCTTGGCTGAAGTCGGAGGTTTGAAGGAGCAAATGGACAAGATCCCGATGACGGCAGAAGGCTATGCCGCACTCGAGAGCGAGCTCAAGCACCGCCAGCAGGTGGAGCGGCCTCGTATCATCCAGCAAATTACCGACGCGCGCACGCACGGCGACCTCTCGGAGAATGCCGAATACCACGCCGCCAAGGAAACGCAGTCGCACAACGAGACCCGCATCGCCGAACTCGAGGACAAGCTCGCGCGCTCCGAGGTCATCGACGTGTCGAAGCTCTCCGGCGACACCATCAAATTCGGCGCGACGGTGACACTCGTCGACGAGGACACCGAAAAGAAACAGGTGTGGCAGCTCGTCGGCGAACCCGAAGCCGACGCCAAGAAAGGCAAGATCTCGATCACCTCACCGCTCGCCCGCGCGCTCATCGGCAAGGGCAAAGGCACGAGCGTCGAGGTGATGACGCCGAGCGGAGCCAAGGCCTACGAAATCAAGAAGGTCGAGTGGCGCTAGCCAGCCGCGGCTGCTGTTTCCAGGGCATTCTCCAGGCCCGTCATGCGCGGGCTTGACCCGCGCATCCATCTTCTTCGCAAGAAGTTTGTGCGAAGATCGATGGATTGCACCGCAACTCGGGCCTGCCCGAGTTGCACAGTGTAGATGTGCCGCAAGTCGGGTAAACCCGACTTGCGGTGTCAAGCCCGGCAATGACGAAATTGATTTAGCCCGGGGCTTCGCGGCAGCACCGAGGCAATTCGGGGAACCTTCGCATGAAGTTCGGCGTGTTCGATCACATGGACGATGCGGGCGGCCCGCTCGCCCAGCTCTACGGCGGTCGGCTCGATCTGGTCGAAGCCTATGACCGAGCCGGTATCTACGGCTATCACCTCGCCGAGCACCATTCGACTCCGCTCGGCTGCGCCGCCTCGCCGGGCCTCTTCCTTGCGGCGTTGACGCAGCGCACCCGTACGTTGCGCTTCGGCCCCCTCGTTTATCTGTTGCCGTTCTACCATCCGCTGCGCCTGATCGAGGAAATCTGCATGCTCGATCAGATGAGCGGCGGACGGCTCGAACTGGGGATCGGGCGGGGCGTCTCGCCGTTCGAGACACGCGCGTACGGACTCGACTTCGCGCAGACCAGCGAAATCTACCACGAGGCGTTCCAACTCATCCTTAAGGGCCTGACTTCCGACGAGTTGACCTTCGAAGGCAAGCACTACCAGTTTCGCGACGTGCCGATGATCCTGCGGCCGTTGCAACGCCCGCATCCGCCGCTGTGGTACGGAATCACGATCCCGGAGAACGCCGATTGGCCGGCGGCGAACGATGTAAACATCGTGACGATCGCGCTGCGCCCGATGGTCCGCCTCATCCTGGATCGCTATCGCGCCGAGCGCACGCGGCTCGGTAAGACGCATCCCGCGTTCATGGGCGCCGCGCGTCATGTGGTGGTGGCGGATACCGACGAGGCCGCGCTCAACATCGCACGTCGCGCCTATCCGCGCTGGCGCAGCAATTTCCGCTGGCTGTTCGCGCGGCATGGCGCGGAGCCGCGCATCGCGGCGCTTTATCCGCCAACGTTCGACGATCTCGCCGCGATCGATAACGGGATCGCCGGATCGCCCCGCACCGTCCGAGAGTTCATCGCGGCGGAGGTCGAGGCGACGGGCAGCAATTACTTCGTGTCATGGCTGGCGTTCGGCGACATGACGCTCGCGGAATCGCTGCGTTCGCTCGAACTTCTCTCGCGCGAGGTGATGCCGGCGTTTGCGAGCGCGCCCGCCGCCGCTGCGCAATGAACGCGGGACCAGACGCATGCGCGTGCAGCGAACTCGTCCTTACCCTCCCCCTTGTGGGGAGGCATAGGCGGCCTTCGGCCGCCGTTCTTAGCCGCCAAGAACGCCGATGCGAAGCATCGGCTATGCGCCGAAGCGCAGCGAAGGCGGGCGGGGTGGGGGTCGTGCGAATTAGGCGTGACTATCGCCTCGACGATCCACCCCCACCCCGAACCCCTCCCCAGCCGAAGTCGGGTTTACCCGATTTCGGCCAGCTTAAAGTGCCGAACCCGGGCAAGCCCGGGTTCGGTGGGGAGGGGAGCACACCGAATGCGCCGCGTCGATGTGTTCCCAATACCAAGAAGTACTTCAGCGCGACTTCGTCTCCATTGGCACCATCGCCGCGTCCTTGGAGTTGTGCAGCGTCAGCGATGTCTTGACATTGCGCACGTGCGGCGCCGCGGTGAGTTCGGCGACGAAAGCCTGGAACGTCTTGAGATCCGGCGCCACGCACTTGAGGATGAAATCGATCTCGCCGGAGAGCATCCAGCATCCGCGCACCAGCGGCTGGGCGCGCACGAAGTCTTCGAAAGCCTTCAGGTCGGCATCCGCCTGGCTGGTCAGGTGCACCATGGCGAACACGGTGACCTCGTAGCCGAGAAGCTTCTCGTCGAGCAGTGCACGATAGCCTTTGATGTAGCCGGCCTGTTCGAGCGCGCGCACCCGCCGCAGACAAGGCGGAGCCGAGATGCCGACCCGGCGCGCAAGCTCGACATTGGTCATACGGCCATCCTCCTGCAGTTCCTTGAGAATCTGCCGGTCGATGGTATCGAGACGAGCGGCCACGGGAATGCTCCGGATTCGCTGTTGCTCGGCTCATTGTTAGCAACAGCGCGGTCGGCTGCGAAAGATTCTTGCCCAAGCGGTATGATTTCACCAACTGCCGCCCGCGCCGCTTCACAAAGCTGTGGTCCCTGATCTGCATATCTTGCATGGCTCCCGCAAAGCCATAAATTGTGCAGAGCGGCAATGCGCAATTCCGAGCCCACATCTCGGTGGCGCCCTTGGGGGAGCGGTGGCCGCGCGGATGGCGCGCCGCCAAAGTTCGAGCAGCGCAGAACGGGGCGAGGTGCCTGCAACAGCGTTGCTTTGCTGCGCGCTTTTCGTTGAGCGCAGAACGAGGGTTTCGATGGGCAAGATCAACCGCGCCAAGATCGTCATCATCGGCTCCGGCGCCGCCGGCTACACGGCCGCGATCTATGCCGCGCGCGCCATGCTTGAGCCGATCTTGATTGAGGGCATCCAGCCCGGCGGTCAGCTCACCATCACCACCGATGTCGAGAACTATCCGGGCTTCGCCGATGTCATCCAGGGCCCCTGGCTGATGCAGCAGATGCAAAAGCAGGCCGAGCATGTCGGGACCAAGCTCGTCGCCGACCATGTGAGCAAAGTCGATCTCCACCGCAGGCCGTTCCGGATCGAATGCGACTCCGGCGACCAGTACATCGCCGACAGCGTGATCGTGGCCACCGGCGCGCAGGCGCGCTGGCTCAATTTGCCGTCCGAGCAGAAATTCAAGGGTTACGGCGTTTCCGCCTGTGCGACCTGCGATGGCTTCTTCTACCGCGGCAAGGAGGTGCTGGTGATCGGCGGCGGCAACACCGCGGTCGAGGAGGCGCTGTTCCTCACCAATTTCGCTTCGAGCGTCGCGGTCGTGCACCGCCGCGACAGTTTCCGCGCGGAGAAGATTCTGCAGGATCGTCTATTCAAGAATCCGAAGATTTCCGTGATCTGGGACACCGTGCTGGAAGACGTGCTGGGCGAGGAAAATCCGCTCAAGGTCAAGGGCGCAATCCTGCGCAACGTCAAAACCGGCGCGCTCACCGAGCGAAAGGCGGACGGCGTCTTCGTCGCCATCGGCCACACCCCCGCCTCCGAACTGTTCGTTGGGCAATTGGATATGAAGCCCTCCGGCTACATCAAGACCGCGCCGTTCTCGACGGCGACTTCGGTGGCGGGCGTGTTCGCCGCCGGCGACGTCACTGACGATGTTTACCGCCAGGCAGTGACCGCTGCCGGGCAGGGCTGTATGGCAGCGCTCGAAGCCGAGCGCTTCCTCGCATTGCAAGGGGAGGCGGAGCCAGCGGTCGCGGCGGAGTGAACGCTTGGACACGCACATGAGCATGGATTGGGACAAGCTCAAGGTTTTCCACGCCGCTGCCGAGGCAGGCAGCTTCACGCATGCCGGCGAGCAGCTCGGGCTCTCGCAATCGGCGGTGTCACGACAGGTGTCGGCCCTCGAGCAGGAGCTGGGCGTCTCGCTGTTTCATCGCCATGCGCGAGGCCTCATTCTGACCGAGCAGGGCGAGTTGCTCCATCACACCGCGCACGACGTGTTCATGAAGCTCGAAGCGGCGCGGGCCAAGCTCACCGATAGCCGCGAGCGGCCCAACGGGGAGCTCCGTGTGACGACGACGCCCGGCATGGGCGTGCATTGGCTCACCCCGCGCTTGGGCGAGTTCATCGACCTTTATCCCGACGTTCAGGTCACGCTGCTCACCACGGACGAGGAACTCGACCTGGCGATGCGAGAGGCGGACGTGGCGATTCGTCTACGTCTGCCGACGCAGCCGGATTTGATTCAGCGCAAGCTGTTCTCCGTGCGCTTTCATGCCTACGCCTCGCCGGAATACATCAAGCGGTACGGCACGCCGCGCACGCTGGACGACCTCGACAACCATCGCATCTTGCTGTTGGGCGGTAGCACCGTGCCGAACTATCTCGAGAACCGGCGCTGGCTGATCGAGGTCGCGCGCAACGGCAAGGGTCCGCGCACCCCCGCGTTGACCATCAACAACGTACTCGGCGTTCTGCGCGCGTGTCAGCGCGGCATCGGCGTCGCGCTGCTGCCGGATTACCTGGTCGAGGAAAATGGCGGCTTGGTTCAATTGTTCGGCGAGTCCGACACCATCGCCCTCGACGCCTATTTCGTTTATCCGGAAGAGCTCAAGACCGTGGCGCGGGTGCAAGTGTTCCGCGACTTTTTGGTTGCGAAAGCGCAGCGCTGGCATTTCTGACGCATTTTCCGCTTCCCGTGACGCCGCATCCGTCATTGCCGGGCTTGACCCGGCAATCCATCTGCTTCGCAAAAAACCGTCTTACGAAGAATGATGGACCCGCGGGTCAAGCCCGCGGGTGACCGACGCCAAAAATGCTCTAGCAGCTGTCGTTTGCGCTCGCTGGAACCGTCGCAAAGTCGCCTGCCTAACGTTGCCGCATGGCTGGCATGCAACCCTTTGCGTTGTGTGAGAAAGTTGCCGCGGCATACTGCGCCTCACTGACGGTCGGCGGTTGCCCATCCTCCCAGATTGCAATCGTAGCGCCGTCAGCTGTTCCCCTCTGGAAGGTGATTGTCGGCCCCCGCGCCGACGAACTGCAACCGGACCCGCAAGGGTCCGGTTTTTCTTGGGGCCGCCTGCGCGCATGCTTGCGCGGGGGCCGCCCCTACCTTACGTTGCCGTTGTTGAAACGCGAGCAAGGCGACCAATGGTCTGGACAACCCCCACCCTCGTTGAGATCTGCATCGGCCTTGAGATCAACGGGTATTTGCCGGCCGAGCTCTGATCCGGCCCATTTGCGTCGATCCTGAATGGGGCGACTGACCGCCCTGGTGCTGGGTTCGGCGGCGGGAGGAGGCTTTCCGCAGTGGAATTGTCGCTGCCCGACATGCCGTTTGGCATGGGCCGGCGACGCGCGCGTGCGGCCGCGCACGCAGGCGAGTCTCGCGGTCAGCGCCGACGACGAAAACTGGGTTTTGATCAACGCCTCCCCCGATCTTTCCCAACAGCTCCGCCAAACGAACGCCCTGCATCCGCGTAATGGGATCCGCGGAAGCCCCATCAAAGCGGTGTTGCTCACCGGCGCCGAGATCGATCAGGTCGCGGGCCTGCTGAGCTTGCGCGAGCACGAGCCCTTCCTGCTGTGCGCCACCGCAGCCACGCTGGCTACGCTCGCAGAGAACGCCATGTTCGGCGTATTGACGCCCGACGTGGTGACGCGCAAGGCGCTCGTTCCCGCCGCCCCGTTTGCGCTTTCGTGCGGACTGCAGGTGCAGCTGTTCACGGTGCCGGGCAAGGTACCGCTCTACCTTGAAGGCGAAAATCCGGACACCGCGAGCGAAACGGCCGCCAATGTGGGCGTGGAGATTTGCGCCGACACGGCACGCTTGCTCTACATCCCCGGCGCCGCCGCGGTGACCGCGGCGATGGCCGCACGGATGGAACGCGCCGACGTGGTTTTTTTCGACGGCACGCTGTTCCGCGACGATGAGATGATCGCGACCGGGACCGGTTCCAAGACCGGGCGGCGCATGGGCCACATGCCGATCGATGGTGAGGAGGGCTCGCTTGCCGCGCTCGAGGCGATCGCCGCCCGGCGCGTCTACGTACACATCAACAACACCAATCCGATCCTCATCGCCGGTTCGCCGGAGCGCATGCATGTGGAGCGCGCGGGCTGGGAGGTTGCCGAAGACGGAATGGAGATTGCGCTGTGAAGCCGATGACGCCCTCCGAACTGGAGGGGAAGCTGCGCGACATCGGCGCGCGGCGCTATCATCGCCTGCATCCGTTCCACGCGCTGTTGCACGGCGGCAAATGCACGAAAGGCCAGGTCCAAGCCTGGGCGCTTAACCGCTATTATTATCAGGCGATGATCCCGGTGAAGGACGCGGGCCTGATCGCACGCTGCGAAGATCCCGCGCTGCGCCGGGAGTGGCGGCGCCGCCTCATCGACCATGACGGCGAGAACGAAGGCGACGGCGGCATTGCACGCTGGCTCAAGCTGACCGACGGGCTCGGGCTCGACCGCAATTACGTTGTTTCCTTGGCTGGATTGCTTCCGGCGACGCGGTTTGCGGTCGACGCCTACGTGCACTTCGTGCGCGAAAAGACGCTGCTCGAGGCCGTCGCCTCCTCGCTCACCGAGTTGTTTTCGCCGCAAATCATCAGCGAGCGGCTCGCAGGCATGCTCAGGAGCTACGATTTCGTCAGCGCCGACACGCTCGCTTACTTCGCGCGGCGCCCGCCGCTCGCGCAACGCGACTCCGAGTTTGCGCTCGATTATGTCAAGCATCACGCCCTGACCCAGGACACCCAGCAGGCCGTGCTCAAGGCGCTCGAATTCAAGTGCGACGTGCTATGGGCGATGCTGGATGCGCTCTACCATGCCTATGTGGCGCCAAGGCATATTCCGCCCGGCGCCTTCGTGCCAAACGACTGGAGTAGCGCCTGAGCGACCCACGCACCCTCATCGCCCCCGAGGCGAGGCCACGACTGCCGCACGGCGTACGCCTCGTTCACAACGAGGCGCAAGGCGGATGGGTTCTGCTCGCGCCCGAACGGATCTTCAAGGCGGACGCGATCGCGGCCGAAATCCTCAAGCGCTGCACCGGCGAGACGACCTTCGGCGAACTGGTCGACGATCTCGCGAAGCGCTACGCGGCGCCGCGGGAGAAGATCCTCGCGGACGTCGGTGCGCTGTTGCGCGGCTTGGCCGACAAAAAGCTCCTGGAGTTGTGACAGCCATCCGCACAAGGGCGGAGCCCTATCCCGGAATCCGTAATTACTGCCTGTGGTTATGAAATGCGGCCCTCGGCCTATGCCTATCTGCGCAGGTGACGCACGTAAAACACGAGGGATTGATCGCCGCAGGCGCTGCGGGCGTCTGATATCTGGTCCGTCATGCAGCATGTGCTATCGTACCCACCGGCATAGCGCTGCGGCAGGCGCGCTCGAGCATACTGAAAACATAATCGGAGGGAAGCCCATGTCGTTCGATCCCATCACGTCCTTCACCCGCCGAAAATTCATTGCCAGCTCCGCCGCGGTTGCCGCAGTCGCATTCGTGCGCGATGTCCATGCCCAGGCCCCGACAGGCCCGTTCAAACTTGATCCGCTTGCCTATCCCAACAACGCCCTCGAACCGCACAGCGATGCCCGCACCATGGAGATCCATCACGATCGCCATCACGCAGCTTATGTCACCAACCTCAACAATGCGGTCAAGGATCACTCGAACGTCGCGGCGATGCCGCTGCAGGAAATTCTGGTCAAGCTTCCGGAAATGCCCGAGGCGATCCGCACCGTGCTGCGCAACAACGGGGGCGGGCACGCCAATCACACGATGTTCTGGCAGATCATGGGTTCGGCCGGCGGTCAGCCGCAAGGCGATCTGGCGGCCGCGATTACGCGCGATCTCGGCGGATTGCAGAAGCTGCAGGACGACTTCAACGCCGCTGGGCTGCGCGTGTTCGGCTCGGGCTGGGTGTTCGTCACGGTCGCGCCCGACGGCAAGCTCGCGCTGGAGACGAAGCCCAATCAGGACACTCCGCTGATGGACTCAAAGCGTGTGCTCTTTGGCAACGACGTGTGGGAGCACGCCTATTATCTCATGTATCAAAACCGCCGCGCCGACTACCTCAAGGCGTGGTGGAACGTGGTGAACTGGGGCAAAGTTGGGGAGCGCTATGCCGCGGCCAAGGCCCGCACGCTGACCATCTAGGTTGCAATCGGCTGCGATCGAAAGGAGGCTCATCGACCCGCGGCCCTCGATGAAGATCAAGCGATAACGCACGACGAAGAATCAGTTCAGGGAGGATCATCATGACCCACTTCTCGCGCCCATGCGCGCTTGTACTCGCCGGCACCCTCGGTACGTTGCTTGCGGCCACATCGCCGGCAGCGGCACAGCAGCAGCCTGCACCGCCCGCGGCGGCCCAGCAGCCAGCTCCGTTGCCGCCCGGTTCACCTTTGATGGGCCGACCCGATACCGAGGCCGCAAAGAAGCTCGCCCCGGTTGCCCCGCCGCCGGTGGCGACCGCCGCCGACAAGCTCCCGATCGACAAGCTCAAAGCCCCGAAGGGCTTCACCATCGATCTCTATGCGAGCGGCGTCGACAATGCGCGCACCCTCCGGCTCGGCGACAAGGGCACGGTATTCGTCTCGAGCCGCATCAAGGACAAGATCCACGCCATTGTCGACAAGGGCGGGACGCGCGAAGTCAAGATCGTCGCGTCGGGGCTGCATCGGCCCAACGGCATCGTCCTGCACAAGGGCACGCTCTACATCGCGGAGCTGTCCCAGATCTCCAAAATCGACAACATCGAAGACAAGCTCGACAATCCGCCGAAGCCGACCGTCATCTTCAGCGACCTGCCGAAGGACGAGGCGCACGGTTGGAAATATCTCACCATCGGACCCGACGAGAAGCTCTATTTCCAGGTTGGCGCCCCGTGCAACATCTGCATGCCGTCCGAGCGGCATGCGAAGATTTATCGTCTCAATCTGGATGGCAGCGGGTTGGAAGTCGTCGCCCACGGCATTCGCCAGATCGTCGGCATGGACTGGCACCCGGTATCAAGGCAGCTGTACTTTACCGAAAACCAGCGAGATTGGCTGTCGGAAGACATCCCGGAAGACAAGCTCAACCGCCTGACCCAGCCGGGCAAGGACAATTTCGGCTTCCCCTACTGTCATCAGGGCAACATTCCGGATCAGGAATTCGGTTGGGGCCGCTCATGCGATGAGTTCACCAAGCCGGTCGCGCTGCTGGGTCCGCACGCGGGGGCGCTGGGGATGCGCTTCTACACCGGCACCATGTTCCCGGCCGCCTACCGCAATCAGATCATTATCGCCCGGCATGGATCCTGGAACCGCACCAAAAAGATCGGAGGTGACCTTGTGGTGATGAAGCTCAAACCGGATGGCACCTTCCGATCGATGGAGCCGTTCGTGACTGGCTTCCTCCAGAACAACAACTATGTCGGTCGGCCGGCCGACGTGATGGTCATGAAAGATGGCTCGCTGCTGGTCTCGGACGACTACAACGGTGCGGTCTACCGAGTGAGCTACGGTCCGCAGCGAACCGCCCGCCGCTGACAGCCAGTAAGATCGAGGGCGGCTACCGCCCTCGATCTTACCTTCCTGTGGCATTCACCATTTCCGCAGCCGACACACGCAGCCTCGCCATCGGCGCGATTGCCGCCGCTTTGACTGTGCTGCCCGTCTGCGCGCAGTCGCTCGATGAGCGGCTGCCCACCTGTTTCGCCTGCCACGGCGACAAGGGGACGTCACAACTTCCGGATACGCCCTCGCTCGGCGCCCAGCCTGCCTTCTACACGACGGTCCAGTTGCTCATGTTCCGCGATCGGCTGCGCGTGAGTGAGCCGATGAATGAAATGACCAAGGGGCTCAGCGATGCGGAGCTGCAAAAAGCCGCCGATATCATTTCGAAACTACCGGCACCCGAGCCCGTCTCCGATAACCCCGACCCCGCCCGCATGGAACGAGGGCGCGCGCTGGGCCAGCAGCACCGCTGCAATTTCTGTCATCAATCCAATTATGCCGGGCAAGAGAACGTTCCAAGGATTGCCGGCCAGCGCGAGGACTATCTGCTCAAGGCGCTGCGCGGCTACAAGGACAATTCGCGCTACGCCTACGACGCGCAGATGTCCGACGTCATCTATCCACTGAAGGATGAGGATTTTGCCGACCTCGCCTACTTCCTCGCGCGGCTGAAGTGACGTAGTGGTCATGCGCGGGCTTGACCCGCGCATCCATCTTCTTCCCAAGAAAGTTTCTGCAAAGCGATGGATTGCCGGGTCAAGCCCGGCAATGACGATGAACCGGTCAGTGCCTACTGAACTGCCGCATCTTTATGGATGCGGTCGGCGCGCCTCAATGCGCGCCGCGTCGCTTGAGGTTGATGTGGATGTTCTTCTCGCGCGTGAAGCTCAACAGTTCTTCGATGCCTTCCTCGCGTCCGACGCCGGATTGCTTATAGCCGCCGAAGGGGGCGCCGAGAAAATGCTTCGACACTTCGTTGATCCACACGAAGCCCGCCTCGACCGCCGCTGCCGCGCGATGCGCCGTCGCGAGATCATTCGACCAGATCGAGCAGGTCAGCCCGTACTCCACCTGATTGACCTGCGCGAGCATCTCATCCTCGTCGCTCCATTTGAGGATGGAGAGAACCGGGCCGAAGATCTCCTCCTTGGCGATGCGCATATCCATAGTTACGTCGGCGAACACGGTCGGCTCGACGTAGAAGCCACTTGCAAGGTGGGAATCGCTCGGCCGCTTGCCGCCAGCGATAAGACGAGCGCCGTCCTGCTTGCCGGCATCGATGTAGCCGAGCACGCGTTCGTACTGGACCTTGCTCACAATCGAACCCATGGTCGTTGCCGGATCGGTCGGGATGCCGGGCTTATAGCGCTTAACGGAGTTCTTCACGCGCTCGAGCACGGCGTCGTAGATCTGTTCGTGGACGAAGGCGCGGCTGGTCGAGCCGCAGGATTGTCCGCACCACGTGAAATTCATGCCGTCGACCACGGCGGCGGAGGCTGCGTCGAGATCGGCGTCGGGGAAGGCGATCAGCGCATTCTTGCCGCCCAGCTCGAGCGTCACCGGCTTGAGCGTGTCGGCGGCGGCCTTCATCACCGCGCGCCCGGTCGGCACACTGCCAATGAGCGCAACCTTGGCGACGTCGGGATGGCTCGCCAGCAACTGGCCGACCTCCTTACCGCCAGGGACCAGGTTCCACACCCCCGGCGGCAGAATGCCGTCGATCAATTCGGCGAGCCGTAGCGAGGACAGCGGCGCCTGCTCGGGCGGCTTGACCACGATGGTGTTGCCGGCGGCGAGCGGCGCGGCCGATTTTCCCGCAACGAACATGAAGGGATGATTGAACGGGATGATACGCGCGACCACGCCGAACGGCTCGCGCACGGAGAAATTCACCGCATCCGGCCCCATCGGGATCGAGGCGCCCTTCATCTCGGTGACGAGGCCGGCATAGAAGTCAAGCTGCGCGGCACCCACCTGCGCATCGCGCACCATCTCGGCGTAAGGGTTGCCGCAATCGGCGGCGTCGATCATGGCGAGCTCATCGCCGTTCTTGCGCAGCACGTCGGCGATGGCGCGCAGCATCTTCGCCCTTTCGAGCGGAGGCACGCGGCGCCACTCGCGAAAGGCCGCCTTGGCGGCGGCAATGGCAGCTTCCGCATCCGCCGCCGAGCCGTCGACCACCTTGCCCAGCGGCTCGCCCGTTCCCGGGCTGATGATATCCGAATAACGCGGCGATTTCGGTTTTTGCCACCGCCCGCCATAGTAGGGATCGCGGTGGGTCGGCAGATTGGGAGCGAGCAGCTGAGGCTTCGCGGATGCAACTGCAACCATTGTGGTCACCTCCAACGCAAAGTGTGGAGCATTCAGGATCGCTTGATGTCGTGGAGACGGCCGAGGCGATCGATCAGCGTGTTGGCACCGATTGCGATCACGAACAGGATGATCAGCAGCGCATACATCTGCGGCATGTTGAAGATGCTGTAGGCCTGTATGACTAAAAATCCGATGCCGCGGTTGGAGAGCTTCGTCTCGGCGAGCAGCGTGCCGATCAACGCCACGCCCAGGCCCAGACGCACACCGTTGATCACCGGGTGGCGCATGGCCGGAAGATAGATCTTGGTGACCATCTGCCAAGTGTTGGCACGGAAGCTCTTGCCGACGCGGATGAGCACCTTGTCGATCTCGCGCATTCCGCCGGCGACGTTGAGGGCGACGGGAAAGAAGCAGGAAATCGCGCCCATGGCCACCTTCGATCCGGGTCCCACCCCGAACCACATGATCATGACGGGGAAGAAAATGATCTTCGGACAGGGACCGAGGTAGTAAAGGTAGGCTTCGTAGGCGCGCGACATGAACTTGCTGCCGCCGAGCAAGATGCCGACGAGGAGCCCGCTCAAGCCGCCGATCACCATCGCGATGCCGATCTCGTAGGCAGTCGTGCCGAGATGGAAATAGAAGCTCGGATCGCTCAACGTCGCGTAAAGGGCTCTGCCGATCGCCGCGAGCGAGGGAACAACGTCGCGATAGAGCCATCCCGACGCGGAAATCGCCTCCCAAATGACCACGACGGCCGCGATGATCGCGAGGCGCAGCGCCGTGACCGGTCGCAGCGGCAGTGAGCTTGCAGCCGGCAGGCTCAATCGACCGGTCTCAGCCATCGCTCAAGCCTCTCCGTGAGAATGAACACGCAAATGCTGACTAGGATCACAAAGCAGATCGCTGCATAGGTTCCCGCAAGATCGTAGCGCTCGGCAAGCTCGTTGATAAGCTGCCCCAGGCCGCCGAAATTGATCAGAAACTCGACACCCACGATGTTGATGAGCGCGAAGATCAAACCAAGCCGCAGGCCCACGAAGATGGTCGGCAGCGCGGCGGGAAAGAGAATCTTCCAGAATTGCTGCGATGGCGTCAGATTGAAGCTCTTGCCCACGTTGATCAACACGCGCCGCGTGGCCAAAAGGCCCTCGAGCGTCTTGAGGATGACGGGGGCGAGCCCGGCGGTGAAGCCCATCATCACGATGGTGAGCGCGCTCCTGCCGAAGATCACGAGATAGAGCGGATACATCAGCACCAGCGGCGCTGCCGCAACCGCCGCGACCCAGGTCTCGGTTGCGAGGCGCAACAGGTGATAACGGTACAGCATGACCCCGCCCGCGACCCCGAAAATGGTGACCAGGAAGCTGGCTGAGAAGGCTTCGCCGGCGGTGAGCAGGAAACGATCGAGCACGTGCTCCTCGACAATCACCCGCGGAAACGCAGCGATGATGTCCGAGGGCAGCGGCACGATGAAGCGGTTGATGAGGCCGACGCGAATGAAGAGCTCGATCAGCGCGACGAACACGACAAGCGAGATCAGGCCGAGTGCGGCCGGGAAATATCTGTTCTTGGCAAGCGTCGCGGCAGTCATCGCGTCCCGACTTCCTGCAGCTTTCTGCTCTCCTCGTCGATGAGCCCCCGGCTCGCCTCCTCGCGCAGATCGCTCCAGATCTGCGCCACGTATCGCCCGAACGCCTCGCTCGAAACGATCTCGGAGCTGCGCGGACGCGGTAGCGCGATCTCTACCACCCGCTTCACCTTGCCCGGGCGATAGGTCATCACCACGATGCGGTCTGAGAGCTGCACCGCCTCAGTGATGTTGTGGGTGATGAGCAGTGTCGTCTGCTTGAGCTGCTGCTGAATCTGCAGGACCTTGTCGCCAAGGAGAAGCCGGGTCTGCTCGTCGAGTGAGGCGAAGGGTTCATCCATCAAGAGGATCTTGGGTTGCGCCGCCAAGGTCCGCGCCATGGATACGCGCTGGCGCATACCTCCCGACAGTTCCGCGGGATAGCGGCGCTCGAAGCCGTCGAGGCCGACGAGCTTCACAAAGTGCCGCGCCCGCTCGTAGCGCGCGGCTTTCGGCAAACCCGCAATCTCCAGCGGGAAGGCCACGTTGTCGATCACGGTGCGCCAGGGGAAGGTCGACTCCTCCTGGAAGATCATGCCGATCGCTGGGTGAGGTCCGCGCACCCGTTCGCCCGCGACCTTGACCGTGCCCTCGTAGCCGTCGAGCAGGCCGCCGATGACGTTGAACAAGGTCGATTTGCCGCAGCCGGAGGGACCGATCACGCCGACGAATTCGCCGGGCGCGATGCTGAGCGAAACATGGTCGAGTGCGGTAAGGACGCCGTCCGGAGTCTCGAACCGCTTGACGATATCGTCGACGACCAGAATGGCGGAGGCGGCGCTCGGCGCAACCGCGTCAATCCGCTCAACCGGCACGGCGGCCATCGGTCGTTCCCCTTCCGCGGTGCACTTTCGCTCGGCACGGTTGATCCGTTGGCCCGGCCCGCTTCCCGCCTATTAGCACACCGTTACCCGATACGCCGCCGATGATGTCCACGCTGCGTTCGGTGCGGCGCTGCGCCTCAGCCCTCTTCCGCCTGGAACGGCCGACCGGCCCGCCGGCACCAATTCTCCCAGGCCCGATTGATGCCATAGGGCCCCGTGCGCTCGGCCACCTTGTCTACCTCGCCGGCGGTCAGGAATTTGACCTCGCCCATGTCCATGGCCTGCTTTTGCAGCCGCGCATTGACCTCGAGATAGACCGAAATATAGACCGCCAGCCGGATGGTCTTGCCTGCCACGGTCGCCCCGTGGCCGCGCATCAGCGCGGTCGCACCCGCGCCGATGTGCTTTGCCAAGTCGCGGCCCATGTCCATGTTCTCGACCAGCAAGGCGGTATCCCCGAAACGGTCATGCGAATCCCAGACCGGCACATCGTGGCCGATCGATGCACCCATATGGAAAATCGGCCTGATCTTCTTGCCGGTCGCCCCGAACGGGATGACGCTTTCGCTGTGATTGTGCACGACCGACATGATGTCGGGCCGCGCCTCGTATAAAGCGCCGTGGATGAATCGCTCGAGATACGGCGCGCGGCCGCGAGGATCGACCGGGGTGCCGTCGAGGCTGAACTCCATGATATCGCCCTTCTCGATGCAGTCGGGCGCGCGCGAACGCGACAGCAGATAGCGTTGCGGATTATCCGGATGGCGCACGCTGACGTGGCCGAAGGAATCCACCACGCCCTCGCGGGCGAGAATGCGGTTTGCGGTGACGAGCTCTTCGATCAGGTGGTCCAGCTGGGCCATGGGTTTTCCTCGAACAGGCTGGGGCTTCTCGCCTGCCATCACCGTACATGTCGGTGCAAAACGGGGTCAATTCGGCCTGCATGGCCTCGCGACCTGAGCCAACGATCTCCCTATTGAACTTTTCACGAGGCCCGCTAAAGCACTTGTCTCCTTCGCGCGTATCGAGCCATGGCAGAAAATCCCGTTCCAGTCTGCGCGGCCGCCGATCTTGCGCCCGGCAGCGTCAAGAGCTTCGAGGTGGGCGACGAGCGCATTGCCGTCTACAACATCGACGGCACGTTCTACGCCACCGAGGCGTATTGCACCCATGCCATGGCCGATCTCGGCGACGGCATTCTGGAAGGCGACGTCATCGAGTGCAGCCTGCACTTCGGGGCGTTTCACGTGCCTACCGGGAAGGTCGTGCAACCGCCCTGCTGCACCGACCTCAAGACGTTCCGGACCGAGGTGAAGGACGGGCAGGTCTATGTCGACCTCTCGGCGCCGGCAGCGACCGGCTCCTGAGAGCGAGCCGCTGCGGTGCCCGCGCCGATACGGCGCTTGAATCTCTTTGGCTTCGGCTCGCGCGGCGGCCCCATCAGAACCGGCTGGAACAGCACCGCCGCCGCCATGGTGGTGACGAGCGCCAGGGCCATCAACTTGCCCATGCTCGAGGTGCCGGGATGGCTCGAGAGCCATAGGCTCCCGAACGCGGTCGCTGTGGTGAGCGCGCTGAACATCACGGCACGCGTCAGGCTCGACTGCAGAAGGTCGGTTTGGCCGGCTCGCCACGCCATGATGTAGTAGATTTTGAAGGCCACGCCGACGCCGAGCAGCAACGGCAGCGCGATGATGTTGGCGAAGTTGAGCTTCATGCCCAGGAGGACCATCAGCTCCATGGTCACGACGCCTGCCATCAGCAATGGAATGATGGTGAGCAGCACGTCGCCGAAGCGGCGCAACACGATCCAGAGCAGAATTATGATCGAGCCAAGTGCCCAAAAGCCGGCTTCATAGAATGCCCGGACCACGGTACGCCCGGACTCCAAAATCGCAATCGGGCCGCCGGTGGCATTCGGTTCGACCGCCTGCACCGCGCGGGCGAAGTGGCGCAACGTTTCGTTGTCGGTCGGATCGCCTTTGGGCAGGATTTCCACCTTATAGCGCCCGTCTTGCGTGACCCACTCGCGCGCGATTTCTTGGGGCAAGGTTTCAAGCGTGACCGGCTGAGCCTGCAGGTAGTTTCGCAGCTCGTCGAGCGCCGTATGCAGCGGAGACACCATGGCTGCTTGCGCCCGAGCCCGCAGCGCTTCATCACCGCTGGCGAGCTTGGCGAGATCATCCGCCAGGCGCTTGGCCGCGACGGCGCCACGCCCGGTTTGGTTCCCGGCTGATTGCTTCAAAGCGTCGACCGCGGATTTGAGCGCGGCAACGTTATCGGCATCGGTCGGCGGCTTCTTGTTGGGGTCCGGCCGCAGCACAGGATTGAGCACGGTAGCGAGTTGGCGGATAGCCGCAAGCTTGGGCTGCTGATCATCCGGAATGAAATTTTCAATCGTCTTTACGGTGGACACCTCGGGTACCTTGGAGAGCTTCTCCACGTCGGCTTGGGCCGCTTCCTTGTTCGGCGCCAGCACAAAAATCGAACTCGCTCCAATGGCGGGATCGCTTCGCAGCTCCAGGAAGGTGGCAACTGATTGGGCCTGGGGACTTCTCAGATTGAGCGGATTGAAGTCGAACTGCAGCCAATACAGCAGCGGGAGACCGGCGGCGACGACGAGGCCCGTCCCGACAATAATGGGGATTCGACGCCGCTCCATAAAGCGGTCGACCGGCGCCAAGCTTTTGAAACCCAGTTCTTTCGGTTCACCGGGCGGCCGCAAGACCGTCAGCAGCGCGGGAATGAGCGTAATGCTGGTCAGAAATGCGATGATCATCCCGAGCCCTGCGAGCAGGCCGAGCTCGGACAACCCCTTGTAGTCGGTCGGAAGGAAAGACAGAAAGCCCGCCGCGGTTGCCGCCGCGGCAAGCGTCAGCGGCGCACCGACATGGCTCGCAGTGTTGATCAACGCCTCATGGAGATTGTCGACGTCGTGACGTTCGGCACGGTAGCGCACGCTGAACTGAATGCCGAAGTCGACCCCTAGTCCAATGAACAGCACCGCAAAGGCAATCGAAATCAGGTTGACCGCGCCCACGATGGCCAAGCCGATCGCAGCGGTAATGAAAAGGCCAACCAATAGGCTAATGGCAACCGCCAGAATGATCCCAAACGAGCGCAAGGCGAGCCAAAGGATGGTCAGCACCACGACGATCGTCACCGCGGTATTGACGTATGCGCCCTCCTCCAACGTGGCATATTCCTCGTCGGCGATCGCGACCGGACCGGTGAGCCGTACTGTGGCGCCATACTTCGTGCCGATATCCAAATCGGCCGCCGCCTGGTGAATGGCATCGGTCGCCGCCTTGCCCGGCATGAGCGCGGCATAGTCGAGCACCGGCCGGATCTCGACGAAGCGGCGCCGCTCGTCCGGTTTCGGCGGCCGGCCGTTGAGCATGGCGCGCCAGGAGAAGCTCGCGAAACGCCCCGCGATGGCCTCATCCAGCGTGTCCGAGACCATGTTCAAAGTGCTGGACAGATCGTCGAGCGTGTAGTGGTTCATGCGCGCGCCGATCAGTCCGTAATTGAGCGCGGTGGTCAGGCCGCGCAGGTTGGAATCCTGCGCCAGCGTCTGGATCAGCGGCTTGGCTTCCGCGAGCTTCTTGGTAAGCCCGACCACCTCTTCGGTGGGCAAGAACAGGAGTCCGTTCTTCTGGAAGAAGGGCCCTCCCCCTGCCTCAAGAATGGAGCGGAAAAGGTCCTTCTGGACGGCCAACTTCTCGATCAGGGCCGTCGTTGCTTGGGTGACCAATTCCGACGTCGGAGCATCGATGACCGCCAGCATGGTCTCTTCTTTGGGAGGGAATGACTTTTCGAACGCCACCTCGCGTTGGCGCCATGGCAGTTCCTTGGAAATGAGCTTGTTGACGTCGGCGTCGATGGCGAAATGGCCGGCAGCATAGATGGCCGTGGCAACGCCTAAAACCGCCGCAATGCCTATGACTTGCGCCGCGTAGCGGGTGCAATAATCGACGATAGTGACGATGGCCTGCTGCAGCATGCCTAATCCTGAGAACTATGCGATCGGGGTCCGATCAGAAGCAATGGGGGCCGGTTTGGCGGGCGGCATAACAGGCAATTCAGTCCATTGACAACGACTAAAGGTTGCATGCGAACACTGCCGGAACGTCGATCAAGTCGGATAACCCCGCAAAGCGGCATCAAGTTCGCCGGGGCGGCGAGAGGTCACGCAACCGCAAATTCATTAGATTTTGGGCTGTGCCTGCGCGAGTCTATGTGGGAAAATGTTTGAATCATGCCGACTCCGCCGATTCCCCCTGCCGCACAGGTGCGGCCTCCGCAAGCGGTTCATGACCGTAACCGTGCGGGCGTAAGCGCCGTCCGCACCGAGTCCCGAGCCGCTCGCAAGGGGCCACCGAGCATGCCTGCGGGAGAAAAGCAGCCCAGCAGGGCGATCAAGGTCATTCTCGCGCAACCTCGGGGCTTCTGCGCCGGTGTGGTACGCGCCATCGAGATTGTCGAGCGCGCCCTCGAGAAATACGGCCCGCCGGTCTACGTGCGCCACGAGATCGTTCACAACAAGTTTGTCGTCGACAGCCTCAAGGCAAAGGGCGCCATTTTCGTCGAAGAGCTCTCCGAGGTGCCGCAGGGTGCGGTAACTATCTTCAGCGCGCACGGCGTCGCCAAAAGCGTGGTGAACGAGGCGGCCGGACGGCAGCTGCCGGTGCTTGATGCGACCTGCCCGCTGGTGACCAAGGTCCACAACCAGGGCAAGCGATATGTCGCCCAAGGACGCGTGCTCATTCTCGTCGGCCACGCCGGCCATCCGGAGGTCGAGGGCACGCTCGGCCAGATCGACGCTCCGGTGGTGCTGGTGCAGAGCGAAGAGGACGTCGAGGCGCTCGATATTCCGCCCGACACGCCTGTCGCCTACGTGACGCAGACCACGCTCAGCGTCGACGACACCCGCGGCATCATTGCCGCGCTTGAACGGCGATATCACAACATCGTCGGACCGGAGATTAGAGACATCTGCTACGCCACCCAAAACCGCCAGTCGGCGGTGCGGGAACTCAGTCATCACGTTGATGTGATTCTCGTGGTCGGTGCGAAGAACAGTTCCAATTCCAATCGGCTGCGCGAAATCGGCGCCGAGGCCGGCATTCCGAGCTATCTCATCGCCGATGGCAGCGAGCTTGCGCCCGAGTGGGTCAAGGATGCAGAAACCATCGGCCTTACCGCCGGCGCCTCCGCGCCGGAGGTGCTGGTCGAGGACGTCATCAACACGTTACGGACGCTGGGTGAGGTCGAAGTCTCGACCTTGCCCGGCCGGCAAGAGCATATTGAGTTCCGATTACCCCGCGAACTGGCGACGGGCTGAGACGTTGATTTGAAAGCCTGACGCGGCAAACAGGAAACAGACAGAATGCGAGTCCCGTTTTTCAAAGAAGTGCGTATTGGCGCCTACATCCTCAAGCAGAAACTCTTGGGGCGCAAACGCTATCCCCTCGTGCTCATGCTGGAGCCGCTGTTTCGTTGCAACCTCGCTTGCGTCGGCTGCGGCAAGATCGATTACCCCGATCCGATCCTCAACCGCCGGCTGACGGTCAAGGAGTGCCTCGAGGCCGCCGACGAGTGCGGCGCGCCGATGGTAGCAATCCCCGGCGGCGAGCCGCTGATCCATCGCGAGATCGGCGACATCGTGAGGGGCCTGGTTGCCAAGAAGAAGTTCGTCTCGCTCTGCACCAACGCACTTCTGCTCGAGAAGAAGCTGCATCTGTTTGAGCCCTCGCCCTATCTCTTCTTCTCCGTCCACCTCGACGGCCTGCGCGAGCATCACGACAAGTCGGTCTGCCAGCCGGGCGTATTCGACCGCGCCGTATCCGCGATCAAGGCCGCCAAGGCCAAGGGCTTTACCGTCAACGTCAACGCCACGATCTTCGACGGCCATCCGGCCGAAGACGTCGCGGCCTTCCTCGATTACTGCAAGGAGCTCGGTGTCGGCGTGTCGATCTCGCCCGGTTACGCCTACGAGCGTGCGCCGGACCAGGAACATTTCCTCAGCCGCCGAAAGACCAAGGAGCTGTTCCGCCAGGTCTTCAAAATGGGGAAGGGCAAGAAGTGGAATTTCATTCACTCCAACCTCTTTCTGGATTTTCTTGCCGGCAACCAGACCTATCACTGCACGCCATGGGGCATGCCCACGCGCAACATTTTCGGTTGGCAGAAGCCTTGTTATCTTCTTGGGGAAGGCTACGCCAAAACCTTCCGTGAATTGATGGAGACCACCGACTGGGATTCTTACGGCACCGGCAGGTACGAAAAGTGCGCCAACTGCATGGCGCACTGCGGCTATGAGCCGACCGCGGCGGAAGCAACGATCTCGCAGCCCTGGCAGGCGCTCAAGGTGGCCATGTTCGGCGCGCGCACGCAAGGACCAATGGCGCCGGAAATTCCGCTCGACGCGCAGCGCCCGGCCGAATTTGTGTTCTCGCGCCATGTCGAGCACGAGCTCGCGGCGATTCAAAAGGCGGACAAACGGGTGCCGCTGGAGGCCGCGGAATAATAAACCCTCGAGCCGTCATTCCGGGGCGCGGACGAAGCCCGCCGGAACGACGCCTCACATCCCGAACGACACCGCGCGCGCATTGGATTGCTTGAGATTGCGGTAGCGCGCGAGCGCCCACAGCGGGAAGAACTTCGCGTAGCCGTGATAGCGCAGATAGAACACGCGCGGAAAGCCGGTCGCGGTGTAGCGCGGCTCGTTCCAGAAGCCATCCTCGCTCTGCGTGCGTAAGAGATAGTCGACCCCGCGCTTGACGGCGGGATGTTCGGCCTCGCCTGCAGCCATCAAGCCGAGCAGCGCCCAAGCCGTTTGCGAGGCCGTGCTCGGTGCGGGCTCGTATCCTCGGTAATCGAGCTTGTAGCTGGTGCCGTCCTCGCCCCAGCCGCCGTCGGCGTTTTGGATCTTGACCAGCCACGCCACGGCTTTGCGGAATTCGGATGAGGCATGATCGACGCCGGCGGCGTTGAGAGCACACAGCACCGACCAGGTACCGTAGATGTAATTCATCCCCCAGCGGCCATACCAGCTTCCTTCGTCCATCTGCGTGCGGCGCAAATAGTCGATTGCGCGTGCCGCAGCCGCGCTCTTCGGCGCCGTCTCGCCGATCTGCGCCAGCATCGAAACACAGCGCGCGGTCACGTCCTCCGTCGGAGGGTCGAGCAAGGCGCCGTGGTCGGCAAACGGGATATTGTTGAGATAGTAGTATTCATTATCCGCATCGAACGCGCCCCAAGCACCGTTTTTGCTTTGCATCCCCAGTATCCATTCCCGCGCCACCGCAATCGGCGTACGGAAGTCGCTCTGCGCGTCCCAGCTCTGCGCGCGATCCATCGCCATCACCACCACCGCCGTGTCGTCGACATCGGGATAGTGCGGATTGGCGTACTGGAAGGCCCAGCCGCCGGGCCGGATATCGGGCCGCCGCGCGATCCAATCGCCTTTGACATCGAGGATCTGCTTCGGAGTCAGCCACTCGAGACCTTTTCGCACTTGCGCAGCGGCCTGATCGCCGCCGGCCTCGAGTAGGCTGTGGCAGGTGAGCGCCGTATCCCAAATGGGCGAAACGCAAGGCTGGCAATAGGCCTCGTGCTCGTGCACGATCAGAAGCTTCTCGATGGATTTGCGCGCGATCGCGCGCTGAGGATGATGTTCCGGATAGCCGAGGGCGTCGAACATCATCACGCTGTTGGCCATCGCCGGAAAAATTGCGCCCAGACCATCCTCGCCGTTGAGACGCTCCGTCACCCAGGCCACCGCGCGGTCGGTCGCGCGCTGCCGCAAACGACTCGGGAACATGGGCACGACAAAACGAAGGAGCACATCGACGCCGCGGAAAAACCAAAACCACGTCGCCTTTTGCTGTGGCGCCTTCGGCGCGAGGCCGATCGTCTGCGGCCGCTCGAGGAAGAGCTCTTCGATCGTGATCCCCTTCGGGTTGCGGGCTCTGGGCTTGAGCGCCATCAGCACCAATAGCGGCACGATAACGGTACGGCTCCAGTACGAAACCTTGTCGAGATGGAAGGGAAACCATTTCGGCAGCACCATGATTTCGAGGGGCATCACCGGAACGGCGCGCCAGGGGATGAACCCGAACAGCGCCAGCGTCACGCGTGTGAACACGTTCGAGTGCGACGCGCCACCGCGCGCGCGGATCGCCTCACGGGCACGCGCCATGTGCGGGGCGTCGATGCCATCACCGATCATTTTGAGCGCGAAATAGGCTTTTACGCTCGCGCTCATGTCGAAGGCAGCTTCGTGGAATAGCGGCCAACCGCCGTGATCGCCCTGGATGCGGCGCAGGTAGGCTGCGATCTTGGTTTCGAGAACCGTATCGACGGGTTCGCCCAGATAGTGCCGCAGCAAGACGTATTCGGCCGGAATGGTCGCGTCCGCCTCCAGCTCGAACACCCAGTGTCCGTCGCGCTGCTGCAGAGCAAGCAGCCCGCGTGTCGCCGCCTCGATGCCTTGGTCGAGCGCAGATGGCGAAGAATCGAGCTCAGGCGACACGCGGTTCATGACTTAGCCCTCAATCACATCGCGATGAGATCGGCCGCCCGATTGCCGGAACGGATTGCGCCCTCGATGGTCGCCGGCAGCCCGGTTTTGGTCCAATCGCCGGCGATCCACAAATTGTGCCACGCAGTCTTCGCATCCGGACGCTTGACATTCTCGCCAGGCGTCGCGGCAAAGGTCGCGCGTCGCTCACGCACGATCTGCCATCGTGGCAGCGCCGTGGAAAGACCGGCGACAGCCGCGACTTCCTGCCACAGATTCTGGGCCAATGACTCGCGCGGAACATCGAGCAGACGATCGGCAGCGCTGATGGTGACCGACAATCGATCGGGGAAAGTAAAAAGCCACTCCATGGTCCCGTTCACGACGCCGGTGATGGGCGCAAGCCCCGCCGGCGGCTCGAGCCGGAAATGCGCGTTGACGATGGCACGGAACTGCGAGGGGGTTTTCAGGTCGGGAACCAGAGCCGCCGCCACGATCGGCGGCACGGCGAGGATCACGTCATCATCGCCGGTCGCCACCTTGTCGTCGCCGAAGTCGAGGCTCGCCACTTTGTCGTGCGCGAAGCCAAGCGCGCGCAGTCGATGCCCGAATACGATCTTGCTGTTGTGCTCTGCAAGAAACCGCAGCGCCGGCTCGATGAAAGTCGGCCCAAGCCCATTGCGGGCGATGAGGGGTCGACAGGCTTTTCCCCCCGCAGCCAATGTTTCGCGGATAATGGCGCCGGCGAGGACTGCGCTTGCTTCCTTGGGATCGGTGTTGAGCGCCGCGAGCCAGAGCGGCCGCGCCAGGCGCTCGTAGAGAGGCCCCCCGCATTTTACCGCCGCGCAGATGGTCTTTGCGTCCGCAGCATAAAGCAGGCGCGCAAAGGAAAGGTAATCTCCCGCCGTGGTGTCCGGCACGCGCCGCCTGCGATCAAAAATCCACCATGGCAGGCGCCCCGCGTTGATGCGCAAAGTCCAGCGCTTCCCGCTTGCGAGGTCCATGAACGCGAACTCGGGGGCCGCGGGACCGACCAGTCCGCGGCGGGAGCCGATCGTCTCGAGGTAGGACAGCGCGGCATGATTTCCGGAAAGCAACAGATGGTTGCCGTTATCGATAACCATGTCGAGCAGCGGGTCATGGTAGGACCGGCAGCGGCCTCCGGCCACGCCGGCGGCCTCGTGCACGATGACACTGACCCCGCGCCCCGCAAGCCGCACGGCGGCGGCAAGCCCGGCGAGCCCCGCGCCGATGACGTGAATCGTGCGCGGCATCAGATGAAGGCGTAGCGCATGATGATCCACAACAGCCGGGTGCGCGGCAGGCGGATTGGGCGACGCGGAGGCGACCAACCGCGGGCCACCAGGCTGTCGAGGATCAGCCTGTAGGCTTCGCTCATGATACGCGGGGCTCGCACGCAGCGGCGCGGGTTGCGTGCCATGATCATGTCCGCCTGCAAAAAGTGCCCGCGCACACGCTCCACCATGGTCGCACATACCTTTCCCAGCATCGGGCTCGCAAGCACCGGGGCAGGATCGGTGGTGCTGATGCCGGCCGCCCGCAAGGCTTGCGCCGGCAGATAGAGACGTCCGAGCGCCGCATCCTCGTCGAGGTCGCGCAAAATATTGGTGAGCTGCAGCGCCCGCCCCAGATGGTGGGCCAGCGCAATTCCATCCTGCTCTTCCATTCCGAAGACGCGGACCGACAGACGACCGACCGCACTCGCGACCCGGTTGCAATAAACGTCGAGCATTGCCTCGTCGGGCGCCCGAATATCCTCGATTACGTCCATTTCCATTCCATCGATGATGGCGTGGAAATCTTCGCGGCGGAGCCCAAACTCGCGCACCGGCGCAAGAAGCCCGTGCGTGCGCGCGACCGGCTTGCCCGCGTACAGCGCATCGATATCGGAGCGCCAGCGCTCGAGCTGCCCGCGGCGATCATCACGCGCACCGCGCGAATCCGCGATATCGTCGACCTGGCGGCAAAACGAATAGATCTCGAACATGGCCAGGCGCTGGGCGCGTGGCAATATCCGCATTGCATTATAGAACGAGCTGCCCGACGCCCGTTCCGCCGCAGCCATGTCTGAAGCTTCTGCCAGCGCCAAAGTTTCACGCATCCTGCGGTCTGGGGCCGCCCGCGAAAACGCGGCCGACGCGGCGGCTTGCACCCCATAATAGGCCGACAAGGCCGAAGCCTGCGACCCCCGCTTTGCCGAGATGCACGCGCTCGCTGAGCGGGTCGCGTCGGCTCAGCACCCGGACCAGGCGCTCCGCGAAGGTCTGAATGACTGCCACCTCCAATGCCAGCCGCGTGTCCTCGATCGCGGCGGAAAACGGCTTGCTGTCGCGCAGGAGCGCGGCGGTGCGATCTGCAAGCTTGCGGACGCAGGCGAGCAGGCCGGCAGACGCCCGGTCGCCACCCAGATCGGCCACGCTCGTGCCGGTTTCGGCAAGCGCGTCGAGCGGAATGTAGACCCGGTCGAGGTTGCGGTAGTCCTTTCCGCAGTCCTGCAGATGATTGATGATCTGCAATGCCGCGCAGAGCGCATCATTTGCCGGCCAGGTGACACGGCTCTCGCCGTGCACGTCGAGGACGAAGCGCCCGACCGGCATGGCCGAATACGTGCAGTAGCCGATGAGGTCGTCCCAGTCGCGGTAGCGAAGCTTGGTTACGTCCATTCGAAACGCGGCAAGCAAGTCTTGCGCGTGCCGTGGCGAAAGTTGGCGTGCTGCAAGTTGCGCGCGCAAAGCGATACCGACCGGATCATCGTTGCTTTTGCCGAGCAAGGTTGCTTCGAGCCGGTCCATGAGCGCGAGCTTTTCCGGAGGAGTCAAAGTGGGATGATCGGCGATGTCGTCGGCGGTGCGGACGAATTCGTAGAATGCGAGGATGGGTCCGCGATGGCGCGGGTGAATCAGCCGCGACGCCACGGGAAAATTCTCATCCCGATGGCCCTTGCCCGATCGCGCTTCCGCAGGAGTAATCATCACCGTTCCAACACGTTGGCCTGCACCCGTCCCTTCCAGCTTCCACCCTGTCCTCGCACATATTGGTGGGCGGAATCGAGGGTGAAGAGCATGTATTGCAGGGCGATTGCGGGCAGCGCGAGACCCCACAAGGGCGAGAGGCGATAGAATCGCAATGTGGGTTGGAACGCGATGAACATCAGTCCCCACGCCGCCACGCCGATCATGCGGTCGACGCCGCTGCCGAAAACCGCCGCGAAAGGAGGCACGAGGTAGGTCAGCGCCATCGCAGCCGTGGTCGCGGCCAGAAGGAGCGGTGAATAGCGTAGCTGCGCATAGGCCGAACGCACCACCATCCGACGGATATCGGCAAGCGCGGGATAGCGGCGGATGCTGCGTACGCGCTCGGTCAATCCGAGCCAGATCGGTCCATGGGCTTTGAGCAGTTTCGCCAGGGCGCAGTCGTCGATGAGAGCGCCACGGATCGCCTCGATGCCGCCAGCGCCACGGAGAACTTCCGCCCGCGCCAACATGCAGCCGCCGGCAGCCGCCGCGACTGGACTCTGCCGCCGACTGACCCAGGCGAAGGGATAGAGCATCTGAAAGAAGAAGATGAACGCTGGAATAGCGACGCGCTCGGCGAAGCTTTCACAGTGAAGCTTGACCATGAGCGAAGTCAGCACGAGCGCATTGCGCTCGGCATGCGCCACAAGGCGGCTGACGGAATCGGGTGCATGCACGATGTCGGCATCCGCGAATAGCACATAGCGTGGCGGCTGCGGCAGGTCGGCGGCGGCCTCCATGCCTTGCTTCATCGCCCAGAGCTTGCCGGTCCAGCCCGCCGGCAAGCCGCGGCTCGTCACGATCTGCAGTCGCTCGTTACCCGCGGCGCGGCGCGCGATGTCAGCAGTGCCGTCGCTACTGTCGTCGTCGACCAAGATCACCGTCCATCGGCCGCGATAGTCTTGCGCGAGCAGCGATGCGATGCTCGTGCCGATGCAGTCCGCTTCGTTGCGTGCCGGCACGACGGCCGCGACGGCCGGCCATGCGGAAAGCTCCACCGATGCCCAGTCGTCACGTTCGCTGCAGCGCCAAAAGGCTCCGCGGGCCAACAGCAGATAGAGCCAGACCGCAAGCGCAATCAAAGCAAGAGCTATCACGCGAGCGAAGCCTCCGTCCTATCCTGGCCCCCCGCCGCCGCGGCCATAAACCACTCGGCAAAAACAATTCAACATATTCAATGAATTGGCCCAGGAAAAGTTGGACGGGCGGGCAGCCCTTGGTAAATTGCCGGCCAGCGCGCTTTGACCCGAGGGCGCGCTGAACTTTCACAGGTATCGCGTGTCCGGACGCGAAGATCGCAAGCTTGCTGTACGGCTCTGGGGGCGGAACGCATGGCCCGCGTCGATCCTGCGAAGAAAACGGAGGCTGATATCGAGGCGGTGTTTCAGGACCGACTTGGTCAGGTCGCCCGCGACACGGAAGCGCTGCTCGATCGCCTGCTCGCTTCGAGCCCCATTGATGGCGAGTCGGCGCGGCCCAAGCGGCTGCTCGAGACGATGCGCTATGCAAGCCTCGGCGGCGGCAAACGTTTGCGACCGTTCCTGGTGGTGGAATCCGCGGCGCTGTTCAATGTGTCGCGACAGAATGCGTTGATGGCAGGCGCGGCGGTGGAATGCGTGCATTGCTATTCGCTGGCGCATGACGACCTCCCTGCCATGGATAACGATGATCTGCGGCGGGGCCGCCCAACCACGCATAAGGCATTCGACGAGGCCAGCGCCATTCTTGCAGGCGACGCCCTCCTCACCTTCGCATTCGACATCCTTTCGCGTCCCGAAACGCATCCTGACGCGGACGTTAGGCTCAAGCTCATCTCGGCGCTGGCGCGAGCCGCTGGCCTAGGCGGTATGGTGGGCGGACAAATGCTCGACCTTGCGGCCGAAGGCCGGTTCGACGGTTCTCCGCCGGACCTTGGCGAGCACGACGTGAAGATCCTGCAAGCCATGAAGACCGGCGCGTTGCTGCGCTGCGCATGTGTTGCCGGCTCGATCCTGGGCAAGGCCGACCAAAGCCGCCATGCCGCGCTCGAGCGTTACGGGTCGGCCCTCGGCGAGGCGTTCCAGATCGCCGACGATCTCTTGGACGTCGAAGGCGATCCGGCAACGGTCGGCAAAGCCACCGGCAAGGACGCGGCCGCTCACAAGGCAACGCTGGTTGGCGTACTAGGGCCCGCGGCTGCCAGGCGTCGACTGGAAAACCTGGTCACGGAGGCGCAAGCCGCGCTGAGCACGTTTGGCAGCGATGCGGACGTGCTCAGGGCCGCGGCTCGGTTTGTTGCAATACGCACGACATGAGGGGTGGATCGTCGCGGCTGTCACGAGCAGGACGCGTTTGGTACAGCTGGGTGGACTCGAACCACCGACCTCTTGGTCCACAGCCAAGCGCTCTAACCAACTGAGCTACAGCTGCCCGCATCCTTCGCGTGGCCGCAACCTAGGAGCCCTGCCCTGCTTTGACAAGGTGCGAGCCGCGCTCCGTCATCCCGGCGAAAGCGGGATCCATGATCACCGGCTCTGGAATATGGGTCCCCGCCTTCGCGGGAACAACGCTTCTAAGCCGCGGTGCCGAACAGCTGGCCACTGGCGATTAACAAAAAGCCCGGGCAGCGAGCCCGGGCTTCTACCGCTGGAGCCGTCCGACGGCGGTGCGATGGTCAGGCCACCTTCTTGAACACCTTGCCGAAGCTTTCCTTGACGGGCTCGGCGGACTCGACGGCCACTTTCTGCGCGATCGCGGCCAGCTCCTTGGACTGAGCCGTCAGCGCCTCGAATTGCTTGCGCGTATGCGCGGTGGAAAGCTCGACCATCTCCGAGAACGACTTCACGGTCATGAGCTGGCTTGTGAAGTCGAATGCCGCGTTGGTGTTCGCGCGCGCCGCCTCGATCACTTTGAGACCGTAATCGGAGGCGCCTTTGGTCGCGGCCGCATAGGTGTCTTCGAGCACATCGGTAGCCTCTTCCGCGGCGGACTTCATCTTCTCGTAAGTCTCCTTCGCCTGGGAGACGCTCTTCTCGGCGATTTCGCGAAATGCGGCCGGAATTTCCATCCTGGGAATCTCGAAGTTCGGCAGTTCGAATTTCGGCATGTCGAAGGCAGCCGGCGAAGCTGCCTTGGATTTGGACTTGGACGTGGTGGTCTCGATGGCCTCGGTCATAGATGCATCCTTTGAGAGGGCGATGTTCCAGCGGCGCACGGATCTGCGCCCAGGTCCGATCCGTGACTCCGAAATGGCGGCTCGTGGCGCCGTCGTGAGACCGGAACGCCACGGCCGTCTGATGGGGTTTATAGCGGCGATTTGATGCAATGCAATAGAAATATTGCGCCGCACAATAAGTGCCGATTGCGCCAGCCTTTTTGCAGGTTAAGGCGATCAAACCTTGGGGTGCCGCCCCTCAGCCTTTTGGTGTGGCCGCATCCTTGGCCGCTTTGCTCGTGCTCTCACCGAGCTCCTTGGCCTGCTCGGTCAAGGCCTGCATCTGGCGCCGGATATATTCCGCCTGCAGCCGCAAGACGTCCTGCATGTCCTTCGCCCGCACCAGATCTTGGGCAAATTCGAACGCGCTCGCGATGTTCTGCTCGGCGAAAGTCATCGCCTTTTCCGTGACATCCCTCGCACCTTTGCGGGCGGTTTCGGCCTGGCCTTCGAACGCGCTCATGGCGTGGTGCGCTGCCGAAATAAAGCCGTCGAAGGCCTGTCGTGCCTGCTCGACGCTCTTTTCGGCAAACGCGCGCATTTCCGGGGGGACCTCGAAACGATCGCTGGCAGCCATGATCATTCCTCCTATGGATCGCGTGGGTTGCTGCGGCCCCCAGGCGCGCAAACTGCTGAAGTACTAACGTGGCTGGCGTCCATCGGCTCCTACATGTGAAGTGTGTCGAACAGAGCCTTCGCGCTTGCGCAGCGCACTGTAACAGGAATTGGAACAAGCCACATGCGTATCGTCGACATCCGCGAGTGCGCGGTCCCGCTGAAGTCCGAGATCAGGAATTCGAGCTTCGATTTCTCCGAGATGACGACGTCGGTCGTGGCGGTCGTCACGGATGTCGTGCGCGATCGCGTACCCGTCGTCGGTTTCGCCTTCAACTCGACCGGTCGGTACGCCTGCGGCGCAGCGATGCGGGCACGTTTCATCCCGCGGATCCTTTCCGCCGATCCGCGTTCCTTGCTCGACGAGACGCACGAGAACTTCGATCCCGCAAAAATTCTCGCCGTCATGATGCAGCGGGAAAAATCCGGCGGGCATAGCGAGCGCTCGATTGCCATTGGCACGATCGAGGTGGCGGTCTGGGATGCTGTCGCCAAGATTGCGGGTAAGCCGCTCCATCGCCTGCTGGCTGAGCGCTACAACGGCGGCAGGATTGCCGACAAAGTGTTCTGTTATGTGGGCGGCGGCTGGTACGCGCCGGGGCAGACCGTAAAGGATCTGCAGGACGAGATGCGTCGCCATTTCGATGCCGGGTACACCATGGTGAAGATGAAGGTCGGCGGCCTGCCGCTCGCCGAGGACGTGCGTCGGGTGGAAGCGGTCAAGGCGATATTGCCGGCCCATGCGCAGCTTGCGGTCGATGCCAATGCAAAATTCGGCCGCGAGGAGGCATTCGCCTACGCGCACGCACTCGCGCCGTTGCGGCTGCGCTGGTTCGAGGAGCCCTGCGATCCACTCGATTTTGCCCTGCTTGCGGACATTGCAGCCCGCTATGAGCCGCCGCTCGCAACCGGCGAAAACCTCTTTTCGACGCAAGACGTGGAGAATCTCGTTCGCTTCGGCGGTTTGCGCCTGGATCGCAACGACGTCATCCAGATCGACCCGCCACAGGCCTACGGCATCGTGCAATACGCACGTACCGTCGGCATGCTCGAGCGCCACGGTTGGCCGCGCAGCGCCCTGTTCCCGCATGGCGGCAACCAGATGGCGCTCGCCACTGCCGCTGGTTTCGGGCTCGGCGGCGCGGAATCTTATCCCGGCGTATTCGGGCCCTTCGGCGGCTTTGCCGATGACGCGAATTTGGACCACGGCTATATCACGCTATCCGAGCGGCCGGGCATCGGATTCGAATGTCAATCGGCGCTCTATTCCATCATGCGGACATTGGCAGCGTGAAGACGTCCTCGCGAGAAAGAGGTAGAGATAGGACTCGTTTTCCTCTGTCGCCCCATACGCGGACACCAGTTGATGACGCCCAACCCCTCCCATCCGCAACGCAGCCGGAATCGGCTATCCCGTGACACGGTTTTGAGGCTCTGCGATATTGGCCAAGGCGATGGCATGGAGGACCGCATGATCCGGCTCGGGAGACGCACGTTTCTTCGAGGCGTGCTGGCGCTAAGCGCGCTGCTTCCGATTCAGCCGTCGGTTGCTTTTGCCGCCGAGCAAGTCGATCTGCTGCTGGTGCTGGCGTCGGATGTGTCGCGCAGCGTCGACCATCCGAAGTTCCTGCTACAGCGCGAAGGCTATGCCGCCGCGATTTCCGATCCGCACGTGCTGGACGCGATCAAATCCGGCCCGCAGCAACGCATCGCGCTTTGCTTTGTCGAATGGTCGGGCTTCGGCGCACAGAGGCTCGTGATCGATTGGACCATCGTCGACGGCCAGGACGCGGCACGCAAATTCGGCGATCAACTCCTGGAATTGCCGCGTTCATTCGCCGACCGCACTTCGATTAGCGGCGGGATCGAGTTCGCCGCCGCTCAACTGGAGCGCGCGCCGTTCGAGAGTACGCGCCGCACCATCGACGTGTCGGGGGATGGCACCAATAATGCCGGCCGCGACGTGAAACTTGCCCGCGACGAAGTGGTGGCCAAAGGGATTGTCGTCAATGGTCTCGTGATCCTGAGCGAGCGGCCGGTGCCGTGGAATGCGGAGCATACCAACCCGCCTGGCGGGCTCGAGAAATACTATCAAGACAACGTCATTGGCGGCCCGGGCGCGTTCGTGCTCGTCGCCGAGAACTTCAACTCGTTTGGTCGCGCCATCATCAAGAAACTGATCGCGGAAATCGCAGTCCTCTCGCCGCGGGCTCCTCGCGCGGTGCGCTGAGAGCCGCTGCCTCGTTCGGACTACGGGTCGCACCGCGCGAACGCGATCGCCCCGCGCGATCAACGAATAATCTGCTTCTTTCGAATCGTTCTAACCGAGCACACTCTGGAATTACTCCAAGATACTGAAGATGCGACGCTAATTCATTTGACGCCGGCTTGCTCCGCCGCCTACCTCAAGCGAAGGTCGCGATGGAGGATTTGTCATGAAAATCGCTTGCGCGTTCGCGCGTGGTGCGGCGGTCGTGAGTGCAATCGTTGCTACCGGCCCCGCGCTCGCCCAGTCGGGCGAGGTCAATGTCTATACTTACCGCGAGAGCAAGCTCATCCAACCGCTGTTCGAAGCCTTCACCAAGGACACCGGGATCAAGGTCAACGTGATCTCGGCGAGTTCCGGGCTCGAGCAACGCATCAAGACGGAAGGCGCGAACAGCCCTGCGGACGTGCTGCTCACCGTCGATATCGGGCGGCTTGAGGACGCGGTTCGAGCAGGGATCACGCAGCCGATCAAGTCCGATCTGCTCGACAAGGTCGTGGCGCCACAATACCGCGACCCCGAGGGGCACTGGTACGGAGTGTCCATGCGCGCGCGTGTGGTCTATGCCTCCAAGGACCGCGTCCCGCAGACCGCCCTGACCTACGAGGAACTCGCCGACCCGAAATGGAAGGGCAAGATCTGCATTCGTTCGGGCCAGCACATCTACAACAACGCGCTGTTCGCGGCCTTCATCGCCCATCACGGCGAAGCCAAGGCCGAGGAATGGCTCAAGGGCCTCAAGGCCAATCTCGCGCAGAAGCCTTCGGGCGGCGACCGCGAAACCGCGCGCGATGTGGCGGCCGGCAAGTGCGACCTCGGCATCGGCAACACCTACTACTGGGCGCTGATGAACAACAACGAGCCCGACAAGAAGGCCTGGGCTGATGCCACCAAGGTGATCCTGCCCACCTTCCAGGTCGGGGGCACCCATGTGAACATATCAGGCGTGGTGCTCGCCAAAAATGCTCCGAACAAAGCGAACGCCATGAAGCTCATCGAATGGCTGGCCGGTGAGAAGGCGCAGCACATGTACGCCGACACCAACTACGAGTATCCGGTGCGTGCCGGCATCGCGTTCAATCCGACCATTGCGAGCTACGGCAAGCTCAATCCCGACACGATCCCGATCTCGAAGATCGCGGACCACAAGAAGGCCGCGGCGAACCTGGTGGACAAGGTCGGATTCGACAACTGACCTGATGATCGATGCCCAACCGCGGGCCGGCCCTTCCTGGATCGAAGGCCGGCCCGTTCTTATGCGCTGGCAGATGCTTGTCTTCGGCGGGATGGCCGTCGCGGCGGCGCTCCTGGCGACCGCGCCGCTGGCCAGCCTGATCGTCCTTGCATTCGGGGAAACCGGCGACCTCTGGCCCCATCTCGCGCGCTATGTCGTCCCCGCGGCACTCGTTAAGACGGCACTGCTCCTGGCCGGCGTCGCCGCGGTGACGATCATCATTGGCGCCAGCACCGCCTGGCTGGTTACCACCTTCGCTTTTCCGGGGCGTGATGCGCTGAGTTGGCTGTTGCCGCTACCGCTTGCGATCCCGACCTACATCGTGGCTTACGTCTATGTCGACATTCTCGATGCCGTCGGACCCGTCCAATCGGCGCTACGGACGGTTTTCGGCTGGCGCTCCGCCGCCGACTATTGGTTCCCGAATGTTCGCTCGCTCGAGGGTGCGATTCTCCTGTTCGGTTTCGTGCTCTATCCCTACGTTTATCTCGCCGCGCGGGCGATGTTTCAGACACAGAGCGCATTGTTCGTCGAGCCCGCGCGGATGCTCGGCGCATCTGCGTTGCAACTGGCACGGCGCATCAGTTTGCCGCTGGCGCGGCCGGCGATCACGGTTGGCGTCTCGCTTGCCCTGCTTGAAACGCTCAACGACATCGGCGCCAGCGAGTATCTCGGCGTGCAGACGTTGACGCTGTCGATTTTCACCACCTGGCTCAATCGCGGGAGCCTCGCCGGTGCGGCACAGATGGCGTGCCTCATGCTGCTGATCGTCGTCGCCCTGATCGCGCTCGAACGGCAGGCCCGACGCCGCCGCGGTTTTGCAGTATCGGCTACCGATCCGCGACACCTCTCGCGCATCGCGCTGACCGGGCTGGCACGATGGATCGCTCCTGTCGCCTGCCTCGTTCCGGTTGCGCTCGGCTTCCTGCTGCCGGCGGGATATCTGCTGCGCGAGGTGATGCTGCGTGGGCTGCTCGTGGGTTTCGACAAGAGCCTTGCCGGCTACGCGCTGACGACGGTCACGCTGGCCGCCGCCGCCACCGCGGTCACGCTGGTTCTTGGCTTTTCGGCGGTTGCGGCGCTGCGCTACGCAAAGCATCCGCTGATCGCAACCAGCGTGAATATCGCCGGCATCGGCTATGCCGTACCGGGGACGGTGGTGGCGCTTGGGTTGCTTTCGCCGCTCGTTCTTGTCGATGAGGGCATCAACGCCCTGGCGCAGGCGTTCAACGTGGGAATCGTCGGGCTCGTCTTGGCGGGTTCGGGCGCTGCCCTCGTCATTGCCTACGTCGTGCGCTTCCTTGCCATCGCAATCGGCTTCGCGCAGGCGGGATTTTCCCGCGTTTCGCTGGAGCTCGACGAGGCCGCGCGCCAGTTGGGCGCGGGACCGGGGACGCTCGCGCGCACGATCCACCTCCCGCTCGCTCAGCCCGCGATCCTCGGCGCAGCGCTGCTCGTCTTCGTTGATTGTCTCAAGGAGCTGCCGGCGACGTTGCTGTTGCGGCCGCTCAACGTCGAGACGCTCGCGACCTATATCTACCAGTTCGCGACCCGCGGCAGCTTCGAGCAAGGCTCACTTGCGGCCCTCATCATCGTGCTCGTCGGCATCCTGCCGGTCATCCGCATCACTCAGTACGCCGATATCGCGACGAGGCTAAGACTGGATGCTCGATCCTAAGACCCGGAACCCGGCCGACGGAGATTGCAGCCATTGCCCCAGCACGCTAGACAATTCCTCCCGCCGGCGGGCGCAGGTTTAGTGCGCGGCGTCGGCCGCGATGCAAGCAGGCGAGTCCATGCAAAAACTCCATTCCGACGCCCGGTCCGCGCTCGCCGGCCTCTTGAAGGACGGCATGATGATCATGGCCGGGGGGTTCGGGCTTTGTGGCATTCCCGAGCAGCTGATCCTGGCGATCCGCGACTCGGGCGTGAAGAACCTGACCGTCGTGTCCAACAATTGCGGCATCGACGGAGTTGGCCTCGGCCTGTTGCTCGACACCAGGCAGATCAAAAAGATGATTTCGTCCTATGTCGGCGAGAACAAGACTTTTGCGCAGCAGTACCTGGCGAACGAATTGGAGATCGAGTTCAATCCGCAGGGCACGCTGGCCGAGCGTATCCGCGCGGGGGGCGCCGGCATTCCCGCGTTCTTTACGCGCACAGGGGCAGGGACTCAGATCGCCGAGGGCAAGGAGGAGCGCGAGTTCAACGGCGAGCGCTACATCATGGAGCGCGGGCTCGTCGCCGATCTCTCGATCGTTCACGCGTGGATGGGCGACACCGAGGGCAACCTCGTCTATCGCAAAACCGCGCGTAACTTCAATCCGATGATGGCCGCGGCCGGCAAGGTCACCGTGGCGGAAGTCGAGCATCTTGTGCAGCCCGCCGACATCAACCCCGACCACATCATCACCCCGGGCATCTACGTCAAGCGCCTGGTGCATGTTCCCAATGCGGTCAAGCACATCGAGCAACGCACCGTGCGCAAGCGCAGCGCAGCCGCAGCGCCGGCGGGAACCGGAGAGGAGGTCTGATGGCCTGGACACGCGAGCAGATGGCAGAACGCGCCGCCAAGGAGCTGCGCGACGGCTTTTACGTCAATCTCGGTATCGGCATCCCGACGCTTGTTTCCAACTACATCCCGGCTGGGATGAGCGTGCAGCTGCAAAGCGAGAACGGCATGCTCGGATTCGGTCCGTTCCCGTACGAAGGCGAAGAGGACCCGGACCTCATCAACGCCGGCAAGCAGACCGTTACCGAGATCCCGACCACCAGCTATTTCTCTTCCGCCGACAGCTTCGCCATGATCCGCGGCGGACACATCGACCTCTCGATCTTGGGTGCGATGCAGGTCGCCGAGAATGGCGATCTCGCCAACTGGATGATTCCGGGTAAGATGGTCAAGGGCATGGGCGGCGCCATGGACCTCGTCGCCGGCGTCAAGAAGGTGGTGGTGGTGATGGAGCATTCGGCCAAGAACGAGCCCAAGCTCCTCAAGCGCTGCACGCTGCCGCTGACGGGGGCGGGCGTCGTGGACATGGTGATCACCGATCTCGGCGTGTTTACCATTGACAAGAAGGGCGGCGGAGGAATGACCTTGATCGAGGTTGCCCCGGGCATCACGCTCGAAGAGATTCGCGGCAAGACCGCAGCCAACTACCACATCGCGAACGCTTTGGCCGCGGCGTAAGGGGTTGGCGAAGCACGGAAAAACGCGTCTCGCTCGGCAGGGTTGCGGCCACGAAAGGGTCACAGAGCGATGCAAGTTTCCGCGGTCAGCTTAAAGGTTTGCACTTCGATTTCCCTCGGGTCACGGCCGGCCCGTTTGGCCGGCGAACGTTGAGAAAGACGCGTCGTGGCGGCCGTTGGCATTAAGCGCCTTGGATTTGCTGCTGCGGCGGTCGTCGCCGCTGCTATTGCCACCCTCGTGATCTTGCCATGGTTGCTGCCGGCAGAGGCTGTGCGCAAAGCCGTACAGGCCGAAATCCGCGCGGTGACGGGGCTCGACCCGGTGCTTCGCGGCGAGGCCTCGGTCTCGCTGTTCCCAGCGAGCGCCGTGAGCTTCGACGACGTGATGCTCGGTGCCAATACCGGGGCGCCGGCACTCACCGCCGAGCATCTGGTCGCGCGGCTGCGCTTTTTCCCGTTGTTGATCGGGCGCATCGAGATCGCGGACGTCTCGCTCGTACGCCCGACCATCGCGATCATTTTCAACGACGATCGCAGCTCAAACTGGTCCGATCACATCGACACGCTGGCGCGGAATCTCAAATCCGAGCCGGACCGGCCGGCGTCGTTCTCCGAGATCCGGATCACCGAAGGCACCGTCATCCTGCGCGACGAGGCCTACAAGCTCCTGGAGACGATCTCGAACGTGGAAATGGCCCTCGCCTGGCCATCGATCTCCCGAAGCTTCGCCGCCACCGGCCGCTTCGCGTGGCATGACGAGCCGATCGATGCGACCGTCAGCATGACCGATTTCGCTGCCGCGCTGCAGGGCGAGCGATCCGGTCTCAAGCTGCGTCTCGCCGGGGCGCCGCTTAAACTCGCGTTCGACGGCTACATCAGCCATCGCCCCACGCTCAAGATGGAGGGCACGCTTGCGGCCTACGCCATTTCCCTTCGCGATACGCTGCGCTGGGCCGGCCAGCACACCCCGCCGGGCGGCGGATTCGGCCGCTTCGCGCTCAAGGCGCAAACGAACGTCGTCGGCGGGACCATCTCCCTTTCGGGCGTCAACATTGAACTCGACGGCAATACCGGCGAAGGCGTGCTGACCTTCGACGGACGGCAAAGCTTGCAGGGAACGCTCGCCGCGGAGGGGCTCGATCTGACGCCGTATGTCTCCGCAGTCCGTTTGCTGGCTGCAGGCGAGCGGGGATGGGACAGCAAGCCGATTGCGCTCGATGGCCTCGACGGCGTCCAGCTTGATCTTCGGCTGTCAGCCGCTCGCGTCAATGTTGCGAACGTCAAACTCGGGCGTACCGCGGTGGTAGCGAATCTGCGCGACGGCAATCTCGCGGTCGCGGTCGGCGAGTCGCAGGCCTTCGGCGGCGTGGTCAGGGGCACGTTCGGGCTTGCCAAATCGTCGGGTGGGACCGACTTCAAGGCGCAACTGCAATTCACTGATGTCGATCTCGAGCAATGCTTCGGTGAGATGTTCGGGATTCGCCGACTCGAGGGCAAAGGCAATGTCGGTTTCGCGATCGATAGCTCCGGCCGCAGCGTTTATGACTTGACCAAGGGACTGAACGGCACGGCAAGCCTCACCAGCCGCAAGGGCGCCATTGCGGGCTTCAACGTCGAGCAATTGCTCAAGCGCATCGAGCGCCGACCCCTCTCGGGGGGCGGCGAGTTCCGCACCGGCAAGACGCCCTACGAAACGCTCGTCCTCAATCTGCGAATCATCCAAGGCATGGCGAACGTCGAAGACGTGCGCATGGAGGGGCCGAACGTCGGTCTCGCATTGGCGGGCTCGGCGTCGATTCCCGAGCGGGACCTGGACCTCAGGGGAACCGCGAGCTTGCTTGCGACTTCCACGAGCGGCACGGCTGCACCGGCATTCGAGTTGCCCTTCATGGTGCAGGGCCCCTGGGACGACCCGATCATATTGCCGGACCCGCAGAGCCGGATTCAGCGCTCGGGCGCAGCGCAGCCTCTTTTAGATGCACTGCGCAACCGCAACCTGCGCGATCCCGTGCGCTCGGCAATCGAGCGACTGACCGGCGCGGCGCCGGCGCAGACGCCGGAGGCAGCCGCAGCGCCGGCCTTGGCAGGCAGTTCCACGCCGGCCCACGAAGGGCCCGCAGGCGCGGGATCGATGCCGGGGAAAGCCGACAGCGAGTCTGGTCAAGACAGCCGCTAGCCTCCTCGCCAACCAGCGAGCCCTATCAGCGGGCGGCTAGACCTGACATGCCGCCACGCCCGACACCGTGCAACTTCGTCAGCAACGAAGCGCCGACGATCCCGACCGCAACGATCGCGATCAGGATCGAGCAGACGGCATTGATCTCCGGCTTCACGCCGAGGCGAACCTCCGAATAGATTCGGATCGGCAGCGTGGTCGCACCCGGACCGGTGGTGAAGCTCGCGATCACGAGATCGTCGAGCGACAACGTGAAGGCGAGCATCCAACCCGATGCCAGCGCGGGGGCGATCAGCGGCAAAGTCACGGTCAGAAAGGTTTTCAGCGGGGGGCAGCCCAGATCCATCGCTGCTTCTTCGAGACTCGTGTCGAAAGTCAGCAGCCGCGATTGCACGACCACCGTAACGAAGCACATGATCAGCGTGGTGTGAGCAATGGTGATGGTCCAGAAACCCCGGTCGACATCGACCGCCACGAATAGGAGCAACAATGCGAGCCCGGTGATGACCTCCGGCATCACCAGCGGCGCATAGATCATGCCGGAAAACAGCACGCGGCCGCGGAAGCGCCCGAACCGCGCCAGTGCAATGGCTGCAAGCGTGCCGAGCACCGTCGCTGCGCTCGCCGAGAGCAGCGCAATGCGCAGCGTCACCCAGGCCGATTCCAGCATGGCGCGATCGTTGATGAGCTCGGCGTACCAGCGCACCGACCAGCCGCCCCACACCGTGACGAGGCGCGAGGCGTTGAAAGAATAGATCACCAGAATGGCGATCGGCAGATAGAGAAAGGCGAGCCCTAACGCGAGCGAAGCGACATTGAACCAAGAAGCCTTGCGCATGGTCAGCGTCCGCCTGCGAGATCACGCGTCTGCATCTGCTCATAGACCACGATGGGCACGACGAGCAGGCAGAGCAGCACGACGGCGACCGCAGAGGCCACCGGCCAATCCCTGTTGGCGAAAAACTCGGCCCACAGCGTCTGGCCGATCATCATGGTCTGCGAGCTGCCAAGAAGGTCGGGGATGACGAACTCGCCCACGATCGGAATGAAGCAAAGCAAAACCCCTGCCACCACCCCTGGGCGCGACAGCGGCAGTGTCACCAGCCAAAATGCTTTCCAGTTCGGGCAACCGAGGTCGGCAGCGGCCTCGAGCAGCGTCTCGTCCATTTTTTCCAGGGTGGCGTAGATCGGCAGCACCATGAATGGGAGGTACGAGTAGACAATACCGATGTAGACCGCCGTATCGGTCGAGAGCCAGGCCGGCGGCTCGTCGACAATGCGCAGTGCCAGCAGGAGCTCATTGAGCAAGCCGTCGCGTTGCAGAATGTTGATCCAGGCATAGATGCGAATGAGGAACGAGGTCCAGAATGGCAGCACCACGAGGACGAATATCACGGGCTGCCAGCCTCGCGGGGCGCGCGCCATGCCGTAGGCGATCGGAAACCCGATCAGCAGCAGCAGCAGCGTCGATCCGGCGGCTATCTCGAGGCTCTTGAGATAGGAGGCGAGGTAGAGCCAATCGGAGCCGAGCAAAGCGTAATTCTCAAATGAAAGTGCAGAGAAGGCTGCCACGACGCCCGCCCAAGCGGCAGCCGGATCGAAGACAGGCGTATAAGGCGGCTGCGCGATCGCCGTGTGCGAGAGGCTGATCTTGAGCACGATCAGAAATGGAAGCAGGAAGAAGGCCGTGAGCCACAGATAAGGAACGAGCACGATCAGCCTTTCGCCCCACGATCGGTGCTCTCCCCGTTTGGTCATTGATCCGTTCACCGCGCCCCTCCCCTATCGCGTCAACAGCATGGCTGCCTCGGGGGCCCAAGAGAGCCATACGCGATCGTCCCAGCCGATGGGCCGCTCGAGAAAGCGCGTCACGTTGGCCACGGCCGTCTTCATGACCGTGCCGTTATCGAGGCGCACCTTGTAGATCGAGAGGTCGCCGAGATAACCGATGTCGGTCACCTGGCCGGCGACGCAATTCTCCTCCTCGGTCGCCGGCGGCGCATGCGCGATGCGCACCTTTTCCGGCCGCAGCGCCACCCACACGACCTCACCTGGTTTTACATCGGCCGGCGAAAGGGCGTGCAGCCGCCCGGCTGCGTCGCTTGCGACCACCGTTCCCGACGCATTCGCCTCCAGCACGCGGCCCTCGATCAGGTTGACGTCGCCGATGAAGTCCGCGACCCAGCGCGAATTCGGCCGTTCGTAGATCTCTTGCGGCGTGGCGACTTGGATGAGACGGCCGCGGTCCATGACCGCGATGCGGTCGGCAACCGTCATCGCCTCTTGCTGGTCGTGAGTGACGATGAGGAAGGTCAAGCCGAGTCTCTGCTGCAGCTGCATCAACTCGAACTGGGTCTCGCCGCGCAGCTTTTTGTCAAGCGCCGCCAGCGGTTCGTCGAGCAGCAAAAGACGCGGACGCTTGACCAACGAACGGGCGAGCGCGACGCGCTGGCGCTGGCCGCCGGAGAGTTGGTGCGGCTTGCGGTTGGCGAAACTCTCGAGCCGGACCAGGGCCAGCATCTCGTTGACCCGCGTGGCGATCTCGGCCCTGGAAAGTCGCTCCTGCTTGAGCCCGAATGCGACGTTGCCCTCGACCGTGAGGTGGGGGAATAGCGCATAGCTCTGGAACATCATGTTGATCGGCCGCCGGTACGGCGGCAAGGGGGCGATATCGACGCCGTCGAGCAGAATGCGTCCTTGGTCCGGCGTCTCAAATCCGGCGAGCAGGCGCAGCAGCGTGGTCTTGCCGCAGCCGGAGGGCCCCAGCAGCGCAAAAAACTCGCCCGGGAAGATGTCGAGGGAGACCCGCTCGACTGCAGTCGCAGCCCCGAACCGCTTGCTCACGTCGTCGAAGCGCACGAGCGGCCGCGCGCCCGGCTCCGCCCACGGCGCAAAGGTTCGGCGCGTGCCGCGCCGCTGGGAATCGTTTTTCGTAGCGCCGGCGTCGTCCATGCCGCGACGCTAACGGCAGGCGAGGCGCGGCTCAATGTCCTGCGCTTCGGCCGACAATGGTCAACCTCGGCTGAGCGTGCGCGCGACCGCGTCGCGCCAGCCCGCCCACTTGCGCGCGCGCGTGGCGGCGTCCATCCGAGGTTCGAAGCGCCGCTCGCATTTCCAGGTCGCGGCAAAGCCCGGCACATCCGGGCACAATCCCGCGGCACGGCCGGCAAGATAGGCCGCGCCGAGCGCGGTGGTCTCCATCACGGCGGGGCGGTCGACCGGGGCCGCCAGAATGTCGGCGATGAATTGCATGGTGACATCGCTCGCCGCCATGCCCCCATCGACCCGCAACACGGAGCTCGCGGCGGCCATCGGCCAGTCCGCGTGCATCGCTTCGAGCAGGTCGCGCGTCTGGTAGCCGACCGCCTCGAGCGCCGCGCGCGCGAGTTCGGCCACACCCGACTTGCGGGTGAGGCCATAAACGGCGCCGCGCGCTTGCGCATCCCACCAGGGCGCGCCGAGCCCCACAAAGGCGGGTACGAGGTAGACTTGCTCGGCCGCATCAGCCGTCGCAGCGAGCGCGTTCACATCCGGCGCCGTGGCGATCACTTTGAGCGCGTCACGCAGCCATTGCACCGCCGCGCCGGCGATGAAGATCGCGCCTTCGAGCGCGTAAGTCCGTTTGCCCTCGAGCTGGTAAGCGATTGTCGTGAGCAGGCGATTTTTGGACGCAACCGGCTGATTCCCGGTGTTGAGCAGCGCGAAGCAGCCGGTGCCGTAGGTCGATTTCACCATGCCGGGAGCAAAGCAGCCCTGCCCCACCGTCGCCGCCTGCTGGTCGCCGGCGACGCCCAGGATGCGGATTTGCGCGCCGAATAGATCGGTGGTTCCGAAATCGCCTGCGCAGTCGCGAATCGGCGGCAGCAGGGATCGAGGGACAGCGAATAATTCGCACAGCTCGGCATCCCAGCTTCCGTCGCGGATGTTCATCAGCAGCGTGCGCGCGGCGTTGGTCGCGTCGGTTGCGTGCACCTTGCCGCCGGTGAGCCGCCACAACAGGAAGCTGTCCACCGTTCCGAAGGCGAGCCGGCCATCCTGCGCGGCCGCCCGCCCGCCCTCGACGTGGTCGAGCAGCCAAGCGATCTTGGTCGCCGAAAAATACGGATCGAGCACGAGGCCGGTGCGCGCCGCGATCATCGCCTCATGTCCGGCCTCCCGCAGCGCGGCGCAGGCATCCGCCGTGCGCCGATCCTGCCAGACGATGGCATGGTGGATCGGGCGGCCCGTCGCCCGTTCCCACACGATCACGGTCTCGCGCTGATTGGTAATGCCGATGCCGGCGATATCTTTGACGTCTGCCCCCGCCCGCCCGATCGCTGCGCGCACGGTCGCGACGACCGTCGACCAGATGTCTTCGACATCGTGCTCGACCCAGCCTGAGGCCGGATAAAGTTGCGCAAATTCCTGCTGCGCGCTCGCGACCGGCGTCAGCGCGGCATCGAACAGGATCGCGCGCGTAGACGTCGTTCCCTGGTCGATGGCGAGGAGGTAATCGGGCAAATTCGTTTCACCTGCGATGCCGTGACCGACAGGGTGCGGCGCCGATTTTCACGTATCACATGGGCCGCTGATCGGTCGACCGCCTATGCGGTCATGGCTCACCCCCCGGTGACCATGCCCGTCATGACATTCGCCAATCGTGCGCGTTCTGCGGGCGAAAAACGCAAGCCCAGCTTCGTGCGGCGCCACAGCACGTCGTCCGCGGTCTGCGCCCATTCCTGCTCGACCAGATAGCGCACCTCCGCAGTCGTGAGGTCGGTGCCGATGCAGGGCCCCAGGTCTTCCAAGCTCTGCGCAGCCCCGAGCACGCGCTCGACGCGCGTCCCATAGGCGCGCACCAGGCGCAACGCGTGCTCCTCGCTCAGAAATGGTCGCGTTTCGCGCGTTTGCGTGACGAGCGCCTCCAGGCTGTCGCAAGAGAAATCCCCGCCGGGCAGATGCGATCCCTTGGTCCATGCGGGCCCCGCCTTGACGACATGGGCAATGCGGTCGATCGCCTGTTCCGCGAGGCGCCGATAGGTCGTGATCTTGCCGCCGTAAACGGTGAGCAGCGGAGCCCCGCGTTCGTCGAGGCTCAAAACATAATCGCGGCTCACGTCCTGCGCCCTTTTGGAGCCGTCGTCATAAAGCGAGCGAACCCCGGCGAACGACCAAACCACGTCGGGGGGGCTCAATCGCTGTCGAAAGTGCGCGTTGGCGACGTTGCACAAATAGGAAATTTCGTCGGCGCTGGGTGCGACGCTGCTCGGATCTCCCACAAACGGCTGGTCCGTCGTCCCGATCAGCGTGAAATGCCGCTCGAATGGCAGCGCGAATACGACTCGCCGGTCCGGGTTCTGGACGATGTAACCGCGGTCGTGATCGAACAGCCGCCGCACCACGATGTGGCTCCCCTTATCGAGCCGAGCGGGCACCGAAGCGGCATCGCCGAGCACGCTCGTGGCGAACAGCTTGAGCCAAGGGCCCGTGGCGTTGACGAGCACCTGCGCGCTCGCGACGTCGCGACGGCCGCGTGTGTCGAGCACCAAGCGCCATGCCGTGCCGCGCTCCGCCCTGATGCAGCGCGTGCGGGTGCGGATCACGGCGCCGCGCTCGGCGGCGTCAACGGCGGTTAGCACCACGAGCCGGGAGTCGTCGGCAAAGCAATCCGAATATTCGAAACCGCGCTCGCAACGCTGCTTGAGGGGCGCGCCGAGCGGGCCATTTGCGAGCTCGATGGCGCGGGCCGGGGCAAGGTGCTGCCGCCCGCCGAGGTGGTCATAGACGAATAACCCGAGGCGCAGCATCCAAGCTGGGCGCATGCCCGGCTCGCTCGGCAGTACGAAGCGCATGGGCCGGATCAAGTGCGGCGCCATGCGCAACATCACTTCGCGCTCGCTCAGGGCCTCGCGCACGAGCCGCAGCCATCCATGCTCGAGATAGCGCAGGCCGCCGTGGATGAGCTTGGTCGAGGCGGACGAGGTGCCGGAGGCGAGATCGTTCTGCTCGACCAGCAAGACGCGCAAGCCCCGGCCGGCGGCGTCGCGGGCAATCCCGGCGCCATTGATGCCGCCCCCGACGATGGCGAGATCGAACATGCCTGCTGATTCCATGCTGCGATTGCCGAGCATGGCGCGCCGGACAAGCCGGCTCAAGGTCGCGGGCTCACGATTGATCTTGCATCGATCGACCGATGATCAATGATGCACTTCCGTTTGCCAGCAACGGGAGGGCTCGATGGACTATCGCGACCGTCACATCGTTGTCACCGGCGGAACCGGCGCGCTCGGCACCGCGACGGTCGGCGCGCTGATCGAGCACGGCGCCGTTTGCCACGTGCCCTATATCGACCGCGCGGAAGCCGATCGCTTTACTTTGCGCAATCACGCCAAAGTCGAGCTCATCGCTGATATCGATCTGGCCCAGGAGGCCGCCGTCGCCAAGCTTTACGCCAGCGTGCCGAGGCTCTGGGCTTCGATCCACCTCGTCGGCGGTTTTGCCATGGCACCGGTCGCGGAGACAACGACGTCCGACTTGATGAAACAGATTGAGATGAACTTCGTCACCGCCTTCCTGTGCTGTCGGGGCGCCGTCAAGGCGATGACAGCGGCCGCTGCGGGCGGACGCATCGTCAATGTGGCGACCCGCCCTGCGCTGGAATGGCGCGCGGGCGCCGGCATGGCCGCCTACACCGCCAGCAAGGCGGCGGTCGCGGCGCTCACCGTCGCCTTGGCCGAAGAGGTGGTAAAAGCAGGCATTCTCGTCAACGCAGTTGCGCCTTCGACGATGGATACGTCGGCAAACCGGCAAGCCATGCCGAAGGCGGACCATGCGGCCTGGGCGAAGGTCGAGGAGGTGGCGGCGACGATCCTGTTTCTCGCATCGCCGGAGAACCGCGTCACCCGCGGCGCAGTCGTGCCGGTTTACGGGCGCGCCTAGCGTGAAGGCTTGGCAATGGTGTCGTCCCCGCGCAAGCGGGGATCCACGATCACTGCTCTCTGGAATATGGGTCCCCGCCTTCGCGGGGACGACAGCATATGGAGAAGGGTATCACTTCCCCGCCGCAACCGGCTCGCGCGCGGGCGCACGCACGAGGCGCGTCACCGCGCTCGCGGCAACGATCGCGTGTTGCTGCGCATAGGCCTCGTGGTTCTGCTCGATGTGCTCGAGATCGTAAAGGTAATTCGCCATCAGGCCGTGTGACTGCTGCAGCGCCCGCTCCGACGTGTCGGCGAGAAAGTTGAGCCGCTCGAGCCGCGCGCCGTTGCCGAGATGGAAGCGCGCCACGGAATCGAGCGGGGTGCCGCGCGCGGAGCGTGCGCGCAGGTAATACCAGGCGGCTGCCCGCAACAGCGGTTCGCGAACTGTCTCAGCAGTCGCCTCCTGCCGCCACCAATCCGGGCGATCGAGCACGGCAAGGGCGGCGCGATCCTCGGCGCTGAGCGCAGTCGATCCCTCCTTGGCGCGCTCGCTCTTGAGCCATTCGGCGAAGTTCGGCGCCGGGGACAGCGTGATGAACGTCGACAAGCGCGGACGTTCACGGCTGACCTCTTCGACCACCTGCTTGATCAGAAAATGGCCGAATGACACGCCGGCAAGCCCGCGCTGGCAATTGGAGATCGAATAGAACACCGCGGTGGTCGCCCGCTCCGGCTCGACCCGCTCGCGCTTTGCCGACAGGATCGGACCGATGGCAGCCGGGATGCCCCGGGTAAGCGCGACCTCGACGAAGATCAGCGGTTCGTCGACCAATGCCGGGTGGAAGAAGGCGTAGCAGCGTCGGTCAGGCGAATCGGTGCGCGCACGCAGGTCGTTCCAGTCGCGGATCGTGTGCACCGCCTCGTAGCGGATGATCTTCTCCAACAGGTTGGCCGGGGTCGACCAGTCGATGCTCCTGAGCACGAGGAAGCCGCGGTTGAACCAGGACGAGAACAAATGGAGGAAATCGTCGTCGATCACCGCGAGGTCTTCGCGATGATCCATTGCATCCATCAGCTGCTCGCGCATGCGCACCAGGGCGGCCGTTCCGCCGGGCGCAAGGTTGAGGCGCCGGAACAACTCGAGCCGTCTCGGCTCGGACGCGCGGTGGACCGTGGAGGCCGTCGCGTCCGAGGGCGCACTCAGCCAGGCACTGGTCGCGGCGCTGAGCCGTTCTCGTTCGGCGCCGAAACGGCTGGCGAGCGCCTCGAAGAAGGCGATGCGCGGGCCGGTCGTCAATTCCGCGTAGCGCGACAGGATTTCGCGGGCGAGCGCCACGCCCGAGGCCTCGCCGCGGCCGGAGAGCAGATCCTCGCACAACTGGACGAGGCTCTCCGAACGCTGCTCGGCAACGCCGCGCCGGTCGCGCGTGCGATCGATGAGCGCACGGCCGCGCTCCGCGATTGACTGCAGCATATCGCTGAAGGAGGACGTGCTCACGGGGGGCCAGAACCTCTCGGCGCAATGAATGATAGATAGGGTTGCCGTGACGAATTCACAAACCGCGCCAAAGGGCGCTAACGGCCGGGTATGGACAAGATGGGGCTGACGGGCCACAGAAGCGGCTGTTTTTCGCCCATTGAGGGCGCCGCGCGCCCGAGGGAGGACTGATGGCCGGGCCGTTGGCCGGACTTCGCGTGCTCGAACTCGCCCGTATCCTGGCGGGGCCTTGGGCCGGCCAGATTCTCGCCGATCTCGGCGCCGACGTCATCAAGGTCGAGCGCGCAGGGAGCGGCGACGATACCCGCGGCTGGGGACCGCCTTTCGTCGAGGCGACGGATGGGAGCCATCTCGGCGCCGCCTATTTCCACGCCACCAATCGGGGCAAGCGCTCGATCGAAGTCGACTTCGAGAGCGAAAACGGCCGCCGCATCGTGAGGAAGCTCGCGGCACGCTCGGACGTGCTGATCGAGAATTTCAAGGTCGGAGGGCTCGCCAAGTTCGGCCTCGATTACGCGAGCCTGAGCAAGGAAAATCCGCGCCTGATCTATTGCTCGGTCACCGGCTTCGGCCAGAGTGGCCCCTACGCCACCCGTGCCGGCTATGACCTCATGGCCCAGGGCATGGGCGGGATCATGGACCTGACCGGGGCGCCGGAGGGCGAACCCCAGCGTGCCGGCGTCCCCGTCGCCGACATCTTCACCGGGATCTATTCGGTGGTGGGCATTCTCGCCGCGGTGATCGAGCGCGAACGGACCGGCCGCGGCTGCCTGGTGGATACCGCACTGGTCGACAGCCAGGTTGGCGTGCTCGCGAACCAGGCGCTCAACTATCTCGTCTCCGGCAAGGTGCCCAAGCGCATCGGCAACGCCCATCCGAATATCGTGCCCTATCAGGTCTTCCCGGTCGCCGATGGCCACATCATCATTGCGACCGGCAACGACAGTCAGTTCGCCAAGCTCTGCGCGGTGCTGGGGGAACCCAAAATCGCCGAGGAGGCGAGTTATCGGGCGAATTCCGACCGGCTGGGTCACCGCGAGCAGTTGATTGCGCGGCTCTCCGCGCTCACCGCACGCTGGCGTCGCGCCGAGCTGCTGGAGAAGCTCGAATCCGTCGGCGTTCCGGCCGGACCGATCAATTCGCTCGACCAGGTTTTCTCCGACCCGCAGGTGACGCATCGCGGCATGCGGATCGAGCGGTCGAGCGCGGCAGCCAAGGGCGGCACGATCCCGGGGGTGCGCACGCCAATCATCATCGATGGCAGATCGATGGCGGCGGAGCATCCCTCTCCGCGCCTCGGCGAGCACACCGCGGACATCTTGCGCGAGATCGGCGAGGGCTAGATTACCTGTGCAGCGGGCCCATGAGGTAATCCGGCAGCCAGGTGGCGATCTCGGGGAAAATGCACAGGATGACGATCGCCAGCATCATGCACACGACATAGGGAATGGTGCCCCACATCACGCGCGTCACCGGCACGTCGGGAGCGATCGAGCTGACGATGTAGATGTTGAGCCCGACTGGCGGATGGATCAGCCCGATTTCCATGTTGATGGTCATGATCACGCCGAACCAGACCGGGTCGAACCCTGCCGTGGTGATGATCGGGTAAAGGATCGGCGAGGTCATCAGGATGATCGCCGCTGGCGGGATGAAGAAGCCGGCCACCAGCAGGAATAAATTGATGAGCAGCATCAACACCCATTTGTTGACGTGCATGTCGGCGATCGCCTGCGCCAATGTCTGAGTGAGATAAAGCGAGGTGAGCATGTAGCCGAACAGCACGGCGGCGGCGATGATCATGAGAATCATTACCGACTCGCGCGTGGTATCGCGCAGGATGAGCCACCATCTGTCGGGCGCCCACATGCGATAGATGAGAATGGCCATGAGGATGCAAAGCGCGGCGCCGACGCCAGCCGCTTCCGATGGCGTCGCCACTCCGCCATAGAGCGTGTACATCACGCCGAAGATGATCAGCAGGAACGGCGCAATCTTTGGAATGGATTGGAATTTTTCCTTCCATGCGTAGCGGAAATCCGCCGCGTGCGAGCGAAAGCCGCGCTTCCAGATGATGAACAGCGTCCAAATGATGAATAGACCGGTGAGCATGAGCCCTGGCATCACGCCGGCGAGGAACAGCCTTCCGATCGAGGTCTCGGTCGCGATGCCATAAAGGATGAAGGTGATCGACGGCGGGATTAGGATGCCGAGCGTGCCGCCGGCGCAGATCGATCCGGTGGCGACATCGTCCGGATAGCCGCGCTGGCGCATTTCCGGGATGCCCATCTTGCCGATGGCGGCGCAGCAGGCGGGCGATGAGCCGGTGAGCGCGGCGAAGATCGCACAGGCGCCGATATTCGAGATCACGAGGCCGCCCGGCACGCGATAAAGCCAGCGATCGAGCGCCTCGTAGAGGTCCTTGCCGGCGGGCGAGGAGCCGATCGCGGCGCCCATCATCACGAACATCGGGATGGACACGAGCGTGAAGTCGGACAGCCCGGTATAGAACGTCTCCGCCGCCACATGCAGCGCATCCATCCCCTGAAAGATGACCAGAAATGTGAGCGCGATCGCGCCCAGCCCGAACGCAACCGGCGCGCCCGAGAGCAAGACGGCGAGCGTGACGACGAGGACGATGGCGCCTTGCGTCGTCGGGCTCATGCCGTTTCCTTCGGCGGCAATCCGAACGGCAACTCGCGCCCGCTTACCAATTTCATGATCTCGGCGACGTATTGCAGACTCAGAAGCGCTAGTCCCACCGGCATCGCCGCGTAGGGAATCCACAGCCGCGCCCGCCACATCGATTCGGAACGCCAGTTGTTCTCCCACGCCTCCTGCCAGAACTGGAACGTGAGCACCGTCATCACCGCGCAGAACGCCAACGACATCAGCATGGACGCGAGCGCGAGGCGGTAGCGGCCCTCTTGTCCGAGATAGAGCGGCAGCACGTCCACGTTGACGTGGCCGCGGCTGAGCAGCAGGTAGGGGCTGCCGATGAAGGTTGCCGCGACGATGCTGAAGGTGACGAAGTCGGTCTGCCAGATCGTGTTCTCGTTGAGCACGTAGCGGATGAACACCATCTCGCAGACGATCACCACGCTGGCGGCGAGCAACCCCGCGGCGAAGACCCCGCAGATCTGCGAGATCAGCGTGACGCCGCGGATGAAAACGTCCATGTATGCCCCCTCCGGCCCGCGCACACGACGACCGGCGAAACGGGCCCGCCGGTCGCTTGCGATCGGCCGCGGCGTTACTTGACCGCGAGCGCCTCGTCGATCAGCTTCTTGCCGTCCGATACTTCGGCGGCGAACTGCTTATAAGAGCTGTCCTGCGCGATCTTGACCCAGGCGTCGTATTCCGCAGGCGTCAACGTGACCACTTCGACATTGTTCTTCTTGAAGACCGAGACCATTTCGTCGTCGAGTCCCTTGGTCGCCTTGTCGAAGTAATCTTGCGCCTTCTTTCCTCCGTTCATCAGCGCGTCCTGCTGCTCCTTCTTGAGCCTGTTGAAGCTTCGCTTCGACATCAGCACCGGCTCGTACATGAACCACAGTGCGTTGTCGCCAGGCGCCGTGATGCACTTGACCTGCTCGTAGATACGGAACGAGACGAAGCTTCCGGTGCTGGTGTCGGTAGCGTCAGCCACGCCGGTCTGCAGCGCATTGTACACTTCGTTGCTGGGGATTGAGACGATCGAGGCGCCGGCCTGCTGCCACATGGCGGCAAAGGTCGGGCCGGCGGAGCGGATCTTCAGGCCCTTGATATCCTCGGGCTTGCGGATGCAGCTCCGCTTGGAAGCGACCGCACCCGCGAGCCATGCGTCCGCCAAGACAACGACGCCCGCCTTGTCGATCTTCGCTTTGATTTCTTTCATGAATGGCGATTCGTTGAGCCGTGCTGCGCGCTCGTGATTGCGCACCAACGCCGGCATCAGCGTGGCGCTGAAGGCACCGATCTTGCCGCTCGCGTAATCGAGCGGGAACGACGAGATGTCGAGCTGACCGTTAACTAGCGCGTTCCATTGGTCGTTCGGCTTGAACAGCGACGCGCCGGGATAGACCTGGACCTCGAGGCCGACATTGGCGGCTTTGGCCTCGCGCGCGACGATTTGGACCATTTCGTCGCGGGCGTCACCTTTGCCGCCTGGGAACTGGTGCGATGCCTTGAGCACCGTTTGCGCATGGCCTGCGGCCGAGAACGCGCAAAGGCTGGCGGCCGCGGCGAAGGCGGCGGCAAATTTCTTCATTGGGCTCCTCCAATATCGTTAGTGGTTTCTGTCCTCCAAGGAACGCAATTTTGCGAGCATTGTCAAAGTCCACCTCGACGCAGCGAGTGGCCCTGAGGGCGATCCGGCCCCGCCAGACCAGCCCGAAAGCTTGCTAGACTCGCCCCCAATCGCCGCCGCATCGACCACGACCCTTGACCCGGTCGCTCCAACATCGAAGCATTGCCGGCGGATGTGCGCCCTGACCGCGGCGCACAGGCGAGGTGCGCGGATGCTTCGGCTCGCTTCGATCATTCTGGCAGCGGCTTTGCTCGCCGCCTGCGCGGCTGCGGCCCGGGCGAGCGACGCCCAATGGCCGCAGCGGCCCATCCGGTTGATCGTGCCGTTCCCGGCCGGCGCCAGCACGGACATCATTGCGCGCATCCTCGCCCAGAAAATGGGCCAGCAACTCGGCCAACAGATCGTGATCGAGAACCGCGCCGGCGCGAGCGGCAATATCGGCGCGGATGCGACCGCAAAGTCCGCGCCCGATGGCTACACCATCGGCATCGCCACCGCGAGCACGCATGCGGTGGCGGCGAGCCTTAGCGCCAATCTGCCATACGATCCGATAAAGGATTTCTCGCCTGTGGCCATGCTCGGCAGCCAGCCCTACGTGCTCGTGCTCCATCCTGCCTTGCCCGCGCGCAATCTCGCCGAGCTGATCGCGCTCGCCAAGGCGAAACCGGGAACGCTCAACTATGGCTCGGCCGGCGTCGCTTCTCTTGCGCATCTCGCCACCGCGCTGTTTGCGAGCATGGCCGGCATCGAGATCATCCACGTGCCCTACAAGAGCTCGGCGCAATCGATGACGGACATGATCACGGGGCGCCTCGACATGCAGTTCGCGACGATCGCACCGTCGCTTGCCAATATCCGATCCGGGCAGCTACGCGCGCTCGCAACCAGCGGCAAGACCCGTGTTGCCGTGCTGCCGGAGGTGTCGACGGTCGCGGAGGCCGGCATCGCCGGATACGAGGCGGCGTTGTGGGTTGCCGTCGTCGCGCCGGCCGCCACGCCGGCGGCGATCGTCGCGCGGCTCAACCGCACGGTGAGCGACATTCTCAATTCGGCGGATGGGACCGAGGCGCTCATGGCGCAAGGGATGACGGCTGAGGCGGGCGCGCCGGAGGCGGTCACGCAGCGCATCCGCGACGACATCGCAAAATGGCGCGACGTCGCGGCCAAGGCCGGTATCCGTCCGGAATGATCGTCTGGTCCGCTCGTCCCGGCGAAAGCGGGGACCCAGCCTTCAGCCCCGGATTCCCGCTTCGCGGGAATGAGCGGAGTTCTGTCGCGAGGTCGCGCGCGTTGCTACGCTGCGCGAGCGAGCGGCGAAGCGTCGCGGCTTGTGCGATGGCTTGCGACGCCCTTGAACGGTGGGGATAAAGCGGCACAATGCCGAGCAACAGCGAGCGCCGGGCCGCGCCTGCGGCGAAGCGCCGACGGAACTCAAGGAGGAGACGATGACGAAGAACACTTGCCTCGCCGCCGGCACGGCGTTGGCGCTCGCGCTCGCGGCCAGCCCGGCTGCGGCATGGGAGCCGACCAAGCCTGTGGAAATTGTGGTTGCCGCCGGCGCTGGCGGAGCTTCCGACCAAATGGCGCGCATGATGCAGGCCGCAATTCAGAAGAACAATCTGATGAAGCAGCCGATCGTCGTCTCGCTCAAGGGCGGCGCGTCGGGAGCGGAAGCGCTCATTTACATGAAATCGAACGAAGGCGATCCCAACAAGGTTCTCATCGCTTACTCCCTCATCTACATGCTGCCGCTCTCCGCCAAGATTCCGTTCAACTGGCGCGACCTCACCCCGGTCGCCGTCATTGCCCTCGATGAATTCGTGCTGTGGGTCAACACGCAGCTGCCCTACAAGACGGTGAAAGAGTTCGCCGACGCCGCCAAGAGCGCGACGCCTCAGTTCAAGATGGGCGGCACGGGTTCGCGACGCGAGGATCACGTCCTCACCGTTTTCTTGGAGCAGAAGACCGGGGCAAAGTTCGCATATCTGCCCTACAAATCGGGCGGCGAGGCCGCGACCCAGCTCGTGGGCAATCACACCGCGGCGAATGTCAACAATCCGTCGGAAAATGTCGAAGTCTGGCGCGCCGGCCAAGTGCGGCCACTATGCGTCTTCGACAAAGAGCGGATCGAATACAAGACCAAAGTCACGGCCGATATGTCGTGGAACGACATTCCGACCTGCAAGGAGCAAGGCCTGGACATCCAATATCTGATGCTGCGCGCCATGTTCCTGCCTGGCAAGGTGACGCCGGAGCAAACCGCGTTCTACGTCGATCTGTTCAAGAAGTTGACGCAGACCGCCGAGTACAAGGACTACATGGAAAAGCAGGCGCTCAAGCCCGTCTTCCTCACCGGCAAGGACATGGTGAAGTTCTTGGAAGAGGACGACGCGCTGAACAAGAACCTCATGACCGAGGCGGGATTTGTCGCACACTAGGGCGCAGTGCGGCGAGATTGAATTTGCGCGAGCGACGAACTCGGTCTGTTCCCTCCCCCGTTTGCGGGGGAGGGCTGGGGAGGAGGTGCGTGGAAAGGTCTCCATCATATTGCGCCCCCTCCCTGTCCCTCCCCCGCAAGCGG
>Ga0081455_10000394_pt1 | contig 57661 bp, 45 predicted proteins | sample TabmetS3T2R1_FD_70207 | JGI IMG/M metagenome (GOLD analysis project Ga0081455, IMG submission 70207) | Tabebuia heterophylla rhizosphere microbial communities from the University of Puerto Rico - S3T2R1 | ecosystem: Host-associated > Plants > Roots > Rhizosphere ...
GCGACGCTCGGCGATGGCAGCTACATGTTTGGCAACCCCACCCCATGCCACTTTGTGTCGCAGGCCTATGAGCTGCCGACCCTCACGGTAATCTTCAACAATCGGGTCTGGAACGCTGTGCGTCGAGCCAACCTCAGCATGTACCCTAATGGCTGGGCTGCCAAGACGCAGAACTTCCCCCTTAGCGAGTTACAGCCGTCGCCGAACTTTGAGGTACTGGTCACCGCCAGCGGTGGGTACGGTGAGCGCGTCACACAGGCGTCGGAAGTGCGGCCAGCCCTGCAGCGAGCCGTGCGGGCCGTACGCGAAGAAGGACGGCAGGCAGTGTTGAACATGATCTGTAAGCACCCGTAAAACTGTTCGTTAGACCATAGCTTATATTCCCTCCCCCGCGACGGGGGAGGGTCAGGGTCATGCTTACCCTTGTGCTGTGGCAGCCGGCACGGGGACCTGACGTCTCTGCTCCGACGACTCCCGCATCGCATCAATCAAACGGTGCAGGTCCACCGCCGTCTCAAAGGTGGCATTGCTCGGGGAGACATCGCCAGCACGGATCGCCTTGGCAAAGCGCGTATATAGTTGGCCAACATTATATGGTGCACCCTGGGGCATATTCTCGGGCACGTAGCGATAGCGCGATGGAATCTCCAGAGGCTCAAGGTTCCCACTAGCACGTGTCCCCTGGAGGTGGACAGTCCCGAGCTGCGGAGATTCATCCGATGTGGCGACGAGGCTACCCTCGCGTCCGTAGATTTCGAGACGATAGCCACTACCAGCCCAGGGAATACTCGCTACATGGACCGAGGCTACCGCCCCGTTCGTCAATTGTCCGCTGACCAGGATATTGTCTGGAGCCGTAACATCGACGAGGCGCTGGGTATCCACCTCTAGCCATTGCGGTACCTGGGTCGTGACCACGGCAGCGACATGGCGAAAATCTCCCACGATAAAGCGCATGGCATCGATAGCGTGCCCGGCAGCAATGGTCAAGGTCGTAGCGCCCAGGGTGTCATCGCGCTGCCAGGTCCGATCCGAGGTGCGCTGGAGCACGCCATCGCGGAGCAAACTCATGTGGCAGGAGAGCACTTCCCCCACATAGCCCGTGTCGATCAACTCCTTCATATACAGCACCGCTGGTGCGGCGCGCGCTTGCAGGCCGACGCAAGTCTGCAAGCCGTGCTGCCGTGCCAGGGTGGTGAGTGTCTCTGCTTCTGCCGTGTCCTTACCCAGCGGCCATTCCGTAAAGACATGCTTGCCAGCCTCCAGCGCGGCGCGTGTCGGCTCGTAGTGGGAGGGAACCCGTAGCACGACTGCCACGGCATCAATGTCTGGGCAAGCCAGCATGTCTCGATAATAGTGAAAGGCCATTTTTGCGCCATATTTTTGGGCTGAAGCCGCAGCACTTTCCTGGCGTGTCGTGCAGACGGCTGTCAGTTCAATATCAGGACTGGCCATGAGAGCCGGCAGATGAGCCCGGGGCGCCCATCCCACCGTCGGATTCGCCCCGATGACGCCAAGTCGTATCTTGTCAGAGGCCATAAGACGTTCCTCCCTGTGAGCTAGGTGAGTAGGGTTAATAACTCCTCCCGCGTGATGGCCGCGGCGCGGTCCGCCCCTTCCAGAGCGGCGTCTGCCAGGATACGCTTTCTTGCCTGCAATGCCAAGATGCGTTCTTCCACGGTGTCCTGGGCCACGAGGCGGTAGACCAGGACAGGGCGGGTCTGGCCGAGCCGATGGGCACGGTCAGCGGCCTGGTCTTCGACGGCAGGATTCCACCAGGGGTCGAGCAGGAAAATATGATCGGCGGCAGTGAGATTCAGGCCGGTACCACCAGCCCGCAGGGACACCAGCATGATGGGCGGACCAGCCTCCTCCTGGAAGTGGTGTACGACACTGGCACGGTCGCGGGTCGTGCCATCCAGACGTGTGAAGGCCATGCCGGCAGCGCGCAGATGGGGTTCGATACGGTCCAGAAGTGCTGTCCATTGCGAAAAGACCAGGGCCTTATGCCCGTCAGCCACGGCTTCTTCCAGGCGCTCTAGCAGAAGGGTGACCTTGGTCGAAGTGGACGCTGTCTGACCAGGCAACAGACCAGGATGGCAGCAGGCCTGGCGCAAACGCAACAGGGCTTCGAGGGCAGCGAGCACACTGCCACCGGCCTCGAGCAGTGCCACCACATTGGCCAGTGTAGCAGCCCGCACCGTGTCATAGACGACGCGTTCGCTGTCGCTGAGCACGCAATGCAGGACGACATCGGTACGTGGCGGCAGTTCGGGGGCCACCTCGAGCTTGCGCCGCCGCAGCACAAAGGGTTTTAACTTTTCCCGGAGATGGGCTGCCACGCCGGGTTGGCCAGCAGCAATGGGGCGCTCGTAGCGTTCCTGAAAAGCCTGACGTCCGCCGAGCAGACCGCGATTCAAAAAGTGCGACTGACTCCAGAGTTCATCGAGCCGATTCTCGACTGGTGTCCCGGTCAGGGCCAGCCGAAAGTTGGCCCGCAAGCCATAAGCCGCCCTGGCTACTTGACTGTCAGGGTTTTTAATGGCTTGCGCTTCATCGAGCACCACCGTGTCCCACGTGATCTGTGCTAGCGTGTCCGCATCCAGGCGCAGGATGGCGTAGGTGGTCAGCGTCACGTTCGCAGTTGCCGTGAGGGCGCGTTGCGGACCATGATACATACTCACGCGGAGATCTGGCCGAAACCGGCGCAGTTCGTCAGCCCAGTGGTGTAGCACGCTGGTAGGAGCCACCACCAGAGCACGGTCCTGGAGGACACAGAGCGTCTGCAAGGTTTTGCCGAGCCCCATATCATCTGCGAGTAACGCTCCTAGCCCCGCCTGGCGTAAAAATGCCAGCCAGTTGACGCCGAGCTGCTGGTAGGGACGCAGGATAGCCTGGACACCGTGAGGGAGGGTCACCTCAGGCAGGCCGTGAAAATCCTCGAGGAGGGCTTGCAAACTTGTGAACTCCGGTGGACGCGGCTGCTCCATGGCATCACACAGGCGGGCCAGCTCCGGTAGGGCGTAACGCGGCAGAGAGCCGTTGGCAGCACGCGCGGCCAGCAAGTCCGCCACGCGGTGGCCGAAGCGCTGTAACCAGGACAGCGGCAGGGGGGCCCAGCCGCCCTCGGTCAGGGGCGCGAGCGATGCCCCGTCTTGCCAGGCGCGCAGGACCGTTGCTGCACTCATCCTGTGCGCCGGCGAGTGGCCAGATGGCCCTGAACTGGCGGTCTCAAACCACAGGTCAAAGGTCCTCGCATCAAGCTGCAGCCGCGGTTCCAGAGGCGGAGTGAGCACGAACGTTTTGTGGCCTTCACCCCGGATCTCCCCCTTCCACGTTTTGAGTCTGGCCGCAAAGCGCACGGCGTCAGCCGCAGTGAATTGGGCTCGGTGGCCTGGCACCAGCCCTAGGGTGTTCCGGAGGTGCTGTACGAGGTTGCGCTCAGCCACTTCATCCCGTCGCGGAATAGCCCCACCCAGGTGCACGAGGCGCCCAGCATCGACACGGGCGGTTGGCGGCTCTCCGTAGACCAGAGTCGGGAAGGCCGTTAGCGTATCTCCCTCACGCTGGACCTCAAGAACCACTCGTGGTGGCACGGATACGAGCTGCGGGAGGCGCTGTGTGCGGATATCCACAGTGAGGCGCTTCCTGAGCGCTGGTAGCACTTCCATGACCAGTTCCAGCGCTTCAGAAGCGGCAAAATAGCGACCAGTGGGCAAGACCTCGCGCTCCTGTGCGGTCAGCTCGGGCTCCTTGACCGCACGCAGCGTCGTGCCGCACAACACCGCACCGTTCGCAAAGACCTCGGTAACGGACGCATCGGACTCAACAAAAAGTTTAAAACCATCCGCCTCATCCACGACGCAGCCACGCAGCCCCACAGGGGTGGCCGAGGTTGTAATAGGCACATTGTCTAAACGAACATCTGCACAGCGGGAGAGGGCCGCTAACAGCTTTGGCATCACCTCACGTGGCAACCAACTGCGGCGGCGCGAGCCGAGGGCCAGCTCGACCGCCACATCGGCCTGCGTGGTCACTAAGACTTCCCCCGACTGCCGTCCCGCCAGAGCTGACAAGGTACCCTCGAAGATGCGGGCCTGTCCATCCTGTACCACAGCTCGCTCAAATGCCAGTCCCCCTTGCGAGCGCGTAAAGCAGTAACGTAAGCGTGCCGCTGCGGGGCGCTGGGAGGGTGCCTCTGGTCCTGCCTGGGGTGCATGGCGCAGCGCAATCACTGCTGCAGCCACATGCGCACAGACCTCGGCCTGGCTGGAGCAGTTGCAGGACCAATCCTTGTCCTCAGGCCACAATGTGACTGTCGGTGAGATCATCCCACTCCGCGTGGAAATCCTGAGCATTACCTCATCCTTGGTGGCGTGGTCAACGACCACCGCCCCCCCACGACTCAACTCGACGCCACGCGACCAATCGTCAGGGGAGCACGCCTGACGGACTGCTTCGAAGAGGACTTGCATCAATGACCAAACTCCTGCGCAATGAATCCACCGACGGTAGTGAAGTCACGACATATTGACTTCTTGCTTTCTCCCAATAGCATAGCATATGCTGATTACTCTGGCCGTCTATTGATGCGGCATTCATGATACCTTGCTCTATTGCAAAGCCAGACAACTGGCCCCTAAGATGGTATGGAGAGAATGGGGTGGAGAAACGGATTCCTGTACTGGTAGTCTCCGGGTTCCTCGGCGCTGGGAAGACGACGTTGGTGCGTCATCTCCTATACGATGCCCAGCGTACCGGTGTACGGGTGGCGGTGGTCTCGAATGAATTTGGTGCCCTGGGTATTGACAAAGCCCTCCTGGGTGAAGGCGAGGAAGCCTATGTCGAGCTCGAAGGGGGCTGCGTGTGCTGTCAACTGTCAGATACCTTGCTCGATACCTTACAGATGCTCTGGGAGCGCGTGCGTCCGGACCGGATCATTGTCGAGACTTCAGGCGTCGCCTTGCCCTTTGATACGCAGCTCAACCTCTGGCGTGAGCCGGTCAGCGCCTGGGTAGACGATGACATGGCCGTTGTCGTGGTGAATGCCGAGCAGCTCATGGAAGGGCGGGACCTGGAAGGCACTTTCGAGGATCAGGTGTCTTCAGCGGATCTCTTGCTCCTGAACAAGATCGACCTCATTTCCCCGGAGGCGCTGGACCGGGTGGAGGCCATGCTCCATACCCTCGCCCCAGAGACGCCCACGGTGCGATCTATCCAGGGCTCTGTTGATCCGGCTGTCCTATTTCCGCCTGACCCTGCTGGGGTACGCTCTCAGCGTCGTACCACGCGCCCGGAACCGCCACCGCATCAGCATGACATGTTTCATGCCCAGGAAATTTCTGTCGAAGATGGGATCGAGCCCGATGTGCTCAGCGAGCGCCTCCGGCGTCTTGGGACGTTGCGTGCCAAAGGCTTTGTACAGACGTCGCAGGGGCTGCGACTCGTCCAGGGGGTAGGACGGCGGATTGAACTCACAGAGGTAACCCTGCTGCCGCCACCGGCCCTGATCGGCCGGGTCGTCGTCATTACGAGGAGTGAGAGCCCTGCCTACCATGAGGCACAGCCGGCGCCGTAATCCACGCCAGGAGCTGCGCGTCCATGGCACGATACCCGGCAGCCCCACCAGGCCGGCCCAGAAAGCCGAGATGTCCGCCATAACGCGTACGTATCACCTGTACATTGGGCGGCAAGGCGACACTGTCAAACACGTAGGCATCAATCAGGGGATCATCAGCCGCGAAGAGGATATGACAGGGAACGGTCAGGCGCGGTACGAGAGGAGCGGCACTGCACTGGCGGTAGTAGTCAAGCGCATCGTGGAAACCACACTGGGGCGCAGTGTAGCAGTCGTCGAAGGCGTAGAGTGACAGCTCTGTCGGGAGTGCGGGGGGTGGCAAATCAGGGAAGCAGCGATGCCGGTCGATGACCTCGGCACACAGGAGTCGGGTGAAGTAGCGGTTGTAAAAACGATTGGCCGGTTGTGACATCAAATGTGAGCAGGCGACCAGGTCAGCCGGAGGGCAGACGGCAATCACCCGCTGCAGATTCTCAGGCACCGCGACGGCTAATTCTCCGGCCAGCTTTAAGACGATGTTGCCTCCCAGCGAAAAACCGATGAGCGTCACAGGCGATTGTGGGGTGGTCTGCTGCAGGCACTCAAGTACCGCCAGGACATCGGCGCTCCGCCCACTGTGATACGGATAACGGGCGAGACCTCTGCCTGAACCACAGCCACGTAAATTCATCCGTACCGCCCGTAGATCAGAGCGCCAGAGCTTGCGGGCCAGACGCTGCATATACGGTGAACGGTGATCGCCACACAGGCCATGCAGCAGCACGGCTGTGGGGTCGTGGGGGTGCCATCCCCTGGGGGTTGACACCTCGAGGGCGATCTGATCGCCGTCGGACAATTCTACGAGCTGCGTACGGGAAGGAGGCTCCCGTGACCACGCAAGCTCTGCTGCCACAATGGTTTGGAGGTGGGGGTGCGTGAGGCAGGGAAACGGGCGAAAAGCCTGGATCAGGTCTGCAGAGTGCGAGGTGCGAGGCGGCATGGTATCACGTGCGTGCAGAGCGATGCACTGAGACGGCATAGTCACTCTCCGGGCTCCAGGGTTGCCGATCCCAGGTCGCCCAGCGCTCAGCCAGGGCTAAGCCTGCCTCGGCCGCGTACGCGTCATAGTGCACCAGCGTGAGGCCCCCTGGATGGAGCTGAAATCCGGCCACCAGCGCACCACCAGGGGTGAGATGGCGTGCGAGATTGGCCACGACGGTCGCTTCACTACCCGGCACCAGGAAGATCATGACGTTCCCCGCCAGCACAATGGCGTCAAATAGGGCCCGGCGCCCTGATGTCTCAAGTCTAGCCAGCTCAATCGTTGCGAGATCGCCTTCATACCAGGCGAGACGGGGGGCTTTGCGACGTGCCACAGCAAGCATGGTAGCGTCGAGATCGACCCCTACGACATCGATACCACGGCGCGCCAGCTCGATAGCCACTCTGCCTGTACCACACCCGGCATCGAGCACGGACGATACCCCGAGCGCCGCGACAAAATGCGCTTCACCATGCACATCTTGCCCGCTCTGCTCCAGTGCAGTGAAGCGTGCATCGTACACATCGCCACGTGGTACATCTGCCGAACCCAGCCAACGGTTACGCATCGTCCTCCTCCTATTTTCTGGAATAATACCATAGCCCTTCGCCTGGGCAAGAGCGACAGCCCTTTGGAAGTGCGCAGGGCTATGCCAGCTGGGCTTCGAGCCGATCAATAAATGCCGCCTGGGCTGGATTGAGCTTCTCCCGTGCTATCTGGAGATGGAACCAGTCGCATCGATCCACCTCCGGGAACCTGAGCCAGCGGCCCGAGCCTCGCGGCCACTCGATCCGCATCAGATTACTTGTGAGGCGTGCCGGGTCGGCATCGCCCTCCCACGCCCACGCGTAGATGAGTTTGCCGGCCTTCTGGCGCACGCTTCCGAGGAAGAGGAAGGGTCCCGTGGGGCGGACCCCCGTCTCTTCCTCAAATTCACGGCACGCCGCCATAAGTGGCTCTTCCCTGTCAGCCACCAGGCCTTTAGGAATGCTCCAGGCGCCCACATCGCGATGGGCCCAGAACGGGCCCCCCGGATGCGCCAGCAAGACCTCTAACGCGTCGCCGCTGCAGCGATATAGGAGTAGTCCAGCACTAATGGTGGCACGGTTTGCCATCGTAGACTGACATTTCGTTACGGGGTATGCCAGGCTCTGATAAGGCGGACTATATCAACCTGTCTGGTCCGCCTTGACTATCATCATTTGTCGCATCATACTTGGCATCAGTTTACTCATCACATATCTTAGGAGACCAGCAATGTCCACCCAGACAGTGCGTACGACGTTTGCCTTGCCGGCTGACCTACTGGCCGCTGTGGATCAGGCAGTCCAGGCGGGGCACGCGCGCAGTCGCAATGAATTCGTAGCCAGGGCGTTGCAGCGGGAGCTGGCGGCTCAGCAGCGCGCCGCTATTGACGCCGCCTTTGCCGCTATGGCCGAGGATGTTGTGTATCGCACTGAGGCCCAGGCCCTCACCGATGCCTTTGCCCAGGCTGATTGGGACGCACTGCGGTTGGCTGAAGGCACCACTCCATGAGACGGGGCGAAGTCTACGATGCCCGCCTCGACCCCACAGAAGGCTCTGAACAAGCTGGAATCAGGCCGGTGGTGATCGTCAGTCGCGATGCGATTAATGCCGCCAGTCCCGTTATCCTCGTCGTGCCGTGTACGACCTACCGTGCGGGGCGTCGCCTCTACCCCAGTCAGGTCCTCCTGCATGCGCCGGATGGCGGCCTCGACGTCGATTCGGTCGCCCTAGGCGAGCAAGTCCGTGCGCTGGCGACCAGTCGACTCGGTCGCCGGCGGGGCCAGCTCTCCGCCACCACTATGATCCAGCTCGACCGCGCACTGCTCATCGCCCTCGACCTCCCTGGAGCGCCCTAAGGCACGGTCAGGCCGGTACTCTGTATCACCCCCTCTCCACGGCCGTCTATACAGAGACCTCGGCATGGCTCTGGACTGATATGGTTCGTTAGACCTTCATCGTAGAAGACATACGCTGCCTGCTCCCTGCCAGTTTTCTGACAAATCTGGGCCTTGTGTATCACAGCGAGGCCAGACTGTCCTCCCCCATGGTCATCGCGCTTCCACCTGCGCCAGCACGGCCTTGGCCTTAGGTAGCCAGAACGTCATGTCCATGGCGCAGTAGAGGTCCACCGCAGTGGCCAGAGCGGCGCGGGCCTGCTCCCGCTGGTCGAGCTTCGCATACAGCATACCGAGACCACTGTGGCAGTGGGCCTGGAGCGGACGCATGCCGATCGCCTCGGCTAGGGCAAGAGCCTCACAGTAGTAGCGTTCGGCCTCCTCGACCGCCGGGGGAGTGCGGTAGGCCGCGATGTCGCCGAGGAGCCGCAGGGCATACGCCTGATAGCCCCGCTGCTTCTGAGTTCGTGTGACCTCGAGAGCCTGCTGGCCGAGGGGCATCGCCTCCTCTAAACGGCCTGCCAGCACATAGCCCTCGCCCAGCCAGACGGGGAGGAGAGAAGATGCAGCCCATATGTCAGGTGGCCGCCGCAGTTCCAGCGCTCGCTCCAGCAGTGGCAGAGCCTCGGTTACCCTTCCAGACAGAGTATAGGCTATACCTAGGCCCACATGGCAGCGACGAAATATCGGCGGAAAGTTCACAGCTTCGCGGAGCGCCAAGGCCCGTTCGAACACGTGTATGGCCTGGGATAGAGCCCCCTGGCGCAGGAAGAAGTGGCCAACGCCATCACACGCGCAGGCAAAACTGTAGGGGTGATCGACGGTCTCGACCAGCCGGAGGGCCTCCTCGGCGTATGTCCGCCCCTCGGCAAACGCGCCCAGCTCCGCGAGGCACCGGGCTACCTGCGCACGGGCGACCACTGATTGCACGTTCGTGGTCCCAAAGCGCTCTCGGAGCAGCGCCCCGTGCAGGCTCTCGACGTTTCGCCTGTACGCGTCCGCCGCCTGCCGGTAGTCGTTCAAGACCCACAGGTAGAGCTCACCCAGGAAGCTGTTAGCGGTGACCTGCAGGCCGATGTCCCCCAGGGCTGTGCCAATGGCCAGCGCGCGCTGGGCGGACACGAGAGCTTCGTCCGTATGGCCTTGATGCCGCAGACATACCGATAGATAGCCGGCGAGATGTCCCAGCCGGCGTTGATCACCAAGCGCCTCGGCAAGCGGTTCCGCCCGGCGCAGGTGAGTGAGGAGGCGCCTCTCCTCATGGAGGGGATGCAGCGCATTGCGCAGGTCGAAGCAGAGATCAATCGCCTGCTCGCGCGTGGCGCGATTGTCGGGGAGATGTTGAAGGGCCGCCAGGGCTTGCTCAAAGGCCTCAGCCGCCTCCCGCAGGGCCGAGCGCTCGACCGCCCTGGCCCCGGCCTGGCGACCGTAGGTCACAGCTTTGTCCCACACCTCGCCACGCATGGCATGGTACGCCAGCCGGTCGACCTGCTCGGCCAGGCGGTTGGCATACAGCCCCTCGAGGGCTGTCATAATGCGGACATGAAGCCTCCGCCGCTGCTCCTGCAGGAGCGCCGCATAGGCCACCTCGTGGGTGAGGGCATGCTTGAAAGTATACTCCCGCTCGGGAAAGCGGCGCGTCTCATACAGGAACTCGACCGCTTGGAGGTGCGCGAGACCCCGATTCAAGGCGTCGTCGGGCAGCTCAGCGACGGCTTGCAACAACGGCAAGGGCACGTCCATGCCGATGACCGCGGCGGTCTGGAGGAGGCGCTTTGCCTCCGGCGGCAACTGATCCATGCGCGCCGCGAGCACCGCCTGGACGGTGTCCGGAATCACCAGGGTGGCATGACGGTCGGCGTGTGCCACGACGTCCCGCGTCAACTCCTCCAGAAAGAAGGGATTGCCGGCCGCTTTCCCGACGATCTCCCGCCGCAGCGCGTCTGAGAGCGGCGGCGTCTGAGGGACCGACTGGACTACCGCGCAACTGGCTTCGGGTGTCAGCCGTGTCAGCGCCAGTTGTGTCGCATAGGACTTGTCCGTCCACAGCGGTCGATACCCCGGCCGGTACGTTGTTAGCAGGAGGAGCGGGACCGGGGCCAGCAACTCTACCAGCGACGCCAGCCATTCTTCCGACGTCGGGTCGATCCAATGCAGATCCTCCACAGCCAGCACGAGTGGTTGCTGTCGACTGCGCTGTATGCACAGCTGCTGCAGTGTCGCAAATGTCCGGGTCTTGAGCGTTTGTGGGCTGAGGGTGGCCAGCCGTTCGGCATCCTCGGATACCCCCAGAAGCTGCAGCAGATATGGCGCATCGCCATTGAGGCCCCCACCGGTGTCCCCAAGACACCCATGGACCTTGGCCGCGAGCGTCTCAGGGTCGTCGGCGTCAGTGATCCCACACAGGTGCCGCAGCAAGTCCAGCACAGGCAGATAGGGAGTGATGTTCCCGTACGACAGACAATGCCCTTCCACATACGTCACAGCCTTGCTTGCCAGGTGCTGGACGAATTCATACAGGAGTCGGGACTTTCCCATGCCCGGCTCCCCCATGATCCCGACCACATGGCCCTGGCCCTGGGCAGCCCGGTCCAGCAAGACGTCGAGAACGGCCATCTCGCGCTCCCGACCCACAAAGTGACTCAAGGCGCGCCCAGTTTGCCAGCCTAGGGACGCACGCCACGGCCCCAGTGCATGGATCGCATAAGCCTTGAGCGGCTCCGGCCGTCCTGGGATGGCAACCGTTCCACAGGCTTCGCTGCGTACCTCTCCATGCACCAATTGTAAGGTGTCTTCACTGCCGAGCAGCATCCCCGGCGCGGCGAGATGCTGCAGCCGGGCCACGAGATGCGTCACCTCCCCCACGACAGTGGCAGGCTGCTGCGGCTTGTTGGGGTTACTGCCGAACATGACAGGTCCCGTGTGTACCCCCAGGCACACCTCAAACGTTATCTCGTCCTGCGTTCCGGGGTCTTTGTAGGGCTGATGCAGGCGGCGTTGAATGGCGAGCCCAGCGAGCACTGCACGCCGGGCGTGATCCTCCAGGGCCACCGGGACACCAAACAGCACCAGAAAGCTGTCGTTGCCCACGGCCTGGAGAGTGCCATGATACGGCTTGACCTCGTGTTTGACTAGGTCGAGCAACGCCTGGCGCAGGCGTGGTAGCGCCTCAAGACCCAGGCGTTCGACCAGGGTAACCGCATTCGCCAGGGTCCCACAGAGCACGGTCACCAGCTTGCGTTCCGCCATGAAGGCGCCGTGGAGGGTAGGGGGCGCTGCCGCTGCGGGTTGCAGAACCTGCTGCGCGACGTGATGTGCTGCCTCAGATGCCACTGCCTTGTCCCGACCCGGGGCCTCGTCTTCGCGTACCTCGACGGGTGCGATAAAGCGATAGCCGCGGCTGCGGAGCGTTTTGATGATGCGTTGCTGCCGTCCGCTATCTCCAGTGGCCTTGCGGGCGGCTGTCACATGCTGGTGCACGGTGGCGTCGCTGACGCATTGCGCCGGCCAGAGGTGCTCAATCAGTTCATCCTTGGTGACGACGCGATCACGATGCGCAATGAGATAGGCGAGCACATTGAAAACCTGGGGCCCAAGTGGGCAGGAAGTCCTGCCGTGATGGAGTTCGTACAGATATGTGTCCAGTGTATAGTCACCAAAGACATAGATCACAGCCCCCTCCTTGCCCCACGCAGGGAGCGCATCCTGCCGACATCTGATGCCACGTCATGATGAGAGTCCTGGGGGATCGGGCGCCCGCGAGTGCCCACACATCTGCTGTGGCTCATCGCGTCTATCGTAGCCCACATACTCGACAGTGTCGAGGCGGAAGAGAAAGACGCTCTCTGGTTTCTGCAGGAATTTTTCAGAAAATTTTGAGAAAACTTTCAGCGCCTCTTCAAGCTTTGTCCTCCGGGGCGTCATATCTTTTGGTGCATTGTCCAATGTCGGCGTCGGTAGGGGCTTCGAGCCGGCCTGCACACCATCCCCGCTCCATGGTATCGGCAGTGCGTGTTCGACTGCTGCGACAGCTGAACACGTCGAGGTCGCCGTGATCGGTAGTGGACAGGCCGGGCTTGCCCGCCGTGAGTACCTGACGCATAGGCGCGCACCCTCAGGGCAGCGCGCGTACCAGAAGGAGGCTTGTCATGAGACGTCGCACGATAGGTAGAGTGTTGGGCCTTACGACCTGGGTGTTTGGAGCCCTCGTGATCGGAAGTCCTGCGGCGCAAGAGCAGCTCGGGAAGGTGCACTTCCCGGTCTCGTGCAGTCCTGCGGCGCAGGCCCAGTTCGATCGGGCTATCGCCATGCTGCACTCGTTCTTCTACCCGGAGACCGTGAAAGCGTTCACCGCCGTCACGGAGAGCGAACCAGGCTGCGCCATGGGGTACTGGGGCCTGGCGATGAGCATTCGTCAGAACCCCCTTATCCCTGTCCCTATCGCGACCCTGAAGCAGGGGGCGGAGGCCATCGAGAAGGCCAAGGCTGCCAGCGCCCCGACCCAGCGCGAGCGGGATTGGATCGCCGCGCTCGACACGTACTATCGCGACCTTGATACGGTCGACCACAAGACGCGTGTCCTCGCATATGAGAAAGCCATGGAGCAACTGTCCCTGCGGTACCCAAGCGATAGCGAGGCCACAATCTTCTACGCCCTCGCCCTTAACGAAGCCACCGAGCTTTCGGACAAGACCTATGCGCGGCAGCTCAAAGCGGGCGCCATGCTCGAGAAAGTGTTCGCCCAGCAGCCAGACCATCCGGGTGTGGCACATTACATCATCCACAGCTACGACTACGAGCCCCTGGCAGAGCGCGCGCTGCCAGCCGCGCGGCACTATGCGACGATCGCACCCTCGGCCCCGCACGCGCTCCACATGCCCTCGCACATCTTCTCAATACTCGGCATGTGGCACGACGTGATCACGTCGAACACAGCCACCGAGGCGTCCTCCAAGGCATACGCTGCGAAGAACCTCCCAGGCCAGACCCTCTGGCTCCATGCGCAGGATTTCCGGATCCACGCGCACCTGCAGCTGGCACAGGATCGCGAGGCTGGGCGCATTGTTGACGAGCGCAACACGATCGAGAAGCTGGTCCCCGTGCGGCTGCCAAACGAGACCGCCTTCGCGGCGATCCCAGTGCGGTACATCATCGAGCGCGGGCACTGGGCCGAGGCGGCGGTGCTGGAGCCGCGGGGCCTCAGCTTCCCGCAGGCACAGGCGATCATCCACTTCGGTCGGGCGCTCGGGGCGGCGCGAGGCGGAGACCTGGCCAGTGCCCGCCATGACGTCGAGAAGCTCCAGGCTCTGCGCGATACCCTCAGCCAGGCGAAGAACGCTTACTGGGCAGAGCAGGTCGAGATCCAGCGCCTGGCAGCTGCCGCGTGGGTGGCGCGTGCTGAGGGACGGCACACCGAGGCCGTCGTCACTATGCGCTCGGCTGCCGACCTGGAGGACGCCAGCGAGAAGCACATTGCGATGGAGAACCGGCTCGTACCCATGCGCGAACTCTTTGGCGAGCTACTCCTGGAGGTGCATGAGCCAGCCGCTGCACTCGTGAAGTTCGAGGCCTCACTCCAGCGGGTGCCAAACCGCTTCCGCTCTTTCTCCGGTGCCGCCCGCGCCGCCGAGTTAGCAGGAGATCGGGAGAAGGCGAAAGCCTTCTATGCAAAGCTCGTCGCGCTGGCTGACAAGGCCGACACCGAGCGCCCCGAGCTCGTATACGCCAGGGCCTTTCTCGCCAAGTAGACCGCGCGCCTGGCGAGCACATTATGAATGCCAGGCGAGCTCGCCAATTTTTAACACTCTCAGAGACGAGGGTTAAGGCGTGACGACCCCTGGCATAGCAGACCCTGGACCAGCGATGGCCGAGGGCACTGTCCAGGGACGGCTCTCCTGGTATACGGCGGTACGCACCGGGCAAGATGGCAGGGCACAAAACGGGCAATCGGCTGGCACACAGGGGTCAAGGTGGATGATCACATCACCATGCGTCGGTTGCGTCTGCTGGATCAGGCTCTCGATACTCTCCGACACATCATGAACGTGTTCCAAATCCCAGTAGCGGGGCAGAGTCAGGTGAAAATCGACGTGGTAGCGCGGTCCTGAACGCCAGGCGCGGAGATTATGCAGATCGATCCAGGACGGTTGGCGGGCCGCTTGCATGGTCTGCACGATGCGCTGTAATAAGGCAGGCTCGGCTTCGTCCATCAAACGGGCGATGGACTCACGCAGCAAACGTCCCCCCATCACCAGGATGTGCAGAGCGACTACCAGGGCAGTCAGAGCGTCCAGCACATGCCAACCCGTGAGCCACACACCGAGGATACTAACAAGCACACCGGCACTGGTATAGGCGTCCGAAAGCAGATGTTTGCCATCAGCCACCAGTGCCAGCGAGTGGGTGCGGCGACCAACATACTGCAAACACAATCCCAGCAACGCATTGAGGACACCAGCACCACCCACGAGACCGATACCGAGCGAGAGCTGCACCAGTGGTTGGGGATTAAACAGGCGGGGGAGAGCCGTCACAAAAATAGCAACGGCCGCCGCCACAATGAGCGCCCCCTCGAAACCTGCTGAGAAAAACTCGACGCGGCCGTGCCCGTACGGGTGTGATTCATCAGGCGGCCTGGCACTGAGCGTGACGCTGAACAGGGCAAAACTGCTGGCAATGACATTGACGATGGATTCGAGGGCATCGGACAATACGGCCGCCGAGCCGGTCAGTTGATAGGCCAGAAATTTGACTGCGAGGAGGCCCCCACTCAGCAGCAGCGAGAGCCAGGCAACACGATTGCCATAGGCCGTACGCCCACGTGTCTCTATGTCTCTCATGCCTATCCCCCTCTTGCACCTCTAGCCGCCGCGAAAGGCGACCAGGTCGATGCAGAGGGGGATTATACAGCTCGCAACACAGAAGCACCATGGGCGCTTTACGGAGAGCTCACCTCTCCCGTCTATAATGCCACCACGCGTGTTGCCTCGTAGCCCTCAGAGTCTTCCATCACATCCACTTCGACGGACATCCCTTCTGTCAGTCTCTCGAAGGCACCTTCTAGCACGACCTGACGTATAAAATGGACATCTTCATCTGCACCAATATCAATAAAGCCATACCCCTGGTCCGTGACCAGCTGTACGACTTTCCCGGACAGCCGTGGTCCGAGCTTGGCGGTTTTCAAGCTTTGCTTGCTCAGCTCGCGGCGCTTGCCACGATAATGAGAGAGTTCATGCTGTAAAGCGTCAAAAGCGCTGTTGATCGCCTCCTCGATAGTCTTGCCCACCTTTGCCGCTTGCAGAACTTTGCGGCGTGTCATTGAGAGGGTGAGGCGCGCCTCATCGCTCCCGTGCTGATGATGATTGCTCTTCACTAGAGAAACGCGGGCATGGATGATGTCACCATGGCGTGCGTTGAGCTTCTCCAGACGATCAGCAATCGTCGTCCGCAGGTCATCGGAGACTTCGATATGCTGCCCCTCAATGTGCAGTTCCATAGGCTCCTCCTGCATTGATATAGCAGTCACTTGGGTCTCTCTCATCTGACACTGTCATTGTACCCTGATGACGTAGGGCGAGGAAAGTCTTGCGGGGGGCTCACAAAGCGTCTAGAATAGGAACATTATGCATATAGTGGGCCGTATTCCAATAGGAGAGCGGGGGAGAGACAGGAGTCCGTATGATTGTGGCCCTAGCCGGTGGTGTGGGAGCTGCCAAACTGTTACGTGGACTGGTCGACGTGATCGCGCCAGAGACGCTCACCATCATCAGCAATACGGGCGACGACATCGAACTCTATGGCCTGCATATTTCGCCTGATATCGATATTGTGGCCTACACGCTGAGTGGCCTGGTCGACGAAGAGCGCGGTTGGGGCATCCGTGGCGATACCTTTGATTGCCTGGCTATGCTGCAACGCTATGGCGAAGAGACGTGGTTCAATCTCGGCGACCGTGATCTGGGGACGCATATCTTGCGCACGCAGCGTCGGCGCATGGGGCAGAGCCTGACGGATATCACCACGGCGTTCTGTCAGGCGCTTGGACTTCGTGTCCGTATCCTGCCTATGTCGAATCAACCGGTCCCGAGCCTGATCCGTACACCCACCGGGCTCTTTCACTTCCAGGAATACCTCGTGCAACGCGGTGGCCAGGAGCAGGTGTTGGAGGTCATCTATCACGGGGTGGAGCAGGCCCAACCCGCATCAGGTGTGTGCACAGCCCTGGCCCAGGCGGAAGCCATTCTCATTTGCCCCAGTAACCCGGTGATTAGTATTGGCACCATTCTGGCCGTGCCAGGCATCCGTCAGGCGCTGCAGGCGAGTGCGGCTCCCGTCGTGGCAGTCAGCCCTATTGTGCAGGGGGCAACGTTAAAAGGCCCAGCCGATAAAATGCTGCATGGCCTTGGCTTCGAAGTGTCAGCGTATGGTGTGGCGCAGTATTACGATGGCCTGCTGCATGGCCTGGTGATCGATACGCTCGATGCGGCCCTGCAGCCCCGTCTCGAGCGCCTCGGCCTGCGGGTGGAAGTGACCAACACTATTATGCGGACGCTTGCAGACAAACAGGCCCTGGCGCAGACGATGCTCGCCCTGGCCCGAAAGTGCCAGCCATGACGTACGCCATCATCCCTGCCAAAGGTTTTAGCGGGGCAAAGCAGCGCTTAGCCACATTTCTGCAACCGCACGAGCGGCGTCTCCTGGCGCGTGCCATGCTCACCGATACCCTTACTGCCTGCTCCCGGGCTACGGAGTTAGAAGGGGTGGGGGTTGTGACCTGTGATCGAGACGTAGCCGAGGTCGCTGGGACGTGCGGTGCTGAAGTCCTCTGGGAGCCTCAGGCGCAGGGGCATAGCCAGGCGGTGGCGTTTGGCGTGCAGGTGTGTCGCCGCCGTGGGAGCACTTCTATGCTGACGCTGCCAGGGGATCTGCCGCTCCTGACCGCCGCTGATGTGCAGGCCATTATCACGCCTCCAGAGCCGCGGGTGCCGGTCGTGTTAGTGCCCAACCGGGACGATCTGGGAACGAACGCTATGGTGTTGTCACCCCCAGACTGTCTCGCCCTGGCCTTTGGCCACGACAGCTTTCAGCGTCATCTGCGCCTGGCGGCTGAGCGTCACCTGGAGGTCGCAATCCGCCGTCTCCCACGTGTCGCCCTGGACATCGACGAACCAGACGATCTGGCGCTGTTTGCGGCACAACAGGTGCCGTGCCAGAGTTTCGAGGTACTGGTGACGCTCGGTCTCCTGGCGCGCCTTGAGCAGGCTTTTCCCCTTCAGACGTATGAGCGTGTTTCATGAGCCTTACAGAACTTCGCGTCATTGGTCTTCCCGGTATCCCTATAGTGACGCCGGGCATGGATCTGGCTGCCCTGATCCAGCAGGCATCTACAGCAGCACCGTTGCCGCTGCAAGCCGGAGATATTTTGGTAGTCACCCAGAAGGTGGTGTCCAAGGCAGAGGGCCATCTTATCTACCTCAAGGACGTTACCCCCTCACCACTCGCTAAAAATTTCGCGCAGCAGTGGGGTAAAGATCCGCGCCATGTCGAGGTCGTGTTGCAGCAGTCGCGCCGCATTGTCAAAATGGACCGTGGGGTTTTGATTACCGAAACGCATCACGGTTTTATTTGCGCTAATGCCGGCGTGGATCAGTCGAATATCGAGGGCGAAGAGGTGGTCGCGGTGCTCCCGCCCGATCCTGATGCGTCGGCACGAGCGATTCGGCAGGCTCTACGTGAGCGCCTCGGGTTCGATGTGGCGGTGATTATCTCCGATACCTTTGGACGCCCCTGGCGATATGGCCTGGTCAATATTGCCATCGGTCTCTCTGGGATCGAGGCGATCAAGGACTACACCGGTCAGCTTGATGCACAGGGGTATGAGTTACGCGTCACGGCGCTAGCCATTGCCGACGAACTGGCCGCAGCGGCCGAGCTCGTGATGAATAAGCTCGATAACGTGCCAGTGGCCGTCATCCGCGGCTATGACTATCCACGCGGTGAAGGTAGCCTGGCACAACTGATACGGGCTGCGGAGCGTGATTTATTCCGTTAATAGAGGGAGAGAACGCGTGATTGTCAGCATCTTAGGGGGCACCGGCGAGCAGGGGCCGGGCATGGCTTTGCGCTGGGCCAGAGCCGGGATAGAGGTGATTATTGGCTCCCGGCAACAGACGCGAGCGGAAGCCATAGCTGCTGAGCTCAATCAAGAACTCGGCCAGCCCCGCCTCAAGGGGATGGCGAACCCCGAGGCCGCTGCCGCCGCAGAGGTGGTAGCTCTCACTGTACCGTTCTCGGCGCACCGCAGTACGCTGGAGTCGGTGCGAGAGCAGCTCCAGGGGAAAGTGCTGATTGACGTGTGTGTCCCCCTGGATCCGGAGAATCCCCGCAAGATGTTGATGCCCCCGGCTGGTTCAGCCACGGAGGAGGCCCAGGAGCTTCTGGGCGACGGTGTGAAGGTCGTGGCGGCGTTCCAGAACGTCTCAGCGCACGAACTCCGTGCCCTGGAGCACGGCATCGACTGTGACGTACTCGTCTGCGGCAATGATCGCGCAGCGCGTCAGACTGTCATGGATCTGGTTGAGCAAATGGGCCTGCATCCTGTTGATGCCGGCCTGGCCTTTAATGCTCGCGTGATCGAGAGTCTAACTGCCTTGCTTATTGGTCTCAACATCCGTCATAAGGTGCAGGGCAGCGGCGTGCGCATCACTGGCTTACCTGCGTAAAATCGCGTCGAGCTACAACCTCTGCCAGGGTCACTCACCTCGTATCGTCCACAAACAAGCATGGCGACAGAACTGCGCGTCGGCACATAGGCGCAGTTCACGCACCCGCCTAATGCATGACGACCCGCCGAGAGCATGCTTGCCCCTCTGACGAGATGGGAGGGCTTGTGGAACGCGCCACCAGTGCCGTGCTCCATGCAGCGACCGGCTCTTGACAACCAGGAGGCGCACCAGTAGCATCCAGGCTACTACGGGGCTCTGTCGGGCCCACCACACTGTTGCTAGAAGGGGAGGGCACTCATGCTGCGCGGTTTTAGCGCGTCGTACGCTGGGCACATCGTCGATGATCACCTTGGATTCCAGGGAACCCCGGCGAACGACCGCTGGTATCCCAACAACAAGCTGTCTGAGGCCTTTGACTGGGCCGTGGACTTCGCCCAACTGCTGGACCAGCTGGGCTATGACGAGTTCTGGATGGCCGAACATCACTTCCAACCGGAAGGGTATGAGTGCATCCCGAATCTGTTGATGCTCAACGTATATCTGGCCACCAAGACCGCGCGGCTGAAATTCGGCTGTGGGTTCAACATCACTCCCATGTGGCATCCGCTGCGACTGGCCGAGGACTTCGCGATGGCCGACATCCTGACCCAGGGCCGAGTGATCTTCGGCGTGGGGCGCGGCTACCATACGCGCGAAGTCGAGACCTTTGGGGCCCCGATGCTGGACAGCAACGCCAATCGGGAACTGTTCGAGGAACAAATTGAAGTCGTACTCAAGGCCTTCAACGAGGACGCGTTTGCTCATGACGGCACGTATTATCACCTTCCAGCGCGGGTGCCCTACCGGGGCTACCAATTGGAAAAACTCACCCTGGTGCCGCGGCCCCTCCGTCTTCCCGTCGACATCTGGCAGCCGCTGGTGAGTGGCACGCCACGGGGCATCGATTTTATGGCCAAGATGGGTATCAAAGCCCTGCTGGCGAACACACCGGAGCCAACGTTAGGTGAGCGGCTGGGGCTATACCAGGCTGCCGCAGCGGCGCACGGACGTGAGCTGCAATTGGGGGAGGACACCGCGGTCGGCTACCGGTTTTTCATCGCCGACACCCAGCAGCAAGCGATCGAGCAAGCCCGGCCGTACTTCGAAGAGGCGATGAAGTTCGCCGCGCCGTTGGGCTTAATGCGGCTCAGCCCAGAGCAGATGGCGGCGGTGGCTGCGCCGCGCCGCCACCCGGACGTCACGCTGCCCACACTGGAGGCCGCCGTCGCCAGCAAGACGTGGCTGTGTGGACCCCCTGAGCAGATCGTCGACCACTTACGGGGTGTCGAGGAGCAGTACCCTGGCCTCCAGCGCATCAACCTGGGGGCCGTCATGGGCATGCCGCGGGAAGTGTTTAAGGACCAGTTGACCAAGTTTGCTGAAGGCGTTATGCCCCATTTCACGAGCCGGACAAGCGGCTTGTAAGTCCCGCGCGGGCCGGCCTTGTCAAATGCACTGACGGTGAGATGATCACAAGGCGTAAAGAGACCGCCGTGATCTTCAAGCCCGATCTCGTTCAGTACACCATGATCATCCAGGCGGTGCAGAAAGGGGTGGACTGCCTATGAGGATGCGCCGAGCCCTCGTCGAAACGCCGTACGGGTTCATCCATTACCGCCACGTGGGCCAGTACCACGACCGCACCGTGGTCGTAAGCCATATCAGCCAGCAATCCTCCGCGCTCATGATCGAGCTGCTCGAAGTGCTATCCGACCGCGTGCAAGCGATCGCCATCGACTACCCGAGCTGCGGGATGTCAGACCACGTCTACACCCAGCCGACGATTGAGGACTACGCGCAGTGCGTGATTGCGGCCATGGATGCGGCAGGGGTGCAGCGCGCCACGGCGTTGGGCGAGGCGACTGGTGCGTTTGTCTCCGCGGCGCTCGCTGCGGCGTACCCGGAGCGCATCGACCGGGCGGTGCTGGTCAACTGTCCCTATTACCCAGACCGCGGCGTGAGTGAGACAGCCCATGCGTCCCTGCGCGCGGGCTTGCGCCCGAGCGATGCATCCGGCTTCCCGGTCACGCGCACGCTCGACTTTGTCATGCAGCATGATCCCGCGCACGCGCCAGTCAACGCCGATCAGTCGTGGATGGACCGCATCAACGTCGCGCAGCTGGAAGCGGGGCGCGAGCGCTGGCAGGCGCTGCAGGCGCTAGGCATGTACGATCTCCCCGCCGGCCTCGCACGGGCAGCCTGCCCGGTGCTCTTCCTGATGGGCGAGCAGTTCCACTATCTCAAGGACCTTCCTGCCCTCGTCGCACTCGCCCACGGCGCGCAGTCCGAGGTGATACCTGGCGCACGCTTCTGTGTCACGTGGAGCCATGCCAGCCACATTGCCGAGCGGACGCTTGTGTTCATGGGGTGATGAGGCGTGTGAGCCATTGCCGGCGTATGGCACTTGCGGGCACGGCATCGCTCCTCGCCGCGCCCGCGCTTGCCGCCGCGCCCGCGTATCTCGCGTATCCCGGGGTACCAGGAGCAGGTAGCAGCAACTGTCCGGTAAGAGTGAAGACGTCGGTGCGATACCCACCCGGGCTGGTGTGCCACCTGGCCCCCCTCTCGCAGCTACCCGTCACCAGGCACCCCTCCTGCCCGGCGGGAATGGCCGGCGGGTGGGTGCGCGTGAAAAGGGGCTTTGTATTTCCTATCCTCTGCAGCTCACCGCGTCCCACGCAGCCGTGGGTCGAGGGTATCGCGGATACCGTCCCCAAACAGGTTGAACGCCAGGACTGTGATGGTAATAGCGAGACCTGGGAAGAACACCAACCACCAGTGTGGCACAAGCGAGGTCAGGGAGCCAGCCAGCATATTGCCCCAGGTCGGCGTCGGTGGCGGAATACCAACTCCCAAAAAGCCTAGAGCCGCCTCAATGATGATAGCCACACCTAAGTGTGTTGTAGCGAGGATGAGATACGGGGCCACACACTGGGGTAAAATGTGTCTGGCCATGATCCTGAGCGGCGAAGACCCAATAGCGCGGGCCGCTTCGACATAGGCCATCTCTTTCAGCGACAGGGCAACTGCCCGCACAATACGTCCCCCAAAGGGGATACGCGTAATGGCAATCGCCACGATGACCGTGCCGTGGCCAGTGCCGAGCGCCATAGAAATTGCCATGGCCAGGATCAGGTCTGGAAATGCTTGTAAAAACTCAATGATACGTTGGCTAATGATATCGAAGCTGCCGCCAATATAGCCACTGGCGAGTCCCCACAGCGACCCAGTGGTCGTCCCCAGCAACACAGCAGCAATCGCCACCACAAGTGAGGCGCGGGCGCCATAAATGATCCGGCTGAGATTATCGCGGCCGATCTGATCCGTACCAAAGTAGTTTTCGGCATCGGGCGCCTTGGCCATGCGCCTGAAATTCGCCTTTAAGGGATCGTACGGGGCAATGAGCGGCGCCAGGATAGCGACGAGGATGATGAGGGCTGCCACACACCCCCAGAAAGCAGACAGGGGGTTGCGCCTGGCAAAGGTCCGTAGGCCGCGCAGAGCGCGACCAATAACCCAGCCCATGGCTGGCGCCTCGGACATTGTTGGGCGTGGGAGTCTTTCGGTATACGCATGGCTTGGGGGTTTCATAGTTATTGGTAATGTATCCTTGGATCGAACCAGGCATAGCTCAGGTCAACGAGTATATTCACGCATACAAAGATGAGCGCATAGAGAAACACCAGGTTTTGGACGATGATGATGTCGCGCTCGATCACCGCCGTGATCATGGCCCTCCCGAGTCCTGGGACGCCAAAGGCCTGCTCAATGGCGACTGATCCACCCAGTACAAATCCCATCAAAATGCCCGACAGGGTGATCACGGGGAGTAAAGCGTTTGGCAGGGCATGGCGGAGAATCACAAACCGCTCAAGCAGGCCTTTCGCACGGGCCGTGCGCACAAAATCTTCACGAATAACCTCGAGGAGAGAAGATCGCGCCATGCGGGCAATGTAGGCGGCCTGCCCAAGTCCCAAAACCACGGCCGGCCCAATGACCAGTTGGAAGTTCGTCCACGGGTCTTCCCAGATGTGGACAACGGTCAGTGGCGCCTTATAGTTAAACCAGAACAGCAAGGCCAGCACGATGAGCATGCCGAGCCAGAAACCTGGGATGGCCAGAAAGAGAATGGACATCACACGCGCTCCAGTGTCCACGAGGCTATTCGGCCGCAGCGCGCTGATCATCCCCACAGGCAGCCCCACGAGCCAGGAGATAAGTACTGCCAGGAGGCCTATTTCCGCACTCAAAGGCCCGCGGCGTAGGATCAAATCCGCCACATTATCCCCGCGGAAGAAGGATGAACCAAGCTTGCCACTCGCCAGGTCTTTCATCCAGCGGAAGTATTGCTGGTACAGGGGATCGCTGAGGTGCAACTCTTGCATGATCTTGGCCCGATCCGCGTCGGTCAATTTGGTGGCCCCTTCACCATACATGACAGCGAGCAGATCACCAGGCAGTAAACGCATCACCACAAAAATGATGATCGAGACTCCGAAAACGGTCAGAACGCCAAAGGCCGCGCGTCGTATCAGGTACTTATGCACTCTCGTGACTCCAGGCGCTCCCCCTCGCTTCCAGTACTGAGACAGGTCGGACGGAGGCAACCGTAACGTATATGTCCAACCAACGTGAGGAAACTATACTAGAACCCCAGAGCAAGCCCTGTCAAGCACAAAGGACAGGGCTCGCTGGGACAGAACTGTGGAGAGCTCCTATTTATCTAACCAGAATGTATCAAAGCGTACAATATCATACAGACCGAAATAGTTATATGGGTTATGGCCTTTGACATAGTTGTACCAGGCGTCGGTGGTCTTTTCCCACGAATTCGGGATCATCGGTGGATCTTGTTCGAGGATCTCTTCTGCTTGGTGCACCAAAACCTTGCGTTTGGTCTCGTCGAGTTCCCGATCGATCTGTGGCACGAGGTCTTGGAACTCTTTATTATGCCATCTGGAGTAATTTTGCGGCGCTCCTTTGGCATACCAGGCATTAAAGTAATCGGAGGGGTCAAGCAGCGTTGACACGATGGCGCTCATGGTCAAATCAAAAGTACCCGCTTGCGCCTCATCAAACCATACTGAGATCTGCACCATGCGGATATTGGCTTCGATATTCAGCGCTTCTTTGAGCATGGCCTGTGCCGCCACAGCCCACAACTTGAGGTTAGGCGAATCCCTGACTAGGAAGTCGAGCTTCAAGCCATTTGGATAGCCCGCCGCGGTCATCAATTTACGTGCCTCCTGCACTGAGGCTTTGGTGTCACGCTGATAGCCCAGTCGCTCGACCAGTTTAGCCGTCGGGGTGGCATACTCAGAGAAAGGGTAGAGAAAACCACCGAGAAGACTCGGGGAGACATCTTTGACGAGTTCGGTCAGCGCGTGACGATCGAGTACTAGATGCATTGCCCGGCGCACGCGCGGGTCACCGAACGGTTTTTTTTCGTTATTAATCCAGTATCCAATGATCACGCTCTGGTAAAATTCAGTTCCAGACATACCAGGGGTGGCTTGAATTTTCCGTAGACTCACCGGATCTACCAGGCGAGCATAATCGACCTTGCCAGCCAGGAGCGATGCCCCGACTTCTGGGGCCCAGGGTGTGAGGTGATAGAATTCGATACCATCGAGATACGGCAATCCCTCGTTCCAGTAGTCTGGGTTTCTCTCCATCACCCAGACCTCTTTATCGACACGCTTCTTATGCCGGAACGGCCCAGTTCCCGGGTAGTCCATGACCTGGCGCAGGTTATAGTTGTTGTCCTCCAACGTCTTCTTGCGCACGATAATGTTCCAACCGCTGGCAAACGCCCCCAGCATAAAATTCTTCGGGCGTGCCTCACTCAATTTAAACTCGATGGTGTAGGGATCACGGACGTTGATCTCGCTCACGGCCGAGAAGAGGGGCGTGCGTGGGCTACTGAAGCCAGCGGGGGGCGTGATGAGGCGGGTATACGTGGCCTTGACATCTTCCGCGGTAAAATCACCACCGTCGTGGAACTTCACGCCCTTGCGCAGGAAAAACGTATAGGTTTTGCCGTCTTTAGCAATCTCCCAACTATGCGCCAGATCTGGAATGATACTCTGCCCGCTGTCCCGCGGGTCACGCCGGATCAGGTTGTCGTACATACAGCCCTGTGAGCCGATATTGGAGACGGTGCCTGACTGATGCACGTCAAAGTGGGCCGGCGCACTCAAGACCCCGTAGCGCAGGACTCCACCGCGTTTGGCATTGGGCTCCGGCGCCCGTATTTTAAACTGTGTCCCATCAAACACGTCAGGGACTTCGGCTGCCAAGCCTAGTGAGAGACCATAGGCACCGAGTGCGGCTCCGGCGGCTGTGCCGAGCAAAGCACGGCGGGTGAACCACGGTAGGCTAGAATCATAGTTATCCATACAAGCTTCCCCCGCTGACATCCCTAGTATCGCTGCGGACTGCTTGCAACAGGCACTACGCAGTCTGCATACCTCAGGATTTATTTGTCGAGCCAGAAGGTATCAAAGCGCACAACATCGTAGATGCCGAAGTATTTGTAGGGATTGTGACCCTTGACGTAATTGAACCAGCCGTCGTTAATCTTCTCCCACGAGACTGGTAGCAACGGCGGATCCTGTTCAAAGATCGCTTCGGCCTTGCGCACCAGATCCTTGCGTTTGGCCTCATCGAGTTCACGGTCGATTTGCGGCAAGATCTCTTCGAAGTCTTTGTTACTCCACTTGGAGTAGTTCTGTGGCCCATCCTTGCTGTACCAGGAACGGAAGTAATCGGAGGGATCGATGAGCGTAGACACGATGGCGCTGATCGTCAGATCGAACTTGCCTGCCTGGGCTTCTTCAAACCATACAGACACCTGGACAGTGCGCAGATTTGTCTCGATATTGAGGGCATCCTTCAACATGGCCTGGATGGCCGGCGCCCATTGCTTGAAGGACGGCGCATCGCGGACCAGGAAGTCTACATCCTTGATCCCCTTGCCATGGCCGGCAGCAGCCAACAACTGTTTGGCCTCCTTGATCGCCGCTTTGGGGTCGGACTGGTAGCCCAGGCGCTCGGACAATTTTGCCGGCGGTGTCGCAAAATCTGAGAAGGGATAGATAAATCCACCGACCAGCATTGGCGCTATTTCCTTAACCACTTCCACGAGCACCGGCTTGTCAAACACCAGGTGCATGGCGCGACGCACGCGCGGGTCGTCAAACGGCTTCTTCGTGTTGTTGACCCACACAGCCTGGATCACGCTCTGGTAGAAGTCGGTCCCCGTCATACCCGGTGTATTCCGCACTTTCTGCTGCGTCACCGGATCCAGGAGCCGTCCATAATCAATCTTGCCGGTCAGCAAAGCACTGCCCAACTCCGGGGAGAAGGCCACTAAGTGGTAAAACTCGATGCCATCGAGATACGGCAGGCCCTCGTTCCAGTAGTCTGGATTTCTCTCCATGATCCAGACCTCTTTATCAACGCGCTTTTTATGCCGAAACGGGCCTGTGCCTGGATAGTCCATCACCTGGCGCAAGTTGTAGTTGTTGTCCTCTAACGTCTTCTTACGCACGATGATGTTCCAGCCGCTGGCAAACGCCCCTAGGATAAATTCCTTGGGTCGCGCCTCACGGAGTTTGAATTCGATCGTGTGGGAGTCGCGGACGTTGATCGCTTCCACCGTCGAAAAGAGGGGTGTACGTGGACTGCTAAAACCCTGGGGAGGGAAAATAATACGTTGGAAGGTCGCTTTGACATCTTCCGCGGTAAAATCGCCACCGTCGTGGAACTTTACACCCTTGCGTAGGAAAAACGTGTAGGTTTTACCGTCTTGGGCAATCTCCCAACTATGGGCGAGGTCCGGAATGATGGTCTGACCACTGTCTCGCGGGTCACGCCGGATTAAGTTGTCATACATCGCCCCTTGGGTGCCCATGTTGGCAATAGTGCCTGATTGATGCACATCAAAATGCGCCGGGGCGCTCAGGGTGCCATAGCGGAGGACGCCGCCGCGCTTGGCGTTGGGTTCCGGCGCCCGTAATTTAAAATCCTTCCCGTCAAAGGTATTGGGAACCTCAGCTGCGAGACCCTGCGCAAGCCCATAGACCCCGGCAGCCGCGCCCGCGGCTGTCCCCAGGAAGGCACGGCGTGTTAACCAGTCCCACGTGGCATGTCGACTGTCCATATTTTTCCTCTACACAAAACGCGCTGCGATATTTGAACGACCGTGGTCCAGGGGCCTATGCTAAGACCTGGCAAGGCACCCTGTCAAGTCTCAGAGCCGCTGGCATAGCATTGCAAATGCCCTTGGATCCGTTTAGGATGGCGCCATGCAAGTTTGAGGGAATTCTGGCAGGAGGGCAGTGTATGCCAAAAGTGACTGGAAACGATCTCGTTGTACAGACCCTGAAGAACGAAGGGGTCGATACCGTTTTTTATCTCACCGGCGGGCCGATGTCAGACGTCGCCGGGCTCTGCCTGGAGATGCAGTTTAAGTCGATTGACGTACGTCATGAGCAAGCGGCGGCCATGATGGCCCATGCCTACAGCCGCCTGACCGGCAAACCGGGCATCTGCTTTGCAGCCTCGGGACCTGGCACCACCAATTTACTCACTGGCATTGGCAATTCTTTCCTCGATGCCACGCCAGTCGTCGCCCTGGGTGGCTCGAGCCCGCTGACCCAGAACAGCCGGGGGGCGTTTCAGGAGATGGATCAGGTCTCCATCTTTAAGCCCGTTACCAAATGGGCCGAGCGTGTCACTGACACCCGGCGTATTCCAGAGCTGATCAGTAAGGCCGTCCGGATGGCTACGCAGGGGCAGCAGGGTCCAGTCTATCTCGACCTGCCGGGGGATATTCTGTATACCCAGGTGGAACTCGATGAAGTGCACTTCCCACGCAATCTGCCGAAGCAGCCGCGGCCCTCAGGGGATCCTGAGTTGATCGAGGAAGCCGTGGCCCTTCTGAAGCAAGCCAAACGCCCCCTCATCCTGACCGGCAGCGGCATTTTGTGGTCCGATGCCTCTGCTGCACTTCAGGCATTCGTCGATCTGAGCGGCATTCCCTTCTATACCACGCCACAAGGACGCGGTGTCATTCCAGAGGATCATCCGCTTTCCTTCGTGGGCGCCCGCTCCAAGGCTTTTAAAGAGGCGGATGTGGTGCTCGTCGTCGGGACACGGCTGAATTTCATTGTTGGCTTTGGCCTGCCGCCGCGCTGGGCTGAGGATGTGAAGATCATCCAGGTTGATATTCACCGCGAGGAATTAGGGCGCAATCGTACGATCGATGTCGGCATTGTTGGCGATGCGCGTCGTGTCCTGGAGCAACTCACTGCGGCTGCCCGCACGGCCTTTCCCAAGCCCATCGATCTGCCCTGGATTGACGCCCTGCGCCAGTCTTCACGTCAGAATGAAGAAAAAGCCGAGGCCCTGCTTAACAGCGATGCCATACCTATTCATCCCTTGCGTCTGTGCAAGGAAGTGCGCGACTTCATGGATCGCGACGCTATCCTGGTGGTAGACGGGCACGAGATTCTCAACTACGCGCGTCAGTCGATTCCTACCCACACGCCAGGCCACCGCATCAATGCCGGCGCCAATGGCTGTATGGGCGTGGCAGTCCCTTACGGCCTCGGGGCGAAGATGGCCAAACCTGATAAGCAGGTGATCGTGCTCAGTGGTGACGGCTCCTTTGGCATGAACGGCATGGAGATGGACACCGCTATACGGCACAAAATTCCCATCCTGGTCGTGGTGAGCAACAACGGCGGCTGGGCTGCGATGGGTGGTATGGCCGGCCGCGACCTTGGTTTTACCCGCTACGACAAACTCTCCGAGGTATTTGGGTGCCACGGTGAGTACGTTGAGAAACCCGACGAGATTCGCCCGGCCCTGGAGCGCGCCAACGCTGCTGTGCAGGCCGGCACGCCGGCCGTCGTCAACGTTATCACCGACCCGCGGGCCCGCTCCCAGACGGTTCGCTTTAGCACCTACCGAGCGATTTAACGCCTGTCTCTCTCCTCCCTCTCCCCGAGGGAGAGGGTTTTAGCGAGGGGTGAGGACCCTCACCCCTCAGCTGCACTCACTGCTTCGTTTGACTGTGAACGACGCTGGCGGTCGCCAAACCGGGCGGACTGTCCCCCTGTACGCCCGACGGGCTGGTGACGCCGTGGTGGAATGCGTCTTGGGGAAGTTGAGAGCTCCTGCACTGCTACGAGAGGGCGGTGCTGTTCAGGAGCACGGGCCAACTGGATCGCCGCTGCGGCAAGCCGTGCTACGTCAGCGTTCGTGTCAGCGGTGAGTTCCTGCACCAGCATAAGCTCACGGTTTAGATTGCTTTCAGCCAGTATAGCGTCGAGACGGCGCTTGAAACGTGCCTCACGCTGGGCCTCCACTGCCGCCGGGCTCGGCAGGGTGGCGCGGGCCAGAGGCTGCCTGGTAAACATTTCAATGGCCCGCAGCCGGTGACGCTCGGACGGAGTCACCAGGGTCAGGGCCATGCCAGGCCGCCCAGCGCGTCCGGTTCGGCCAATGCGATGCACGTAGTCTGTGACATCGAAGGGCATATCAAAGTTCACGACGTGCGACACCTCCGCAATGTCGAGCCCGCGCGCCCCCACATCCGTAGCCACCAGGAGGGTCACCCTGCCGTTGCGGAAACGGCGCAGCACGGTCTCGCGGGCGGCCTGGCTGAGATCACCGTGTAAGGCTTCTGCCGGATAGCCCCGCGCTACCAGGATCTCAGCCAGCTCAGCAGCCCCGACCCTGGTGCGGGTGAATATGAGCGCGCTCTTGATCTCCTCCGCTTCCAGCAGGAGCGTCAGCGCCGCGACCTTGGAGGACTTCTGGAGCAGATAATAGCGCTGCGTGGTCTGAGGCACCGTGCAGGTCTCGTCGATAGCCACGGCCAGTGGATCGCGCATGTAGCGCGCTGCCAGGTGGCGGATAGCCGGCGGCAAGGTCGCCGAGAAGAGTGCCGTCTGGCGCGTTGGTGGGGTCGCACTCAGCAGGGCTTCGACATCCTCGATGAAGCCCATCTGCAGCATGGCATCGGCTTCATCAAGTACGAGGTAGCGCACTGTCTCCAGGTCGAGAGCGCCTTGCCGCAGCAGATCCAGCGTCCGCCCTGGCGTGCCCACCACAATGGGGACACCCTTGGCGAGTCGCTGCTGTTGGCGCGCGTAAGCCTGCCCGCCATAGACTGGCAGAACTCGGCCCCCCAGGTGATGCCCATAACGATAGATCGCCTCAGCCACCTGGATGGCCAATTCGCGCGTTGGTGCCAGCACCAGTCCTTGTACTCCCATCCCCTGCAGATCCAGGAGCTGTAACATTGGCAAGGCAAAGGCGGCAGTTTTTCCAGTTCCCGTCTGGGCTTGCCCAAGCACATCGCGGCCGGCCAGTAACTCCGGAATGGCCCTGGCCTGGATAGGGGTGGGCTGCGTATACCCCAATGTGGTTACAGTCTGCACCAGCCCGGGGCACAAGCCCAGCGTTGCAAAAGCAGTCGTCATCACTACTCCTTACAGACAAACAAAAACCCTGCCAGGCCTGGCAGGGTTGGAAGAGCCATACATTCCTGCAAAGTGACACGTCATAACGTTAACGAGAAAGTATAGCACGTCTAGGCGATTTGTGAACCCTCTTCACGAGTTTGCCGGCCTGTCTGACGTCCCCGCTCCCCCTCTACGCCCAACCCCCTGGCTCCTCGACTTCCAGCTCAAGTCATCTGCATAAGCTTCCGATAAGGATACAGAAAGCCGTACAGCACTCGTATTAACTAGAGGGCTTAAGATAAACAAGATATTTTCAGAGAGAGCTATCAACAATGCAGAATGTCACACATCTATTTAATAACCACGAAGAATATGCTATGAATGTTGTAGAATTACCTGAGATTGCAACTGCATATGATAAAGTTGGGGTATACGATCAGGATGCAGTCAATGGTTTCTCAGAACAAACGCTCACTGCCATGCTAGATATAGTAAATCCAGGACAAGCCTCCCATATCCTTGATGCCATGTCAGGCAATGGCAACCTCACATCACGACTCTATGACTACTGTGAGCGTCGTGGACTCTTTCCTCCTGATGTCACGGTTTTAGAGTTTTCTCGTGTCCAGTGCGAGTTTGCCAAAGCACAGCTTGCAGACCTCCCTGCAAAAGTTGTCTGGGGTGATATTCTTACTATGGAGAACCTGGAAAGTGAAGAGCCATTACCCAAAAACTTTTTTGATAAGGTGATGATAAAAAGTGGGAACCATGAAATACCTCTTAGCCAGCAGCTTGATCTTTACACAAATATTTTTCGTGCCCTGAAGCCTGGAGGCACGTTCGTCAACCTGGGCTTTGTCTTTGACGATGTTGAGGAACGGGATCAATTTCGAGAATTGACACGTTTCAAAGATAGTCTCGCTGGTCTGGAGAGCGCTGTACACAATCGTCATTTCCTTACTCGCGATGAATTGTACTCACGATTGCAGCAGGCCGGGTTTGTGGATATCCACTGCGGGATGCACGTGTCCTATACGATCCGTATGCTCGTGGCCGTCCAGGCATACTTTCCGCAGAATCTCTGGGAACATGTCCACGCAGAAATACAAGCACAGCAAGCGAAAGCCATGATTCTGCGTCGTAAGGGGCGTATCCACTTTCAGGGTGATAGCAGCGTGATGCTGTGTCCAGGCGAGATTACTATCGCCCGCCGGCCTAGGTGAGACGCTCATAAGTGCATTGAGGCCAGAGGTCCCCTGACTCGGACGCCCACGGTAGCAGGACTGCCTCACCGTAGGGCGTCCAAGAGCGCCTTAGCTTCTATGAGATCGCGTGTGTTGAAGCCTTCCGTGAACCACTCATAGCTCTCCTCTAGCAGGCAGCGCGCAGCATCACGTTTTCCTTGCTGTTGCCATAGTCGACCCAGGCTTACGCTCACCCGTAGCTCTAGCAATTTGGCTTGTTGGCGGCGAGCGAGCGCCAGGGCCTGTTGGAAGCACGCCTCTGCCTCGGTGCCCTTGTCTGGAGAGCGAGCAAGCAGCAATTGTCCTTTCAGCCGGTAGAGCTCTGCTGCATAAAGACGTTCTCCGGTTGCCTCCACCCGCGTCAACGCCTCTGCCAATGCCTCCAGCCCTGCGTCAGGGCGTCCTCTGTGACCATACGCCTCTGCCAGCAGTCCAAGAAAATATGGTCGGTAGAGCTCTGCGCCCGTAGCGCGATAGGCCGCGACCCCTACGCGTATCTGCTCGACACTCTCGTCTTCTGGGCTGTGTTCAGCCAGGGCCCAGTTCCGAAATACTCCTCCCATCGCCACGAAGAGGGGGAAGCCATACTGTTGCGCCAGGGATAGACTCTCTTCGACATATATAGATACGGCCTGGGCTTCACGTCGGCACTGATGCAGTATGACAGCAAAGGTCAGGGCAAAGGCCCGACAAAAAGGATGCATGCATTGTTGCGCTAGGGCGAGCGCCCGCTCGATGTGGTGCAGGGCCTGGTTCGGGTAGCCACGCCACCACAGGACCCAGGCAGCATAGACCAGACACACCATCCCGGGATCCTGCACATAACGCAAGATCTGGGCGCGGTGTTGTGACGCCTCATAGAGTGCAAGCCCCTGTTCCAGATGCGTCCAGGCGGTGGTGAGTTCGCCCAAAAAGCAGAGGCTCACCCCTGTGGCCCGGTGTGCCTCGATGAGGAGGGTAGGATCCTGCTGACGCTGAGCCAGATGCATGAGGTGTGACCCCTGTTCGTAGGCCATCTGCAGCTCGCCACGTACGAAATACACCAACCATAACCCGCGCAGCGCCGTGAAAATCTGCAACGGGTCCCCGGCTTTTCGTGAGCACTCACATGCCCGTATATAGGCGTTCTCTACTTCCGGGGCGGCAAAGCCCTGAGTCGCCATCAGCGCGGCTCCGAGGGCCATATACAGGGTGAGCTCGTGCTGCAGTCGCTCGGGGGTGTCGGGAAGAGTTGCGGTCAGTGTCAGCCCTTGTCGTAGATGCGCGATGGCTTCCACATAGGCTGAGCGCTCAATAGCACGTTGTCCAGCCCGCTGCAGGTACACCACAGCCGACGCCTGGAGCCCCGCTTCTGTGTAGTGATGTGCCAGCAGTTCGGGCTGCTCCTCACACGTCTCGGGAAAACGTTCCTCCAATACCTGCGCGATCTGGCGGTGATACTGCTGCCGGGTGCTGCGCAGCAATGATTGATACGCCGCTTCCTGGATCAACACGTGCCTGAAGACGTATTGGGCCTGCGGCGGCAGCCCGCGCTGATACAGGATTTCGGCGCGCACGAGCTGCTCTAACCCTTGCTGGAGTGTAACTTCATCCAGCGGTGCAACGGCTTGGAGCACGCCGTAGGAGAACTCACGCCCCAGGGTGGCGCCTAATTGGGCGACCAGTTTTCCCCCTCCCTGTCGATCAAGCCTGGCCATCAGCGAGTCCTGCAGCGACGTAGGAATCGCCAGGGGCGGCAGCGGTTCTGCCAACTCATACTGCCCCTCTTTCTCCTTGACCAGCCCCAACTCCAAGACCATCTTGGTCAGTTCTTCTACGAACAGTGGCACGCCATTGGTTTTCTCTAGCAGTTGCTCCCGGACCTCGGCTGGGAGGGCTTTCCCTACCGTAACTCTCTCGATCATCCGCTCGCTCTGGGTGGGAGTGAGACGTCCGACAGCAATATGGGTGACGTGCGAGCGCATGGCCCACGGGGGCGTAAAGTCTGGGCGGCAGGTGAAGACGACCAGGAGACGCGCCAGGGGGACCTGATCGATGAGGAGAGTGAGCAACTCCAGGGTGGAAGGATCCACCCAGTGGAGATCCTCCAGCACCAGGCACACGGGCTGCCGCTCCGCCTCCTTCAGCAGCCATGCCAGCACGGTCGCTAGCATCTGCTGCTTTTGTCGCTGGGGTGCCAGGTGCAGCGGGGGATAGCGGTCAGAAAGCGGCAAAGAACACAGCGCGGCAAAAAGCGGCACCGCCTCTTCTAGAACAAAACCAACGGCCTCCAACGACTCCTCCAGCTTGCGCAGCTTCACTTGCAGGGTATCGTCCTGGTGCCACTGGAGCCAGCGCTGCACCTGCTCAACCACAGGATAGAGAGGACTCTGCTGGGCATAGGGGGAACAGCGACCCTCCAGCTTGGTATACATTTCCTCTGCTATGTGTTCTTGCAACACCTGGACGAGGCGGGATTTGCCAATACCAGCCTCCCCGCTCAGCACCACAACCTGCCCTCTCCCTTCCTTGCTCTGGGCCCAGCGCTCGCGCAGCAACCCAACCTCGTGCTCCCTCCCCACAAACGGTGTCAGCCCAGTCGCAAGTGCCACGTCGAGGCGACTCTGGGCCTCACTCTCCTGACAGACCTGGTACATCACCAACGCCTCAGAAGCATTGTCGGGGATATGGGACCCCAGCGCTCGACAGACAAAATATCCCTCGATGAGCTGCAATGTAGCCGGGCTGACCACAACCGTGTTCGGTGCGGCGAGGCTGGCCAATTGGGCCGCTATATGGGGTGTGTCCCCCAGAGCTGGCTGCACGCGCCTGTCACCGCTGCCAAAGGTGCTGATCACCGCTATGCCCGTGTGAATCCCCACCTGCACGGTGAATTCCACGCCGTGCTGCCTCGTGAACTCCTGCGACAGCCGCGCCATACTCCGCACGATCTCCAGGGCTGTATGGATAGCCCGGCGGGCGTTATCTTCATGCGCGCGAGGGTATCCAAAGTAGACCACAAACCCATCGCCAAAATGTTGGGCCATCCATCCATCGAAACGCTGGATGACCTGGTCGCACACGCGTTGGACATCCTGGATAACTTGATGGATCTCTTCGGGATCGAGTGGCCTGGCGTGTACCGACGACGCTACACCCCGACACCACAGTACCGTTAATTGGCGCCGCTCAGCCCCGAGAGCCGGCGGCACTGGCCGGGCGCTTTCCGCGGTATCGACATGCTGGAGGGGAACCGCAGGCTCACTCTGCCCTGGAGTGGCAGGAGGTATCGGGTCTGCTGTGGGTAGAAGGGAAGGGACCGTCGCAGCCTCCCCAGAAGTGCTGCCAGGCAAGCGCTTGGTCACTGGGGCGATGAAGCGGTATCCACGACCGTGTATGGTCTTGATCACACGCTGTGCACGTCCATTGTCCCCCACAGCCTTGCGCGCTTCTGCGATGCAGTACGTGAGCGCTGCGTCGCTGACGAATTGCTGGGACCACAGCTGTGCATACAGCTTTTCGCGTGAGACGAACTGATCATGGTGCTGGATGAGGTAGGCTAGCAGATCGAACACTTTTGGTTCGAGAGCTACCGGTGTTCCTGCCAGGCGGAGCACACGGCGGTCGGTGTCAAATTCGTAGGACCCAAAGACGTAGATCATTGCTCACCCCTCAGTTTGAGGAGATTGCATTGTGAGCTCAGAGCGCGCCGAGAAGGCCGGAAGGAGTAGCGTGGCTCTCTCGCGCCGCTTTTATGTATCCTTTCTTAAGGACACTTCCGTCAAGTGGGTAAAAATGTAGCATAGGCGGCAAATCTTTTCACATGCCTTGGTATAATATTTTAGAATCTCCTCATTAAGAAGCAGCGGTACTTACCCTTCCCAGCCCAGCACCGTATCGTCGGTCAACGCCTGCTGCATTGCCTCGTCCACTGTGCGCTCCACGTAAGCTTGAGGATCGCCAACATTGCCACCAGCCAGATGCAGACTGGCCGCGCCCATCGCTTGTGTGATCACGTCACCGCTGTAGCCACCATAGAGGGCCATCTCGCGCGCGATCATGCAGTCGAGCTGCCGTGGCTCCGCGTCTGGGAAGCACTCTTGGAGTTCGTGCGCCAGCACACGATATTCCTGGATCGGGTCGAGGCCAACCATGGGCCCCCACGGCTCATGGACCGGCACCTGGACAGTGTCACGTGCCTGGCATGTAGGATCACTCATCTTTGACTCCGTATAATATGATTAATGGACCAAGGCGTGCGCGGGAAATGACGTCCATTTCCGCAGCATGGTCACAAGATCCTGGGCTTTCGCCGGTTTGGAGAGATAATCGTCCATACCAGCAGCCAGACAGCGCTCACGGTCGCTTGGCAGAGCACTGGCTGTCAGGGCGATAATCGGGACGCGCTGCCCAGTCTCGACCTCGCGCTGTCTGATCATCGCCGTTGCGGTATACCCATCCATGTCTGGCATCTGACCGTCCATGAACAGGCAATCATAGGTAATCTGCCCTACGGCGTGTACGGCTTCGCGCCCGTTGTGGGCGACATCGACCCGGCAGCCGTAGCGCTCTAGCATACGCACCAGGACTTTTTGATTGTCGAGATTGTCTTCCACCACCAGCACTTTAGCGCCTAACTGCAGGGGTGTTTCCGTTGAGCTAGTAGAGGTGTCCGACTGCGCCATCTCTGGACGTTCTTGCACCGACACGAGACACTCGTACAGCAGGGATTGACGCACGGGCTTGGTGAGATATCCTGCAAACACCTCGCAGAGATCTTCAACGCGAGCGGCGCGCTGGCCTAGGGGAGTCAGTAATATCAGAGGTACAGGAGCCAGGATGGGATCAGCTTTGATCGTACGGGCCAGTGTCATCCCATCTGTGTCGAGCATCTGAGAATCGAGGAGCACCACATCGTAGGGACATGCCCCACGACAGGCTATCTGGAGGTGGGTCAAGGTACTTGGGCCATCCGCTGCGCAGTCGATGTTGGCTCCCCAGGCGCTCAGCAGTGACTCGAGGAATGTACGATGGGTGGCGTTATCGTCTACGACGAGCATCCGGAGGCCATGCAGTGTGCGTGCCGGGACCACGTGGCGCGCTGGCGTGCAAACAGGGAAGCGCACGGTAAACCAAAAGGTACTCCCCTGGCCAGGTGTACTCTCCAGCCCTATATCCCCATTCATCATGGTAACCAGGCGCTTTGAGATCGCCAGCCCCAGCCCGGTGCCCCCATACTTGCGCGTGGTCGATCCGTCCACCTGAGAAAACGCCTGAAAGAGCTTCTTTTGGGCCTCAGCCGGGATCCCGATACCGGTATCACTAATGGCAAAGTACAACATGGTTTCGGTGGGGTTGGTCTCGACGCATGTGACAGACACCGCTACTTCGCCTTTGTCCGTGAATTTCACGGCATTGCCGACGAGGTTCACCAACACCTGCCGGAGACGGCCGGGGTCTCCGGCCACCCAATGCGGTACATCGGCATAGATCGGGGCGATGATTTCTAGGCCTTTTTTGTGGGCTGATTCTACGAGGGATTCGAGGACGTCCTCGATCACGGGGCGCAGCTCAAAATCGACCACGTTGAGCGCTAATTTGCCGGCTTCGATCCTGGCGAAGTCAAGGATGTCATTGATGATGGTGAGGAGATCGTCACTACACTTGCGGACAATCTCGGCATATTCACGCTGCTCACTGTCTAGCTCTGTATCCAGGAGTAACCCGGTCATGCCACAGATGCCGTTCATGGGCGTGCGCAGCTCATGGCTCACAGTGGCCAGGAACTCGCTCTTGGCACGATTGGCCACCTCAGCTGCCTCTTTCGCGACGCGCAAGGCGGCCTCTGCCTGCCGACGCTCGGCATTTTCCAGGAGGAGTTTTTCGTTGCTGCGGCGCAGATCTGCCGTACGCTGCGCGACCCGTATCTCCAGTTCATCCCGTGCTTGCTTCAGTGCTTCCTCGGCCAGTTTGCGCTCCGTCACGTCGCGACCAATGCCCTGCACACCAACCGCTTGCCCATCCTTGTAAATGATTCGGGTGCTCACTTCAATGGGCACGAGACGTTTATCCTTGGTGAAGAATTCCACTTCGTAGGTAGTCCAGGCCGTGCCCATCTCTTTCTGGGAACGCATTTGCTGGCTGCGTTCCAGAGATTTCGGGGAGATAATTTTGGCAATGTTCATGCCGATAAACTCGTCGCGGGCATAGCCTAGAAGTCGTTCGCCTGCCCTATTAATGGACGTAAAACGCCTCTGCATGTCGCAGGTGTAGACAAAGTCGCAGGCGTTCTCGAACAACTCCCAATAGTGGGCCTCACTCTCCCGTAAGGCTCTTTCGGTACGCTCACGCTCGCCTCTCGCCATAGTGGAGAACATGCGTTGATGATGTCGACGGCGTATGTGAGCATGCCAGAGACTAAGCCAGGCGGCCAGGGCAACCGCCGTCGCAACCACAGACCAGATGAGCCTGGGGCGCTGCATAGCGCTTATAGTGGCATAGTGCGCTTTGAGCGCATCGAAGCACGTCTGTATACTTTGCACAACGAGCTGTTGCTGTGCCTCGTGCTCTGGACCGAAGAGCACACCACGGGCGGCTTCAGCGCGATCTTGCCGCATAAGCGCCAAAGCCTGCTGCTCTATGGCCGCAGTGCGTTTGGCAGCCGTCGTGAGGGACATGACGGCACCGCGCGACTCAGGTGGCATAAATTCCTGCGTCTCTTGCAGAGCCTCAGCCCAGGCAGTTGCGACCTGCTGGTAGCGTTCTTCCCAGTGTTGCTCTCCCGTCACTGCCGCCATCCTGGCTGCCATTATTGACTCGTCATGTAAGTGCATGATGACACCATGCAGGGCCTCTGTGCGTATCTGTCGTGTGTGGATCAGGCTGTCAACTTGATACGTATGGTAGGTGTTCCAGGCTAACCATATAAACGCTAGCCCTAGGCAGACCCATACCCCAGGGAGCAGGGGTATTGAGATCCAGCCACTCCCCCTACTGTTGCTCTCGTCTGTCCTAGAAACATCAGAATGCATGGCCAGCCTGGATTGTGTCTAAAATGTTGCATCTCCAAAGGGTCATAGTAGAGCAGTGCGCTCGCAGACCCCTCTGACTTCTCTGCATGCTGTCGTCCACTCTTATCGGCAGAGAGACAAGGTGGCTTAAGGTTCTTCTGCTTCTCGCCATGCTCAGGACGTTCCGCATGGGGGACGATGCGCAGATTGCCTCAGAAAATCCTCAGAAAATCCCTCGAAATTTTTTGTACCCTCCTAAGGCTTTCTCTGGGAGAATTATTTAGTATATTTTGTAACGTTAGCGACTGTGAGCAGCCTAGGGAGAGCGCTGCCTGGGTCACTCACTGTGCGTTTGCCATACGATCTGCCGTGCCTCCAAAGGATAGTGGTTGTTATCAATAAGGAGCTAGAGCGATGCAACAGGCCACAATGATAAGAGGGCCCATTCTGGCAGTGACAGAGCACCCTGCCACTGAGCAGTTGCAAGTGTGGTGGGAGACGATGCAAAGCGATGATCTCAGCGTAGCATATGCTGATTCCTTTCCTTCCACGTTGACCGATTTTCGGCGCGAAGTGGCCCAAGGCGAGAAGCTATTGCTCCTGTGCCTCGTCGACAGTCAAGTTGCGGGAGCTGCGTGGTTGCACGATCTGGTACACCGTCGCGACGGTAGCGTGTCTGCTGGCTGGTACGGATGCTATTTTCTCCCAAGCTATCGTGGGTATTTTGCCGTACAAGCATGGCAAGGCGCCCGCCAACACTGGGAGGCAGGAGGAATACGGCATTTTTTTACTGCCATCAATGTGGCCAATCGGCGATCTCAGGCCTATGCCACGCGGGGCATGCACTTTCACCGGGTGGGGAAATTTGCCCGTTTTACCTTCTTTCATGGACAATTAGTTGATGTCTTCATTTATACCCTCCATGCCGAGGACGCCATACTAGCTTGGGAATTCGCCGCAGCACGAGCAGCGCGCCAGACGCTCAGGGTAGCGTTATAAGCTCATGGCGTGAAGGATACGCCATGCAAACGTGTCGTCAGAGTCGTCTAGAGGTCGGGGCTGACTTTGGTATGTCGCTCGTGGTCAATTTCGTGGCCCAGTTGCTCTTCTATGGTGCCCTCGCGACCGCTGGACGCAGTCTGACCTTTGCCGCGTTAGTGCTCGGGCTGGCTGTGCCGAGGCGCTACGCCATCCGACGGCTGTTCAATGCCTTCGTGGCCCCTGGAGCCCGCCAGTCGCGCTGGCAATCGTGGTTAGAAGTTTGTAGCGATACGGTGGTGGCGATTATCATGGCGATCATCCTGCAGCGTCTGTGTTACGGCGCCGCCGCCACTTTGACGACAGCCGGAGAATTGACGGTCGCGCTCTACGCGATCACGCTGGGCCGGCGGTACATCTTACGACGGATTTTCGAAGCACGGCACGCACGCCAGGCAGCCCTGCCCCCCTATGTTCAGCCTTTATCGTCTGAGCTTTCATAGAGCACCATAGTTGTCAGGACCTGAGAAAACCATGATAGAGTAAGTGGCTAATGGCTTCTTCAGAAATTTTTTTCCAAACTGCCAGTTTTATATTCGATCCTGTGAGAAACGAAGAAGTTTTTATTCTATATAAATTTAAGGACTCATCTATTAAGACAGGGTGTTGGACTGGAGCTGACATCCTTTCTGCACCAATGCGCTGATACATAGGTGTGAGCTTGTTGGTAGCAACACAGAACATAGTATCTAGACACAGTTTTACTAACATCTGAACTGTGACTTTTACGAAGCCGATGAACAAATCCGACCCTTGAAACTCTGGGAGGATAGCCAGCCTGGAGATCTCACAAGAATTGGGTCTCGAAATTCCCAAACTTTCACAGCTTCCAAAATATTGTTCAAAGGGAAACTTTTGTCCGTCACGCTCACTGATGTTTGCTCGCATTGTTGCTATCACATCTGGGCCGTATTTAGCGCAGTATATTATTGACGAGGCGTCGTATTCGTCTCCCATCATTTCGCTCGTCGCGCCTGGTGATGTTTTGGCCGCTGCCTTATAAGCAGCAAATCTGACATCAAGTATCTGCTCTAACTCCTGACAAGTCTCAACAACCTTAATAGTACAGGGTTTTGATAGAGAACGGGTGGTCAACCCAGCGGCCTTCAGAAGCTCTTTTCTTTGACTGAGATGTGGTGGTAAGTTGTCACCTCCAATGATGGCATATTGAGCAAGCATCTCAAGTGCTTGTTTATTAATAAATTGAAAAAGGCATCCAAAAACTAAATGTTTGTCTTTTGGAAAAGCGTTGCATATGACAAGACTGACTGTTAAAACACCGATACCTGGGAGAAGAAGCTGACAGTTTTCTAGCATAGAACCAACGATTATGTGCTTATTACACAATGATGTCCTCAGCTGCAGTCCATCTACATTGAAATTTTCAACTTGAAAGTTTACGATTCTGCTTAAATGAAACGGATCTAAAACCCATAAAAAAGGCTTAAAATTTTCTCTCGTCTTAATTCTTTTATGCCGGCGTTCGGCAATCTTCCTTTCAGAAGGATTCAAAAGGACTATGAGTTTCCATTGGCCGTCATCTTTGCGAATTTTGACATTAGGCTTTTCTATACTTCGGACCTCTCGAGGGCCATGAGTGATAGTGATGCTCTCGATTTGGCTTTCCAATTTTCCAAGCTCTGAAAGCGCAGTGATATCAACAGCCAGGCTTTCAGCATTGAAATCTATGATGGACGTTTGAAAATGCCCGAAGTTTTTTACTTTGAGGTCGACATTGAATCCTAAAGCAGCCACAGCTGGTAAACGCTCTATCTCCCTAGCTCCGGACGCTTGTCGCTCTGGGCTCAGTTGCTTCCACTGCGTGTACATGGTATGTCTCCCTCACTGGTGGTGTTTCAGCCGACGATTGGCGAACCCTCATCTGCCAGTATGCAATCACAGAAAGTGAATCTGTACAGTACTTAGGGGAGAGACAACCTACATCCTGTGAACCCAACACTTCCCCATAGAGTCGACTGTCACAGCTCAGAAGACGAGGCCTGGCTATAGAGGGGCAGATTTTCCTGGTGCGCATGCCATGTCTCGAACACACGGCGCAGAGCGTACCGCCGGACCAGCGTGATCGCGTAGAGCGCTAGCGTCACGCCTCCGGCTGTCGTCAAGGTGGCAGCGGCGCCGTAACACAGACGCTGCAGGATGATCGCCATGACAAGCGCTACTACGGTATCGCTACAGACTTCTAACCACGATTGCCAGCGTGACTGGCGTGTTCCAGGGGCCATGAAGGTATTGAACAGCCGTCGGATGGCGTAGCGCCTCGGCACAGCCAGCCCGAGCACTAACGCGGCAAAGGTGAGACTGCGTCCAGCGGTCGCGAGGGCACCATAGAAGAGCAACTGGGCTACGATGTTGACCACGAGCGACACACCGAAGTCAGCTCCGACTTCAAGACGACTCTGACGACACGTTTGCACAGCCTAGTCCTTCCTTGCAGAGATTTGCTAACTCTACATTAAGCATCTGGCGCGTTGCGTAGGCCGCGGCGCGTTGCTGGGCCCGAGTGGTGTCCGCGGCATGGAGAGCGTAAATAACGACATGCACTGGTTGTCCGTACAATAAGGTGACTGACTGTTATACTCCCCAGGCGTTCAGACGTGACACGAGGAACGTCCGATTGGGAGCGTTATCGTCTATCCCGAGCATACGGAGGCCGTGCAGTGCACGCGGGGCTAGCGTCCGAGACGCTCTCGCTGCTGGCGTCTCGGACGCCCGTACACGGGGCGCGCCGGGACCGCGTCGCTGGCAGCCGTGCAGACGGAGAAGCGGACGGTAAACCAGAAAGTACTGCCTTGTCCAAGTGTACTCTCCACCCCAATATCTCCGTCCATCATCGTAACCAGTCGCTTGGCGATCGCGAGCCCTAGCCCAGTGCCGCCATACTTGCGCGTGCTCGAGCCATCGACCTGAGAAAATACCTGAAAAAGCTTCCCGTGGGCCTCAGCCGGAATCCCGATGCCAGTATCGCTAATGGCAAAGTACACCATCGTCTCGGTCGCGTTGGCCTCGACGCGCCTGATGGACACCACAACTTCGCCTGTTTCGGTGAATTTCACGGCATTGCCGACGAGAATCAGTAGCACCTGCCGGAGACGCCCGGGGTCTCCGGCGACGCAATGCGGCACATCGCTATGGATCGAGGCCGTCATGGCGAGCCCCTTCTTGTGCGCGGCTTCTGCAAGGGACTCGAGGACGTCCTCGACCACGATGCGCAGCTCGAACTCGACAATGTTGAGGGCACACTTGCCGGTTTCGATCTGGGAGAAGTTCAGCATATCGTTAATGAGGGTCAGGAGATCGTCGCTGCATTTCTGGACAGTCTCGGCATATTCACGCTGCTCATCGTCCAACACCGTATCCAAGAGCAACCCAGTCATGCCGCAGATGCCGTTCATAGGCGTGCGGAGTTCATGGGTTATGGTGGCGAGGAACTCGCTCTTCGCACGATTGGCGACCTCAGCAGCGTCTTTGGCGATATGCAACGCTGCTTCTGCCTGCCGGCGCTCGGCAATTTCCAGGTGTAATTGGTCGTTGATACACTGGAGCTCCGCCGTGCGTTGGGCCACGCGCATCTCGAGTTCATCGCGGGCTTGTTTCAACACCTCCTCAGCCTGTTTACGCTCAGTCACGTCACGGCCAATGCCCTGTATACCGATAGGCTTCTCATCTCTGCAGATCAACCGGGTACTCACTTCAAGTGGCACGTGACGGTTATCTTTGGTGATCACCTCTACTTCATATGTCGTCCAGGCCGTGCCTATCTCTTTACTCACACGCATCTGTCGACTGCGTATGAGGGACTCCGTAGACACTATGACAGCAAGGTCTCTCCCAACCACTTCGTCGCGTGCATAACCTAAAATTCGTTCGCCTGCCTTATTAAGGGAGGTGAGATGCCCTTGCATGTCGACGGTGTACACCAAGTCACTGGCATTCTCGAACAGTTCCCAATAATGCTCTTCTGCCTGCCGGCGCTCGGCAATTTCCAGGTGTAATTGGTCGTTGATACGCTGGAGCTCCGCCGTGCGTTGGGCCACGCGCATCTCGAGTTCATCGCGGGCTTGTTTCAACGCCTCCTCGGCTTGTTTGCGCTCCGTAATATCGCGGCCAATGCCTTGTATCCCAATGGGCTTCCCATCTCTGTAGATCAACCGGGTACTCACTTCAAGTGGCACGCGAGGGTTGTCCTTAGGGATTACCTCTACTTCATATGTCGTCCAGGCCGTGCCTGCCTCTTGAGTGGCACGCATCTGTTGACTGTGGGCTAGAGACTCTGAGGGCATAATGTCAGCAAGGTGTACGCCCACCAACTCGTCGCGTGCGTATCCTAGCAGCCGTGTGCCTGCCTTATTGGCCGAGGTAAGATGCCCTTGCATGTCGCAGGTGTAGACAAAGTCGCTGGCATTCTCGAACAGTTCCCAATAATGCGCTTCGTTCTCCGGCCATGCTATGGCAGTGTGCTCATGTTCGCTTCTCTTCATAGAGGAGAGCAAGCGTCGGCGATGTCGATGACATGCGAGAGCATGCCAGATACCCAACCAGGTGGCCAAGACAACCATCGTCGCAACAAAAGACCAGATGAGCTTGGTATGTTGTGCGCGGTACATGGTGTTGAACTGCGTGCTGATCTCGTCAAGGAACACCTGTATACCCTGCACGACAAGCCGTCTCTGTTCCTCATACTCTTGACCAAAGAGTACATCACGTGCGGCTTCGGCTTGCCCTTGCTGTACGAGCGCAAAAGCCTGTCTCTCTATCTCTACAGTGCGCTTGACAGCAGCCTTGAGAGACATGAGGGCAACCTCAGACAGCAACGGTCTAAGGTCCTGCGCCTCGTGGAGAGCGTCGGCCCATGCGGTTGCTGCCCGCTGGTAGCGTTCTTCCCAGCGCTGCTCTCCCGTCACCGCCACCATCCTGGCGGCCATCATCGACGCGTCATCCAAGGGCACGATGACACCACGCAGAGCCTCTGTGCGTATCTGCCGCGCGTGGAGCAGGTTGTCAACGTGATACGCATTGTAGGTGTGCCAGACTAACCATACAAAGGCCAACCCCAGGCAGGCCCATGCTCCAGAAAGCAGAGGTATTGGGGGCCAACGGCTCCCCCTAGCGTTGCTCTCGTCAGTCTTAGAAACATCGGAATTCATGGCCACCCTGGATCGCGTCACAATGTTTCATCTCCAAAGCGTCATCGTGCAGCAGTGCACGCGCAGCCTCACCTGACGTCTATGCACGCTATCGTCCGCTCTTATCGGCACAGATGCGATGCAGCTTAAGGCTCCTCCGCTTCTTTCTATGGCTCTGTATCTTCCTTATGCTCTGTACGTTCCTTATGGGAGATGGCGCGCAGGTCTCCTTCAGAAAATCCTTAGAAATTGCTTGTACTTCCCTGAGGCTTTCTCGGAGAGAATTTTTTAGTATCTCTTTTGGCTAACGGGAGCGATTATGAGCAACATAGGGAGGGCTCTGTATAAGTCAGTCGCTGTGCGTTTGCCCTACGGCTGCTGTGCCCCACAAGATAGCAGTTGTTGTCACATGAGGAACTATGCGATGCCACAGACCATAACAACAAGGGAGCCAATTCTGGCAGTGACAGAGAGCCCCACCATTGAGCAGTTGCAAGTGTGGTGGAAGGCAATGCAAAGCGATGATCTCAGTGTAGCGTATGCTGACTCGTTTCCGGCCACGTTGACTGATTTCCGCCGTGAAGTCGCCCGAGGTGAGAGGCTATTGCTCCTGGGCACCGTCGATGATCAGGCAGCGGGAGCGGTGTGGATGCACGATATGCTGTACCGTCATGACGGCACTGTGTCTGCTGGCTGGCTCGGGTGCTATTTTCTGGCATCCTACCGCGGACGTGTGGCGATACACTTGTGGCAGGCCGCTCACCAACACTGGGAAGCCGCAGGCATAGCGCACTTTTTCACCGCCGCCAATGTGGCCAATCGGCGCTCGCAGGCATTTATCACACGGGCCGCGCATTTTCATCGCGTAGGAAGATTTCCTGCCTTCACCGTCTATCATGGACAACCAGCTGATCTCTTCATTTACACCATGCATGCCGAGGACGCCGCTCTAGCCTGGGAACTCGCTACCACACGAGCTGCGCGCCAGATGCTCAGTGTAGAATTGTCAGCTCGTTGAGGGAAGGATTGGTCTATGCAAACGTGCCGTCAGAGCCGTCTCGAGGTCGGGGCAGACTTTGGCGTGTCGCTCGTGGTTAACCTCGGGCCGGCGGTATGCTCTGCGCCGAGTGTTCGAAGCCCGGTAGCCCCGGCAGGCAAGGCTGCCGCCCTATGGCCAGCCTTGGTCTTCTGAACTGTCATAGAGCACCCTACGCTTTTGCTCCTTCCCCCGCCTAAGGAAGAGCGGCGGTCGAAGACGTCCTCTGAGACGCCTCGAAGCTTAACGCCCCTGGAAGTGCGGGGGGCGCTTTTCGACGAAGGCCCGGATGCCTTCCCTGGCGTCCTCCGTTTCACGGCAGACATTTTGCGCGAAGGTTTCAAATTCCAGAGCAGCACGCAGAGCCACGTCCTGATTATGGTACAGGGCACGCTTGGCCAAGCGTATAGAAATCGGGGGCCCATCGGCCAGTTTGCGGGCCAGTTCGTATGTCGCCGGCATGAGTTCCTCGGGGGAAACCAGCTTATTGAGTAGTCCGAGCGTATAGGCCTCTTCGGCACTGATCATCTCGCCGGTAAAAATGAGCTCACAGGCTTTCGCCATACCGACCAACCGGGGGAGGAAATAGGTCCCACCCCAATCCACGTGCAGTCCACGCTTGACAAAGGTCTGCCCAAACCTGGCAGCGGTGGAAGCAATACGCATGTCACAGGCCAGCGCCAGGTTCATGCCGGCCCCTGCCGCCGGCCCATTCACCGCGGCAATGATCGGTTTGGGGGAATCACGCATGGCAAGAACAACTCGGTCACGTATGGGTGCGACGCGATCGAGCAGCGCACGTTCCCTTCTGCCCTCTTGCACCTCATGCGCAGCTTTCATATCGCCACCGGCACAAAAGCCCCGGCCAGCCCCGGTCAGCACGATGACACGCGCTTCGGGATCGTCACTGGCACGGCTCATGGCCTCATACAGCTCCTCGCGCAGGGTATCTCCCAGAGCGTTTAAGCGGTCTGGACGGTTCAGGGTCAGCGTGACAATCCCTTCTTTGTGGTCGTAGAGTAAGAATTGGTATGACATGCATTGCCTCGTAGCAGATGGCGCCAGCCGACAGCACACCACATCACTGGTGGTGCATTCATGTTGCGAACATACATGGTGACGCTATAATGGGCCAGCGCGTGCTGTCAAGTGAAAAGCCGCGCGTTGCAATCAGGGTGGTGCATAGACCGGTGGGGAGGAACATGATGATTTATACACCTGTGTGTGATCTTTTGGGCATTACCCATCCCATTGTCCTGGGTGGGATGTCAACAGGTACCTCAGTGCCTCTAGTAGCGGCGGTCTCGAACACTGGAGGACTGGGGATCCTCGGTGTGACCGGCCAGAGCGTCGCTGAGATAGGCGAGCGGATCGCGGCCATTCGTGCAGCAACAGCGAAACCGTTTGGGGTGAATTTTCTGCTCTTCCTGACCAATGAAGCGAATTTTGCGGCAGCGCTGGAGGCCCGCCCGCCGGTCGTGTCTTTTGCCTGGGCCCGTCCTGACCAGGATCTCCACCACTATGTACAGCGTGTGCACGACGCCGGCCTCCTCGCCATGTATATGGCCGGTGAGGTGCCTGAGGCAGTCCGTGCTGCTGAGGCAGGGGCAGACGTTATCGTAGCTCAGGGCACAGAGGGCGGCGGCCATGTTGGCTGGATGGCATCCATGGCGCTGGTGCCCATGGTCGTGGCAGCCGTGGCTCCACGCCCAGTCCTCGCTGCTGGTGGCATTGCCGATGGCCGCGGGCTGGCGGCCGCCCTCGCTCTGGGCGCCGAAGGGGTCCTGTTGGGCACGCGCTTCCTGGCAACGGAGGAGTCGCCTATTCACGCGAACCTCAAACAGGCCATTGTCCAGAGCAGCGGCCATGATACCGTACTGACGGAGCTCCCTGATATTGCCTCAGGCCAGGTCTGGCCAGGCGCCATGGCACGGACCCTGCGCAATCGTTTCGTGGAGCAGTGGTCGGGGAGGGAGTGGGCCTTACGACAGCAAGCGCCCTCGGTGGGTGAAGCCGCCCGGGTGGCGCGCCTCTCAGGCGATGTGGACAATGCCCCGATTCTGATTGGCCAGGACGCTGGTCTGATTGATGCGGTCCTGCCGGCTGCCGAGGTCATACAACGCATGGTCGCGCAAGCGGAGGAGATCATCACCGGCCGCTTGCGCCCGATGTTGCGCACCTAATGTCGGACCGAAGAAAGAGGGGGAGAGGAGGTAGGAGAGAGCTATTCCCTCCCCCTCTTCCTCAATGCTCTACAATATACATATGCTCCCTGGCCCAGCGGTAGATATTGTTCTCTACCATCACTTTCTCTTGACTGTTGCGGGGTATCCCCTGCACCCAGGGTTTGAACATGCCGAAAAACACCCCCCAGACCACGGGCACATAGCCAACGTCTTGTTGCAAGACCTCTTCAGCTTGCCTGTAAATCTCGAGACGTTTGTCTCCATCGAGTTCTGCACGTCCTTGTTCCAGCAAGGTATCGAACTGGGCGTTGGACCATGCCTGGCGCCGGCCACCAGCAAGTTTGGAATAGAGGGTATCGTAGTATTCATTGTGCGGGTCTGGATAGTCGGCAAACCAACGGATGAAAATAAACTGCAGATCGAGCTTCCAGAGCCGCTCACGGAACACGCGCTGTTCGAGAATTTCGAGCTCGGCGTTCATGTGGAGATGCTGGGCGAGCATGGCCTGGATAGCCTCAGCCATAGCCTTGGGGTTCGGGCCTTCTTCACGCATCGTCAGGGTGATCTTGGGCCAGTTTTTCCCTCCCTCGTACTTCGAGCCTTTTAATGATTCCATGGCACGCTTTGGGTCAAATTTCTGCATCTCTAAAAATTTAGGATGCTTGGCGGCGTCGATGTAACCTGGCAGTCCGGGGGGAATGTACGCATACGCTGGAATCCCCTGGCCCTGGATGACTTTTTCGGCAATAATTTTGCGGTCAATAGCGTGACTAACCGCGCGTCGCACCCGCAGGTCGTCGAAGGGGGGATGCGTCACCTGCGGGGTCAGATACCAGGTGATCGGTGCATCGTAGAGGATGAGCTCTTTGCTCAGTTTGGGATCGTTCTGAATACGCTTGAGATCCGAACTCGGCACTTCCACGAAATCAAGCTCGTTGTTTTCATAGGCAAGCAATTGCGCTTGCCGAGCGATGATGGGTCGGACGACCTTCTCCAGCGTTATCCTGTCCTTCTCGAAATAGGTGGGATTCTTTTTCAAAGTAAATTGCTTGTTATGGTCCCAGCTCTCGAGCGTGAACATGCCATTGCACACAATATTTTCGGGCTCAGTCCACTTGTCCCCGTGTTTCTCTACACTGGCGCGATGCGACGGCGCCGTAGCAGCATAGGCCATCAAGACAGGGAAATAGCCACGTGGCCCTTCGAGCGTGAACTCCAGAGTCAGATCGTCCTTCGCCTTTACTCCCAGTTGGGCCAGGTCTTTGATTTCCCCCTTGTTGATTTTCTCGGCGTTTTTGAGGTCATAGAAAAAGCCGACATAATCGGCGGCTACGGCGGGGTCGAGTTTGCGCTGGTACGACCACACAAAGTCGTGGGCTGTCACTGGATCACCGTTGGACCACTTGAGGCCTTGGCGCAAATAAAACGTATAGACATCGCCCGTAGGATTCGCTTCATAGCGCTCTGCGAGCCAGGGTATGGGTTTATAATTCGGATCAAACTTCATGAGCCAGGCAAAAATTAACGCATCACTGCCACCATAGAGGTAGCGGTTCACGTCCATGCTCGATGGCTCATTCGGGATCGCCAACCGGAAGATCTGGTCTTTAGCGAGTTTGGCGCCAGCCGGCATGCTCCTTTGGGCCTGGGCCGATGTGTCCCACCCCAGTGTCCCCCCCACAGCCGCCACACCGGTCAGTGCCCCCACCACTTTGAGAAACTCTCTGCGCCCCACGCCGATGGAATGCAAGCGCTCGGCCAGGAGCGCGATCTGCTCGTGATCGATCTGCATCCTACTGCCCTTTCCTTTACTCGTTTAGTTTCGGATCCAATGCGTCCCGCAGCCCATCACCCAGAAAGGTAAACGCGAGCATAATAGTCGCAATCCCAGTAGCCGGGAAGACGCAGAGATGCCAGTATGACCGGATAAACTGCTGATTCTCCCCCACCATCTGTCCCCAACTCGGGGTAGGGGGACTGATGCCCACACCAATGAAACTCAATGCCGCTTCCGTAAAGATGGCTTCAGGGATACCAAACGTCAGGGAGATGATGATCGGCGTGAGGGCATTGGGCAGCAAATGGCGTACGATAATCGCCAGATTCCTCGCGCCAGCAGCCCGCGCCGCTTCACAGAACTCGCGCTCTTTGAGCGACAACATCTGCGCCCGCGTAAGGCGGGCGACGCGTACCCATCCCGTCAGGCCAATGGCGATAAAAATATTCAGCAAACCCCGCCCAAGCATGGACATAATCATGATGACAAAGAGGAGTCTGGGGAAGGCATACATCACATCCACGAACCGCATGAGGATCATGTCCAGTCGGCCACCGTAGTAGCCAGCCAGGGCACCGAGTGGCACGCCAATAGCAAGGACGATGCACTCTGCGACGACACCCACGGTCATGGAGACACGCGCACCATAAATAATGCGGCTGAGCACATCGCGCCCGAGATGATCTGTGCCTAGTAAAAACTCATGGTTGGGGAATTCAAAATTGCGTCCAAAGTTGGGGGTGGTGTAGTGATAGGGAGCAATGACATCCGCGCCAAGGGCCAGCAGAGCCAGGAGGATGATGGCGCTGCCACCAGCCACCGCCAGTTTATTGCGGCGCAGACGCCGCCAGGCATGCTTCCAAAGACTGGCCGATTGGCTCTGAGTCTGTGGTGGAATCAGAGGCGTAGACTGCGTCGGAGCACGCGCCATAGGTCCTCCTGATCAAGCATACCGAATGCGTGGGTCTAACACACCGTAGAGCAGATCAACGAGCAAATTCATCAGGGCTAAAAACACGCCGTAGAGGAGGACAACCGCCATGATCATCGGATAATCACGCCCCGTCATGCTTTCCACAAAGAAACGCCCTAGTCCAGGGACCCGGAAAATCGTCTCCACGAAGAACGAGCCGGTACCAATGCCGGCAAACAGCGGTCCGACAATCGTGAGCACAGGGATCATAGCGTTTTTCACGACGTGCACCAGAATGACCCGACGTTCATGCAGCCCTTTGGCCCTGGCAGTGCGTACAAAATCTGCCCGAATGACATCGATCATGGTAGAGCGGGTGAAGCGGGCAATGATCGCCATAGGCCCCAGCGCCAGGGTCAATGTTGGCAAGAGCCAGTGGCTTGGGGCATCCCATCCGCCGGTCGGCACTAATTGTAAAACAAGGGAGAAGAGGAGAATAAAAAATACCGCCACGACAAAATTCGGCAGAGCTACCGCCAGCATGGCAGTGAGGGAGCAGAGATAATCGACCGGGCGATTCTGGTACACCGCGGCACTGATGCCGAGGGTTAAACCTCCCACGAGCGCCACGGCGAGCGCCATCCCTCCCAGGTGCAACGACACCGGAAAGGCCTGACGGATAATCTCATGCACGGCCCGATTCTTGTACACGTACGAACTGCCAAAATCTCCGCGTACGGCTTTGGCAAGAAAGATCACGAACTGCTGCCAGAGCGGCTTATCGAGACCATATTGTTTCGCCATGTTGCGCTGCGCTTCCGGACTGAGCGGATTGGCATTGTCAGCGACGGGATCAAGCGGACTCCCAGGGGTAAGGTGCATGACGGTGAACGTAATGAGTGCCATGGCTAAGAGCGTTGGCACCATCCACAAGAGGCGACGAATAATATAAGGCACCATGCGATCATGCCTCTCCTCAACGGTGCGAAGCATGTCAACCTGCCGGATGGCAACAGGGGAGGGTGTTGACCATAGCAGCGCACTCAAACGCTCACTGCAGATCTGCGAGAGGTAGGAACCCTCCAAGGTCAGGCAATCTGTGTGTCAAATTCTCGGGAAGCCAGCTTGATATCAAAAGCCACAGGCTTATCTTCACCAAACCGGATGACAGACTTTTCACGAAACGTCACGGGAATATCGAGCTGTCTCCAGCCCGTTGATTCCTCTTCCACCGTTTCTATGTGCGCTAATACATCTTCAGCAACTTCATTCCTGATATGGAAAAAAACATTATTGGGACGGCTCTCACAGGCAATAAACCCATACCCTTTTTCTTTGTTGAAGTTAATAATTTTCCCAACTAAAGGCTCTTCACTAGATGAGATCCCACGAGGTACTTTGGGAACTCGCTCAAATCCTTGCAGATGTCGAATATTCTCTTCGAGATCAAAGAACTCAAAAGAGAAATTCCGTGTCAGACGTAAGCCGATAATGCGCCGATGCCGATATTCACGGTTGAACACGAGCGCCAGGAGCGCCGCATAGACTAACGTTGCCGCGCCTTGTTCCAGATCTGCAGTAGGATCAGCCTCTAGATAGACGGCCTTCGGTACGACAAAACTCTTCTTCTGAACGTGCATGAACTCACGCTGCTTCACGACATCATCTTTGTTCGCGGTGATCTGCAAACCAATATGCTCAGGTAAGCGTGCCACATCTCGGAAGCCGTTCACAATAAAGTCAAGCTTGTATTGATGATCGTATGTCTGATCGTAATAGATGCGACACCCCAAGGCTTCAAGCTTGGTACGCAGACGTTCCTCAAAGTTGATCCCATGAATAAAAGGACGATTCATCGAGATATCTCCTTCGTGCAACAAGCGGGGAAGGACCTATCTCCGGGCAGGCTCTGTCTAGGGCGAGAGTGCGCTATGCTCTTGTCAGAGAACCACTGAGTACCCTACATGAGAAATCACCTGTTTGTCAAGATGTGTCCTTTGACTCACCTTCTTGTGCCATGCACAAGAGGACGATATCATGGTGTCCATAACAGAGGTGGAAATATAGGGTCTTTGAGCTGTTGGGGCTTGCGAGCTTGCTAATGCGGTTGAGCGACGCTCTGTCAGAGATACACTGACCCAACGATTGCCTAACTATGGCATGCAGCCGCCGCCCTCCAGCGCTCGCTCCTGCGTCGCGCCCGCTTCCGGCAGCAGGTGAGCGCCAGCGTTCGGCGTCAGGAGAATCGGAGAGATGGCGCGCAATATCTATTTTGTCACCCATCCTGATGTCGTGATCGATCCTTCGATCCCCGTCCCGCAGTGGCCCCTTTCGGCGCGGGGCAGGAGCCGGATGCGGTATCTCCTTCGGCAGCCTTGGATGCCCCAGGTGGCGGCGATCTATTGCAGTACAGAACAAAAAGCTATTGATGGCGCGGCCATGCTTTCCGAAGCGCTGGGTATACCGTTTCAGCACGTCGCAGCGTTGGGGGAAAACGACCGCTCGGCCACGGGGTATCTGCCACAGGCGGAGTTTGAGGCGACTGCCGATGCCTTCTTTGCCCGGCCAAGCGAGAGTATCCGGGGATGGGAGCGTGCCATCGACGCCCAAGCCCGTATCATCAGCGCCGTGGCACATATTGTGTCCACTGCACCCGGCACGGGCGCCATTGTGATAGTGTCCCATGGCGGTGTGGGGACACTCCTGCTCTGTCATCTCAAAGGCATGCCCATTTCCCGTACGGAAGAGCAGCCCGGGGTAACGGGGGGCAACTACTTTCACTTCCAAACGCCAAAGGATACCCTTATTCACGGCTGGAAGCCGATAGAGCAATAAGCAAGTAGTAGGGCAGTAGGTGAGAGGGAGTGCAGGGACTCACGGATTCGGGGAAAAAGGCAAGGTAGGCTGCGGAAACGTCCAGCAGTTGTGCAAGCATGCGGCGCCGGACAAAGCCGTACAGCTGACTGTCTCCAGCCTACGCCTTGCTGCGGCTTCCGGCAGCAGAGGACGCCGACATCCTGAGGAGTCGGCGTACCCCCACGTGGCTAACGCAGTGATCGCCAGCCTCTTCCTTCCCAGAGATTGATCGCTGCGAGCATCTGGAGCCCTAAGTATCAAGACGATGAGACCACCTCATGGCGACGTCAAGCGCCTTGCCGCTCCATATGCTGCACGACCGCCTCGCGCGCCCAGAAGCGCAGCTGACGGCACTTCGCAATGAACTGCGCACAGTCCTCCGGTCCTGCCAGCGCGATACACCCGTCGTCGGGGCTCTCCGGCACGCCCGCCTTCCCAAAGAGCGGCAGCGCTGCCTCGACATAGCCAATAAATTTGCAATGGGCGAAGGCATCGGCGACGAAATCGCGTGCAGTCGGCTCCTGCACCAGGTCCGCTACGCCGTCTGCTGACGGCAACAACGCCACCGCGTCGTAGAGCACCGAGGGGCCGCCACGCAGCTGCTGAGCCGCGTCGATCCATGAGCCGTCGCTGGCCTCGACCCCACCAACGTGCGGCGCCACGAGTTCTAGGAGCGCTCCTTCCTGATCCACAGCAGTTTTGAGGGCTCGCAAGATAGCGATATCCACGCCATCGGTGACGAGTACCCCAATTTTGCGTCCTTTGAAACTCGTAGGACCATTCAACCGAATACTCAGGGCCGGAGACGGCCGCAGATGCTCCTGCGTAGGCCTCGCAGCCTCTGCCGGCCTTGGCATCTCCTTGAGGCGCAAGCCGTGCGCCACGTGTTCGGCCAGATCCGTATCAATGTTGAGCAGATGCGAGACGACACGCGTGCGGATGGCCAGTGTTTCCACCTTGCTCAGTTCGAAGATGAGCGCGTCGGCAATGTGCTGCTGCTCGGGCTCTGTCTGGCTGATGTAAAACTGCCGTGCCTGGCTGTAGTGGTCGGCGAAGGAGGCGGGGCGCATGCGCAATTTGGGCCCCTCTGCCACAGCGGGGTAGGAGTGAAAGCCCTCTTCGGGCGCTTCGCGCGGACCACCGGCTGCACCGCTCCAGGAATTGGGCTCGTAGTTCACCCGGCCTCGCGGATTGGCCATGGCCATGTGCCCGTCTTGCTGGAAATGGTGGAAGGGACACTTGGGTGCGTTGACAGGAATATACGTGAAGTTCGGGCTCCCGAGGCGTTTGAGCTGCGTATCAAGGTATGAGAAGTTACGCCCCTGGAGAAGGGGATCGTCCGTAAAGTCGATCCCAGGCACGATATTCAGTGTGCCGAAGGCCACCTGCTCGGTCTCGGCAAAGAAATTGTCGACACAGCGATCGAGCACGAGTCGCCCGACACGCCGCACGGGGACCTCCTCCTCCGGGATAATCTTGGTAGCATCGAGCACATCGAAATCGAATTGCGCAGCGAACTCCTCATCGAAGAGCTGTAAGCCGAGTTCCCACTCCGGATAGTCGCCACTCTGGATGGCGTTCCACAGATCACGGCGGTGGAAATCCGGATCAGCGCCGTTGAGCTTCACCGCTTCGTTCCAGACCACCGACTGCAGCCCGAGCTTCGGTTTCCAATGAAACTTGACGAAGGTGGACTTCCCCTCGGCATTGACGAAGCGGAAAGTATGGACGCCGAAGCCTTCCATGAAGCGGAAGGAGCGTGGGATTGTCCGGTCAGACATGATCCACATCACCATGTGCATGCTTTCCGGCGTCAAGGAGATGAAGTCCCAGAAGTTGTCATGCGCCGTCTGCGCTTGCGGGAAGCCTCGATCCGGTTCCTGCTTCACCGCATGGACCAGATCTGGAAACTTGATAGCGTCCTGAATGAAAAACACCGGGATATTGTTCCCAACGATGTCCCAGTTCCCTTCCTGTGTGTAGAGCTTCACCGCAAAGCCGCGGACATCGCGCGCCAAGTCCGCCGAGCCCTTGTTGCCAGCTACGGTCGAAAACCGGACAAAGGCAGGGGTCTTTTCCCCAGCGCGCTGAAAGAGGTCAGCCTTCGTGATATCGGCTAGCGACGCATAGTTCTCGAAATATCCATGCGCCCCGAAGCCACGGGCATGCACCACCCGCTCGGGGATGCGCTCATGATCGAAGTGGAAGAGCTTCTCGCGCAAGTGAAAATCTTCGAGCGCTGTGGGGCCGCGCGCCCCAATCTTGAGCGAATTTTGGTCGTCAGAGACAGGGATACCCTGCTGCGTGGTCAAGACGGGCGTGTCGCCGTCCGCGCTCTGGTGTACCTCCCCGCCAGCGCCGGTTATCACGCTCTGATCAGCAAACTGTTCCGTTTTGCGCTCGCTGGCAGCGTCTTGGGTCGTACCACGGGTCGTGTGTTTCTTCGCCATGTCTTTCTCCTCTATTAGAACGTCTGCTGCAATAGCAGAACGTCAAGTGCGATAGGTATACGAAAAATCCCATCGCTCCTGTCTCCCTGGAGCACATGTCAAAAAACATCTCGCTAGTCCTTTCTCAGAGCACAAAGCGTGCCAGGGAAACGCTGGAGAAGCCCTACAGATCAGTCCAGGGGTGACAGACAACACTTCTACGAGCTGTTCTCTCCCTGGTGGCTTCCCAGTTCGTCTCATTCTGATAGGGAGCACTCTCATTCTAAATGACAGCAGCGGCTGAGTCGCACCTGTGGTTTCCTTGTACATCTGGCGGCCTCGATCATGGCGTTGGCCACTTTGGAGAGCTAACGCCCGAGAACACGCCTGACGCGATCCAGAGAGGCATGGCAACGAGGGAGCTACCGCGCCAGCCTGAGCCCTCTCCTGCGCACCTGGTAGGCGCTGCGGGAGGCGGAGGGAGCGGTGGGCCCTGTCATCCATGCCATGCCCGGTGGCAAGGTTGATCGTCAGCCGCAATGGGAGCGGAACCGCCGCGCGGCCCTGCTCGACCCGTCTCGCGCCCTGCCAGCCGCAGGGGGCTCGCCGCGTCACGCTGCTCAAGGGCTGCCGAGCCCTCGCACCACCCTGCCAGCGTGGCGCATGGGGCCGGCGCGCCTGGAGGCGGGTCCGCAGGGGGTGACCGTTGTGGCAAGCGGGCCGGGGCTCGCGTGTCGGCACCGCTTGGGCATGGCGTGGCAGGCGGTGTGGGTCGAGCGGGGCGCGTGGGGGCGTGGCGTGGTCGGTCGCTGCTGGGCGCTGCCCGCGCGCGCTTGGTGGGCGCCTCCTAGGGGACGCCGCCGCAGGGCAACCGGCCCGTGGCGGAAGCCCTCGTCGCCTCTCAGCGTGAGGAGACGGCGCCTCTGGCGCAGGGCCTGCCACCGCAGGCGAGCCCCGTGCCCCAGGAGGACCCCGTCACGGGCGGGCTGTGCCTCGTCGCGATGGCGCCGGGGCGTCACGAGAGGCTGTGGGAGCCCCCGCCGAGGCACGCGCTCAGGATACCTGGAGCCAGGCGAGGGCCGGGGCCTTGCCCCCTCTCAAGTGCCATAGGAGCCAAGCCACGCGCGACGCAGCCCCAGGGCTCCTGGCGTATGTCGAACCGCTTCTGGGGACAGTGTCCCGGGGTACCCGTACAATCGATGCGAAAAGTCCCGATTTCATTATCATGTAAAATCAATGGCTTAAAGAGTTGTACAATATACTGCCCCAATAAAATCAATAGATT
>Ga0081455_10000395_pt1 | contig 57467 bp, 51 predicted proteins | sample TabmetS3T2R1_FD_70207 | JGI IMG/M metagenome (GOLD analysis project Ga0081455, IMG submission 70207) | Tabebuia heterophylla rhizosphere microbial communities from the University of Puerto Rico - S3T2R1 | ecosystem: Host-associated > Plants > Roots > Rhizosphere ...
GCGGACCTCCAGGTCCGCCTCATGGTTCATGAGCGGACCTGGAGGTCCGCGCTCCGAGGAAGTCCATAAATCTCGACCGCGCGGCGGGCAAGGGCTTGTTGTGCGGCCAGAAGACGTGGCGCTCCAGGAAATATCCTGTCAATTCAAGCCCTTTCACCAATTGATCACGATCCGCCGGCAAGCCGCCCTCGGACAGGCCGGTGGACAGAAAGGACGGCAGCTCAAGGAGCTTGTCCTTGTAGGGCGCCGCCGCCGCGCGCGACACCGCACGGCCGGTCTTGGGCGAGACGTAGGCCAGATCCTCGCGCGCGCCGGTCAGGGCGCACGAGTCGAGGTCGAGGCCGAAGCCCAGCTCCTGCAGGAGGCCAAGCTCCAGGCGGACATAGATCACCGGCCAGCCCTCGTGACCGAGCGTGCCCAGCAAGACGCGGAAGCCCTCGAACATGGCCGGGTGCGGCTCGCGCTCGGGCAGCGCGGCATCGACCACGGCGCAGGCCGCGGCGAGGCCTCCAAGCGCTGCAGCATCATCCAATGCACGCGCGGCGTAGGGCTCGCTGAGCTCGGCCGTATAGTTGCCGAGCTGCTCGGCCAGGCGGGCCTTCCAGGTGACCGCCAGGAGATTGCCCGGCTGCCAGATCGGGCGGGCCTTCCGCGAGACACCACCCGGGATGAAGCCGGCATGGCGCCCGTGCCGCTGAGTCAGCAGCGACGCGATCACGCCGGTCTCGCCGTGCGGCCGCGTCGCCAGGACGATGGCCTCGTCGCTCCACTCCATAGCTGGGGTATGCCGCGTTGGCGCGCGCCGCGCCAGACTTGCGGTGCAGACAGTTTGCGCGGTTCTGGTTTTCGACTTCCAGTCACCGGTCGAAATACCACTCACCGGACGGCCGGGTATCGAGAATACCGGATGCGCCGACACCTGATGCGACCACGTCCTGCCCAACGGAGCGATTGAGAGATCGTGCGAAGAAATCATGGGCTGAACGCTTCTTCGAGTATCGGGGCTTGTGGCGTGCTGGCAATGCCTGCGCTCAACGGAGAGGCGCTGAGGAAGCGAGCAAGGGGTATTGGAATAACCAAGCACCGGAGCCGGGGGTAAGACGTCGCGAACGCCAGCTCATGAGGCGTCGCGCGGGGCAGGCCGAATTCGCACGCTCCAGACTCGCGACCTGGATGGTTTGCGGGGTTATCGAGGTTTCCGGTAGTCGATTTGCAAGCGGCAGTTGGCATGAACGGGCTCCAGAATGGGGGGGCCGGGCTTCAGCACGGTTTCGCGTATTTCAGTTGCACTTAATATTCCATTGCGCCGATTTCAAGTCCCCTCAATTGAATTAAGGGTTGGATGAAGTGGTGGTCTCGCTTCAGCCTTGCACCGCAATTTCCTGAGGTTAGCGCCCTTTCCGCCAGTCGTTTTCAAGCTGCCGGCATCGACTGCGGTTCACCCGATGCAGCGCAGACGAAGATGTAGACCGACCTTAAGTAATAAGCGAGTACCGTTCTAGTATTGCTCTCTAGAATGCCGACCATCTCCACCACTCTGTCTGCACGAAATATCCGTTAAGCTAAGCCGCCAGCCGCTCCGCGCAGGCCGACGTCAGCATCGCAATTGCCCTGACAATCGCGCCAACACGCCACGAACACATCATTCGCCCACCTATGTGATCGGCCGCGCTTCCCTCATGCCCATGAGTTGAGAGGCGGCGGCCACGGCTATGATTGCAGCGGTGGCGCCGGTCGACCGCGGCCGCTGGGCAGGTTGCTGAAGTCCATGCACTGCGCGTTCTTGAGAGGACGCGGCTGGTTGCTCACATAGAGATCGTAGGGGATCGCCTCGGCCAGGATCGCGGCCGCCATGTCGATCTCCGCGCGCAACGCCGCAGCTTGGCTGGCCCCCATCCTCACGAAATCCAGGCGCGGGCTGCAGTAGGTCCACATCGCCTTATGAACCAGTGACTTGCGATCGGGCGAGGTGACTTGCGCCACCACAGTGGCGACGATTCCGATCTCGGGGTTGACGTGATGAGGATGGGCGATCCGAACCTTGTACTCCAGCACGAGGATCTGGCCCACGGGCTTGCCGTTGGGACTCTGCGCCGGCGCCGTTCCCGATCCCGTCGTCGCGGCGACCACCTCGATCTCGCCAGCCGCGCCCGCTTCCAGCAGGCGCGAGCGCAGCAGCTCGCCAAAATCGGTCTCCTGCATGGCGATGCGCAGGTTGGCGCGCGTCTCATCGACGACCAGCTCGGACTGCGCGTCGGACGCACCTGTGGCGCTGCCGACGGCCGCGCCGACCGGCGCCAGGAGAAGCCCCAACAGGCTGCCATGCCCGGCCACGGCAGCCGCACCTTGCGCGGCGCCACGTTGCGAGCCTTCCCTACTACCGCGCGCACCTATGGTCGACGTATCCGAATCCTTGACTCCCGACACGTCAGCCGAGATGGCCGACACTGGCTGCCTCACGCTATCTGGTATCGGCCTGACCGGCGGTTCCGCACAAGCCGACGTCAACGCCGCGATTGCCCCGACAATCGCGCCGACACGCCACAAACTCATTTTTCGCTCCCCCTATGATCGATCGCACTTCACTCATGCCTTGGGTTGAGAGCCGGCACTTGGCAGGTCGCTGAAATCCATGCAGCCATTCGTTTCCTTGCGCGGCTTCTTGTTGACGTAGAGATCGTAGAGGACCGCCTCGGCCAACACGAAGGCCGCACCGTCCGTCTGCTGGCGAAGGATCGCGCCGTTGCTCGTTCCCATCTGAACGAAGTTGTGTTGCTCCCCGCAGTAGGTCCAAGTTGCCCTGTAAAACAGGCGTTTGCGGTCGGGCGACAAAACGCGGGCGGTAACCCTGGCCACGAGGCCGACGCTGGGATTGACCTGATCCGCGTTGTGAAGCAGCAGCCGATAGTCGAGGGTGATGAGCTGGTTGACCGGGGTCCCCGACGCATCGAGCAGCGGCACCGTCGCCGGACTTACAACCACCGCCGCGACCTGCACCGCGCCGGCTGCCTTGGAACTCGTCAGCCGCGCGCGCATCAACTCGGCGAAATCGGCATCCTGCATGGCGCTCTGCAGGTTGCCCCGCGTCTCGTCCACGACCAGCTCGGGCTGCGCGGCGGCGGCTCCTGTCGCTGCCGCCATACCTTTGACCAGCATGTGCACACCCAGACCGACCAGCCCGCCTCCATACATCCTGGGGATCTGAGAAGTGCTGCGACGCGCCCCCTCGTCGGTGCCGCGGGCGCCCACGCCGGAGGCATCAACAAGCTTTGAGCCGGACAGCTCGATCGAAACCGAGCTCACCGAGGCCCGCGCGCTCTCGGACATCGGGTTGATCTCGAAGGTCCTCGAGGAGCATGCCGAGGCGACCGTTGCAATTGCGACAAGAGGCGCGGCGAGGCGGCCGATCTTCATTCGTCGACGTATCCCGCCGTCTTGGCCACTGATGAGACGGGCGACGCGGGCAGGCCGCAAAATTGCAAGGTGATCACAGGTAGCGCGACGTTGTCCCGGCGCTCCGGCGACATGTGCTCGCGCCCCGCCTTCATCTCCAGGCGCGTGGCGGCGCGCAGGATGTTCTCATCGATGAAATTCTCGCTGCCGGCCGCGAACAGGTGAAGCTGGCCGGATTCCGCAGCTCTATCCAGGAAGCCCAGACGCGTGGAAAACGCCGCGAGGCCGCTATCGAGCGGCGCCGAACGCGCAACGATACCGTTAGCCACCCCCGATGGCCCCCAACCCCTGACAACCCTACTCCCCAAGGGTCTGACGTTTGCCGCGGTTAGCGAGAGAACGCAAGTGCATTGCACGCATATCTAGAATGTCTTTCTCCCGCGGTGAGTGCGTTGCCGGCGCCGGAAAGGCCCAGCGTGCCAGTCAGCCTCAGCTTCTCGACGTTGTCGCCGAGAGCGAAGCTCACCGAGCTGGTGACAAGATCGGTGCCCTAGCGAGTTCGATCACGTGATCGCCGACATTGTCCGCGACGTTGCTGAGCTTGAAGCCATTGCTGCCATCCAGGCTCGACAAAGAGATGTTCGCAGCAAATTGCGTCATGGCGTGCTGTCTTCGTCGTCGATGACGTTCTCGATGTTCCGCTAATGGGCAGTGGCAGGCTGGAATAGGCTCACACCACCCTGAAATCGCTGGCCGCCAGCGCCTGGCCTGGCGTCACCTTGGCAAAGGCCACGGCGGCGCCTGCTCCGCTGCCATCGGCGTCGTACGACACCACGCCCGTCGCCGCATTGTAGAGGATATGCTGGCTGCTGGTCGTCGCCGCCGAGGCCTGCGCGAACGCGGCCGCGGACAAGGTGCCGACGGACAGCGCCGTGAAGATCGACTGCGAGAGCGCGATGCGGTCGCTGCCCGAGGCGAAGTCGGCCAACGTGTCGACGTTGGTCAGCTTGTTGAGCGCCGTGCTGAAGGCGAAGGTGTCGGCGCCGGCCCCGCCGGTCAGGGTGTCGTTGCCGGCCAGGCCGTCGAGCTTGTTGTTGCCGGCGTTGCCGACGATCGTGTTGGCCAGGCCGTTGCCGGTGCCGGCAAGCCCGAGCGTCCCGGTAAGCGTCAGCTTCTCGACATTGTTGCCCAGGGTGAAGCTCACCGCGCTGGTCACGAGATCGGTGCCCTGGCCGGCCAGCTCGATCGCCTGATCGCCGGCATTGTCGACGACATAGCTGTCGTTGCCGCCGCCACCGCGCATCGTGTCGGCGCCGGTCTTGCCGTCGAGAGTGTTGGCAGCGCTGTTGCCGACAAGTGTATTGACCAGCGCATTGCCGGTGGCGGTCGCGGCCGTGCCCGTCAGTGTGAGGTTCTCCAGGTTCGCGCCCAAGACCAGGCTGATCGAGCTGGTGATCAAATCTATGCCCTGCGACGCCAGCTCGATCACCGTGTCGCCCGCATTGTCGACGACGTAGCTGTCGTTGCCCGCACCGCCGCGCAGGGTGTCGGCGCCGGCCTTGCCGTCGAGCACATTGGCTCCGCCGTTGCCGATCAGCAGGTTGGCCAGGGTATTGCCCGTAGCGTTCACGTTGGCGCTGCCGGCGAGCATAAGGTTCTCAACGTTGGCGCCGAGCGTGAAGCTCGCGAAGCTCGTGACCAGATCCGTCCCCTGGTTGACGCTCTCGATCACCTGGTCGCCAGCATCGTCGGCCACGTAGCTGTCGTTGCCCGCGCCGCCGCGCAGGGCGTCGGCACCGCCCATACCGTCGAGGACGTTGGCGCCACCATTGCCCGTCAGACTGTCGGCAAATGCCGAACCGACGAGGTTCTCGATGCTGTCCAACGTGTCGACGCCCGCACCGCCTGTGCTCTGCGCACCCAAAACGGCGAGACTCACGGTGATGCCGGCCGTGGCCGAAGCATAACTCGCCGTATCGGTGCCGGTCCCGCCAAGCAGGCTGTCGTCACCCGCACCGCCATCCAGCGTGTCGTTCCCGGCGCCGCCCGCCATCGTATCGTTGCCGGCGCCACCGGTCAGCGCGTTGGCGCCGCCGTTGCCCGTCAGGCTGTCGGCAAACGCCGAGCCGATCAGGTTCTCGATGCTGGTCAGCGTGTCAATGCCGCCCCCGCCGGTGCTCTGCGGTCCCGAGATTGCGAGGCTGATGGTCACGCCGGCCTTCGCTGAGGCATAACTCGCCGTATCGTTGCCATCACCGCCCAGCAGGTTGTCATTTCCCGGGCCGCCGTTCAGGGTGTCATCGCCGCCGTTGCCGATCAGCCGGTCATCGCCGCCGAGTCCAGAGAGCGAGTCGCTGAACGCGCCGCCCGCGATCGTCTGCGAGATGTTGGTGCCAACGCGGTTGACCGCCGTGTCCGGCGCCCGACCATAGATCACATAGCTCGCGCCCGAATCGTCGCCATGCGGATCGGCAAAGGGAGCGCCGACGATCAGATCGCCAAAGCCGTCGCCGTTGACATCGCCCGCTGAGGCCACGGACAAGCCGCTGCGGTCGGCAATCGCCACGCCGCTGAGCTTGAACCCGTTGCTGCCGTCCAGGCTCGACAGGTCAATGTTCGCGGCAAATCCTGACGCCTTGCCGAACACCACATAGCTCGCGCCCGAAGAGTCACCGTGCGCATTGGCGAAGGGCGCACCAATAATAAGGTCGGCAAAGCCGTCGCCGTTGACGTCGCCCGCCGAGGCTACCCACGTCCCGCTCCGCTCAAACGCTGCCATGCCGCTGAGCTTGAACCCGTTGCTGCCGTTCAGGCTCGACAGCTCGACGTTGGCGGCAAAGCCCGAGGCCTTGCCGAGCACCACATAGCTCACACCGGAGGCGTCACCATGCGGATCGGCCCAGGGCGCCCCGATGAGCAGGTCAGCAAAGCCGTCGGCATTGATGTCGCCCGCCGAGGCCGCCGACCAGCCGCTATTGTCGCCCTCGGCCGCGCCGCTCAGCCTGAAACCGTTGCTGCCGTTCAGGCTCGACAGCTCGAGGTTGGCGGCAAAGCCGGAGGCCTTGCCGAACACCACATAGCTTGCGCCTGAAGAAGCGCCGTGCGGGTCGGCGGCCCGCGCACCGATGATGAGGTCGGCGAAGCCATCGCCATTGACGTCGCCCGCCGAGGCCACCGGCGAGCCGCTCTGGTCATCTTCCGCTACGCCGTTGAGCTTGAAGCCGTTGCTGCCGTCCAGGCTCGACAGGTCGAGGTTGGCGGCAAACCCCGAGGCCTTGCCGAACACCACATAGGTCTCGCCCGAAGATTCGCCATGCGGAGCGGCACCCACGGCACCGACAATCATGTCGGAAAAGCCGTCGCCATTGACGTCGCCTGCCGAAGCGACCGAGATCCCGCTGGCGTCATTCCGGGCGACGCCGCTGAGCTTGAAGCCGTTGCTGCCGTTCAGGCTCGACAGGTCGAGGTTGGCGGCGAAGCCCGTCGCCTTGCCGAAGACGACATAGGTCGCGCCCGAATTCGAATCGTGCGGATCGGCCCCAAGGGCGCCGATGATCAGATCGGCAAAGCCGTCTCCATTGACGTCGCCCGCCGAGGCGACCGAGCCGCCGCTCTGATCATCCGCCGCCACGCCGCTGAGCTTGAACCCGTTGCTACCGTTCAGGCTCGATAGATCGATGTTGGCGGCAGGGCCCGAAGCTCTGCCAAATATCACGTAGCTCGCCCCGGACCTGCTGCCATGCGGATCGGCTGCGAAGGCGCCGACGATCACGTCGGCAAAGCCATCGCCGTTGACGTCGCCGGCAGAAGCCACCGACCAGCCAGCGCGGTCGTCCGCCGCCACGCCGCTGAGCTTGAACCCGTTGCTGCCGTCGAGGGTCGAAAGGTCGATGTTCGCAGGAAATTGCGCCATGACGTGCTATCTCTGTTAGTGGTGACGTTCCCGATGCCCAGCGGATTGGTGATCTCACAAGGGATGGGAAGGCAGGCGGACGGCGAACGACTCCAGCCGCTGTCCAGCGGCACGAATGCGCTGCAGGCTCATTGTCCGGCACCCCAAATGCCCAACCCCAACAACCCTACACCCCGTGACGCGGACGTTTGCCGCTGGTTGCGGGAGAATGCAAGTGCATTGCACGCATATCTAGAACCCCCGTTCACCGCTCTGCAATCGCGTCTTTGTGCGCTGCGCCCGCACATTGTGGGTACCGTCCGAAGACTGAAGCTGACCGCCCAGTTGCGACGTGACATCTTGCACTGGGGAGAGTGATCGGCCGTGCGGCAGGGAGAAGACGACGATGCTTGATCGCAAACGAGTGGCCTTCGGCGCCATCTTCGCCGCGATCCTGCTCGTCGTGACTCTGGGCGGGGTCGAGCTGATGGCGTCGTTCTTCGTGCCGTCGTGGCCGGCGCGAGCCATGCTCGGGCGCGAACCCCGGACAACGCCGGCAGCGCTCGCCGTGCCTTTCGATCGAGATCGCTGGCTGTCCGAGCCCGAAAATACGTGGGGCATGCGCGACCGCGAGCGGACGCTCGCCAAGCCGCCGGGTACCTACCGCGCGGTGTTCGTGGGCGACAGCTTCGTGGAATCGCGCTTCACGCCCTTGTCGCTGCCGGCCGCCGTGCAGCAGCGCCTCGATCCGTCCGAGAAGAAGATCGAGGCCATCGACCTCGGCATCAGCGCCACCGATCCGCGCAGCTACTACTTTCGCATCCGCGACGTGGCGCTGGAGATGACGCCGGACGCCCTTTTGATGTTCATCTATTCGGGCAACGACTTCATGCCGCCCAACGAGGGCTACTCGTCCTGGCCGCGCTTCATGGATGTATCGCCCGGCAGCTCGATCGTGGGCTCGATCCTGCCGCGGACCAACTGGCTCCTGGTCAATCGGCTGAACCTCGCGGACCTCTTCAAGCCGGGCCCCCAAGCAGCGCCGCCGCCGAACGAGGAAGCGCTGATCTATGACGCCGTCACCGCCTCCGCCGATCAGCGGGTGCAGCGCCTGGCGGCCCACATCAAGAAGTATCGCTACCCCGCGCTCTCCGAGGCGCGCATCGCCGAGATCCTGTCACGCGGCGACAGCCGCTTCCTCGACATCGCCCTGCCGCACGACGGCGAGCAGGACTACCTGATGGGCTGGGCCCTCGACATCCTGATGAGCTGGGAAACAGGCACCTGGCCGGTGGCGTCTTCTCGGCAGGACGCGACGCGGCTCGCAGACAACGGGCACGCCGACGCGACGCTGTCATGGATCAAGGCCAGCGAGCATCTTGCCCGCGATCGGCACGTGCCGCTGCTGCTCTTCCTGGTCCCGGTGGGCAGCGTCGATCCCGACTATGCGGCGTTCTGGAAACCGTGGCCGCGCGCCTTCTCCTGGAACTACGTCTGCGAGGAATGGCACGCGAAGCTCGCCGCCGCGCTGGCCAAGAACGGCATCCGCTTCGTCGACCTGCGCGACGACCTGGCCGGCGTTCCTGGGACCTACCGCAAGCTCGACGGCCATTGGAGCCAGAAGGGCCTCGCCATCGTGGCCGACCGCGTGGCGCGCGAGCTCAAGAACGCACCGAGCCAATGATCCTGCGCTAGTTGGTCCTGGCTGCACCGTCGGGGCCAGGTGCTTGCGGCGGAGGCGGCGCCGGGGAAGAAGCAGGAGCAGCCGGGGGCTCCCAGCTTGCCGGCAAGCTCACCGGCCCGTCGGCCTGGCCCTCCGGCAGCGGTACCAGCGTGATGCTGACCGGGCTGTCGTACCTGTTGTCCGAACCCGTCGCGCTATCGACGATCCAGCCGATCCCACCGCCCAGGATCAGTTTCCCTACGGTCGCGCTCGCCACGCCTGAATGATTGAAATAGGCCGCCTGCTGATGACCGGGCTTCACGCACACGATCCACATGTCATGCTTGGTCTTCTCGACGAGCGCGCTGCCGGGCGTATTCTGAAGCGTCGCGATCTTGAGGCCTTGCCGGTAGAAGCCGCAATCGGCGCCCGGCGGGTTGGTGCTGACGAAAACCTGCTGGGTTCGGCCTTCGATAATCGTCGAGCATGCGCCGAGCAAGATCGCCACGACGACGAGCAACGGCACCCTCATGTGCGCAGTTCCCCCCATTTCCCCCGCGCACGCCAAGTGCGCTCCCTTGAGAAGAACGACTACCGTCTGGGATATCCGGAAGACAACTACTTTCGCTCGATAGAGATGCTGCGCTTGCCACCATGGCTTTTCGCCTGCCTCCCGGCAGGCTCAACAGCCTGGCGTGCAAACAGCTTGGCACCGGGCTCGAGCTGCAGCCAGCTCGCCTTGTCGCCGGCGAAGGCATGGAAGGCCGGCTTGAAGGCTTCCGGATGGTCGAGCGTTCCGGCAAATACGCTGATCGCTCCCGGATTGCCGACGCGAGAAAGATAGATCGGCGATCCACAGATCGAGCAGAAATGGCGCGTGCCGATGCTCACCGAATGATAGGCGGCGATCTTCCCGCTGACGACAGCGAGCTCCCCGGGCTTCGTCGCCAGCAGCATCAGCATCGGGCCGCCGGACTGCCGCTGGCAGGCTCGGCAATGACAGCAGAACATCCTCGGTGCCCGGGCCCGTATCTCATAACGGACGCTGCCGCAGGCGCATCCGCCCCGTAGCAGGTTGCTCGCCATGCACGACGCTCCTTCGCTGGCGAGCTCCTCTCTACCCGCTGCACCTAGACGGCCAAAACGATACGAATTGATGGCCTCATGATGAGAAGTAATCGAGCAGTGGCTGCACCGCCCTGCGCCGCCTGTTCTTCAGCCTCGTCGTCGCCTCTCACTCAGCCTTGCAGACGACGCCAACGCAACACCGTCGCCTTCATCCAACGCCGCGCCAAGACGTTACGGCGCGCCGAAGCGATCGCCCCGGGAGGGCCGCGGTCCAGCTAGGGCTCGTAGTCCAGACCGATCGTTCGATAGTGCGCCGGATCGTCAGCCCAGCGCTCGCTGACCTTGACGTGCAGGAAGAGATGCACCGGGCGGCCCAGCATCTGGCTGAGCTCGTGGCGGGCGCGTGCGCCGATCTGCTTGATGCGCGTGCCGCCCTTGCCCAGCACGATGGCGCGCTGGCCGTCGCGCTGGACGTGGATGGTCTGCTCGATCCGCACGCTCGAGTCGGAGCGGTCCTCCCATTTGTCGGTCTCGACGGCGGCCTCGTAGGGCAGCTCCTGATGAAGCTGGAGGAAGACCTGCTCGCGCGTGACCTCGGCGGCGAGCAGACGCAGCGGCAGGTCGGCTGCCTGATCTTCAGGGTAGAGGAAAGGACCCTCGGGCAGCGCCGCCGCCAAGGTTGCCAGGACGTCCCGCACGCCGTCGGACTTCAACGCGCTCACCATGAAGGTGCCGTCGAAGCCGAGCCGCGCATTGAGCTGCGCCGTGAGCGCCAACAACTTCTCACGCGCCACCAGGTCGATCTTGTTCAGGACCAGGAAACGCCGAACCTTGAGATCCTTCAGCCGCTCGAGGATGGCCTCGGTCTCCGCCCCGACGCCGCGCTCGGCATCGACGACCAGGAGCACCATGTCGGCATCGTCGGCGCCCTGCCAGGCAGCGGCCATCATGGCGCGTTCCAACCGCCGCCTGGCGACGCGGAAGATGCCGGGGGTGTCGACCAGGACCACCTGCGCGCGGCTTCCATCCGGGAGGTCGGTCATGGCGATGCCGATCACACGCATGCGCGTGGTCTGCACCTTGGGCGACACGATGCTCACCTTCGACCCCACCAGGGCGTTGACCAGCGTCGACTTGCCGGCATTGGGCGCGCCGACGATGGCGGCAAAACCGGCGCGCGTGCGTTGTGCTTTCATTGCCCGCTCAACTACCTTTGCTAAGCTGCTCGAGCAGCCCGGTCGCCGCGGCACTCTCGGCCTCACGCTTGGTCTGGCCACGGCCCTGCGCCGGCGGCAGAGTGCCGACGCGCACCTCGACCAGGAAGACCGGCTCGTGCTCGGAGCCCTCGCGGCCGATCTGGCGGTAGCTCGGCAGCGCAAGGCCCCTGCCCTGCGCCCATTCCTGAAGCTGGGTCTTGGGCGGACGCGGTGCCGGATTGTGGCTGCCCAGCCGCTCGCCCCACAGGCGTTCGACGGCGCGCGCCGCGGTCTCGAAACCGGCGTCGAGAAAGATCGCCCCCAGGAGCGCCTCCAGCATGTCGGCGAGGATGGCCGCGGTGGCGGGCGGCGCCCCGCGATAGACGATACGGTGGTCTCCGAGCCCGATCGCCCGGGCGATCTCGCCCAACGTGCGTGCGCTCACCAGGGCGGCATGGCGGCGTGCCAGCTGGCCTTCGCGCTCACCGGGAAAGCGGCGCAGCAGCAGGTCGGCCATCGCGAGAGAGAGCACGCGATCGCCCAGGAACTCCAACCGCTCATTGCCATACGGAAAGGCGGCCTTCAGGTCGGGGCGACGGTCGAGGGTGCCACGATGGGTCAGCGCCTCGACGGCGAGCTCGGAACGCGTGAAGTCGTGGCCGAGCTTGACGGCCAGAGCCGCCAGATCGACGTCCTTGGCCTTCAGTGGATCGCCGTGAAGAAGCGGCTGAACCTGATCGCCTGCGGCCATTTCCACGGCTCCAGCCAGCCCGCAGCCGATGGATCGTGCGAAAAGAAAATGAACTCGGCGCGGCCGACCAGGTTCTCGGCCGGCACGTACCAGCCGAGCTGGTCACGATCGCGCGGCGTGCCGGAGAAGTCACGCAGCATCAGGCGGGTGCGGCTGTCGAGCGAATCGTCGCGATTGTCGCCCATGACGAAGTAGTTGCCCGCCGGCACCAGGAATTCCGGCGTATTGTCGGCCGGCCCGTTGTCGGAATATTCCAGGACGGTGTAGCTGCGGCCATTGGGCAGGGTCTCGCGCCACAGCGTGCCTTTCATGTAGTGGCCGTTGTTGCCCTTCACATAGTCGCCGATGCGCATGCGCTCGACCGGCGTGCCGTTGATGTGCAGCACGCCGTTGGTGACCTGGATGCGGTCGCCCGGCAGGCCGACAATGCGCTTGATGTAGTCGGTGCGGTTGAGGCCCTGCCCCTGGTCGCCGGGGTACTTGAACACGGCGACGTCGCCGCGCTCCGGCGGCTGCCCGAAGATGCGGCCGGAGAAGAACCCCATCGAGAACGGAAAGGAGTGCTTGCTGTAGCCGTAGGAGTACTTCGAGACGAACAGATAATCGCCCACCAGCAGCGTCGGAATCATCGACCCGCTGGGGATGTTGAACGGCTCGATGGCGAAGGTGCGCACCACCAGCGCGATCAAGACGGCATAAACCACGGTGCGGATGGTCTCGCTCCAGCCACCCGCCTTGTCCTGCCCACGCTTGCGACGTTCCACCACGTCTGTCATCGCCGTACCAGTTTAGACGAGTCGGGCCTATAGCAGGGCGGGAAGTCGCTGTCTCCCGCTCTGCCCGCGGCATGGGAGCACTGCAAAAGAGACAGGCGTGCATTTCCATCATTTTCCTCTCCCCCGCCAGGGGGAGAGACGAGGAGAGGAAGGATCGACGCGCTGCTCATTGCTTGGAGACCGCGGAAATGATCACGAATGCCTGGGCCATGGGGTATTCATCGGTCAAGCTCACGTCGATTTGCGGCGACATTCCGGCCGGCGTGATGGCCTGCAGCCGCGCCAAGGCGCCGCCGGTCAACAATATCGTCGGCTTGCCGCCCCGCTGATTGACGACACCCATGTCACGCCAGAAAACGCCCAAGCGCAAGCCTGTGCCCAGTGCCTTGGCGCAAGCCTCCTTGGCGGCAAAGCGCTTGGCATAGCTCGCCGCCCGGGTTGCACGGCCTTCCGAGCGCTTCTGTTCAGTCTCTGTGAAAACCCGCTGGACGAAGCGGTCGCCGAAGCGCTCCAGCGACTTCTCGATGCGCCTGATATCGCAGAGGTCGTTGCCGATGCCGATGATCACGCAACCACTCCGCTCGACCCTGCAACGGCCGTCCTTGCCGCATCCATGATCCGGCGCATCTCGCGGATCGCCTGCTCCAGCCCGACGAAGATCGCCTCGCCCACCAGGAAATGGCCGATATTGAGCTCGCGCACCTCGGGAATGGCGGCGACGGGGCCGACATCGGCATAAGACAGGCCATGGCCCGCGTGGCATTCGAGACCAAGCTTGCCGCAAAGCGCGGCCGCTTTCTGCAGACGCACAAGCTCGGCCCGCTGGGCCGCGCCTTCGAGCTCGCAGTATCGGCCGGTGTGCAGCTCGACCACGGGCGCGCCCAGTGCCACCGCCGCCTCGAGCTGGCGTGGATCGGCCTCGATGAACAGCGAGACACGGATACCGGCGTCGCTGAGCCGCCGGACCATGGGCTTGAGATGATTGTGCTGGCCCGCCGCGTCGAGCCCGCCCTCGGTGGTCCGCTCCTCGCGCTTCTCCGGCACGATGCAGGCGGCGTGGGGGCGGTGGCGCAACGCGATCTCCACCATCTCCGGGGTCGCGGCCATCTCGAAGTTGAGCGGCAGCTTGAGCTCGCGCATCAGGCTCTCAATGTCGCCGTCGATGATGTGCCGTCGATCCTCGCGCAGATGGGCCGTGATGCCGTCGGCGCCGGCGGCCTCGGCCAGCCGCGCTGCCCGCAGCGGATCGGGCAGCTTGCCGCCGCGTGCGTTACGCACGGTGGCGACGTGGTCGATGTTGACGCCGAGCCGGAGATGCGACTTGGGGGAAGACATGCTACTCGCTCTTGTTGGAGCGCGGACCTCCAGGTCCGCTCATGATCATGATGCGGAAGGGTCGCGGTAGACCGCGACCTCGGAGGTCGGCGCTCCGCATGAATGCCATCAATTGCGGGCGCGTTCGACGGCGTTGATGGCGGGGGTGGCGCGCAGCGCCGCGGTGATGTCGGCCAGGTGCTTGACGTCGGACACCTCGACATCGATCACCATGTCGAAGAAATCCATCGACCGGTTGACGATGCGCAGGTTGGAAATATTGCCGTCGTGGCGCGCGATCACGGTCGACAGGCTGGACAGGCTGCCGGGTTGGTTGGCCACCGTGATCTTGAGCCGCCCGGTGTAGATGCCGGGCGCCGTCTCGCCCACCGAATCCCAGCCGACATCGATCCAGCGCTCGGGCGCCTCGGAGAAGCTCTCCAGCGTCGTGCAGTCGATGGTGTGGATGGTGACGCCCTTGCCGGTGGTGATGATGCCGACGATGCGGTCGCCGGGCAGCGGATGGCAACAGCGCGCGAAGTGCACCGCCATGCCGGGAATGAGACCGCGGATGGCGATCTGGTCGGCCGGCTTCTTGCCCTTGCCGCCGTCAGCCTTGCCAGCCTTGTTGCGCGCCCGGGCGATCGGCACGACATCCGCACCGCTCCCCTTGCGCGGCTGCTTGAGGCCGGGATAGACCGCCGTGAGCACCTCGCGCGCGCCGATCAGGCCGGCGCCGACGGCCGCGATCAGGTCGTCGACCGTGGCCTGCTTGAAGTTGGCGCGCACGCCATCCAGGCCCTTGTCGGTGACCTCGTAGCCTTCCTCGTGGAAGGCCTTGTCCAGAAGCGAGCGGCCGAGTTGCACATACTGCTCGCGCTGGCGGACGCGAATGAAGCGGCGGATGGCGGCCTTGGCCTTGCCGGTGACGACGAAGCGCTCCCAGGTCGGCGACGGAGTCTGCGCCTTCGAGGTGATGATCTCGACCTGGTCGCCGTTGGAAAGCTGCGTCCTGAGCGGCAGCATGCGGCCATTGATCTTGGCGCCCACGCAGGTGTCGCCGACCTGGCTGTGCACGGCATAGGCGAAGTCGATCGGGGTGGCGCCGCGCGGCAGGGCGATCAGCTTGCCCTTGGGCGTGAAGCAGAACACCTGGTCCTGGAACATCTCGAGCTTGGTGTGCTCCAGGAACTCCTCGGCGTTGGGCGCCTTGTCGAGAATCTCCATCAGGCTGCGCAGCCAGGCATATTGCGGCGCATCGGTCGACGGCCCGCCCTGCTTGTAGATCCAGTGAGCGGCCACGCCGCGCTCGGCCTGGTCCTGCATCTCGGCGGTGCGGATTTGCAGCTCGATGCGCTGCCCGAACGGCCCGATCACGCCGGTGTGCAGCGAGCGATAGCCGTTCGGCTTGGGCACCGAGATGTAGTCCTTGAAGCGCTGCGGAATCACCTGGTAGCGGCCATGCAGCAGGCCCAGCGCCTGGTAGCATTGCGCAATGTCGGCGACGATGATGCGAAAGGCCATGATGTCGGCGAGCTGCTCGAACGACACGTTCTTGGTCTGCATCTTGCGCCAGATCGAATAGGGCGTCTTCTCGCGGCCGGAGATCTGGGCCTCCAGCCCGCCGTCCCCCAGCGTCTTGGTGAGCTCGTCAACGATCTGCGGCACCAGCCGCTCGCCGCGCTCGCGCAAATAGCCCTGGCGTGCCAGCACGGACGCGCGGCCGTCCGGATTGAGCTCGGCGAACGCCAGCTCCTCGAGCTCGCGCTTGACGTTCTCCATGCCGATGCGCGAGGCCAGCGGCGCGTAGAGATCCATGGTCTCGCGGGCGATGCGTTTGCGCCTTGCCGGATCCTTTATGTATTGCAGGGTGCGCATGTTGTGCAGCCGGTCGGCCAGCTTGACCAGCAGCACGCGGATGTCCGACGACATGGCCAGCACCAGCTTGCGCAGGTTCTCGGCCTCCTTGGTCGTCTCGGACTGGACCTCCAGACGGCTGAGCTTGGTCACGCCGTCAACCAGGCGGGCGATATCCTCGCCGAACAGGCGGGCGATCTCGTCGCGCGTGGCGTCAGTGTCCTCCAGCGTGTCGTGCAGCAGGCCGGTGACGATCGACGCGGTGTCGAGCTTCATCTCCGCCAGGATGCCCGCGACCTCGACAGGATGGGAGAAATAGGGATCGCCCGAGGCGCGCAGCTGGGTGCCGTGCTTCTTGAGGCCATAGACATAGGCGCGGTTCAGCATGTCCTCGTCCGCATCGGGATCGTAGGACTGAACGCGTTCAACGAGCTCAAACTGACGAATCATGGCGATCGTCCATTATATGGGGACGATCGCGCCTACTCCACCATCTATGGAGCGCGGACCTCCAGGTCCGCATCATATTTATGAGTCCACAGCGGACCTGGAGGTCCGCGCTCCGACTACTCCGTGATGTCCTCTTCCTCTGCCATCGGCAGTGCCTTGGGCTGAGCCGCTTCGGCACCGCCCTGGGCCAGCGCTGCAGCGAGCTCCTGCTCGAGCTCGGCCATCTCGTTGACCTCTTCCGGCTTGTCGATGTCGGCATGCTTCTGCATGCCGGAGATCAGCGAGTCCTTGAGCACGCTCTGGTCGAGCTTGGTCTCGGCGATCTCGCGCAGCGCCACGACCGGATTCTTGTCGCGGTCGCGATCGAGCGTGATCTGAGCGCCCGCCGAGATATCGCGCGCCCGCTGGGCGGCAAACATCACGAGCTCGAAACGGTTGGGCACCTGCAGGATGCAGTCTTCGACGGTAACGCGCGCCATGGCGACCTCTGATTTCCCGGGAGCCGGCGGTTATACGCGGCTGGCGGCGAAAGACAAGGGTAGAGAAAGACAAGGGCCAGGCATTACAGGCGCTCGGCCGTCTGGCCGTTCGGCAAGGCGCCCAGAAGGTCCCGGATTGGAACACCGGTCGCCGGGTGGCGCCAGCGGGGGGCAAGGTCGGCCAGAGGCCTCAGGACGAAGGCCCTTTCGTGCAAACGGGGATGCGGCAGGGTGGCTCGCCCAGGACCACCGGCCGCGATTTCCCCGCGAAAATCGAGCAGATCGAGATCGATCAGGCGTGCAGCATTGGGGACCGTGCGAACGCGTCCGAACACCTGCTCAACCTCATGCAGGGTGGCCAGAAGCCGGTCAGGGGGCAAGTTAGTTTCAATTTCAGCCACTGCATTGATAAACCATGGCTGGTCCGAGCGTGGGACGGGCGCCGTCCTATACCAGGGTGACAGCCGGACGATGCCCACACCACGTCGCCGCAGCTCGTCCAAAGCGGCCTCGAGGGTGCGCCGAGGCGAGCCATGGACCGCGTGCGGAAGGTTCGCGCCCATGCCGACAAAGATTGAGTCCGGGCCAGGGTTTTCCACCAGCACCCACCTCCAACCCCTTGTGATCTTTACCTTAACACCGTACAGTTAAGGTGCGACAGGAGAGGTGTGAATTACGTATCTCCGATCGCTTCATAATTTTCGCTTTCGCTGAGCATATTCTTCCAGGAATACGGTGATGAAAGGCAATTTTTACGAAAACGAGCGCGTGGCTCTGTTCATTGACGGCGCCAATCTCTATTCCGCCGCGCGAGCTCTGGGCTTCGACATCGACTACCGGCGCCTGCTGAAGGTGTTCCGGGAGAAGGGCCGACTGGTTCGCGCCTACTATTATACGGCGCTGGTCGAGGACCAGGAGTATTCGCCGATCCGGCCGCTGATCGATTGGCTGGACTACAATGGCTACACCATGGTGACCAAGCCGACCAAGGAATTCACCGACGCCATGGGGCGGCGCAAGATCAAGGGCAACATGGACATCGAGCTTGCCATCGATGTCCTGGAGATGGCCGAGCATCTGGACCACGTGATCCTGTTCTCCGGTGACGGCGACTTCCGCCGGCTGGTCGAGGCGGTGCAACGCAAGGGGCTCAGGGTCTCGGTGGTCAGCACGATCAAGTCGTCGCCGCCGATGGTGGCCGACGAGCTGCGCCGCCAAGCCGACGATTTCATCGAGCTCTCCGAGCTCGCGCCGCTGATTGCGCGCAATCCATCGGAGCGCGCGCCGCGGCCGGCCGTTGCCCCCGCCTTCGCCAATCGCGATCCGGACGGCGATATCGACGACGGGCCACCCGAGGCTCTGATCCGTTCGGCCTAAGCGACAAGGGTTGTGGCCGCCTCTCGATTCGAGGAGCCGTTGCCGGACTGCCCACGCTGCCCCAGGCTGGTGGCGTTCCGGCATGAGCTTCGCGCGCAGTATCCCGACTGGGGCAATGCGCCGGTCCGTTCGTTCGGCGACCTCGACGCCCGCGTGCTGATCCTCGGCCTGGCGCCCGGCATGCGCGGCGCCAATCGCACCGGCCGGCCCTTCACCGGCGACTATGCGGGCGAGCTGCTCTATTCGACGCTGATCGAATTCGGGCTGGCCCAGGGCACCTATCGCGCCGACCCCAACGATGGCCTGCATCTGGTCGGCTGCCGCATCGCCAACGCCGTGCGCTGCCTGCCGCCCGAGAACAAGCCGCTGCCCGCCGAGTTCACCAGCTGCCGGCCCTTCCTGCAGGCCGAGCTGGCGGTGATGCCCAACCTCAAGGTCATCGTGGCACTCGGCAAGGGCGCACACGACCAGGTGCTGCGCGCGCTGACGATCCGGCCGGCCGGCGCCTACCCCTTCGTGCACGGCAAGCTGCACGAGCTGCCGACCGGGCTGGCGCTCGCCGACAGCTACCATTGCTCACGGTACAACACGAACACCGGGCGTCTCACGACGGAGATGTTCCACGCGGTGTTCGAAGGCGTGCGCCAACGACTCGGCTCTTAGCTCCTCAAAGCTCCGCCTCGATCGCACCCGTAATCTCGCTCGCGGCGGGGCGCACGCGGCTCGGCCAAGCGCCCTTCAGCTGGCCGTCCTTGCCAACGAGATACTTGTGGAAGTTCCACTTGGGCAGCGCATCCTCGCCCGCCTCCTGCGCGATCCACTGATAGAGTGCGTGCGCGTCCGGGCCGATCACCTTCTGCTTGGACGTGAGCGGGAACTTCACACCATACATGGTCTCGCAGAACTGGGCGATCTCGGGCTCGGTCTTGGGCTCCTGGGCGCCGAAATCGTTGGACGGCACGCCCAACACCACCAGCCCCCTCGGGCCGTAGGTCTCGTGCAGCTTCTCGAGCTCGGCATATTGCGGCGTGAAGCCGCAAAACGAGGCGACGTTGACCAGCAGCACCGGCTTGCCAGCGAAGTCCTTCATGTCGAGCGGCCTGTTGTCGATGGTGGTGAAAGTGAAATCGTGCGCCGACGCCATCGTCAGGCCTCCTCGTCATAACGTTGCTCGAGCCACGGATCGCCGTAGTTGTGATAGCCGCGCACTTCCCAGAAGCCCGGCTTGTCGTGGACCGCGAATTCGATGCGCTTGATCCATTTGGCGCTCTTCCAGAAATAGAGCTTCGGAATCACCACGCGCAACGGTCCGCCATGCTCGCGGGTGATCGGCTCGCCGTTCCAGCTCCATGCGAGCAGCACATCCTCGGCCGCGAAATCGGCGAGCGGCACGTTGGTCGTGTAGGTGTCGTAGGAATGGAAGATCACGTGCTGCGCGGCGGGCTTGGGCTTGACGATTGCGAGCAGATCGCGCGCCGTCACGCCTTGCCACGTGTTGTCGTAGCGCGACCAGGCGGTGACGCAATGGATGTCGCTCACCAACGTGGTCTTGGGCAGGTCGGTAAACTCCGCCCATTTCCAGGTGACGGGATCCTCCACCTCGCCATCGATGAACAGGCGCCAGGCATGCGTCGGGATCTCGGGCTGGATGCCGAGATCGAGCACCGGCCAGGTGTCGACGCGCCGCTGCCCCGGCGGCAGACGCTGGCTATGCGCGGCCGTCTTGCCGGTAAGCAGGCGGCCCTCCTCCGCCCACTTCTGCTTGCTGTCCAGCAGCTTGTTCTTGACCTTGCCGAACAGCGTGACGTCGTCGTCTGACATATGCCTGCCCTTGCCTTACCGGACCGCGGACCTCCAGGTCCGCTCATGAACTCATGAATGCGGACCTGGAGGTCCGCGCTCCAATGAAATCAAATCGATCTTCCCGCCTTCTCCCAATATGGGGCACGCAGCTTGCGTTTGAAGATCTTGCCGGAGTCCTCGCGCGGCAGGGCGGCGCTGAACTCGACCACCTTGGGCACCTTGTAGCGCGCCAGATGCTGCGCCAGATAGCCGCGCACGGCATTGGCGTCGGGCGCCGCGCCGGCCTGCGGCTCGACATAGGCGCAGATCTGCTCGCCATACTCGTCATCGGGGATGCCGAACACGGCGCAGTCGCGGACGCCCGGCATCTGGATCAGGACCGACTCGATCTCGGCCGGATAGATGTTGACGCCGCCCGAGATGATCATGTCGCGCTTGCGATCGCACAGGAAGACGTAGCCGTCCTCGTCCTGGTAACCGACATCGCCGACCGTAACGAGATCGCCCAGCGCCACCTCGGCTCGCTTGGCGTCGTCGTTGTTGTAGGTGAACTCCGCAAGATGCGGGCCGCGCAGATAGATCTCGCCGACCTCGCCCCGCCTCACGTCGCGGCCCTGCTCGTCGACGACACGAAGCATGGCACCCTCAACGACGCGGCCCACCGTTCCCGGCTTGCGCAACGCTTCCTCCGACGCATGCCAGACGACGACGCCGGTCTCGGTGGCGCCGTAATACTCGCTGACCACGGGCCCCCACCAGTCGATCATCTGGCGCTTCACCGCCGGCGCACAGGGCGCGGCGCCGTGCACGATCCAGCGCAGCGACGAGAGATCGTAGCGCCGGCGCACCTCCTCGGGCAGGCGCAGCAGGCGCACGAACATGGTGGGCACGATGTGCATGTGGCTGACGCGATGCCTGTCGATCAGCCGCAGCATGTCCTCGGCATCGAAGCGCGGCTGCAGGACCATGTTGAGGCCAAGACGGGCGCTCGACATGCCGTAGGCCGCCGGCGCGGAGTGGTACATCGGCCCGTTCATCAGCACCACCACCGAGGGATCGGCCTTCAAGCCCCAGTACTTGGCCACCTCGCCCGCCGCCAAGGCCTGCATCTCGGGCGTGCTGGGCTTGCGGCGCACGCCCTTGGGCCGGCCGGTCGTTCCGGACGTGTAGATCATGCTGCCGCGCGCGAGCTTGGGCGGCTGCGCATTGGGCATGCTGCGAGCAACGAAGGCCTCCCAGGTCTCGACGCCCTCGGGACCGCGGCGCTGCTCGTCAGGAACAGCATAGGCGTCGGCGATCTCCGGAGGGGTCGGCACGACCAGCACCTTCACGCTCTGCGGAACGCCCGATGCGATGCGGGCCAGGAGGTCGCTGTGCACGACCAGCACCTTGGCGGCGCAGTCGTCCAGGATGTAGCCCGCCTCCTCCGCCGTGAAATGCCAGTTGATCGGCACGGCATAGGCGCCGAGCTGGCCGGCTGCCATGTTGCCTTCGAAGGTCGGAAAGTCATTGCGCAGCATCAGCGCCACGCTGTCGTCCTCGCCCACGCCGAGCGCGGCGAAGCCACCGGCGGCCCGTGCCGCGTTGGCCTGGATGTCGGCCCAGCTCCTGAAACGCTCGCCCGCCGTCACGCCTGCTGTCATCGCTTCTTCCCTTTGCTTGGCTTGGCCTTGCCGGCAGCGCCCTTGAGGGTCAGGGCCCCGAGAAACGCGCACAAGGTCCGATGATCGGGCCCATGCGCCAGCATGCCGGACTGATGCAGCATGACAATGCCATGCAGGGCCGCCCACATCGACCAGCCATAGAGCTTCGGGTCCACCTCGATGATGCCGGCCGCGGCCATCTCTTCCGCACCGCGCGTGATGTAACGCGCGGCGCGCGCGGCGGCCGGTCCCAGCTCGGGATGGCTCTCGTCGACCGGCGCATCGATGTCGAACATGATGCGGTAGGCATGCGGGTTGGCCGTCGCGAAGGCGATGTAGGCTTCCGTCGTGCGGCGGCCGCGCTCCTCGGCCGGCCCTTTGGCCGCCTCTTCCAGCGCGTCGGCGAACCGGGTGAAGGCCTGCGCGCGCACGGTGGCCAGGATGTCGGCCTTATCCTTGAAATAGCGGTAGGGCGTCTTGGGGCTGCAGCCCAGCGCCTCGGCCAGCTGGCGCATGGTGACACCGTCGTAGCCGAAGCGCGCGAAGCGCTCGGTAGCCACCTTGCACAGCTCAACGCGGAAGTCGGCGATGTCCTGATCGGTGAGATAACGCGGCATGGTTTGCATACACAGTGTGTACGGAAACGCAATCGAGGTCAAATCTCGCCCGCCACCCCAGCTTGCGCGTCAGTTGAGGAGCTTATGAGGCAAGACCGCCACAGAAAAAAGTTGGCGGTCTTGGCAGCTCATCCTCCTGGCTTGATGAAGAAGCATGTATGGCGCGACCGCTCCTGGTAGGGCCGCGCGGTTCGCATCCGTCGAGGAGCATGCCATGCAAAGACCGCCAAACCGCTCCACAGAAAAAAGTTGGCGGTCTTAACACCACTGGAGGTCGTAGCAGCTCATCCTCCTTGCTTGGTGAAGAAACAGGTAGAGAGAGTTGTTATGCTGCAAGTACCGCAAGACCGCCAACTTCTGCGTGGTAGCCGACTTGGCGGTCTTACCAGCGGAAGAAGCATGCATGGCAAGCACCTGCCTTTTCAGGGAAGGTGCTGCATTGGCAGCTCAGCGCGCCAAGACCGCCAACTTTTTCTGTGGTACCGACTTGGCGGTCTTACCTGGCGCGGGCCGTTCCGGCCTGGCGCTGGGCGCTCCGGCCTCTGGTCCGGGAGAACACTAAGCCGTTTCGGCAAACAGCTCGCGGCCGATCAGCATGCGGCGGATCTCGCTGGTGCCGGCGCCGATCTCGTAGAGCTTGGCGTCGCGCAGCAGGCGGCCGGTAGGATAGTCGTTGATGTAGCCGTTGCCGCCCAAAAGCTGGATGGCGTCGAGCGCCACCTGGGTTGCCTTCTCGGCGGCGTAGAGAATGGCGCCGGCGGAGTCCTTGCGCGCGGTCCGGCCGAGGTCGCAGGCCTTGGCGACGGCGTACACATACGCCTTGCAGGCATTCATGGTGGTGTACATGTCGGCGAGCTTGCCCTGCACGAGCTGGAACTCGCCGATCGGCTGGCCGAACTGGCGGCGCTCGTGGACGTAGGGCAGCACGATGTCCATCGCCGACTGCATGATGCCGATCGGCCCGGCCGCCAAGACCGCGCGCTCGTAGTCGAGCCCGCTCATCAGCACATTGACGCCCTTGCCGACGGCGCCCAGCACGTTCTCGGCCGGGATCTCGCAATCCTCGAACACCAGCTCGCCGGTCGAGGAGCCGCGCATGCCCATCTTGTCGAGCTTCTGCGCCACCTTGAAACCTTTGCGATCGGTCTCGACGATGAAAGCGGTGATGCCGCGCGGGCCGGCGTTGGGATCGGTCTTGGCATAGACGACGATCACCTGCGCGTCCGGACTGTTGGTGATCCACATCTTGGTGCCGTTCAGCACGAAACGATCACCCTTCTTGTCGGCGCGCAGCTTCATGGACACGACGTCGGAGCCCGCCCCCGACTCGCTCATGGCCAGGCTGCCGACATGCTCGCCGGAAATCAGCTTGGGCAGGAAGCGCCGCTTCTGATCGTCGCTGCCGTTGCGGCGGATCTGGTTGACGCAGAGGTTCGAATGAGCGCCGTAGCTGAGGCCGACGGCGGCCGATGCACGGCTGAGCTCCTCGACCGCGACGACGTGCTCGAGATAGCCGAGCCCGGCGCCGCCATATTCCTCCTCGACGGTGATGCCGTGCAGGCCGAGCTCGCCCATGCGCGGCCACAGCTCGCGGGGGAAGCGGTCGGTCTTGTCGAGCTCGGCGGCGATCGGCGCCACTTCGGCAGCGGCGAAGCGCTGGACCTGCTCACGCAGCGCGTCGGCGGTCTCGCCCAGGCCGAAATCGAAAGGGGGCATGGCATTGGGAATCATGGGTCGGTTCTATCGGTTGGCGTGATGCGGATCAGGGCGGAGAATCCACCTTGACGTTGATACGGACGAGTTTCCATTCGCCGTCCGAGGGGATGAAATCCAGCTCGAAATTGAGACGCATGGGCTCGGTGGGGAAGAAACCCTTCACCACCAGCTTGCCGTCGGAGTCGACAGACGGCGCCGGCGCGTAGGTCGGCTTCATCGCCGCAACGACGGCGAAATCGATCTGCTTCTCGTTGAACTCCTTGAACGCTTCCTTGAGGCGCTCGGGCGGGAACTGCTGGCGGAACGGGCCGGAGAGCTTGGCATTGAAGACCGTGTAGTTGCCCGTGATGTTGGCGTCGTTGAAAGAGAGCAGCGAGTTCTTGACCAAGGTCTCGAGCCCTCGTTCGGTCGGCACCTTGTTCTGAGCCTGGGCGACCGGCAGCGCCAGCAGAAAGACGAGCAGACCCACCGAGCGGGCGATCATGGACATCGACAGTCCTCCACGCCCTCACGATAGCCCGCGGGCCAGCCGATGCGAAGTCGGTCACCTTCAGGCCGCGCCGCGCAGCACTGCGGCGGACGCGCGTCGCATCTCCTCGCCCAGCCAGGCGGAGCGGCGCGGCTCGTCGCATCCGGCACGGGCGGCGGCGATGCGGCCCAGCTGGCTGCTGCGCAGCTCACGCTTGATGGTGGCGAAGGCCTTGGGCGGCAACGTGGCATGGCGGACGGCTTGCGCGATTGCCCGCTGGCGCAGCTCAGTCAACGGGACGCGCTCATCGAAGATCGCCTCGGCGTGGGCCGTCGCCGCATCGAGCGTCTCGCCCAGCAGCACCAACCGGCGCGCTGCCGCGGGCGCCAGCTCGCTGCGCGCCACCTCCAGCGCCGCGACCGGGTAGGTCACGCCGACGCGAACCTCGGCCAGGCTCACCTGCATGGGCACATCGGCGGCGACCCGCCAGTCTGTGCACAAGGCCAGGACCAGGCCGCCGGCAATGGCATGGCCGTTGACGGCGGCGACCAGAGGCTTGGGCCAGGCATAGAGCGTCCCGAAGCTTTCGTTCATCGCGTCGACCAGGCGTCGCTGGCCCAAGCGGTCGAGGTCGGGAACGGTCTTGAGATCGAGTCCGGCCGAGAAGGCCGGTCCCTCCGCGGCAATCACCGCGGCGCGGACTGCCGGGTCGACGGCAAGGCCTTCGAACAGCGCGGCGAGCTCCTCGAGCAGCCTCGCATCCATGACGTTCATCGGCGGATTGGCCAGGGTCACGAGGGCGATGCCCTCGTCCTGGAGAGCGAATTTCAGGGTCGGCATGGGGTCGAGAATAGCCTTGTTACCTTCATAGATGAAATCGATTGTTTCTCTGGTCATCATTGTCATCATCTATGCCATGAACCTGGTCTTCATTCGCTACTTCCTGGCCGTCGTCGATGCCGGGAGCTTCACCAGTGCGGCGGAGCGTTGCCACGTCACGCAGCCGACCCTGTCGGCGGGCATAGCCCGACTGGAGCAAGAGATGGGCACGCGCTTGTTCGACCGCGGGCGTCGCAGCGATCTCAGTCCGGCCGGGCAGCGCCTGCTGCCCCACGCCCGCACCATGGTCGAAGCCTGGCAACGCGCGCGCGCCGAGTCGCGATCAAGTCGTCGGCCGCACCTTGTTCGCATTGCCGTCGCCGCCACCCTGCCGATCGGTGCCGTCATGCAATGGCTGGCAGTCCTGCAGCAGCAAGCTTCACTCGATCTTGAAGTCTCGGAAGGCACAGCCGACGCTGTTGCCGATCGCTGGCGTCGCCGCCGCTGCGATGTCGCGCTGTTCGCCGCGCGCAACACGGCCGACGAGGCGAACGCGCTGGCGCTGTGGCGCGAGCCCTATGTGCTGGCAGCCGCTTCCAACCACCTGGTCGCAACGCGCGATCGCTGGTCGGTCAAGGATCTCGCCGAAACACCGTTCGTGTTGCGCGCCGCCTGCGAAGCCCATGACGAGGCGCAGCGCCTCTTCGCCGCCGAAGGCGTGCGCCCGCGCGCCACCCTGCGCTCGGCCGACGAGGAGCGCTGCGCCGCGGCCGTCCTCGCAGGACTGGGCGTCAGCCTGATGCCGCGCTGCCTGCTGAGACCCGGCCTCGCCGCCGCGTCGATCCGCGAGGTCGATCTGGAGCGGCGTGTCGTGCTGGCCTGGCGGGAAGATGCCGACCGCGAGCTTGTCGCCATGGTGCGCGAGACGGCGCTCGCCCATCCGTGGCCCGGGCGCGCCGCAGCACGCGGCGGCCGCCTCGACTTCGCCCGTTAGAGCAGGAAGATCGTCGCCAAGCCGAGAAAGGCCAGGAAGCCCACGACGTCGGTGACTGTCGTCAGGAAGACGGTCGAGGATACGGCGGGATCGATGCCGAACTTCTGCAGGCCCAAAGGGATCAAGGTGCCGGCGAGCGCCGCCGCCAGAAGATTGCAGATCATCGCCGCCCCGATCACCGCGCCCAGCCGCCAGTCGCCGTACCACGCGACCACCGCCGCGCCCATCACCAGCGCGAAGAGGAAGCCGTTGAGACCGCCGACCGCGGCCTCCTTGGCGATGAAGCGTAACGCATTAGCGGCCGTCAGCTCGCCCATGGCCAGCGCCCGGACGGCGACGGTGACGGTCTGCGTGCCGGCATTGCCGCCCATCGACGCCACGATCGGCATCAGCACGGCCAGCGCCACGATTTTCTCGATCGAATGCTCGAACTGGCCGATGACCAGCGAGGCCAGCACCGCAGTGGCCAGGTTGACCGTGAGCCATACGGCTCGCAGTCGCGCCGTGCGCACCGGCGGGGCATGCATGTCGTCGGTGCCGACACCACCCATCTTGAGGAGATCTTCCTCGGCTTCCTCGTCGATGACGTCGACCACATCGTCGACCATGATCACGCCGAGCAGCCGACGGTCGCGATCGACCACCGGGCAGGACACCAGGTTCTGGTCGCGGAACAGATGCGCCACCTCGTGCTGCTCGGTGGTCACCGGCACGGAGGGGATGTCGGGATCGACGATGTCGAGGATGGCCACCGGCCGCTTGGTGCGCAGCATGCGGCCGAGCGGCACCGAGCCGCGCAGCCGGCCCCACTGGTCGACGACGAAAATGTCGTAGACATCGTCCGGCAGGTCGGTCGCCTCGCGGCAGTGGTCGATCACCTGGCCGACCGTCCAGCTTTCCGGCACCTTGACCAGCGAACGCTGCATGAGGCGGCCGGCCGTGCCTTCCGGATAGGCCAGCGTCCTTTCGATCTCGGCGCGTTCGGCCGGTGGCAGCTCGGCCAGGACTTCCTGGCGCTCCTCCTCGGGCAGTTCCTCGAGAATGCTTGCCGCATCGTCGGCCTCGAGCTCGCGTGCTGCGGCGGCGATATCCTTGCTGTCGAGCTTGTCGAGGACGTCCTCGAGGACCTCTTCGTTCAGCTCGATCAGCGTCTCGGGATCGAGGTCGCGCTTGAGGATGCCGATCAGCTTCTCGCGTTCAGGCTCCGAGATCTGCTCAAGAACGGAGGCCTGTCCCGTCGCGCTGAGAGCCGAGAGCAGCGCCCTGACCTCGTCACTCCTCTCCTCGGCAAGAGCGGCCTCGACTCGCCGGATCAGCTCCGGCGTCACCTCGTCGATGACGTCGGGCTCGCCGTTCATCCCCGCGCCTCGGCCAGGCGCTGCGCTTCGACGGCGGCCAGGGCCGTCATGTTGAGGATACCGCGGGCGGTCACGGACGGTGTCAGCACATGCGCGGGCATGGCCGTGCCCAGCAGCATGGGGCCGATATGCAGGCCGTCGGCCGCCTGCTTCAACAGGTTGAAGGCGATGTTGGCGGCGTCGAGCGACGGGCAGACCACCAGGTTGGCGGCCTCCTTGAGTCGCGAGCGCGGAAAGGCGGTGTGGCGGATGTCGGGATCGAGCGCCGCATCGCCGTGCATCTCGCCTTCGACCTCGAGCGCCGGCGCACGCTGATGCAGGATCTTTACGGCCGCCGCCATCTTGCGCGCCGACGGATGGTCGGAGCTGCCGAAGCTCGAGTGCGACAGCAGCGCCACCTTGGGCTGGATGCCGAAGCGCAGCACCTCGTCGGCCGCCAGCAGCGTGATGTCGACCAGGGTCTCGGGATCGGGATCGTCGTTGACGTAGGTGTCGGCGATGAACAGCGAGCGCGTCGGCATGACCAGCAGGCTGAGGCCCGCCATGTTCCTCACGCCTTCGCGCGTGCCGATCACATCGCGGACATGATTGAAGTGCGTGCGGAAGCGGCCGTAGGCGCCGGCGACCATGGCATCGGCGTCGCCCAACCGTACGGCCAGCGCGGCGATCAATGTCGGGCTGGTGCGCACGAGGTTACGCGCCGTCGGCTCGGTGACACCGCGCCGCTCCATGAGCTGATGATAGGCTCGCCAGTACTGGTCGTAGCGCGGATCGTCCGACGGGTCGACCAAGGCCACGTCCGTGCCCGGCCGGAAGCTGAGGCCCAGGCGCTCGGCGCGCCGATGGATGATCTCCGGGCGGCCGATCAGAATCGGCTGGGCGATGCCCTCGTCGAGGATGATCTGGGCCGCGCGCAGCACGCGGTCGTCCTCGCCGGCGCTGAAGATCACGCGTTGGGGCCTGGCGCGCGCCTGCGCAAAGAGCGGCCGCATGATCAGGCCGGACTTGAAGACGAACTGGCTGAGCTGCTGGCGATAGGCGTCGAAGTCGACGACCGGCCGCGTCGCCACGCCAGAGTCCATCGCGGCCCTCGCGACCGCAGGCGCCAGCTCGACGATCAGGCGCGGATCGAAGGGCTTGGGGATGATCTGGTTGGGGCCAAAGCCGGCCACCTGCTCGCCGAAGGCACGGGCCACGACCTCGGATGGCTCCTTGCGCGCGAGGGCGGCCAGTGCGCGCACGCAGGCGATCTTCATCTCGTCGTTGACCGTCTTGGCGCCGGCATCCAGCGCGCCGCGGAAGATGTAAGGGAAGCAGAGGACGTTGTTGACCTGGTTGGGGTAGTCGCTGCGGCCCGTGGCGACGATGGCATCGCCCCGCGCCGCCGCCACCTCCTCCGGCGTGATCTCGGGATCGGGATTGGCCAGCGCCAGGATCAAAGGCTTGGCCGCCATGCGCGCGACCATCTCCTTCTTCAGCACGCCCGCCGCCGACAGGCCCAGGAAGATGTCGGCCTCGCCGATCACCTCACCAAGCGTGCGCGCCGACGTGTCGCGCGCATAACGCTCCTTCCACGGGTCCATCAGCTCGTTGCGGCCCTTCCACACGACGCCCTTGATGTCGGTGACCCACATGTTCTCGCGGGGCAGGCCGAGCTTCTCGAGCAGGCCCAGGCAGGAGAGTGCGGCGGCGCCGGCGCCGGAGGCCACGAGCTTGACCTTGGCGATGTTCTTGCCGACCAGCGACAGGCCGTTGAGGACCGCTGCGCCGACGATGATCGCCGTGCCGTGCTGGTCGTCGTGGAATACCGGGATGGAGAGGCGCTCGCGCAGCTTCTGCTCGACGTAGAAGCACTCCGGCGCCTTGATGTCCTCGAGGTTGATGCCACCGAAGGTCGGCTCCAGCGCCGCCACGACCTCGACCAGCTTCTCCTGGTCTGTCTCGGCAAGCTCGAGATCGAAGACGTCAATGCCGGCGAATTTCTTGAACAGCACGCCCTTGCCTTCCATCACCGGCTTGGCGGCGAGTGGGCCGATCGCGCCAAGGCCCAGCACGGCGGTGCCGTTGGTCACGACGGCCACCAGGTTGGCGCGGCCGGTCAGCTCGGCGGCGGCTCCGGCATCGCGCACGATCTCGTTGCAAGCTGCCGCCACGCCGGGCGAGTAGGCGAGCGACAGGTCGCGCTGGGTGGCCAGCGGCTTGGTGGGAACGACCTCGATCTTTCCAGGACGCGGCAGGCGGTGGTAGCGGAGCGCGCTTTCGGTGAATTCGTCCGCCAAGCTCGTCTCCCCGCCTCAAGCTACAAAAAGGGCCGCCAGTCGGAGCAACCCAACCCAGCGGCAACGCATCACCTTTTCGATCGAACCGGCTCTCGATGGTGCGGCCGAGAAGACTCGAACTTCCACGCCTCGCGGCACTAGCACCTCAAGCTAGCGCGTCTACCAATTCCGCCACGGCCGCGCCGGATTCGACGGGCCGGGGGATACCAAATAGGCTCCCCAGTGGCAAGGTAACTCGGCAAGCGTCACTTGGTCTCCATCACGACCTCTTGTGCCACGCCCTTGAAATGCCGATTTTGCCGCCATGAACAAGCCGGAATGGCGCATTTCCGATGGCCCGGTGCCCTACGCCGAGGCGCTGGCGGTCATGGAAGCGCGTGTCGCCGATATCCGGGCCGGCCGCGAACGCGAGCTCATCTGGCTCCTGGAGCATCCGCCGCTCTACACCGCAGGCACCAGCGCCAAGCCACAAGACCTTCTGCAGCCGATGCGTTTTCCCGTGCATGTGGCCGGCCGTGGCGGGCAATACACCTATCACGGTCCAGGCCAGCGCGTGGTCTATGCCATGCTCGACCTGCGTGCACGGCGCCAGGATGTGCGTCGTTTCGTATTCGACCTCGAGGAATGGACGATCCAGACGCTGGCGCGCTTCGGTGTCATCGCGGAGCGCCGCGACGGGCTTGTCGGCGTCTGGGTGGCCCGGCCAGACAAGCCGCGCCGGGCTGACGGCAACCCGTGCGAAGACAAGATCGCCGCCATTGGCGTGCGCATCCGCCACTGGGTGTCATTCCACGGCATCTCGATCAACGTCGAGCCCGATTTGTCACACTATGCAGGAATCGTACCCTGCGGCATCGCCGATCGTGGCGTCACATCGCTGGTCGATCTCGGGCTGCCGGTGACGATGGCTGACCTCGACATCGCCCTGGTGAAGACCTTCGACGAGGTCTTCGGCGAGCCGGTCAGGCCGTCGGTCGCTGCGTAACGCGCCTGCAAGATGCGTCCACTACCAGCGCCTCAGATCAGGCTTTGTTATGGCTCTTTGAGCAGGGCCTCGAGGACCGAGGCGAGCCAATCCGCGGATGACGGGCTAGCACTGACAACTTTCACTACCGTTTGCCAGTGATCGAGCGGCGCAACGCTTGTCGCCGCTTGCGCCAAAACTCCGGATCCGGTGGCTCCTCAGGACTTTCCAGGCCTTCCCGAACCAGCTCCGCCAGTCGTTGCTCGGCCTTACGACGCTGGTCCTGGCGAATCAGGTCCCGCACGTATTCGCTCGACGAAGCGTAACTACCTTCCGCGACCTGGCGGTCTACATACGCTTTGAGTTCCGGCGATATCGCCCCGTTCATGGTCGTAGGCATCGATAAACTCTAAGCGGATTGGCAGTTCTTGCCAACACCTAGGCCGTCGGTCGCTGCGTAAAGCCATCGGATATGGTGTCGGCATCGGCGGGCTGAACATCGACGGTGTCGACGCGAGCTGCTGGCGGGCCGCGGCGACAGGCGTCGATCATCGCCGCGACGGCCTCATCATCGCCCGCGATCAGCGCCTCGACGGACTGGTCGACACGGTTGCGCACCCAGCCGCGCAGGCCGAGGCGTCGGGCGGTGCGGATCGTCCAATCGCGATAGCCGACGCCCTGGACGCGACCGGTGATGCGCAGCAGCGCCGCCCGCATCGGGACCTCACGCGAACTCGATGATCTTCTGGTCGACGCGCAGGCTGTCGCCGGCCTTGGCATGCAGCGTCTTGACGGTGCCATCACGGGTGGCGCGCAGCACGTTCTCCATCTTCATCGCCTCGACCACGGCCAAGACCTCGCCTGCCTTGATTTCCTGGCCTTCGCTCACCGCGACCGAGGCAAGCAGCCCCGGCATCGGCGACAGCAGGAACTTGGACGTATCGGGCGCCGCTTTCACGGGCATCAGGGCGTAGAGCTCGGCCTGGCGCGGCGTCAGCACCAAGGCGTCGGCCTGGCCGCCTTCCTGGATCATGCGCCAGCCCGAGCCGACAGCGTCGATCTGCACCACCACGAGCTTCCCGTCGATCTGGGCCCGAAAGAGCGGCTCGCCGGGAGCCCAGTTCGTCTCGATCGCCAGGTCACGGTCGCCAGCGACGACCTGCCAGTGCGACTCGCCGCTGGCCACACTCAACGCGATCGGTTCGCGATTGAGGATCACGACACGGTCGGTCGCCGCCTTGCCTGCACGTGCATTGCGGATGGCCTCGGCGACGGCGGCGACGCCCGCAAGCATCGCAGGATCGCGAGGCGGCAGATGCGCCGCGGTGAAGCCGCCCTTGAACTCCTCGGCGATGAAATTGGTGGTCAGCCGGCCTTCGCGAAAGCGCGGGTGTGCCATCAAGGCTGCCAGGAAGGACACATTGTGCGACACGCCGCGCACGTAGAATTCATCCAGCGCGCGACGCATGCGCTCGATCGCGTCGAGCCGCGTCTCGCCGTAGGAACAGAGCTTGGCGATCATCGGATCGTAGAACATCGAGATCTCGCCGCCCTCGTACACGCCGCTGTCGACACGGATGTCGGGGCCGGGCGCGGGCTCGCGGTACCTCACCAGCCGGCCGGTCGAGGGCAGGAAGTTGCGGAACGGATCCTCGGCATAGAGCCGCGCTTCGACTGCCCAACCCTTGAGCTTCACGTCCTTCTGCTGCAGCGGCAGCTTCTCGCCGGCGGCCACGCGGATCATCAGCTCGACGAGGTCCAGGCCGGTAATGAGCTCGGTCACCGGGTGCTCGACCTGCAGGCGGGTATTCATCTCGAGGAAGTAGAACTTGCGGTTCTTGTCGACGATGAACTCGACCGTGCCGGCGCTCTTGTATTTGACGGCCTTGGCCAGCGCCACCGCCTGCTCGCCCATCGCCTTGCGCGTCTTGGCGTCGAGGAAGGGACTCGGCGCCTCCTCGATCACCTTCTGGTGCCGCCGCTGGATGGAGCATTCGCGCTCCCAGAGGTAGAGGCAGTTGCCGTGGCCGTCGGCGATGAGCTGGATCTCGATATGGCGCGGCTCCTCGACATACTTCTCGATGAACACGCGATCATCGGCGAACGACGCCTTGGCCTCGTTGGTGGCCGAGCCAAAACCTTCGCGGCATTCCTCGTCGTTGTAGGCGATGCGCATGCCCTTGCCGCCGCCGCCAGCGGACGCCTTGATCATCACCGGATAGCCGATCTTCTGCGCGACCTTGACGGCTTCCTCGGCGTCGGCGAGCGCGTGGAGATATCCAGGCACGGTGCTGACGCCGGCCTTCTGCGCCAGCTTCTTCGACTCGATCTTGTCGCCCATGGCGTGGATGGCGAAGGCGTCCGGACCGATGAAGACGATGCCCGCATCCGCGAGTGCCTTCTGGAATTCCTGCTTCTCCGAGAGAAAGCCGTAGCCGGGATGAACGGCCTGCGCGCCCGTCGCCTTGCAGGCTTCCACGATCTTGTCGACCTGCAGGTAGGATTGGGCCGATGGAGGCGGCCCGATCAGCACCTTTTCATCAGCCTGGCGCACGTGCAGAGCGTCGGCGTCGGCCTCGGAATAGACGGCGACTGTCTTGATGCCGAGTTTCCGGCAGGTGCGGATGACACGACAGGCGATCTCGCCTCGATTGGCGATCAGGATCTTGTCGAAAGGCGGCTTGGCGGGCAATGCGGGAATCGCCATCGGCTTGGGTGCAGCTTTGTTCGCGGCCTTCTTCTTGGCGGCCATGCTCACGATCCTTTTTTAGTGCGGTCAAACAGTCCCTTGGACCAGGCGGTATGGAGGACGATGAAGGGCAGCCAGGCCGTCAACGCCCAAAGCCACCACGGATACTGGCGGCTTAGGATCGCGTTGGCGGCGATCAGGACGAGCAACGTCAGCAAAGCCACGATCAGGTGCAGACGCACGAACCGTGCCCGACGCATCCGCTCCTCCGGCGGAAGCCTCACAGCGGGATGTTGCCATGCTTGCGCCACGGATTTTCGAGCTTCTTGTTCTCGAGCATGGCCAGCGCACGACAGATCCGCCGCCGCGTGCCGTGCGGCATGATCACATCGTCGATGAAGCCGCGATTGGCGGCCACGAACGGGTTGGCGAATTTCTCGCGATACTCCTCGGTGCGCTTGGCGATCTTCTCGGTATCACCGAGATCGGAGCGGAAAATGATCTCGACGGCGCCCTTGGCGCCCATCACCGCGATCTCGGCACCCGGCCAGGCATAGTTCACATCGCCGCGCAGATGCTTGGAGGCCATGACGTCATAGGCGCCGCCATAGGCCTTGCGCGTGATCACGGTGACCTTGGGCACCGTCGCTTCGGCGTAGGCATAGAGCAGCTTGGCGCCGTGCTTGATGATGCCACCGAACTCCTGCGCCGTGCCCGGCAGGAAGCCCGGCACGTCGACGAAGGTGACGATCGGGATGTTGAAGGCATCGCAGAAACGCACGAAGCGCGCCGCCTTGCGCGAGCTGTCGATATCGAGGCAGCCCGCCAGCACCATCGGTTGGTTGGCGACGAAGCCTACCGTGCGGCCCGCCATGCGGCCGAAGCCCACCACCATATTGGCCGCCCATTCCGGCGACAGCTCGAAGAAATCACCCTCATCGACGATCTTCAGGATGAGCTCCTTGATGTCGTAGGGCTTGTTGGGACTGTCGGGCACCAAGGTGTCGAGAGAGGCATCATCGCGATCGATCGGGTCGAGCGTCGACCGCACCGGCGCCTTCTCGCGATTGCTCGACGGCAGGAAAGCGACGAAGCGGCGAAGCTGCAACAAGGCTTCGACGTCATTCTCGAAAGCCAGATCCGAGACACCCGACTTCTGCGTATGCGTGAGCGCGCCGCCGAGCTCTTCCTGAGTCACGGTCTCATGGGTGACGGTCTTCACCACATCCGGGCCGGTCACGAACATGTAGGAGCTGTCTTTGACCATGAAGATGAAGTCGGTCATCGCCGGCGAGTAGACGGCACCACCGGCACACGGCCCCATGACCATGGAGATTTGAGGAATGACGCCTGAGGCGAGCACGTTACGTTGGAAGACGTCGGCGTAGCCCGCCAGCGAATCGACACCTTCCTGGATCCGCGCACCACCGGAGTCGTTGAGGCCCAGCACCGGCGCACCGACCTTCATAGCCATGTCCATGATCTTGCAGATCTTGGCAGCGTGCATGGCCGACAATGCACCGCCGAACACCGTGAAATCCTGACTGAAGACATAGACCAACCGGCCGTTGATGGTGCCGTGGCCAGTCACCACGCCGTCGCCCGGAATTTTCTGGTTCTCCATGCCGAAATCGATCGAGCGATGCTCGACGAACATGTCGTATTCCTCGAACGAGCCGGGATCGAGCAGCACGTCGATGCGCTCGCGCGCCGTCAGCTTGCCTTTGGCATGCTGCGCCTCGACCCGTTTCTTGCCGCCGCCCAGGCGTGCCGCGGCGCGTCGGCGCTCGAGCTCTTCCAACATTTGCTGCATCTACGGTTTCTCCGGCCCTCTTTCGCCCGTTTTTCGGCGATTAATGCCCTTGCGTCTAGAGCATGATGGGTTCGGCTGGAACCAGCCGAACCCATCGTGCCCTGCGGAACCACCATCTCCGGTGCGCGCGAATGGGATGAGATGGAACCGCAGGCGGTTCCATCTCATCCCATTCCGCTCTAGCGCAGGAATCGCGCCTCGTCGTCCTTGACCTTTCCCATACCCTGCAAGTCGAACACGTCGTCGACGCTCGCGATGCGGCTTTCCACGCCGTGGATGCCGCCTTCCTTGCGGATCTGGGCAAAGGTCTCGCGCATCGCCCGGACCGATGCGCGAACGGCATGGTTACCCCAGATCAGCAGGCCGACCTTCTCCAGCTCGCGCACCCGCGCCACCGTCATCTGTGGATATGCGGTCGGCACCAGTGCGATCGGCACCTTGCCGTCCCAGGCTTTCACGAAGGCCTCGATCTCATCCGGCGTCTTCTGCTTGGAATGGACCAGGACCATGTCGGCGCCAGCCGCTTCATAAGCGCGTGCGCGCTTCAGCGCCTCCTCCTGGCCGAGGCCGGCGATCAGCGCCTCGGTGCGCGCCACGATGACGAGATCCGGGTCGCGCCGCGCCGCCCGGGCGGCCTCGATCTTGCCCTGGAACTCCTCCACGCGGACCATCTCCTGACGGCCGCCGGCGATCAGGCTGGTAACCTTGGGAAAGCTCTTGTCCTCCATCACGATCGCCGCGGCGCCGGCGCGCTCATACTGCTCGACCGCATAGAGCACGTTGATCGCGTTGCCGAAGCCGGTGTCGATATCGGCCACCACCGGCAAGCCCGAACGGTCGGCCATGGCGCGCGTCATGTCGAGATGCTGCGTCATCGAGACGATGCTGACATCGGACACGCCGTACAGGGCAGACAATTCGAAGCCCGAGGCCCAGATGGCGTCGAAGCCTGCTTCGGCCACGAGCATGGCCGACAGCGGGCTGTGCGCCGCCATCGCCTCGATGAGACCGTCCTTCGCCAGGACCTGACGAAGTCTTTCCCCCGCTCCCATGATCATCCTTTCAGTCGTTGGTCTTCCAGCAATGCGAGGAAACGCGCGCCGGCATCGATGTCATGCTTGATGCTCTCATGCCGTTGAGTCGCGAGCGCATCCTCGCCCCACCGCTCGATCTGATAGAGCTCGTCGAGCTGGGCCGCAGCGAACGCCTCGGCCGACGACAAACGGCGTTCGGAAACTGCAAGCGCGATCACCAGCGAGCCGCAAATGTGCGTGAGATTGTAGAGTGCCGACAGTGCAAGATCGGTATGTGCCGCCACAGCCTCGCCCAGGCGAGTGACAGCTTCGTCAGGCTGGCTTACGAACGACGTGCCTTCGGTCGGAATGAGCCGCGCCCGGTACCGCTCGGCCGCCCAATCGAGCAGCGGCTGCCACAAGCGTTCTTGTCGTTCGACCAGGCTGGTGGGGTCGGTGGCACGATAGCAGAGCAGATCGGACGCAGCATACTTGGCCGTGTCGTCGATCACCCGTTGACGCTGCGTCGACACGCGATCGAGACCGGTCGCGGCAAGCCGCGTCAAGGGAAGCTGCGAGACCTTCAGCTCGGCTTTGTCCGGTATGGTGCGCCATTCCGCGGCGATCGCCTCGCCCAGCGCATGGGTTGGCACGACCAGTACCGTCTTGGCCGGTGTGAGCATCGGCTTGCCATCGAGCACCACGCGATAGCCGTCGTGAGCGACATCAGTCGTGGCTTCCTTATAGAATCGCTTCATCGCACGATGCGAAATCCGCGTCGCATGGGTCTCCTCCCGCCTTGCTCCGAGCGCTTATACGCGTGGACGGCCCAGCGACAAGAGCGGCTATCGGCTGCGGCTCAAGGGCGGTGCGGCGCTATGCGTCTGGGAGCGGGTACCCCGCTGACGTTGGTCGGTCGGTGGGACCGGCAGCTGCGCTCGCAGCCCCGGCCGCAACCCATCGATCCGCGGTGCAATCACCGTGCAAGGGTTGACGCCACTTTGCCGTGAGGCTTGCGTCATCTGGGCGACCAGACTCGGCACGGTCCCTGCAGGAACAATCAGGCGGGTGAGCGTGGGCTCCAGCGCGCTCGCCGTGGTCCGGCTGCCGCCGCCCTTAAGCCTCAGCGGCGATGCCAGCGCAGCGTTCTGGCTGTCCCGGGCCTCAGGCGCGAAGATGAACTCCCAGCCCTCGCTTCGCAGCTGGACATAGCCGCCGCCCACCACGACGGCGCGCGGCGTGTCGATCACCAATCGCCTCAGGAAAGCGACACCGCTCGTCACATCGAATCGGCCGGCCAGACAATTGAAGGGTACGGCGTCGGTCGTCGCCAGGAGTCGCTGCGTCTCGGATGGCCAGCTTGCAAGCTGATCGCGCGGCCAAGTGCCCTTGGCGATCGCGACGTCCAGCGAGCCGTTCGCCGTGTTCAGCGCATCGCGCGTCGTCCGGCCGCTGCCGCGCAGACGCAGGTCGATATCGGTGACGGCGTCGCGCAAGCCCCAGTCGAAGCCGAACAGTGAGGTGAGATCGGCCAGAGGGACGCGATTGGCCGACGCCGTCAGGGTGGCCTGGCCCATTCGTCCGGCTGGATCGTAAGCCAGGTCGAAACTTGCCGATCCGCTGCCGATGGTGGCGGCGGCACGGAAGGCAAAGCGCGTCTCGGCCGAGGTCAGCGATAGCGAGGCATTCTGCATCTTGGCGCTGAGACCCAGGACCTCTCCGAACTGTGCCGTCACCGAAAGTCGCGAGCGGCCAAGCCAGGTCGCCGAAAAGGGAAGGCTGGGCACCAAGCGCGGCTGCGCCGGCGGCGTACCGTCGGCCGTGGTCGCCGCCGGCGCTGCCCGCAGATCGCGAATGTCCAGGCGGGTCACCTCGGCATTGACGGTGGCGATGGCTTTGCCTTTGCGGTCGACGCGAAAAAGGGCATCGGCCGTCAGCTCGCTCGAACCCACTTTCAGGCTGGTCACATCGACCTTGAAGGCGTTGCGCTGTGTGCCGGCTTTCGCTGCCAGCACGTAGGGGCCGCCGACCGGCACTGGCAGGCGGATATAGGGGCCGAAGACCGAGACGTCAGGTCCGTCCGCGTTGATCTGGAGGGCGGTGCCTTTGACTCCGATGCTGCCTTTGATCGCGATCTTGCCGCCACCAAAGCCACCCTGGAGATCAATATTGCCGGGCAGGCTCCTCATCCAACCGTCGAATGAGCCGGCCGCACCGCTCAGGTCGAGCGGCGTGGCCTTGGGCACGCCGAACCGGCCTTCGATCTGCAGAGGCTGGTTGGGCGCCGCGGCACGGAAGCTGGCGTTGGGCACTTCCACCACCACGGGCGGCCGGTCCGGACCTTGGGAGATTGTGACGACCGAGTCGCGCACTTCCATGTTTCCGATCCAGGGGAACACGGGCGACGAGCGCAGCCGGAACGACCGGTTCTCGCCAGCATGGGGCCCAGACCCGTCGGGGGGCGGCAGCATCTCGAGGTTGGTGTCGCCGATCTCGTTCTGCTCGACCAGAATGTCAGCGCCTTCCAGGACCACCCGCCCGATCCTGATCTCGCCGAGCAGCAGCGCGACGGGATCGACGAACAACGTCAGCTTGCGTATCCGCGCCAGTTCCGGACGAGAAGCCCAGGGCGCGTTGGACAGCGTGACGCCCTCGGCCACCATGGCCGGCTCGGTGCTGAGCCTCACGCTGAGCGGCACCTTGGCCGCCAGGTCGCGGCCGGTCACCTTGCGGACCTGTTCGGCCAGCCGGGCCTGATAGCGCGACAGATCGCGGCCGTTCAGCCAGAAGAAACCGACGACCAATGCGACCGGCACCATCGCTACGAGGAGCCAGGTCAGCCGCTTCCAAGGAATGCGCATGCCAACCGCTTCTCGATCAGTCGCCGGCGAACGAGAAGCCGAATGCCGCGGCGGTACGGCGGAAGTGAGGCGGTGCTTCCGCCTCGACCTTCAACTCGCCCTTGCCGGAGGGATGCGGCAGGCCCAACCGTCGGGCATGCAGATGCAGCCGCTTGGCGTCGGCGACGGGCGCAAGCAGGGCCTCCTCGCCGCCGTACTTGGCATCCCCCAGGATCGGACAGCCGATTGCGGCACAGTGGACGCGCAGTTGATGTGTCCGTCCTGTGCGCGGCCACAAGGCCAGCAGGGCTGCTCTCTTGCCGGCACGATCGAGCACTCGGAAGTGCGTCAGCGCCTTCTGGCCGTGCTCGCGGTCGACTTGCACCAATTCGCGGTCGCCCCGCGCGCCCGGTCGCTTGGCCAGCGGCAGGTCGATCGCACCCTCCGCGTTGCCGGGAACCCCGACCACGACCGCCCAGTAGAGCTTCTCCGTCTCCCGGTCTCGAAACGACTGACCCAGACGCTTGGCCGCCTGCCCCGTGCGGGCGATCAGCAACAATCCCGATGTGTCCTTGTCCAAGCGATGAACCAACCGCGGTCGCTCCTCGAGGCCGAAGCGCAACGCATCGAGCATGCCGTCGATATGCCGCCCTGTCCCCGTACCTCCTTGTACAGCGAGCCCGGGTGGTTTGTTCAGCACGATGACGAGGTCGTCCCTGTGGATGACCATGCGCTGGATCTCCGCACTGTCCCGGTCGGATACAGCGACAGCTCTTCGCGGCTGGGCTTGCGGCGAGTCGGTCACGCCGGGCGGCAGGCGAATGGTCTGCCCGGGCTCGATTCGGTCCTTGGCCTCGGCGCGCCGGCCATCGACCCGAATTTGGCCCGTGCGCAGGAGCTTCTGCAAGGCACCGTGACCGAGACTGGGGAAATGCCGCTGGAACCAGCGGTCGAGCCGAATGCCGGCCTCATCGTCAGCGACAGCCCGCTGCTCGACGCGTCCTGTCATGGCGCTGCTGCGCTGGTACTCATGGCGCGCAACCTAAAGCATGATGGTTTCGGCTGGAATCAGCCGAAACCATGTGGAACCAGGATTTCCCGTGCGCGCGAATGGAATAAGATGGGGCCGCATGCGGTTCCATCTCATCCCATTCCGCTCTAAGCGACAAGCTACACAGGGTCCATGGAATCGCTGTCGTTCGAGACGCTGACCTTCGACCATCCGGCTGCCTGTCGGCCGGCAGAGGTGACGGCCGAGCTCTGGCTGCCGGACAGCAGCGACCGGCCGGTCGCCTGCATGGTCATGCTGACGAGCAGCGCCGGCGTGCAGCGCCATCGCGAACATTACTATGCACGCGCGCTGAACGAGGCCGGCGCCGCGGCGCTGATCATCGACAGCTTCAGCGGTCGTGGCGTGCGCCGAACGGTTGCCGACCAGAGCCTGGTCTCGGCCGCGCAGATGGAAGGCGACGCCTTTGCAGCACTTGCGCTGCTACGGGCCGATCCGCGCATCGATCCGGCGCGCATCGGCATCATGGGCGTCTCCAAGGGCGGCGTGGCGACCCTCAACACGGCTATCACGGTTCGCCAGCGCTGGCGCGGCGGCTTCCCTCACCTCTTCGACCTCCATGTCGCCATCTGCCCCGGGGCGACGGCCCAGCATCGCGACGCAACCACGCATGGCCGGCCGATGTATTTCATGCTGGCGGCGCGCGACGACTACACGCCGGCCCCTCTGGCCATCCAGTACGCTGAGCGCATGCGCGCTGCCGGCAACGAGCGGATCAAGGTCAAGGTCTATGGCAGCGCCCATCACGGCTGGGAATCGATCGGACCGGTTTTCGACATCAAGGACGCCGAGAACTGGTCGTGCTGTCGGAACTTCATCGAGGATGATGGCCGCCACTTCGTGCCGGCCATCGGGCGGGCGATGGCCGAGCCGGAATTCCAGGCTTGGGCACGCCGACACTGCGTCACCAAAGGCGCACGGGCCGGTGGTGGCACACTCGGTCTGAAGCAGCGGGCAACGGCAGATCTGCTTGCCTTTCTGGGCAGCCATGGCTTTGCGGACCAATGGACGAAACCTGAGCCTGCCGCTACACTTAACGCGTGATCTTGCTACGCTTTCTCGCCTTCGCCTTGGTGCTTCTCGGAACTCTTCCAGGGTCGCTGCCGGCCTTCGCCAGTGACACCTTGTGGACAGGATCACCAGCTGCCAAGGCACGGGGCGAGGCCCTGCTCAAAGCCATCCGCAACGCTTCCGATCATGGCCTCGATCCAGCCTGGTACGGTTTGCGGGAGGTCGAGAAGGCCGTGGTCTCGAATGCCGAGTCGGGGGAAACCGAGGCGCTCCTGACGACGGCCTTCCTCGCCTATGCCAGCGACATGTCGACGGGACGGGTACGCGCCAATCAGGTCGACAAGGATATAGACATCCAGCAGCGCAAGCCGGAGCGCGTCGAGTTGCTCAAGTCAGCCGCCCAAGCGCCGGACTTCTCGGCCTATCTCGATGGCTTGGCGCCCAAGGGCGACTATCCCATCCTGCAGAAGGCGCTCGCTTCGTGGCGCGACAAGGTTGGAAAGGCGGCCTTCACGCCCTTGCCCGACGGAATCGCTCTCAAACCCGGCATGGTCGACCCGCGCGTTCCGCTGTTGCGCAAGCGATTGGCCGAGCTCGACCTGACGGTGCCGCAGCCGGATGCCGTAGCCGAGCTCTACGACGAGCCACTGGTTGCCGTGGTCAAGGCCTATCAAGAGACCAAAGGACTCTCAGTCGACGGCATCATCGGCGCCAAGACCACCCAGTCGCTCAACACGACCATCGAAGAACGCATAGACCAGATCATCGCCAATCTCGAACGCCGGCGCTGGCTGCCGGAAAAGCTCGGCGAGCGGTATGTGCTGGTCAATGCCGGCGACTATTCGATGATCTTCGTCGATCAGGGCAAGCTCGTTTTTCAAAGCCTGGTCATCGTCGGCACGCCCAAGGATCCGACGCCGGAGATCCAGTCAGTCATGCGCGGCTTCCAGACCAACCCCTACTGGACCGTACCCCAATCCATTGCCGGCGAAGAATACCTGCCGATGCTGCGGCGTGATCCACATGCGCTGCAGGCGGCCGGCTTCAAGATTTTCGAGAGCTGGAACGACGACACCGAGCTCGATCCGGCGACGGTCGACTGGAACGCCATCCATCCCAAGGCATTTCCCTATCGCATTCGGCAGGAGCCCGGCGCCAGCAATGCGCTGGGCTATATCTTCTTCCCGTTCCCCAACCGCTACGGCGTCTATATGCACGACACCGCAAGCCGCTGGCTGTTCACCGAAGGGAGCCGCAATTTCAGCCATGGCTGCATCCGCCTTCAGAACCCGCTCGATTTCGTGGAGAAGGTGTTCGCGGGTCACAGTGGCTTCAGCAAGGAACGCGTGCGGCAGGTCATCAATGCCGGCGAGCAGGCGCACTACACTTTTCCCGAAGCGGTAACGCTCTACGTGACCTACCGGACCGTGACCGCCGGCAGTGACGGGTCCGCCGTGTTCCGCGACGATGTCTATGGCCGCGACAAGAAGGTTGTGCGTGCCATGGGCAAGCCGAGGAGCTGATCGTCAGCGCCGCTTCTCGCGCAGCTTCTTCCAGTATTCCAGGCGCTTCAGGATCTCGCGCTCGAAACCGCGTTCGGCCGGCTGATAAAATTCCTCGCGCGCCATGCCCTCGGGAAAGTAGTTCTGCCCCGAGAAGCCATCCTCGGCATTGTGGTCGTATTCATAGCCCTTGCCGTAGCCGATCTCCTTCATCAGCCTCGTCGGCGCATTGAGGATATGCATGGGTGGCGTCAGCGAGCCATGAGTCTTGGCTGCACGCTTGGCGGCCCCGAATGCCACATAGCCCGAATTCGATTTGGGGGCCGTGCCGAGATAGATCACCGCCTGGGCAATCGCCAGCTCGCCTTCCGGCGATCCCAGCCGGTCATAGGTGTCCCAGGCGGCCAGCGTCTGGGTGAGCGCATTGGGATCAGCCATGCCGACATCCTCGACGGCAAAGCGTACGAGACGGCGGGCGATGTACTTCGGATCCTCGCCCCCCTCGAGCATGCGGGCAAACCAGTACAGCGCCGCGTCGACATCCGATCCACGCAACGACTTATGCAAGGCGCTGATCAGGTTGTAGTGCGCTTCCTGCGCCTTGTCGTAGAGCGGTGCGCGTTTTTGCAGGAGCGTCGCCAGCCGTGCCGGCGGTACGGGGCCTTTGTCCTTGAGCCCGGCCAACTGCTCCGCCAGCCCGATCAGGTAGCGGCCGTCGCCGTCGGCCATGGCGAACAGCGCCTGGCGGCCCTCCTCGTCGATCGGCAGTTTCCTGCCGATTGCCTTTTCAACGCGGCCCAGCAGCACTGACAGCGCCGCATCGTCGAGACGACGAAGCACCAGCACCTGGCAGCGCGACAGCAAGGCGGCATTGAGCTCGAAGGAAGGGTTCTCCGTCGTGGCGCCGATCAGAGTGACCGTTCCATCCTCGACATAAGGAAGGAATCCATCCTGCTGCGCACGATTGAAGCGGTGGATTTCATCGACGAACAGCAAGGTTCCTTTGCCGTCCCGCCGGCGCTGGCGCGCAGCCTCGAAAACCCGGCGCAGGTCGGCCACACCGGAGAAGACGGCGGAGAGCGGCTCGAAGTGCAAGTCGGTGGCTTCGGCCAACAAACGTGCGATGGTCGTCTTGCCGCAGCCGGGCGGTCCCCACAGGATCAGCGAATTGAGCTTGCGCGCCGCCAGCATGCGCCCGAGCGGACCTTCGGGTCCCAGCAGGTGGTCCTGCCCCAGGATCTCGTCGAGCGACTTGGGCCGCAGGCGCTCGGCAAGCGGTGTCGGCGCAAGCGAAGCAAAGAGTTCAGCCGGCACGCCGCACTATCCCGGTCAACGGAACTGAACGGTCGACACCATGCCTTCGCGACCGATGCTCACGCTCGCAACACCTGCTGCAACGCGCTTCTTGAGCTCGGCGACATTCTTCACCTCCTGCCCATTGACACCCAGGATCATGTCGCCAGGCCGCACGAATCGACCGGCAAACGAGCCCGGCTGGACCTCCAGGACGACCACCCCCGATCGCCATTCGACCTGACCAAGCTCGTCGGCAACGGCAGGCGACATGTTGGCGATCGACGCGCCGCTCAGCGGCTGACGCCCATCCAGCATCGACTGATCGCGCGGCGGATCCTCAGGCGGCGCCGCAAGCTTCATGTCGAAGACGAACTCCTTACCGCCGCGGATCACTTTCACCGGCACCACCGCGTCCACTTGCAGGGTGGCAAGCCGGAAGCGCAGGCTCGCCTCGTCGTCGATCGGCTGATCCTTGAGGGCCACTATCACATCATTGCGTTTCAGACCTGCACGCGCGCCGGGCCCATTCGGAAACACATCCTTCACGACCAGGCCGGTCGGCCGATTGAGGTTGAGGCCGGTTGCAATGTCAGCCGTCACGCGCTGCATGTTGATGCCGAGCCACGGCCGTACGATGCGTCCGCCATGCTCACCCAACGAGACCATGCGGGCGATGATGTTGGAAGGGGTAGCGAAGCCGATGCCGACCGAGCCGCCGGTCTGCGAATAGATCGCCGTGTTGATTCCGATCAGCCGGCCGTCGAGGCTGACAAGGGCTCCCCCCGAGTTGCCTGGATTGATCGCCGCATCGGTTTGGATGAAGAAGCTCGAATCGTTGACGCCGCCGGCACTGCGTGCCAGCGCCGAAATGATGCCGCTGGTGACGGTCTGATTGAGGCCGAACGGATTGCCGATCGCGAGCACGACATCACCGACCTCGATCGAGTCCGAGTCGCGAAGCTCGAGGAAGGGGAACTTCTCGCCGCCGACATCGATGCGCAACAAGGCAAGGTCGTAGCGCTCGTCCTGGGTCAGCAACTTGGCTTCGAATTCCCGCCGATCCGACAGCACCACGCGAATCTCGTCGGCACCCTTGACGACATGGGCATTAGTGACGATCAGTCCATCCGACCGGACCAGAACGCCCGAGCCTAGCGAGTTCTGCACCCGGTCGCCCGCCGGCGGCATGCCGGGAAAGGGGAAGGGCAGTCGGCGCTGCACGCGCGCCGTGGTGGTCGTGTAGATATTGACCACCGCTGGCGAGACACGCTTGACCAGCGGCGCGTAGGAATAGGCAAGCTCGCTTCTATCGGTCGGCAGATGCTGCGCAAGAACCGCCGCCGGGACGGCGGTCATCGCACCAAGCACAGCCGTCGCCACCAGGATTGCCCGCCGAGCCATTGTTCGTCTCCCTTACCCGGACGGGATTTGCGGTTTCTCCGGCCTCAAATCAAGAGTCGAATCAGCGCGCCATGGCGTGATCGAAGGGTCAACCGCATCGGGAATAGCCGCAGTTCAGGCAGACGTCGCAGCCTTCCTGGTGCGTAAGCGCCGCCGCGCCACAGTTGGGGCACTGCGGCAGGCTCGGCACCCCGCCGACCCCCTCGTTTCCAGGATCGCGTGCCCCGGCCGCCAACCGCAGGCGTTGATCCGCCGAGTCCCCGACGCGCGGCTGATCCGACGCCAGAAAGCCGATCTCGATCAGGTGGCGTTCGATCACCCCGCCAATGGCAGCCAACAAGGAGGGAACATAACGGCCCTCCATCCATTGGCCGCCGCGCGGATCGAACACCGCCTTGAGTTCCTCGACGACGAAGGAGACGTCGCCGCCGCGGCGGAACACTGCCGAGATCATGCGCGTGAGCGCCACGGTCCAGGCGTAATGCTCCATGTTCTTGGAATTGATGAAGATCTCAAAGGGCCGCCGGCGTCCATCCTGCATCACGTCGTTGATGGTGATGTAGATCGCATGGTCGCTGCCCGGCCATTTGATCTTATAGGTGCGGCCTGGCAGTTCGTCCGGCCGGTCGAGCGGCTGGGCGATATAGACCACGCCGCTTTCGCGTGTCGCCGGCACCAGGGCCGGGATAATTCTCGGCTCGGCCGGCTTCACTTCCAGCACCGCGCCCGTCACCTCGTTCGGCCGGTACGTCGTGCAGCCCTTGCATCCCAGCACATAAGCCTTTTCGTAGACGTCCTTGAACGCCTCGAACGAGATGTCGCGCGGCAGATTGATGGTCTTGGAGATCGAGCTGTCGACGAAGTCCTGCGCCGCCGCCTGCATAGCCAGATGGTCCGCCGGCGTCAGTGTCTGGGCATCGACGAAAGCATCAGGAGGCGGTTCATTGCCTTTGAGTGCGTGCCAGACGCGCAGGGCATGATCCTCGACATTCTCCTCGCGCCTGGAGCCGTCGGGCTGCAGCACGTGTCGCACATAGCTGAAGGCGAACACCGGTTCGATGCCAGACGACACGTTGTCGGCCAACAGCGAGATCGTGCCAGTCGGAGCGATTGAATTGAGCAGCGCGTTGCGGATGCCGTAGCGACCAATGGCGGCCCGCACCTCCTGCGGCAACCCGCGAATGGTCTCACCGCTGAGATAGCGCGCCCGATCATAAAGCGGGAAGCTGCCCTTCTCGGCGGCGATATCGGCCGATGCCACATAGGAAAGCCGCTGCACGGCGGCCAGCCAGTCGCGCGTGAGCTTAACCGCCTCGGCTGAGCCATAGCGCACGCCACAGAAGATCAGCGCATCCGCGAGACCGGTGACGCCAAGCCCGATGCGCCGCTTGGCTTTCGCTTCCTTCTCCTGCTGCGGCAACGGAAAACGCGAGACATCGATCACGTTGTCCAGCATGCGTACGGCCAACGGCACCAGCCTTTCCAGCGCCTCCAGATCGAGATGCGCCTGCGGCGTGAACGGCTCCTTGACCAAAGCGGCGAGATTGATCGAGCCCAGCAGGCAGGCGCCATAGGCAGGCAGCGGCTGCTCGCCGCATGGGTTCGTGGAGTGGATGCTCTCGCAGTAGTGAAGATTGTTCCGCCGGTTGACGCGGTCGATGAAGATCACACCGGGCTCGGCATACTCGTAAGTCGCGCGCATGATACGCTCCCACAGCGCGCGCGCCTTGACGGTGCGAAAGATCTTGCCTCCGAACACCAGGCTCCAGTCGGCATCCTCCGTCACGGCCGTCATGAAGGCATCGGTCACGAGCACCGAGACGTTGAACATCCGAAGGCGCCGCGGATCGCGCTTGGCGTCGACGAAGGCTTCGATGTCGGGGTGATCACAGCGCAGCGTGGCCATCATGGCGCCGCGGCGTGAGCCGGCGCTCATGATGGTGCGGCACATCGAATCCCAGACATCCATGAAGGACAGCGGCCCCGAGGCGTCGGCGCCAACGCCCTTCACCGGTGCACCCTGCGGCCGCAGGGTCGAGAAGTCGTGGCCTATACCGCCCCCCTGCTGCATGGTAAGGGCCGCCTCGCGCAGGTTCTCGAAGATGCCCGACATGTCGTCCGGGATCGCGCCCATGACGAAGCAGTTGAAGAGCGTCACGCTGCGGCCGGTGCCGGCACCTGCGATCACCCGACCGGCGGGAAGAAATTTGAAGCCAGCCAGGGCCTCGTGGAAACGACCGGCCCAGAGCTCCGGGTTGCTCTCCGGCGCTGACAGAGCCCGCGCGACTCGCCACCACGTGCCATCGAGATCCGCGTCGATGGCCTCCGAAGCATCGCGGAAGCGATATTTCATGTCCCAGATCCGCTGGGACACCGGCGCCCATTCCATCATCAAAACCTAGGCTCGGAGTCCCTCCATATCAACAAGATTGTTCTTTATTCGTTCTTGAGAGCTACTCGTCCAACGAGCCGTGCCGTGGCGCCCTCGATGCGCCCTTTCAGGGCTGCCATGAAAGCTGGACGATCGAGGCCCGGAGGAATGGCGGGCAGCACCTCGACCTCGATGACGCCCGGCCGTTTGACGAACTGGCGCCGTCCCCAGAACACGCCGGAATTCAACGCCACAGGCACGACCGGGACGCCGAGCTGACGATAGAGCGCCGCCGTGCCGACCTGATAGGGCTTGTTGACACCCACGGCCACGCGGGTGCCCTCAGGAAAGATCAGGATCGATCGGCCGCCTGCGATGGCGGCCTTCGCTTGCCGTACCAACCCGCGTAGCGCCGTCGCGCCGTCGCCACGCTCGACCGCGATGTTGCCAGCCCGCGCCATGGCCCACCCGACGATGGGAATGAACAGCAGCTCGCGCTTGAGGACGGTGGCAGCATCGGCAAACAGCACTGTGTAGGCGAGGGTCTCCCACGACGATTGATGCTTCGAGGCGATGATCACCGGCCCAGCGGGCAAGTTCTCCAGCCCGCTGACCCGGTGCGTGATCCCGACGGTCACGCGCAGCCACCACAGGCAGAAACGAATCCAAAATTTCGCCCATGCTACGACAGCACGGCGCGGCAACAGCAGGATCGGCGCACCGACGAGCGCGATCATCACGGTGCCTGCGTACCAGCCGACGTTGAAGCAGAGCGACCGCAGCCAGAGGGAAATGCCTGTCATGCTTGTAACCCCAGTTACAGGGGCCTAATGTCCGGCCGCAAGCATATCCAGTGGGACATCTCTTCGTTCGTCATGCAAGTCACTTGTCCCAACTGTCGGGCTCGCTATGCCGTCGATCCTCTGGCGATCGGTCCCAGCGGCCGCACCGTGCAGTGCGCGCGCTGCAGCCATCGGTGGTTCGAGACGATGAAGCTGCCGGCCGATCCCGCCCTTCCGCCGCCAACCGAATCGCTACCGGAATCGAATGGTCCACAACCCTCTTACACGGCAGGTCTGCCGGCGGTGATCGCGCCGCGTGCACCTTTCCGTTGGGGCCGCTGGATCTCCGCATTGGTGGCGATCCTGATTGTCGTAGGTGCTGCAGCCTTCGCCTATCGCGACGAGCTCAACAACCGGCTGCCCAGCGACTGGCGGACGGTCCTGGGCTTCCAGAAGACACCGAAAGCGGCGGAATTTCCCCGCCTAGAGCTCGATCTCGCGGCCAGCAAGGTCGAGCTCATCGATGGTCGATATGTCGTCCGCGGGGAGGTTCTCAACTCGGGCCGCGCCGCAGGCTCGACGACGGCGTTGAAGCTGGTCTTCCGCAAGGGCGAGGACGTCCTGGGCGAACGCGTCTACCCCCTGGTCGAAGGGCCGATTGCGCCGGGCGCGCGGCTTTCCTTCAGTCACCAGCTCGACGACCCACCTGACGGCACGACCAACGTCGTGCCGATCATCCAGTAGTGAGCCACTGCATGGTCGACCGTCCCACCGTATCGATCCGCTTCTCTGCAGAGGAAATTGCCCGCCGTGTCGACGTCATGGCCGCCGAGCTTGCCACCAAGCTGCCGGCCGACACGCTGGTGGTGTCGGTCCTCAAAGGAAGCTTTGTGTTCGCCGCCGATCTGATCCGCGCTCTCAGCCGCGCCGGCGCCGACTGGGCCATGGATTTCCTGACGCTGTCGAGCTACGGCACGGGGACGGAGACCAGTGGCCGCGTGCGCATCGTGCGCGACATCGTCGACGATGTGCGCAATCGCGAGGTCCTGCTGGTCGACGACATCCTCGAATCGGGCTTCACCTTGAGCTTCGCCAAGAACCTGCTGATCGAACGCGGCGCACGCCACGTCTCGGTCTGCACTCTGCTCGACAAATCAGGCAAGCGGCGCACCAAGCTCGAAGCCGACTTCGTCGGGTTCCAGTGCGGCGACGAGTTCCTGGTCGGCTACGGCCTCGACTGGGCCCACCAGTTCCGCGGGCTGCCGTATATCGGCGTGGTCCAGAAGACTTCTTGACGGAGCGCGGACCTCCAGGTCCGCGCTCCAATCAATACGTCTTGAGCAGCCGGTCGATGTAGTCGAGCTCTTCCTTCGGCCGTTGCTGCTCGCCGGCGCGACGGCGCAGCTCATCCAGGACCTCTCGGCTGCGCTGGCGCTCGAGCTCGAGCGGCACCTTGTCGACGCCGGTGTCGACCGCATCGCCGTAGTTGCCGTCCGAGCGCCCCAGCGGATCGCGATCCTCGCTCTTGCGTTCGCGCTCCTGGATCTCAGCCAGATCCTGGCCGTTGCCGGGTCCGCGATTGCGCATCTGCTCGGCGAGATCGCCCATACCCTGCTGCAGGTTGTCGAGCGCGCGACGCTGTGCACGCGACGCGTCGCGCGGCTCGCCGCGGCGCAAAGCATCCTCGGCCTCGCGCATCGAGCGTTCGGCACGGCCCAGCGATTCGGGCATCGGCATGCCGTTCTCGTCGAGCTTGTTCATGAACTCGCCGAGCTGGCGGCGCAGGTTCTCCTGCTGGCCGCGCTGCTGGTCGCCCCACTGCCCGTCACCGGGCTGCTGCCCCTGCTGGCCACGTTGTCCCTGCTGGCCCTGTTGGCCCTGCCGACCCTGCTGCTGGCGACCTTCGCGCTCGGACTCGCCCAGAAGCTGGTTCTGACGGCGCGACAAGCGGTCGAGCTGGTTCATCATCTCGCGGCCTTGCTGGTTGCCCTGTCCTTGCTGGCCACGTTGCTGGCCTTGCTGGCGCTGCTGGTTGGGGCCCGCCATCATCGGCGTCGCGTTCTCCATCATCTTGCGCAGCTCTTCGAGCAGGCGCTTGGCCTCCTCGCGCTGGCCGTTCTTGGCCATCTCGCGAATCTTGTCGAGCATGCGCTGCAGGTCGTCGCTGGTGATGGTGTTGTTCGGATCCATCTTCTCCGCCTGCTCCATCATGCGGCGGCGTTCCTCGGGATCCTGCATGCGCTCGGCCAGCTCCTTCTGCCAGCGCCCCATCGCGTCGTAGAGCTGCTGGATCAGGCGCTCGATCTCCTCGTCGCCGGCCTGGCGCTGCATGGCATCGCGCAGCTGCTGGCGCGCATCCTCGACCGCCCGCTCGGCATCGGACATGGCGCCGCCCTCCAGGCGCATCGCGAGATCCCACAAGAGCTTCTGGGTGTCGGTGATGGTCGGCTTGTCGCCGTTCTCGGCGAGTCGCGCGGCGCCCATGCGCAAGCCGAGCTGCACTACGGGATCGTTGCGGTAACTATCGGGCTTGGCTTGAACCAGGCGCATGCCGTCGGCGACATCCTGGCGCAGGCCCTTGGGGTCACGGGTCAACGCCTTGCGAAGCACGATCAGCGCGCGCGCCGTCGGATCGTTGAAGACGCGTTCGGGCAGCAGAAACGTCTCGACCGAGCTGCGCCCCTTCTGGCCAAGCGCATCCGTCGCGAACAGCATCACGGTGACCTTCAGGCCGGCCCACGGATGGCTGGTGAGATCGCGCACGAAGCTGTCGGCCACCTTCTTGGCGCCACCCGCGACTGGCAGGTCGATGCGCAGGACTTCCGGCTCCTCGTCGCCGCTCAGCATGTCGTCGCCCAGGACGCTGCCGTGCAGGCGGATCTGGAGCTGCACGCCGGTGATGCCGAAATCATCGCCGGCAATGTACTCGACCTTGGTCGACCACTTGTCGACGCCGATCGGGCGGGCGAACTCGATCGTCGGCGCCAGGTCGGGAATGACGTGCAGCTTCCAGTGAGCCTGCTCGTCACCGCGCGCCTGCAGGGCGATCTGCTTGCCTTCGGTGATGACCTGCTCGATCTGGTACTTGCCCTTGCTGACAGTCGCGAACTCGGTGCTCTTGCCGTCGATCACAAGCTGCGGCGGCTTGCGGCCGCGAACGTCATCGACAAAACCTGCAAGCTTGCTGCCGGCTGGAATGCGCAGAAGCTTGTCATGCTCGGCCATGTCGAGATAGATCGGCGGCTTGCCGGTATAAGCAGGCGGCGCGATCCAGAGATTGGCGACCACGGGTGGCGGCGGCGGAAAGGCCGGCGTGAATGCCGCTGCCATCCGGTCGCTGCGCCAGCCGCCTGCGGTGGCAAGCGCCACGACCAGCGCCAGGATCGGCACGAAGCGCAGCGCCCAGGTATCGAGCATGGCGAGACCAGGACGTGCCGGCCGGTTGCTGAGACCAGCCAGCCGCTCGGCCTCGCGGCGCCGATGGGCCTCCCACAGCGCCATCGCCATTGAATCGTTCTCGCCAGCCGCCATGCGATCTTGCACAGCGACCAAGGGCCGGTGCGGCACGCCGCTGTCGCGTTCCAGCCTTCGGATCGCCGCCTCGCGCGCGGGCCAAGCGAAATCTCGCAGCTGCCACCAGCTCAAGGCTCCAAAGAAGGTTGCCAGCACCGCCAAAAGACCGGTGTGGACCCAAGGGTCCAGGCCGGCGAAAAGATCGAGATGGGCAGCGGCAATGAACAGGGCCACGAAGGCCAGCAGCGGCATCAGTCGCGGCCACAGGCCCTCCCAGGCCAGCGCTGCCCATGCCAATCCGATTTTGCGTCCCAGTCCGGGGGCCTGGATCATCGCGGTCTGGCTGGCGTCCATCGCCTTCCTTTCATCCTGCGCGCTATGACTTCGCCGGCTCCATCCAAGGCGGAAACCGCTCGGCGGAGAGCATCTCCTCGATCGTCTGCCTGGGTCGAGTGACCGCAAATCGCGTGCCATCGACCATTACTTCCGGCACCAGAGGGCGGCTGTTGTAGGTCGAGGCCATGACCGCCCCATAGGCGCCCGCTGAGCGTACCATGATCAGGTCTCCGGCAGCCAGCGGCGGCAGATCACGGTCCTGTGCCAGAAAGTCACCCGATTCGCAGATCGGACCGACAATATCACAGCGGATCATGGCCTTATCTTGACGCTGACGCAGCGGCAGGACGTCGTGCCAAGCCTCGTAAAGGGTGGGCCGAATGAGATCGTTCATGGCCGCATCGACAATGACGAAGGTCTTGGAAACGCCGGGCTTCATCAGAATCACCTCGCCGACCAGCACACCCGCCTCGCCGACGAGGCGGCGCCCGGGCTCGAACGTTAACTCGCAACCCAGCCCTGAGGTTTCCTTGGCGACCATCGACAGGAACTCTGCGATCGAAGGCGGCCGTTCATCGGCGTAAACGATGCCCAGCCCGCCGCCGATGTCGAAGCGATCGATATGATGGCCGTCGCTGCGCAACTGGCCGATCAGCTCGCGCACCCGGAGGATCGCGCTGCGGTACGGGGTCAGAGAGGTGAGCTGGGATCCCAGGTGCATGGCCACGCCGACGACCTTGAGGTTGGGGAGGCGGCCTGCCAGTGCGAAAGCATCGCGGGCAAGATCGATGTCGATGCCGAACTTGTTCTCCTTGCGGCCCGTGGTGATCTTGGCGTGGGTGCCGGCGTCGACGTCGGGATTGATGCGGATGGTGATGTCCGCCTTGACACCAAGCTGGCCCGCGACAGCATTCAACGTTTCCAGCTCGGCGGAGCTTTCGACATTGATCTGGCCGACGCCAGCCTGGAGAGCGGCCATGAGCTCGGTGGCCTTCTTGCCGACGCCGGAATAGACAATGCGCTTCGCCGGAATGCCTGCAGCCAGGGCGCGGTGCATCTCACCCACCGAGACGATGTCGGCCCCTGCCCCCAGCTCGCCGAACAAGCGCACGACAGCCAGGCTGCTGTTGGCCTTCATGGCGTAGCAGACGCCGGCTTTCATCCCTTTGATGCCATCGGCGAATTCCAACCATGCCGCGCGCAAGGCGGCCGCTGAATAGCAATAGAAAGGTGTGCCGACCTGCGCTGCGATGCTCGCGAGCGATACACCCTCGGCATGCATGTCGCCGTGCTTATAGGAAAAAAAACTCATTGTGCACGTCCCAGGAAGCGACGACGCGCTTCCTTCACGGCGCGCGTCACATTGACGGGTGCCGTGCCACCGAGGCTCTTGCGAGCGCTGACCGATGCCTCGACTGTGAGGACGCGGAAAACGCTGCGGTCGATCTTGGGCTCGACCGCCTGCATCTCGTCGAGCGACAGCTGGTCGAGATCGACGCCCTTATCGGCTGCGATGCCGACCAATCGCCCGGTCACATGATGAGCTTGGCGGAACGGCAGGCCTACCTCGCGCACCAGCCAGTCGGCGAGATCGGTGGCCACCGAATAGTCAGCCGCCGCCACGGCGCGCATGCGTTCAGGATTGGCCTTGAGGTCGCGGATCATGCCTGTCATGGCTGCCACGCCCAGTTCCAGCGAGTCGGCGGCATCGAACAGCGGCTCCTTGTCTTCCTGCATGTCCTTGCCGTAGGTCAGCGGCAGGCCCTTCAGGGTGGTGCACAGCGCTACGAAGGCGCCGACGATGCGCCCCACCTTGGCGCGGGTCAGCTCGGCGGCGTCGGGATTGCGCTTCTGCGGCATGATCGAGCTGCCGGTTGTGAAGGCATCCGACAGCGAGATGAAGCGAAAGGGTGCGCTGCACCAGATCACGATCTCTTCCGAAAGCCGCGACAGGTGGACCGCCGTCAGCGAGGAGGCGGCAATGAACTCGGCGACATAGTCGCGGTCCGAGACGGCGTCGAGCGAATTGGCCATCGGCCGCTCGAAGCCGAGCGCCCTCGCCGTGTGGCGTGGATCGATGGGATGAGGCGAGCCGGCAAGGGCTGCGGCCCCCAAGGGTGATTCGTTGAGGCGCGCACGGCAATCGGCGAACCGGCTGCGATCGCGGCCGACCATCTCGACGTAGGCCAGAAGATGATGCCCGAAGGTGATCGGCTGGGCCGTCTGCAGATGGGTGAAGCCCGGCATGATGGTGGCGGCGTATTCCTCGGCGCGATCGATCAGGGCCGCCTGCAAGTCCGTCAGCATCGGCTCCAGACGGTCGATCGTGTCGCGCACCCAGAGCCGGACATCGAGCGCGATCTGGTCATTGCGTGAGCGCGCCGTATGCAGGCGCCCGCCGGCCGGACCGATCAGCTCGGTGAGCCTCGCCTCGACGTTGAAATGGATGTCCTCGAGCTTGGTCGAGAACTTGAAGCGGCCGGCCTCGATCTCGTCGCGCACCTGGCCAAGGCCGCGCTTTATGTCGCGGCCGTCCTTCGCCGAGAGGATGCCCTGCGCCACCAGCATGTCGGCGTGCGCCAGCGAGCCCGCGATATCCTGCGCATAGAGCCGTCGATCGAAGCCGATGGAGGCGTTGATCTTCTCCATGATTTCAGACGGACCGAGCTTGTAGCGGCCGCCCCACATCGTGTTGGAGCTGCTTTTGGCCGCTCGCGCAGTCGTGTTCTTCCGTGCCATGAATATGAGCCAGTAGTCCTTTAGGAAACGCGGCTTATGGCATATCCCGTCCGAGATTTCCTCCCCTGCCGCCGGCTCGTCCTGGCCGGCATCGCCACCGTCCTCGCTCCAGCCGCGTGGGCGGAGGTGCCGGCCGGCCTGGCGAAGGGCGCGATGGCTCGTTTCAAGCTTGCGCACCCGCCCAAGCCGATGCCCGACCTCGAGTTCCTCAATGCGGAGGACAAACCGATCAAGCTCGCCGACTCCACCGGCAAGGCGCGTCTGATCAACCTATGGGCAACCTGGTGTGCGCCCTGCGTGAAGGAGATGCCCAGCCTTGACCGGCTGCAGGCGGCACTGCCCAACGACAAGTTTCTCGTCCTGCCGATCTCGCTCGACGGCCCGTCCAAGCCCAAGGTCGCACCCTTCTACAAGGAGCGAAAGCTCGACAATCTCGGCATCTATTACGACAAGGGCCGCAAGGCGATGTCGGTTCTCGAGGTGACGCTGTTGCCGACGTCGATCCTGGTCGACGCAGCCGGTCGCGAGCTGGGCCGCCTGGAAGGCGACGCCGACTGGGATACGCCCGAGGGCATTGCGCTGATGAAGGCGGCCATCGCGTGAGCGGGCCGCTGGTCGTCATCACAGGTGCAAGCTCCGGCATCGGGCTGGCGCTCGCCCGGGCCTTTGCCAAGGAAGGCCACGCCCTGCTGCTGATCGCCCGCCACATGAGGCCGATTGATGGCCTTCCGGACGAACGTACCGTCTATGCCGCGGCGGACGTGGCCGACTATGGCGCATTGGAACGAGCCATCCGCGGCGCCGAGCAGGCCTTCGGCAAGGCTGCCTGCCTGATCAACAACGCCGGCATGGCCGATGCGCGCGCTTTCACCGACGTGGAGCCTGACGCCTTCAGCCACGAGATCGATGTCAACCTGAAGGGCGTGCTGAACGGCACCAAGGTCGTGCTGGCCGACATGGCGGCGCGCAAGTCGGGGACCATCATCAACATCAGCTCGGTCAGCGACCGCAAGACGAGCTCGGTAGCCGTCGGTTATACGGCTTCGAAATATGCCGTTCGCGCCGCGAGCGAATCGTTGCGCGAAGCGTTCGGCATGCAGGGCGTCCGCGTGATCAACGTGGCGCCGGCCTACGTCAAGACCAACATCCACCAGGGCATGGGCATCAGCTTCGAGGAATACCGCGGTCTTTTCGGCAATCCCGACTTCCTGAGCGCCGAGGAGCTGGCCGAGATCGTGCTCTATTGCTGGAAGCTGCCTGCTACCATCTGCATCCGCGACATCGTCATCGCGCCGACGCGGACCGGCTTTTAAGGGAACTGCGGGTCGCCGTAGGGATAGTACTTGTCCAATTCGAGGTTCCGATAGGGCAGCGCATCCAGTCGCACGGTGCCCAGGAAAGGCTCGACCGGCTCGACCAGCAGGATGGTCTTGGCGAAGCCGCTGTCGTCGAAGCCGCGCCGGAAATGGACGCGCGACTTGATGGCGAACACCTCGAAATCGGCGATATCGATGCCGAGCGTAGTGAGGGGGTGCGGTTCCATGACCTGGACCAGGTAACGGCTCAGCACCAACACGTTGCCGCGGCCGAACCTCACCACGACCCAGAACTGGCCGTGACTTTCAATGGCGTTCAGTACCGTGCCCTTGATGCGGACCGGGCTACCGGCCGATTCATCGACAAGCCCGCCCACGTCTATGTCGAACGGATCGCCGGCCTTCACGCCCTTGCCCTTGAGCGCATCGCTGGCCTTGGCGTCGGCGATCGTGGCGATCAGGACATTGGAGAGATCCTGGTCGATGATCTCCTTCAGGAGCCACGTAGCGGATCCGGACCGATCGCTGTGGTCGGCCAGCACCACCGGCGTGGCGCCGCTCGCCATCGCCGCCTTGGCGAGCGTCACGCCTTCGGGGATCGTGTAGACCTTGGTCGAGCCGATCAGCGCCTGGCGCTGGCGCCAGGCCGCCGCCGCCATGTCGTCGGCGACGCGGCGCGCCAGGCCGGGATCGCCGTTGGTCATGACCTGGAAGGTCATGCCGACATCCGGCACGTCGGCAAAGGGGAAACCGAAGAAGAAGTTCACATAGACGTCGGGCTCGCGCGCCTCCCAGGTCAGCGCGCGCTGCACCAGGTCCATCCACGGCGAGGCGCCGGTCCATTGCAGCACGGTCGCGGTGATGATCGGCACCCGCACGGTCGCCGTCGTCGGCCTGT
>Ga0081455_10000396_pt1 | contig 57399 bp, 54 predicted proteins | sample TabmetS3T2R1_FD_70207 | JGI IMG/M metagenome (GOLD analysis project Ga0081455, IMG submission 70207) | Tabebuia heterophylla rhizosphere microbial communities from the University of Puerto Rico - S3T2R1 | ecosystem: Host-associated > Plants > Roots > Rhizosphere ...
GGCGACCCGCCAGGCGAGGACGGTGCGCGCTCCGTCGTCGAGCACGACACCGTCCAGCCTGCCCAGCCCCTCGGCGGTGGTTCGCGACACGACGGAACGTCCGAGGACGGCGGCGAGCGACGTCACGACTCCTCCTCCTCCGCGGTTCCCAACGGTTTCCCGAGCTGGGCCCGGAACTCCTCGACCGCGAGGCCGAACCCGGACAAGTCACCTCTGACGTACGGCGCGGTGCTCGCCGGCACCACGAGATGTGACCCGCTGACGGCCAGCGTGTCCGGAAGCGGCACGAGGAGATCACCGCCCTCTCGTCCCTGAACCGCCTTCTCGCCCCGGATCTGGTAGCCGACCACCTCTCCGGCACTGCCTCGGCCGAGCTCGCCGATCACGACGATCAGGTCGGTCACGACGCCGAGCCTTTCTCCAGCGTCGGTCAGCACGTCGTTCCCGAGCACGTTGCGCGATCCCGCCGTCGCGCGACGGGCCTCGTCGGCGGTCGCCGACCAGGGATCGTCGGAGGGCACCATGACGGCGTCTCGGCCGATCGCGAAGACGTCAGCCGCCGCGAGGGGATGCTTCATGGGCCCGGCGAACAGGCCGCCCCGCTTGTTCAGGGTGAGCCCGAGGATCGCGCCCGCCTCGGCGTCGTAGAGCACGTCCTTCACGTCGCCGAGCGCGTTACCCGACGCGATGCCGACGACCGGCAGCCCGATGAGTGCGGTACCACGCATCAGTTCGAGACCCGGCTGTGGGTCCGGTCTGCTCGTCATCGACGTCGTCCGATGCTTCTGGACCGGCGGCGGGGAGCAACCACGATTCCGCCGGCCCGGCGCCGTCGTTGGATGGCGGCCGTCGTCGCGACCGCCAGGATGAGCAGGACGACGACCACGATCACGATCGTCAGTGCGTCCATCGAAGGCACCCATCATGTCGAGCGGTTGAACAGGTGCCGGTTATCTCCCCCAGTGATACGGCGCGTTAACCCGGTCTACCGGCGTGACCGGAAACGACCTCGCGCCGCGCCGTGCCTGTCAGCTTGTCGCGGGCCGGCCACGGAGCAGTGCGAGCGCCTGGTCCGCGTGCGCGTTCATCTTCGTCTCGCTCTTGATGACCGCCAGTACCGAGCGGTCCTGGTCGATCACGAAAGTCCTCCGCTGGACCGGGGCGAGCTTGCCGAGCAGGCCACGCTTGACGCCGAACTGCTTCGCGACGGCGCCGCCTTCGTCGGACAGCAGCGGATAGTCAAAGGAATGCCTGTCGGAGAACTCCTTCTGTTTGCTCACCGGGTCGACGCTGATCCCGAGGCGCTGCGCTCCGGCAGCTTCGAACTCGGCCGACAGATCGCGGAAGTGGCATGCCTCGGCCGTGCAGCCGGACGTCATCGCGATCGGGTAGAAGAACAGGACGACCGGCCCCCCGGAAAGGAACTCGCCGAGCGACCGGGGCGCTCCGTTCTCGTCCGGAAGCGAGAAATCGGGTGCCTCGTCGCCAGCCTGCATCGTCGTCCTCCCGGTTCGAATGTCGCGGCCCGTACACCGCGTCGCCTGCGGGTCTACCACGAAAACGTGCCGGGTTCGGGACTCGAGGTGCGCATCGCCATACGGGTATGTCTTCGGCGGTGGATGATGCGATCGCAGATGAGGTGTCCCCGGTCTGCCGGCATCCAGATCGGTCCCAGTGACGAACGCCATGCGTCTAGCACGGCGGGAGCGTCCGGCCCGGCGATCGCTCCGGCGGATCACTGAGGAGGGCGCATGCGGTCCGACGCCGACACGGTGCGCCTGAGCGTGCGCCGTCCGGACGGCCCGGTGACCGGGCTGGCGCTCGTCCTGCCCGGGGGGAAGGTTCGCAGCCGGGCGCGTCCACAACCCTGGCATCTCGCCGCCGCCCGCATGGTTCCGTTCGCGCGGGCGCTGGAGCAGGCGGGCGGGACACAGGGGCTCGCCGTCGCGAGCCTGCTGTACCGATACCGCGGATGGAACGGGGACGAGGCGTCGCCGGTCGCGGATACCAGGCGGGCGCTGGAGCGGCTGCGGGCGGACGTCGGCGACGTCCCGGTGGCCATCGTGGGTCACTCCATGGGAGGGCGGACCGCACTGCGGTGCGCCGACGCTCCCTCCGTCGTCGGTGTCGTCGCGCTCGCGCCGTGGATCGAACGTGACGAGCCGGTGGCCCAGCTGGCGGGCAGGCGGCTGCTGATCCTGCACGGTGGCCGCGATCGATGGACCGATCCAAAAGCGTCACTGGCGTACGTGCAGCGTGCCGTCGCGGTGGCCGCAAGCGCGAGCCGGGTCGAGATCGCCGGCGACCGCCACGCCATGATCGGCCGCCCTCGGCTCTGGCACGAGCTGACGACGGGTTTCGTGCTGGCGGCACTCGGATCCCCGGAACTCGCCGGGCTCGGCGAGGGGCAATCCGAATCGCGGGACGAGACGAATACCTCGCAGGTCGTACTACGGCAGGTGTGGGCCGGCCAGCTCCTGTCGGACGTGTAGGAAGGCGCAGCGTGGCTCGTGCTGAACGTCGGGTCGCCGTGATCGGCGGGGGCGTGTCCGGCCTGACGGCCGCGTACGTGCTGCGAGACGCTGCCGAGGTCACCCTCTACGAGGCTGATCCGAGACTGGGCGGGCACGCGGACACCCACGACGTCGTCGCCGGCGGCGGGCAGGTACTCGGTGTCGACACCGGCTTCATCGTGCACAACGCGCGGACCTATCCGACCTTGATGCGACTGTTCGACGAGCTCGGGGTGGCGACCCAGGACTCCGACATGAGCATGTCGGTGGTGTGCGAAGGCTGCGGCCTGCAGTATGCCGGGGCGCGTGGTCCGGGAGGCCTGTTCCCGACCCTCCGCAACGCGGCGAACGCCCGCTACCTGTGGATGCTGGCCGAAGTCGTGCGGTTCCATCGGCGGGCGCGGGCGGCGCTGCGAGCCGAGGCCGGCAGCGCCGAGGCGGATGCTGCGCTGCACGAGTTCCTGCGGCACGGCAGGTTCTCGACGTACTTCGTCCGGCATTTCATGACGCCGTTGGTGTCGTGCGTGTGGTCCTGCGCGCCGTGTACCGCGCTGGACTACCCGGCCCGTTACCTGTTCGCGTTCCTCGACCATCACGGCATGCTCGCGGTGACCGGATCGCCGACCTGGCGGACGGTCGTCGGTGGTTCGCGGACCTACGTCGACACGCTGGCGAAGCACCTGCCCGCGGTCCGGACGTCCGCGCCGGTGCGGACCTTGGAACGGCTCGCGGATGGCGGCCTCGAAATCCGCGCCGACGACGACCGGGTCGAAAGGTACGACCAGGCTGTCGTCGCCGTTCACCCGGGGCAAGCTCTGGCGCTCCTGGCCGCGCCGACATCGACGGAGGCAGACGTCCTCGGCGCCTTCGCGTATTCGGCCAACCCGACGGTCCTGCACACCGACACGAGGTTGTTGCCAACCCTCCCCCGGGCGCGGGCGTCGTGGAACTACCGGCTAGCCGGCTGTGACGCTGACGCCGGGAGCGTGTTGGTGTCCTACGACATGAACAGGTTGCAGAACCTCGCCGCGCCCGACACGTACGTCGTCACCCTCAATCCCGGCGACCACGTCGGCGAATCGGCCGTGCTCGCTCGGATGAACTACGAACACCCGATCTACACGCCGTCCTCGGTCGCCGCGCAACGGCGGCTCGGCAAGCTGAACGACGGCGTCCTGGCCTACGCCGGCGCCTACCACGGCTGGGGCTTCCACGAGGACGGCGCGCGGTCCGGCGTGACAGCCGCGGCGTCGCTCGGGGTGAATTGGTGAGCGTGACCCGGTGAAGGCCGCGCTCTACGACGTGCGGATCGAACACGTCCGGACGGAACCGTTGCGCAACGCGTTCCGTTACCGGAGCTATCTGTGGCTTGTCGACGTCGACGCGGCTCCGGTGCCACCGCGCGGGTTGGGCGCGCTCGCGGTCTTCTCGGCGTCGGACCACTTCGGCGATCCGGCGGCGACGATCAGGCAGAACGTCACGACCTTCTGCCGGGCCCGAGGCATCGAGGTCACCGGCGAGATCCGGATGCTCACCCACGCGCGGGTGCTCGGCTACGTATTCAACCCGCTGAGCGTGTTCTGGTGTCACGACGCGACCGGGCAACTGCTCTGCACGATCGCCGAGGTGCACAACACCTACGGCGAACGGCATTGCTACCTGCTACGTCCCGACGAGCGGGGACGCGCGGTGACCGAGAAGGAGTTCTACGTCTCCCCGTTCTATCCGGTCGACGGGCGCTACCAGATGAGTGTCCCGGAGCCGGCCGAACGGCTCGACGTCACGATCGTCCTGCATCGCGACGGCGCGAGGCCGTTCGTCGCGAGTATGCGGGGGCGGCGGCTGCCGGCAACCGGGCGAGCGCTCGTCCGGCTGGCGCTGCGCCATCCGATGGCGCCGCTCGTGGGTGCGCTGCGGATCCGCCGCCAGGGCGTCGGGCTGTGGTTACGCGGCCTCCGTCCGTCGCCTCGTCCCGTCCACCACCAGGAGGGCGTCCGATGACGCACACGGTCGACCACGCGCTACCGCAGATCGACGGGGTCCGGTGGCCGTCGATCATCCAGGTGCCCGCGCCGGGCATCCGATCCGCCGTCGGCAGCCGGCTTTTCCGCCGGGCGGTGCGCCGGCTACCGCTTCGAGTCCGGTTTCCGGACGGAAGCGAGCTGGGCGGTGGGGATGCCGGCGCACCGCTGATGAACCTGCGCCGTCCCGTGGCCGTCATGCGGCGGGTCTCGGCCACCGGAACCGTCGGGTTCGGCGAGGCGTACATGGCCGGCGACTGGGACACCGACGACCTGGTCGGCGTGATGACCGCGTTCGCCACGAACGTGAGCGGGCTCGTCCCGATGCCGCTCCAGCGGCTGCGGCACGCCATCCTGAACCGGATCCCGCCGGCGGAACGCAACACGGTGGCCGGAGCCGCGCGGAACATCCGCCGGCACTACGACCTTTCGAACGAGCTGTTCGCCGCGTTCCTCGACCCGTCGATGACGTACTCCTCGGCGCTGTTCGGAGAGCCGGACGCGTCGATCACCCCCGGCGCCGATCTGACCCGAGCGCAGCACCGAAAGATCGACCGGTTGCTGGATCTGGCCGGGGTCCGGTCCGGCACCCGGATGCTGGAGATCGGCAGCGGTTGGGGTGAGTTGGCGTTGCGAGCCGCGGAGCGCGGCGCCGAGGTCTACACGGTCACGATCAGCGCCGAACAGGCCGACCTGGTCCGTCGGCGGGTCGCCGAGCGCGGACTCGCCGACCGGGTACGGGTCGAGCTGCGCGACTACCGGGCGATCATCGGGACCTACGATGCGGTGGTCAGCGTCGAGATGATCGAAGCGGTCGGCCTCGACCACGTGAAGGACTACTTCGAAGTCTTGGACCAGCGGCTCGTGCCGGGCGGATCCGTTGCGCTGCAGGCGATTACGATGCCGCACGATCGGATGCACCGTTCCCGGGCCACCTACACCTGGATGCGCAAGTACATATTTCCGGGTGGCCAGATCCTGTCCGTCGAAGCGATCCGAGATGCGGTGCGTGCGCACACCGGGCTCGAGGTCAGCGACGACATCGGATTCGGTCCGCACTACGCGGAGACGCTTCGCCAGTGGCGCGAGTCGTTCGTCGCGGCGGCCGGCGTCGTCGCTTCGCTCGGGTTCGACGACATCTTTCGGCGGATGTGGGAGTTCTACCTCGCCTACTCCGAAGCGGGGTTTCGCGCCGGTTACCTCGACGTCCATCAGTTCCGTCTGACGAAGAACGGGGTCGGCTGATGGCCCGGACCGGCGTCGCCCAGCGGCTGGAGCCGTTGCTGCGCAGGCTGTTCTGCGGTGACCTGCCGGTCGCGGTCCAGGGCTGGGACGGCAGCCGGGTCGGACCGTCCGGCGGCCCCGTCGTGATCCTGCGGTCCCGCCGCGCGTTGCGTCGATTGCTCTGGGCGCCGGGCGAACTCGGGCTGGCGCAGGCGTACGTTTCGGGCGATCTCGACGTGGACGGCGACCTCGCGGAGGGACTGCGGCGGGTGTGGGCGACCGCGCGAGCGCGAGGCAGGCGGACCTTCGAGGCCGGGGATCTGTTCGCTGCCGTTCGGGTCGCCGTCCGGCTGGGCGCTCTCGGCCCCCGTCCGGCGCCCCCGGCGGCGCAGGCCCGGCTGTCCGGGCAGCGGCACACCCGGCTTCGCGACCAAGCCGCGATCGCCCATCACTACGACCTGTCGAACGAGTTCTACGCGTTGGTGCTGGATCCGCAGATGGCCTACTCCTGCGGCTACTGGACGAAGGATCCGGGCGAGCTGGGCTACGACGTCGAAGCCGCCCAGCGGGACAAGCTCGACCTGGTGTGCCGCAAACTCGGCCTCGCACCCGGGATGCGGTTCCTCGATGTCGGCTGTGGCTGGGGGGCGCTGATCCTGCACGCGGCGGAGCACTACGGCGTCCACGCCACCGGTGTGACGCTCTCGGCCCGGCAACGCGAATTCGTCGCGACCCGGATCGTCGAACGGGGCCTGACCGGCCGGGCCGAGGTGCGGCTGCAGGACTATCGCGAGATCGACGACGGACCGTACGACCGGATCGCCTCGCTGGAGATGGGTGAGCACGTCGGGGCCGAGAACTACCCCACGTACACCGCGACCCTGTTCAGGTTGCTCGAGCCGGCCGGCCGGCTACTGCTGCAACAGATGTCGCGAAGTGCCCGCTTCCCCGGCGGCGGCGCTTTCATCTCCTCCTACGTCGCGCCCGACATGCATATGCGTCCGGTCGGGCAGACCGTCGGTCTGATCGAAGGCGCCGGTTTCGAGGTGCGCGACGTCGAGGCGCTTCGCGAGCACTACGTCTGGACGGTCGCGGCCTGGTACGAAACGCTGGAAAGCCGTTGGGCGCAGGCGGTTGCGCTCGTCGGACAGGAGCAGGCCCGGGTGTGGCGGCTGTATCTCGTCGGGGGGATGCTGGCCTTCTCCGAGCAGCGGATGGGAGTCGATCAGATCCTGGCGGTGAAGCCGTCGCCGATCGGCGCCTCGGGGATGCCTCGAACGCGACGACGGCTGGTCGGGGAGGCCGCGCTGCTCGACGAAGCCCCGGACGGCGGCGCAGCCGCGCCGGCGGGCTAGCGGCATCGGATGGATCGCTTCGACACCGTTCGGTGGGCCCTGGGAATCGCCTGGTGCGCGGCAGCTCTGGCCGTCCTGCTCGCGATCACGTACGCCGCTGCACGTGCCCTCCGTCGGCACAGCGTCATCGACGTCGCCTGGGGATTCGGCTTCGCGGTCGTGGCCGCGGTGTCCTTCGCCTGGTCGTCCGGGCACGGCAACACCGCAACGAGAGTCCTCCTGCTGGTCCTGCCGGTGTCGTGGGGCGTCCGACTCGGCTCCTACATCGGGTACCGCCAGCGCGGTGCCGCCGAGGATCCGCGGTACACCGATCTGCTGGATCGGGCGCAGGAGAAGTCGCCGGGCGTCGGTCGCAACGTGCTGGCGATCCGCAGGATCTATCTGCTCCAGGGGGTGTCGATGCTGTCGATCTCGATGCCCGTCCAGGTGGGGATGTACCTGCCGCGCGGCCCGGGCGGTTTCGCCTGGGCCGGTCTCGGGGTGTGGGTCATCGGCGTCTTCTTCGAGGCGGTGGGCGACCGGCAGCTCGCTCGCTTCAAGGCGGACCCGGCCAACAAGGGCAGGATCATGAACCGGGGCCTGTGGGCGTGGACCAGGCATCCGAACTACTTCGGGGACGCGTGCGCCTGGTGGGGCGTCTACCTCGTCGTAGCGGCGCAGTGGCCGGGGTGGGTGACCGTCTTCGCGCCGCTGGCGATGAACCTGCTGCTGGCCCGGGGAACCGGCAAGGCGACGCTGGAGCGCCACATGCACGACCGGCCCGGGTTCGCCGAGTACGTCCGCAGTACGAGCGGGTTCTTCCCGTCCCCGCCGCCGCTGACCAGGGCGTTCAACAGACTTGTCGCAGGCCGCCGTTCGTGACGTCGTAGATGAATCCACCGGTGGTGACGCCGGAGTGGATGAAAGGCCACGAACGTACCTTCTGCACGTCGAGACGGAGGTTCTCCTCCTGGTCGGCGATCAAGCCGAACTCGAGGCTGCGGACGTCGATGCCCGACACCCGCTGGATCTCCTCGACGACCTCCTCCGCCGTCGCCGAAGCCATCCGGCATCGGGTGTGCGCGATCACCATCACCCGATCGACCTCCAAGAGGTGGCTTGCCAACGTCAGGTCGCGCAGGACGCTTTCGGTGACGTGGGCGCCGGCGTTACGCAGGATCTTCGCGTCACCGGGCTTCAGGCCCAGCATCGCGAGCGGCTCGATCCGTGAATCCATGCAGGTGACGACGGCCAGACCCTGCGCGGCGATGCCGGCGACGTCGTCCATGTACCCGAGGGCGAACTGCTTCTGGTAGCCGGCGTTTCCCTCGAGAACGTCGGCGAAGACCTGCGGATCGGCGGAAGCGTCGGGTGCGGTCACGCCGTAACGCTAACCGACGCCTACCGGACGGCTACCGGCCTCGTTTCGGCGTGAGGCTCACGGCACGTCGTCGACAACATGCATGGCGGCTTCCTCGGCGCTTGCCGCGTAGCCGGCCGTACCCTGGTCGTCGGCGACCTCGTCCTTCTCCCGGTCGTGGTGGGCCCCCTCGTCGGGCGCGACCAGGCGGCCGGCGCGAGGAGCCGCCTCGGCGTACGGGTCCGGGTCGACCGGGTCTTCGCCGCGCACCTCCCCATCCGCATCGTCGGTCTCGTCCGGCACCTCGGCGGCGAGCCGTTCGTCGAGCCCCCGGCCGTGACGTTCCTCGTACGCCGTCGGCGCGTGCCGGAGGTCGTAAGGCTCGTGATCCGGCGGGTTGTAGCCGGTCTGCATGATCTCGTCGGGATCGTCGCCGGTCAGGTTCTGCAGCGGGTCGAGGAACTCCATGTCCTCGACCGCGTCACCGGATTCGTAGACGCTGTCTCCGTACAGGTCGTCCTCGTCGGCCATCGCGTGTTCCTTCCGCGAAACGGTCTTCCAGGCTATCTCCCGAAGGCTCTGCCCCGGACATGCCGGCAGGAAACGAAGGGCCTGGCGCGATGCCCCCCGCTACCCGGAGGCGAGAAGCTCGCTCCGCCGGCCGGGGGTCAGGACTCGACGTACTCGGCGAACCACGCGAGGGTGCGTTCCCAACCGTCGGCCGCGGCCTTCGGGTCGAACGCGGCGGGCCGGTCGTCGCAGTGGAATCCGTGGTTGGCGCCCTCGTAGATGACGACCTCGGTCGGGACCGGCGCCTTCGTGGCCGCGGCCTTCAACTGCTGCACCTCCTCGACCGGGATTCCCGGATCGGCCGAGCCGAACAGCCCCAGCCAAGGTGTCGAGAAGTTCGGGGCGTAGTCGAGCAGCGGGCTCAGCCCGAATCGCCCGGTGCTCAGGCCTCCGCCGTAGAACGTCACCGCCGCACCGAGCTCGCGGGTCGCCGCGGCGTAGAGGGTCACCGAGCCGCCCATGCAGAATCCCACGGTCCCGATCGCCCGGTCGGAGAACCCGTTCTCGTGGAGATAGGCCACCGCCCCGTCGAGGTCCGCGGTCAACGTCTCCGCGTTGATCTTGGCCATCTCCGGCAGCACGAGATCGAGCTGGTCGTAACCGAAGGACGAGTCCACGCTACGGTGGAACAGATGCGGTGCGACGGAGAGGTAACCGGCGACAGCGGCTCTGGCCGCGACGTCCGCGATGTGCGGCGTGACGCCGAACGCCTCCTGGACGACGATCACCGCGCCCCGAGCCTCCCCGGTCGGCCGGGCCACCGTCAGCGGCACCCCGTCGTGTTCCACCCGTTGCGTTTCGATGTTGCTGGTGTCGATGCGTGCTGGCCGATCCGCCATCCGACTGTCTCCTTCCCTCAGGCGTGACCGTAACCGACATGGGTACGAGCGAACCGTCCGGGTCGGCGCGCGGAGATGGGCGTCCGGCGACTTCTGCTCCTCTGCGACGGAGACCCATGCAGGTTTGGCCAGGCCAGCGCTATCCGCTGGGCGCGACCTACGACGGCGCCGGCACCAACTTCGCGATCTTCACCGAGCTCGCCGACTTCGTCGAGCTGTGCCTGTTCGCCGACGACGGCACCGAGGAACGGATCCGGCTCCCCGAGGTGGACGCGTTCATCCATCACGCGTACCTGCCGGGTACCGGACCGGGGCAGCGTTACGGCTTCCGGGTGCACGGTCCGTATGACCCGAAATCGGGGTTGCGCTGCAATCCGGCCAAGTTGCTCCTCGACCCGTACGCCAAGGCGGTCGACGGGGACATCGACTGGGACGAGTCCGTCTTCGCGTACTCCTTCGCGGACGGTCCGGAGGGGCCGGCGAGCGAGTCGGACAGCGGACCGCACATGTTCCACAGCGTCGTGATCAACCCGTACTTCGACTGGGGTCAGGACCGGCCGCCGCGCACGCCTTACGCGGACACCGTCGTCTACGAGGCCCATGTCCGTGGACTGACGATCAGCCATCCGCAGATTCCCGAGGAATACCGCGGAACCTACGCGGGCCTGGCGCATCCGGTGATGGTCGAGCACCTGCGCAAACTCGGCGTCACCGCGGTGGAACTCATGCCGGTGCACCAGTTCGTCCGGGACCACCACCTGGTGGAGCGGGGGCTGACGAACTATTGGGGTTACAACACGATCGCCTTCCTCGCGCCGCAGAACTCCTATGCCGCCGCCCGGCAGTACGGTCGGGGTGGCGAGCAGGTGCAGGAATTCAAGGCGATGGTGAAGACGCTGCACGAATCTGGGATCGAGGTCATCCTCGACGTGGTCTACAACCACACCGCCGAGGGCAATCACGCCGGTCCGACGCTCGCGATGCGGGGTATCGACAACCCGGCGTACTACCGGCTGGTGGAGGACGAACCGCAGTACTACATGGACTACACGGGTACCGGCAACAGCCTCAACGTCCGGCACCCGCATGCGCTGCAGCTGATCATGGACTCGCTCCGTTACTGGGTCACTGAGATGCATGTCGACGGGTTCCGGTTCGACCTCGCCTCCACGCTCGCCCGGGAGTTCTACGACGTGGACCGGCTGTCGGCTTTCTTCGACCTGGTGCAGCAGGACCCGGTCGTCAGCCAGGTGAAACTGATCGCCGAGCCGTGGGACGTCGGCGACGGTGGTTATCAAGTCGGCAACTTCCCGCCGCTGTGGACGGAGTGGAACGGGAAATACCGGGATACCGTCCGCGATTTCTGGCGCGGCGAGGACGCGACGCTCGCCGAATTCGCGTCCCGCCTGACCGGCTCGTCCGACCTCTACGAGCACGAAGGCCGACGCCCCTACGCGAGCATCAACTTCGTCACCGTGCACGACGGCTTCACGTTGCACGACCTGGTCTCCTACAACGAGAAGCACAACGAGGCGAATGGAGAGAACAACGCCGACGGCGAAAATCACAACCGCAGCTGGAACTGCGGCGCCGAAGGCGAGACGGACGATCCGCACATCCTCGCGCTGCGGAAACGCCAGAAACGCAACATGATGGCGACACTCCTTCTCTCCCAGGGGGTTCCGCTGCTACTGGCCGGCGACGAACTCGGGCGCACGCAGGGCGGGAACAACAACGCCTACTGCCAGGACAACGAGATCTCCTGGGTCGACTGGGAGCGTGCCGAACAGTTCGCGGACGACACCGAGTTCGTCGGCACGCTGGTCCGGTTGCGGCGCGAGCACCCGGTCTTCCGGCGTCGGCGTTTCTTCCGGGGCCGTCCCACCCGCGACAGCGGCGGGATCGAAGACCTCGCCTGGTTCACCCCCAGCGGTGAGGCGATGTCCGAGGAGGACTGGGAAACGGGATACGCCCGGTCTGTGAACGTCTTCCTCAACGGGGAGGCCATCCGAGAGCCCGGGCCACGCGGCGAACGTGTCGTGGACGACTCGTTCTGCCTGTTGCTCAACGCCCATCACGAAGCGATCCAGTTCACCCTGCCTCAGGCGGAGTTCGGTCAGGTCTGGGAACTGGAATTCGACACCGCGGCGGGCAGCGAGCCGAAACCGACGCAACACGCCTACGAGGCGGCATCGACGATCCGGATCGAAGCCCGGTCCGTCGTCCTGCTCCGCCGCGTCTCGTAACGAGATGGCCGGTACGCCGGGGTCGACGCAGGCGCGGCCCTGCTCGACGCGGGCCCCGGTGCGGGCCACCTATCGGTTGCAGATCTCCCCCTCGTTCACCCTGCACGACGCGATCGGGGTCCTCGACCGCCTGGCGGATCTCGGAGTCTCGCATCTGTATCTTTCGCCGCTGTTGCAGGCGTCAGCAGGTTCCACGCACGGTTACGACGTCGTGGACCCGACCCGGGTCGACGACGCCCGTGGCGGCGAAGAGGGACTTCGGCGACTCGCCGACGCCGCCCACGAACGGGGCTTGGGAATCGTGCTGGACATCGTGCCGAACCATCTGAGCGTCGCGATTCCTCGGGAGAATCCGGCCTGGTGGGATGTGCTGACGTTCGGTCGGGACAGCCGGTACGCATCCTGGTTCGACATCGACTGGGCGGCCGGGCCGATCGTGCTGCCGGTCCTCGCCGACGGCGCCGCGATCGAGGAGCTGACGCTGGTCGCGGGCGCCGCCGGAGTCGAGATCGGCTACGGCGAACAACGCTTCCCGGTCCGCCCCGGCACCCAGTCGGGTACCGCGCAGGAGGTGCACGCGCGGCAGACCTATCGCCTCGTCGACTGGCGCCGCGGCGCCGCCGAGCTGACCTACCGGCGCTTCTTCGACGTGGCGACGTTGGCGGGGCTTCGGGTCGAGGATCCCGAGGTCTACGGCGAGACGCACGCACTGGTCCTGCGACTGGTCGGCGACGGGACCGTGGACGGCCTGCGGATCGACCACCCCGACGGGCTGGCCGTTCCGGGTGCGTATCTGAAATGGCTTCGGCGGGACACCGGAGGCGTGTGGACGGTGGTGGAGAAGATCCTCGAGCCGGGTGAGCGCCTTCCCGACACCTGGGCGTGTGCGGGCACGACCGGTTACGACGCCGCCCGTCTGGTGACCGGTGTTCTCGTCGACCCCGCCGGCGAACGGCCGCTGACCGAGTTGTGGGAGCGCGCCAGTGGTCGCACGGAGACGTTCGAAGAGGAGGTCGTCGAGGCGAAGCGGGAGATCACTCGGACCTCGCTCGCCGCCGAGGTCGCCCGGATCGGTCGACTTGCGCCGGAAGTCGACGAAGCGGCGGTTGCGGACGTCCTCACCAACTTTCCCGTCTACCGGTCCTACCTGCCCGACGAGGGGGCGGAGTACGTCGAGGAAGCGGTCGAAGCAGCGGCGGCGGAACGGCCCGATCTCGAGTCCGACATCGAGCTGTTGGCGGAGCGTCTCGCGGACCCGGACGACCCGCTCAGCCGACGGTTCCAGCAAACCTCCGGCATGGTCATGGCCAAAGGTGTCGAGGACACCGCGTTCTACCGGCATCACGTGCTGATCGCGTTGAACGAGGTGGGCAGCGATCCGGCGCGGTTCGGCGTCGGCGTCGACGAATGGCACGCCGAATGCGCTGCGCTGCAGGCGAACTGGCCCGCCACGATGACCCTGCTCTCGAGCCACGATCACAAGCGGAGCGAGGACGTCCGGGCTCGGGTGCTGCTGCTGGCGCAGATCCCCGGCGAGTGGGAGCAGGCCGCCCGGGCGCTGGACGAGGCCACCACCGGATACCGGGGGCGCGTCGCTCCGGAGGACCGCTACCTGCTGCACCAGACGCTCGCCGGCACCGGCGAGATCGAGGCCGACCGGCTGGTCGGATACCTGCACAAGGCGACGCGCGAGGCGAAGCGCAACACCGCGTGGGTGGACGGCGATCCGGACTACGACGCGGACGTGGAAACGCTGGGCCGCGCGGTACTGACGGACCCCGGGTACCTGTCGGTGCTGCGCGCGTTACTGGCTCGCCTCGACCCCGCCTGGACCTCGACGCTGGCCGCGCACAAGATCCTGCAGTTGACGATGCCGGGCGTTCCCGACATCTACCAGGGCTGCGAACGGGTGAGCTTGACGCTGGTCGACCCGGACAATCGGCGTCCGGTCGATTTCACCGCGCCGGCGGACGCGAAGACCCACGTCGTGCGGACGATCCTGCGTTTGCGCCGGGAACGGCCCGAGTTGTTCGCCGAATACCGGCCCGTCGAGGTCGCCTCACCGGATGCTCTCGCATTCGCCCGCTCGGCCGGCCTCGTCGTGGTGGTGAACCGGTTCGCTCTCCGCGTCGAGCGGCACGGCTGGTCGGATGCCACCGTTGCTCTGCCGCCCGGCGAATGGGTCGACGCGTTGACCGGGATCAGCCCGGCCAGCGCTCGGTTGGATGACGTCCTGGGGCGGCGCGGCGGAGCCGTCCTGGTCCGGGTTGGCGAGCGTTGACCGCCTTCGACGTCTGGGCACCTGCCGCCGAGACGGTGACGCTGGTGCTCGCCGCGGGAGAGCAACCGCTGCGACGTGTCGAACGCGGCTGGTGGTCGGTGGAGGTTCCCGGTGCCGGTCACGGCACCGACTACGGGTTCCGTCTCGACGGATCGGAGCAGGTCCTGCCGGACCCGCGCTCCAGGCGGCAGCCGTACGGCGTGCACGGGCTGAGCCGGATCGTCGACCCGGCGACGTTCGAATGGACCGATGCGACCTGGCGTGGTCGCCCGCTCGCCGGAAGCGTCCTTTACGAACTCCACGTCGGAACCTTCAGCCCCGCAGGGACTTTCGACGCGGTGATCGAACGGCTCGATCACCTGGTCGAGCTGGGTATCGACGCGATCGAGTTGCTTCCGGTCGCGGCCGTTCCCGGGACGCGGAACTGGGGCTACGACGGAGTCGACCTCTACGCGGTGACCGAGAACTACGGCGGGCCAGCCGGTCTGGTCCGTCTCGTCGACGCGGCACACGCCCGCGGCCTGGCCGTCGTGCTGGACGTGGTCTACAACCACCTGGGGCCCAGCGGGAACTACCTTCCGTCGTTCGGCCCCTATCTGGCATCGGGAACGAACGCCTGGGGGCAGGCGGTGAACCTCGACGGCCCCGGCAGCGACGAGGTGCGGCGGTTCGTCGTCGACAACGCGCTGATGTGGCTGCGCGACTACCACGTCGACGGGCTCCGGCTCGACGCCGTGCACGCGTTGCGCGACACCCGCGCCACGCACGTCCTGGAGCAACTGGCACAGGAGGTCGACGCCCTCGCCGGTTCGGTGGGCCGTGATCTCTGGTTGATCGCCGAGTCGGATCTGAACGATCCGCGGCTGGTCCGCGAACGGGTCGCGCACGGCTACGGGCTCACCGCGCAGTGGGACGACGACGTGCATCACGCCCTGCATGCCACGCTCACCGGCGAACGCCAGGGCTACTACGTCGACTTCGGCGACGTCGCGACCCTCGCCAAGGCGTACACCGACGCCTTCGTCCACGACGGCAGTTGGTCCACGTTCCGGGGGCGCTCGCACGGCCGGCCCGTCGGTGACCTGCCCGGACATCGGTTCGTGGCCTTCCTGCAGGACCACGACCAGGTCGGCAATCGGGCCCGAGGCGATCGGCTCTCCGCCCACCTCTCCCCCCGGCTCCTCAAGGTCGGCGCGGCCCTGTTGCTCTGCGCTCCGTTCGTCCCGATGTTGTTCATGGGCGAGGAATGGGGCGCTTCGACGCCTTGGCAGTTCTTCAGCGACCCCGATTCGGAAGAGCTCGCGGACGCGACCCGCGACGGCCGGCGAGCGGAGTTCTCGTCCCACGGCTGGTCCCCCGGCGAGGTCCCGGACCCGGTGGACGAACACACGTTTCTCGCTTCCAAGTTGAACTGGACGGAGCGGGAAACCGGCTGGCACGCCGAACTTCTGGGCTGGTATCGCAACCTCATCCGGCTCCGCCGCGAGGAAGGCGAACTCGCCGACGGGCGTCGGGACGCGGTCGAGGTCAGGTACGACGAGGACGAACGTTGGATCACCGTCCGCCGCGGGTCGGTCCTGCTGGTGGCGAACCTCTCGACACAGCCGCGCGACGTTCCGGTCACGGCGCCGCCACAGAACGTGCTGTGCAGCAGCGAACCGGGCTTCGCGTACACGCCGGAGTCCGTCACGCTCGGCGGGGAATCGGCCGTCGTTCTACGTACGGCCTGAGGACCGTCGCCCGGCGCGCGGCGAAGGCGTCGAGTGCCGAAGTCCGCGGCGGCTACAGCGGGATGTTGCCGTGCGCTCCCCGCCGGTCCGGAGCGATCGACAGCGCGCGAGCCAGCATCCGCCGGCTGGTCGCCGGATCGATGACCTGGTCCACCGCACCCATCTCGAGCGCCGAGGACAGACCGGCGGTCTGGAGTTCGTACTCGGCGGCCAGCCGCTCCTCGAGGGCGACCCGCTCCGGGCCTTCCGGCACCGCCGCGATCTCCCGCCGTTTCAGGATCTTGATCGCTGCCGGCGCCCCCATCACGCCCATCTCGGCGGTCGGCCACGCCAGCACGGCGGTGGCACCGAGACCGCGCGAGTTCATCGCGATGTACGCACCGCCGTAGGCCTTACGCGTCACCAGGGTGACTCGTGGGACACGGGCGGCGGCGAACGCGTGCAGCAGCTTCGCGCCGCGACGCACGACCGCCTCGTGTTCCTGACGCACACCGGGCAGGTAGCCCGGCACGTCGACGACGACCACCAGCGGCACCCCGAACGCGTCGCACATCCGCACGAACCGCGACGCCTTCTCCGCCGACAGCGCGTCCAGGCAGCCACCCATCCGCAAGGGGTTGTTCGCGATCACCCCGACACTCCGGCCGGCGAGCCGGCCGAGGGTGGTGACGATGTTGCGGGCCCAGGTCGGCTGCAGCTCGACCTGCGGGCTGTGCTGGTCGAGCAAGCGGCCCACCAACGGTCGCACGTCGTAAGCGCGGCGCCGGTTGGGCGGCAAGAAGTTGGAGAAGAACTCGTCGTCCTCCGGGAACGCCGCCAGCGCCTTGCGCGGCTTGGCCAGCAGGCCGGTCAGATCCCGGATCCGGGCCAGCGCCAGTTCGTCCGTCGCCTCGGTGATGTGGGCGACGCCGGACCGGCCGTGGGTCACCGGTCCGCCGAGAACTTCGCCGGTGACGTCCTCGCCGGTCACCTGCCGGACCACGTCCGGGCCGGTGACGAAGATCTTCGCGTCCGGTCCCATGACGACCAGGTCGGTCAGCGCCGGGCCGTACGCGGCGCCGCCCGCCGCCGCGCCGAGTACCAGCGAGAGCTGGGGAATCCGGCCGGAGGCGTTGGTCATCGCCTGGAACACCTTCGCGACGCCGTCGAGCGAGGCCACCCCCTCGTTCAACCGGGCCCCGCCGGAGTGCCAGATGCCGACGACCGGGACGCCCCGGCGGACGGCCTCGTCGATGCCACGCGCGATGGCCGTGCACCCGTCGTAGCCGAGTGCTCCGCCCTGCCGGGCGAAGTCGGTCGCGAACGCCAGTACCGGCGCCCCGTCGATCTCGCCCGCGGCGAGCATCGCCCCGTCGGCGGTGGCTGCGATCGTCGGTGCGTGCAGCAGCGCGTTCAGCCGCGCCTCGGGCGAACGAGGGTCGAGCTGTTCGACGACGCGCGCCGATTCGGGTTTGGCCGGCTCGGCGCCGCCGCGCACAGCCTGCAGCCGGGGGGTACTCATGCGAGCAAACTCCTTCCACCGTCGACCACGAGCACGTGGCCGGTGACCATGGCGGACTCCGGACCGGCGAGCCAGGCGACCGCCTCCGCCACGTCGTCGGGGGTGACGAGCCGGCCGGCCGGGGTGCGGTCGGTCGCGTCGTCGAGAAGCGGGCGGCCGCCTTCGGGGTTGTAGGCGAGACCGCGGGTGTCCACGATTCCGGTGCAGACCGCGTTGACGCGGCTGGCCGGGGCGAGTTCGACGGCGAGGTAGCGGACCAGCGCCTCCAGCGCGGCCTTGCTGACTCCGACACCGGTGTACTGCGGGAGAACCTTCGACGCCCCGGTGCTGGACAGCGCCACCGTCGCTCGCGGACGCAAGGTGGCCGCGAGCGCGAGCAACGGGCGGGTGTTGACCTCCCACGCCCAGTCCAGGTGCCGTTCGGTGAGTTCGGCGACCGGACGTAGGACGCCGCTGGCCGCGTTGGAGACGAGCACGTCGATGCCGCCGGTCAGGCCGATGACCTCCTCGGCCAGCGCCTGACCGCCACCTTCGCGGCCGAGATGCCCTCGTACGACGTGGCTCTTACGCCCTCCGGCATGCACCTTCTCCGCGACGTCCTCGGCGGTCTCGACCGCCCGGAACGTGTGGATCACGATGTCGTGCCCGTCCGCCGCGAGACGTCGGCAGACCGCGCTGCCGATGTCGCCGGAACCGCCGGTGACCAGAGCCCACGTCACGTCGTCAGGCCGATCGGAACGCGACGGCCACGTTGTGACCGCCGAAGCCGAAAGAGGTCGAGATCGCGGCCTGAGCGGCGTCGTGGGCGAGCGTCCGCGGCTCGATCCGGACCAGGTCCAGCCCGACCTCGTCGTCCGGGTCGTCCAGGTTCAAGATCGCCGGGACGCGCTGGTCGCGCAACGCCAGGATCGTCAGGATCGCTTCCACCGCGCCGGCGGCGCCGAGCAGATGTCCGGTGCACGACTTCGTCGCGGTGATCACCGCGGCGGTGTCTTCGCCCAGCGCGGCGCGCAGGGCCCTCGCCTCGGCGATGTCACCCACCGGCGTCGACGTCGCATGGGCGTTCACATGACCGATGTCGGCGGGGCGCAGGCCGGCGTCCCGCAAAGCCATGACCGTCGCACGCGCTGCTCCCGTCCCGGCCGGATCCGGCGCGGAGACGTGGTAGGCGTCGGAGGTCATGCCGGTGCCGGCGATGATCCCGTGGATCTTCGCGCCGCGGGCCTGTGCATCGGGCAGCCGCTCGAGCACCAGGATCCCGGCGCCCTCGCCGAGGACGAAACCATCCCGCGCCTTGTCGTAGGGTCGCGACGCCCGCTCGGGCTCGTCGGCGAAGTTCGTCGACAGGGCCCGCATCGCGGCGAAACCGGCCAGCGGCAACGGGTGGATGCACGCCTCCGCGCCACCGGCGACGACCATGTCGGCCCGGCCGAGGCGCAGGACGTCCAGCGCGTACGCCAGCGCCTCGGAGCCGCTCGCGCAGGCGCTGACCGGCGTGTGGGCGCCGGCCCGGGCGCCGATCTCGAGGCTGACCGTCATCGACGGCCCGTTCGGCATCAGCATCGGAACCAGGTGCGGGGAGACCCGCCGGGCGCCTTTCTCGCGGAACACCTCCTGCTGGGCGAGCAGGGTCACCGCGCCGCCGATACCGGTGGCGATGACCGTCGCGAGCCGTTCCGGATCGATGCCCGGCCGGTCGGCATCCGCCCACGCCTCGCGGGCCGCGATGAGGGCGACCTGCTGCGAGCGGTCCAGGGTGCGTGCCTCGACCCGGTCGAGGACCTCGGACGGATCGACGGCCAGCGAGGCGATGACGTCGACCGGGACCGTGTCCGCCCAGTCGGGGGCGAACTCCTCCAGCCGGCGAACACCGGAACGACCTGCGAGGACACCCGACCAGGTGGCGGCGACGTCGCCGCCCACCGGGGTCGTGGCGCCCATGCCCGTGACGGCGATCGGCACGGACAGATCGGGAATCATCAGGCGCTCACTCCGGCCTGACGCACGTACGCGACCGCATCGCCGACGGTCTTGAGGCCGGGGACGTCGTCGTCGGGGATGCGCACGTTGAACTTCTCTTCGCAGGCCACGACGACCTCGACCATCGTGAGCGAGTCCAGGTCCAGGTCGTCGCTGAAGCTCGCGCTCGGCACGACGTCGGACGTGGGGACGCCGGCGATCTCGTTGATGATCTCGCCGAGACCGGCCAGGATCTCGTCGTCGCTGAGGCTCATTCGGGTTTCCTTTCGAGTGGGTTTGCAGGGTGTTCGGACGAACTCGTGGGTCGGTCGGGTGAAGGCTCAGGGGAACTGCACGACCTGCGCGGCGACGCTCAGCCCGGAACCGAAGCCGATGAGCAGCAGGTATCCCCCCGCCGGCAACTCGCCGGACGCGACGAGCGCCTCCAACGCCATCGGGATCGAGGCCGCGGAGGTGTTGCCGCTGGTGACGATGTCCCGGGCCACCACCGCGCCGTCGCGGAGCTGCAACGACTTCGCGAGGGCGTCGATGATCCGCACGTTCGCCTGGTGCGCGACCAGACCGGCGAGCTGGTCGGTCGTGATGCCGGCGAGCTCGCACGCCCGGGTCGCATACGGAAGCAGCGACGTCGTCGCCCAGCGGAACACGGCCGGGCCGTCCATCGCGAGCACCGGTGCGTGTTCCGCGCGGGCGATGAGGCCGCTGCGCTCGCCGTCGCTGGAGGAGACCATCGGGCCGACCGCGTTCACCTCGGCCGCGCCGACCACGACGGCACCGGCGCCGTCGCCGAAGATCGGAACGGTGCCGCGGTCGTTCGGGTCCAGAATGTCGGTCATCCGGTCGACGCCGATCACCAAGGCGCGGGTCGCGGTTCCGGCGAGGATCGAATCTGTCACCGTGCCCAACGCGTAGCAGAAACCGGCGCATGCGGCGCCGACGTCGTAGGCCCCGGCAGTGCTACCGAGCCGGCCGGCGACCTGTGGGGCGGCCTGCGGCATCGCGAACTCGAGCGTGGACGTCGCGACGACGACGAGGTCGATCTCGGTGGGCTGCACCCCGGCGTGGGCGAGGGCCTTGGCGCCCGCCTCGGTCGCCAACTCGACGACCGACTCCCCCTCGCTCGCGACGTGCCGCGACTGGATGCCGGTGCGGGCCCGGATCCATTCGTCCGAGGTGTCCATCCGCAGCTCGAGCTCCGCGTTGGTGAGGATGGTCCGTGGCCGGGCAGCTCCGACTCCGAAGATCCGGGCGCCAGGCGCGCCACGCCGAAGGCGCAGCCCCGGTCCGTCCACGGAAGGGGAAGTCATGCTGTAAGCCTCGGCCATCGATCGTCGGTTCCGCCTTCACGGCACGCACCAGGTTATCTCGAAGACCTTGTAGGAGATCTACAAAACGGCCGAGGAGGACTGCTCCTGTTCGTGCAGCCTTCCGACGATCAGGGCCACCTGCGCCACGAACCGGTCCCGGGGGGTGCTGAGGGCTAGTGAGCAGAGCTCTCCTGCCTTGCGCAGGCGGTAACGGACCGTGTTGGGGTGAACGTAGAGTTCACGGGCGGTGGCTTCGAGGGAACCGCCGGTTTCCACGTACCGTGCCACGGTGGCGAGGAGGTCGCCGCCGCTCCGCGACAGGACGTTGTAGACATCCTGCATAAGCTCGGCTCGCGCGCCCTCGTCGCCGGCCAGCACGCGTTCGGGGAGGAGGGCGTCCGCGGAGGCCGGCCTGGGCAGTCCCGGCCAGCTGCCGGCGACCCGCGCGGCGGCGAGCACGGCTCGTGCCGTCGCACCCGCGCCGGCCAAGCCGGCCGCCGGCTCGCCGTAGATCACCGGTCCCTCGCCGAAGACGTCGACGAGCCGAACGACCGCCGCGCGAACGGTGGCCGGGTCGTTGTCGGCGAGCCCGACCAGTACGACGAGCTGGGCACCCTGGACGCCCGCCAGCACCGGGAGGTGGGCGCGCATCGCCGCCTCGTGGACGACGGACAGGATCTCCGCCACGTCGCCGGCGGGGGTCGACCCGGCGACGACGGCGACACCGGCCGGGGATTCCCAGCCCAGTGCCGCGGCCCGCGACAGGATGATGTCCGCCGGCTCTTCCCGCAGGACGTGATCGACCACGAGCGCCTCCAGGCGGGCGTCCCAGGCTCCCCGCTGTTCGGCGGCCCGGGCGTAGACCTCGGCGGCGGCGAAGGCGACGTCCCGGCTGAAGATCAGAACCGCCTCGCGCAGCGCGGCCCGCCCGCTCGGTGGTGCCAGTTCGGGTGCGTGTTCCTCGACGACCGACACGGTGACTCGGACCAGGTCGACGGTTTGCCGGAGGCTGATCGCTCGGGCCATCTCGGTCGGTACGTGGCCGAAGACGACCGTTGCCAGTCCCGGCACCCCGCGGGTCCCGTCCGCGGGCTGGTCGGAGAGCCAGTTGAGGAAGGCGGTCACACCGTTCTGGGCGACCAGCCCGATCCAGCTGCGCTGGTCGGGCGGCAGATCGCGGAACCACGCGAACCGCTCGGACATCCGAGCAACCGCCTCTGCGGTCAGCGGGCCGGCGGCTTCGCGTAGCCGGGCCGACGTGTCGTCGGGGACGGTCCCGGTTTCGATGGCGGCGGGAGGGCGGCGGTCGGCGGCCATGCGGCCGACCTTAGTGCTGGCGGGGACGGCCGGGGTGTCAGCGGACGCGGAAACGCGGCGGCGGAGCCTGCAGCTGGGCCCGCGGGCACGACGCGAGCGTGAGGCCACCGAAGGCGAGTGCTTCGTCGGACATGCTCGTCACGTCGTAGCCGTGCTGGGTCCCCTCGGCGGTGATCGTCACGCGGTAGATCGTGATCGCGTACCTGGTCGGGGTGCCGTAGGCCACCTGCAAGGTGCCGAGCAGTCGGGAGTCGCCCGGCTGGTCGGACTCCCACGGCTGGTCGTAACGGCGCCACATCGCCGGCTCGGCATGCCAATGGCCGCCGGCTCGGACATCTCGCATCGCCATCTCGAACAGGATCGCGCGAGCCGAGTTCTCCGGCACTATCGCCGCCGGACGGATCACCTCGGTGACCACGCCGTCGTCGAGCGCGTCGAAGATCAACAACTCTTCTTCCACGTCTACAACGTCGTCCGCTGGAGGCACTTCCTTGACTGTTCGACGCGGATTTTCGAGGCCTTTGCCGTCGCGTTCACCCGCCCGGGTGGTGGGTCTGCGACGAATCGGGTTCGGTGACGAAGTCGATGAGCTCCTCGACCGCCCGCAACAGCGGCACCTCGACGTCGGTATAGGAGTGGACGGACGCCAGGATGCGGCGCCACATGACCGCCGGGCCACCTCGCTCACCCAGCGCGGAACACACGCCGTCCTTCCACGACGTGCCGTGCGGGATCACCGGCCAGGCCGGGATGCCGACCGCAGCCGGCTTCACGGCCTGCCACACGTCGACGTACGGGTGGCCCACCACCAACACGTGCGGATCGCGGATCTCGTTCGCGATCCGCGACTCCTTCGTCCCCCGCACCAGGTGGTCGGCGAGGACGCCGAGGCGGCGGCCGGGACCGGGACCGAACTCGCCGACCGCGCCGGGCAGGTGGTCGAGTCCGTCGAGCAGCTCGACCACGACCCCCTCGATGCGGAGGTCGTCGCCCCAGACCCGTTCGACCAGCTCGGCGTCGTGCCGCCCTTCGACCATGATGCGACCGGCGCGCGCGACCCGGGCGCGAGCCCCCTCGACCTTCACGGAGCCCGATGCGGTGCGGTTCGCTCCGGCCGGTCTCGCGTCCGGGGAACGGACCGGGACGAGGGTGACGGGCCGGCCGTCGACCAGGAAACCGCCCGGCGCGAGCGGGAACGAGCGCCGGGCCAGCCGGCGGTCCTCCAAGGTCACCGCGTGCTTGTCGCAGGACGTCACCGCCCCGCAGAACCCGGTCGACCGCTCCTCGACGACGAGGTCGTGTTCAGCCGGAACGACCGGCACCTCGACCGGTGTCCGCCTCGCGCGGGCTGCCTCGGCGACCACGTCGTCCGAGTAGTGGACGCTGCGCATCCGGTGACCGTACGAGGCGCCGGCCGCGGGGCTGAGGATCGCCACGCCGGTTGGGTCTTACGCTGCCGTGGTGACGACACCGGCCCGACTTCCGCTCACCGGGACGCCGATCGCGGATGTCGGCCGGCGCAGCGCCGCTCTCGCGGTGTGGGGCACCGAGTACGTGCGCGGCCGGATCCCGCTCGAGAAAGCTGTCCGGGCGATCGTCGGTTCGGACTTCTCGCACGTCGTCGACGGCTTCGAACCGGGGGGCCCATCCGGCCCGGGCTCGGCCGGAATCGACGCGCTACTGGTCGAACTCCGGCGGTCGGCCGCGGACGGGCTGCGTCTCGTTCTCCCGGCTCCCGGCGATCCGCGCGGCTTACCCGGTCCCGGCGCGATGGGCGATCGCGCATTGCTCGCCGGTGAGGCGGTCCGGGTCCAGGGCGGCAGCCGGGGATACGGGTTCGTGCCCGCTGCGACCGAACACGGCAACGCCGACGACGGTCACACCGTGACCGTGCGATGGTGGGCCTTCCCAGGGCCGCCGGCCTCCCCCGAACCCGCGGGCACCCGGCGACAGGCCGAGCACGACCTGACGGACGCGCTACGAACCGCGACGTCGGCGATGTCGTCCCTGGACGTCGCCCGGCTCTCGCCGGAAGCGGCGGCTGCCCTCACCCAGGTGAGGCACGGCCGACCCGCACTCCGGATGCCCGCCGGACATCCGGGCGAGGGTCTGTGGGCGCAGGCGGAACGGCTCGCCGCGATCGTCGACCTCGCGGCGAGCGACGACGGGGCCGCGTACGACCGAGCGGGCGCGCTGGCCCGCCGGGAGGTGCTGCGCGAGCTCGCCGCCGCGGTCCGCCGGGCGAAGACCGCGGCGGTCAACGCTCGTCTCGACGCTCATCCCGACTGAACGGCCCCCACTCGATCGACCGAACGAACGGTGCGATTTTCACCACGTTCGATCGGTCGATCCTGGTCAGTCGATCGTTTTGGACGGGAGGCAGCAAAGCGCGGGGCAGCCGTCGTGCGAGGGCCCTCGCCCCCCGGCGAAAGCCCTTGCCGGGCAACCGATGTCAGCCGAGTGCCGCTGGCGTTCGTCGACCAGCGCCGCGACCAGCGGGGCGAGCCGCACGCCCGGCGTGGCCGCGCGGACGACGATCAGCCCGCGGTCGCGGGCCGCCGGGATGGCGACGACGTCGAGGTCGTGAACCACCTCGAGATGGTCGGAGACGAACCCGATCGGAACCACGACGGCCGCACCGACCCCTTCGTCGGCGAGTCGGGTCAACGCGACCTCGACGTCGGGTTCGAGCCAGGGCACCTGCGGCGGTCCGGAGCGGGACTGCCAGCACAGGTCCGACGGCGGTTCGCTGCCCACGGCCTCGGCGACCAGTCTGGCCGTCTGTCGTAGCTGGGGTTCGTACGGGGCCCTGGCCGCGGCGGCGAGCGGGATCGAATGCGCGGTGAAGACCAGCCGGGCTCCGCCCGCCAGCTCCGCCGGCAACCGGCCGAGCGCGTCTCGGACGCTCGACGCGAACGCCTCGACGAACAGCGGATGGTTGTAGAACGCCCGCAGCTTTTCGATCGCCGGCGCGGCGGCTCCGACCTGGGCGCGAGCGTCGGCGAGGTTCTCGAGGTACTGCCGGCAACCCGAGTACGAGCCGTACGCGCTGGTCACGAAGGCGAGCGCTCGCCGTACGCCGTCGGAGGACATCTGGTGGACGACGTCGGGCAGGTAGGGCGCCGCGTTGCGGTTCCCCCAGTAGACCGGCAGGTCGACAAGCGCCCGGATCGCGTCCCGCAGCTGCCGGTTCTGCTCGTTGAGAGGGGACACGCCGCCCAACCGGTCGTAGTGGCGGGCCACCTCGGCGAGGCGTTCGTCGGGAACGTCCCGTCCCGCGGTCACCCGACGCAGGAACGGCATCACCTCGTCCGGGCCCTCCGGACCACCGAAGGAAACCAGGACGAGCGCGTCGTACGCCCGCCGCGGGGTTCGCCCGGCGGAGCCGTGGGCGTCACTCGTCACGAACGCATTCTCGCGCCGTCCCGTGGGGTCGTCTCGACCAGGTCTCGTGATCATGTGAGTCTGCGTGGGACGGGTTTCGGTCGATGATCATTGCGCAGAATCACCCCGTGGCCCCTATCGACGACGATGCGCTCGCCGCGAGCCTCCGCGGCCTGGAGACTCGTTCGGAACCCGAGCCGTATGCCGCCCTCCAACATGTGATCGACGCGGCGCACCATCTGTTCGGGCTGAGCGGCGCCGGGTTGATGCTGGTCGACGAGACCGGTGATCTTCGGTACGTGACGGCCTCGGACGAGGCAGGGCGGGAGCTCGAGCACGCCCAGCTCGAACTGGGCCTGGGCCCGTGCATCGACTGCGTCTTGAAGGACCGGGTGGTTCCCTCCGAGGACCTGCTACACGACCCGGCGTGGCCGCTGCTCGGGGAGCGGGTCGCACCGCAGGTGCGGGCGTTGTTGGGCGTGCCGGTCCGCCTCTACGGCGCCCCGGTGGGGTCGCTGAACGTCTTCCGGAACGAGCCGTCCGGCTGGGACGACAGCGACCGGCGCGCGATGGTCGCCTACGGGGAGGTGGTCGAGCAGATCCTGGCGGCCGCGATCCACGTCGGCCAGCAGAGTCGCCTCGCCGAGCAACTGCAGGCGGCACTCAACGGCCGGGTCGTCGTCGAACGGGCCGTCGGTTTCCTGATGGCGCGGCTCGACGTCGACGAGACGATCGCGTTCGAGACGCTTCGCCGGCGGGCCCGCAAGGCCAGGCGCAAGGTCGTGGACGTCGCGACCGACCTGCTCGCCCGCCTCCCGGAGAACTGACGGTTTGGGGCTACGCGCCGGTCGCGTGCAGCCCGCCGTCGACGTGGACGATCTCGCCGGTCGTCGCCGGGAACAGGTCGGAGAACAGCGCGACGCAGGCCAGACCGGCCGCGGTGGTGTCGCCGATCTCCCAACCCAGGGGGGCCCGCTGCGACCACACGTCCTCGAAGGAGGAGAACCCGGGGATGTGCGATGCGGCGGTCGTCTTCAACGGGCCGGCGGCGATCAGATTGACCCGGATGCCATCCGGTCCCAGTTCCCGGGCGAGCCCGCGGGAGGCGGCTTCCAGACCCGCCTTGGCGATGCCCATCCAGCCGTAGTTCGGCCACGACACGGTCGCGTCGAACGTCAGACCGACGACGCTGCTCGGCCTCGCCAGGACCGGCCGTAGGGCCCGGCACATCGCCGGGAACGACCAGGTCGAAACCTGCAACGCGGTCGACGCGTGCTCCCAGCTGGCGGTCGAGATCTGGTCGTTCAGGATCTCCCCCGGCGCGAACCCGGCGGCGTGCAACGCGCCGTCCAGCGAGTCGACGTGCTCCCGGATCCGGGACGGCAGCGCCGCGAAGTCGTCCTCGCTGGTCAGGTCCAGTCCGACGACCGGCGGTGCGTCGCGGCCGTCCTCGGCCAGCCGCTTCGCGATCCGGTTCGTGATCGACAGGCTCCGGCCGAACCCGGACAGGACGACGGTGGCGCCGTGCGCGCGGGCTTCCCGGGCCGCCGCGTACGCGATCGACGATCCGGTCAGCACGCCGGTGATCAGCAACCGCTTACCGGCCAGCAATTCGCTCATCGATGAACGCTCCTCCTGCGGGATGTCTCGTGGTCTACGTCGGATCTGGGCGGGATGCCGGGTTCAGGTGAGGCCGTCGGGCGAGGCGACGGCCAGCAGCGTCGCTTCAGGGGCGTTCCGCTTCGCCAGGTTGGTCAGCACGGTGCCCGGCCCGAGCTCGACGAACGAGCTCGCGCCCCGGGCCACCAGACCTTCGACGGTCTGCCGCCAGCGCACCGGCGAGGTGAGCTGCGCCGCGAGGATCTCGGCGAACGCGTCGGTGTGCGGGGCGGCGTCGACGTTCGACCAGATCGGCGTCGTCGCGGTCCCCGGCACGTGCCGGGCGAGCGCTTCGGTCAATGCGGCCCGGGCCGGCGCCATGAACGGCGTGTGGTACGCGCCCCCGACCGGAATGGGTACGACGCGGCGCGCACGCGCCGCCGCCCCCACCGCCTCGAAGCCGGCCGGATCACCACTGATCACGACCTGACCGGCCGCGTTGAAGTTCGCCGGCCAGACGTCGGTCGCTCCCTCGCACGCGGCGGTCACCGCATCGTCCTCGGCACCCATGACCGCCGCCATCGTGCCGGGCCGCTTCGCGGCGGCGTCCGCCATCGCGGTGCCGCGCGCCGAGACGAGCCGCAGCCCGGTCTCGAAGTCCACCGCCCCGCTGGCGGCGAGCGCGGTCCACTCCCCCAGCGAATGGCCGGCCAGCGCGTCCGGCCGTGCCCGCCCGGCGGCGAGCCAGGCCTCCCAGACCAGCATCGAAACGAGATAGGTGGATACCTGGGCTTCCCACGGCCGTCTGAGTTCCTCGGCCGGCGTGTCGAGCAACACGGCGGCGAGGTCGCGATCGAGGGCGGCCGAGCCTCGCTCGATCAACTCCCATTGCGGGGTATCGCGCCAGCACGCGCCGGCGCCTGGCTGTTGCGAACCTTGGCCGGGGAAGGTCACGACCGTCGTCATGCTCACGGGGAGAGAACCTCCCACACGTCGGGCGGTGGAGCGCGCAGGTCGCCGCGTCCCGGCTACGAGGTCGCCGAAAGCGCGGCTTGTTGCGCCGCGAGTACGACCAGCCGCGACGGATCCGGCTTCGAGCCGGCCGTCACGAAACCGATCACCACGACGTGGGTTCCGCTGGCGAAGATCATCGCGACGCTGTTGCTTCCGTTGGCCGAGTTCGTGAACGTCGTCGTCCCGGCCGGCGCGCCCGCCGGTGTCGCGACGACCGCGAATTCCGGGTCGGCTCTCCTGGCCGCGACCGCGGTGGACACGTACGTCCTCGCCTGGCTGGCCTGCTTGAACGTGTAGACGAGGTCGATCAGCACGGTGGGGCTGTCCTGCCATTGCCGGCTGACACCACGGACGAATCCGAGCTGCTGAAGGCCGACTTGGGACAGCGGCCCGGTGCCGTCGAGCGCGGCGGCCGCGGCCGCGTCGATGGCGCCGGTCCCGGCGACGTCGTCGGGAACCCAGACGAAGCTCGCCGGCGGGTCGAACAGGTCGGGGTTCGCCGGAGCCGCGGTGGGCGTCGGCGTCGCGGAGGCGGTGGGCGTCGGCGATGTGCTGGCCGGCGGGTTGGCCGACGGACTCGAGCCGGCCTTCGGCTTCGAGTCGGACGGGTCGTGGACGGCGGCGAACACGATGCCCACGACCAGGATCACGACGATGGCGAGCGCCAGCACCGCAGCACGGGACCACGCCCACCCCTTCGCCGTCACTCTGAGTGCGGACACCGGTTGCGATCCTTCCTGCCGACTCGGGTCGGTTACGCCATTCGAGGGGGGTCTATGTCACAGTTTGGTTCGGATCGCTGGGGCAGCCCGGCGCGATGAAATGGGTGGTCATGAACCGATCCCTGCAGTGGGTCTGTGTCACGGTCCTGGCGGTGGTGGCACTGATTCCGGCCACGGCCGGGGCCGCGTCCGCGGCTCCGGCGGCAACCGGTTTGCTGCGCATCGCGCAACTATCGCCTAACTCCGCCCCCGTCGACGTCTACCTCGACGGTGCGCGTGTCCTGACCGCTGCCCCGTTCACCACGGTGGCGCCCTACCGATACGTCGACGCGGGCAGCCACACCGTCGTGGTTCGGGCGCAGAACAGCACCGCCGCGTCGGCGACGCTCGCGTCGAGCACGTTCGACGTCTCAGCCGGGCAGGACCGGACCGCGTTCGTCCTCGGCCTCACCGGAGCGCTCAAGATCAGCGTCTTCACCGATCAGCCGCGAACCCCGCCGAGTGGTCAGTCGGCGGTGCGGCTGTTGCACGCCGCCCCGGACGTCCCCGCGGTCGACGTGAACGAACAGTCGACGGCCGCCCGGCTGTTCAGCAACGTGGCCTACGACGCGCCGACCGACTACGCGAACGTCGCCGGCGGCTCCTACAACATCACGATGGCACGGGCGAACACCGATCAGATCCTGTTCGTGGTGCATGGCGTCGCGGTGAAGGCGGGTTCGGCGTACACGTTGGCCGCCGTCGGCGGCGCCGGCCGGGCCTTGCAGGTCCTCCCGCTGGTCGACGCCACCGCCTCCGGGCAGGCGCCGGTCGGCGGCGTCCAGACCGGGTTCGGCGGTGGACTGCATGCCGAACCGGCCGAGTTCTCCCCGCTGGTGGCGGGGGTGAGCGTCCTGGCCGCCGTCAGTGCGCTGGCCGCGGTGAGCGTTGAAGTTCGTCGGCGCCGGACCGCAGCGGCACGCTGAGCGGTACGCCGCGGGGCTGTTCACCGCGATCGCGGTGATCCTGGCGTTCTGCGCGTTCACGCTCTCCCAGCGGGGCCGAGAATCCTCGCGCGCCCGGCTGCTGCCACGCCCGCAGGCATCCGCACCGGCGGTGGCCGACCAGCGCGTGCCCGGCCCCAACCCGACGCCCGCCGATCCGGCGAGCCCGCTGAGGCCGATCATGCCGGGCGGTGCGGCCTTGGCGGCGCCGCCGGTGAGTATCGCCATTCCGGCGATCGGAGTGGCAGCGCGCGTCGTCGACCTCGGCCTGGATTCGACCGGTGCGTTGATACCGCCGAGCGACGTCGAAACGGTCGGCTGGTACGACGGCGGTCCGGCGCCCGGTGCGGTCGGTCCGGCGGTGCTCGCCGGGCACGTCGACTCCTCGACCGGTCCAGCGGTCTTCTGGAAGCTGCGCGAACTCCTCCCCGGCGACCAGCTCTCGGTGACCGGAACGGACGGAGCGGTGCACCGGTTCGTCGTCACCAAGGTCGAGCAGTACGCCAAGGACCATTTCCCCACCGACGCGGTCTACGGCATCCAGGCCGCCCCGGTGCTTCGCCTCGTCACCTGCGGGGGCACGTTCGACCGATCCACCGGCCACTACCGGGACAACGTCGTGGTCTATGCCGACGCGGTGGCCGGCTGACCCGTGCCCGGGTCCCACTAGAGTCGCGGTGAAGCCCTCGCGCATGCCCCATCTGCTTCGAGTGACCCCACCCCGCCACCTGCACGGAAACGAGGACCATGGACAAGCGAACGCTCGGAGCCAGCGGACTGGAAGTCTCGGCCGTCGGTTACGGCTGTATGAGCCTGCTGGACCGTGACACCGCGTTGGTCCTGATCCGGCGGGCGTTCGACCTCGGCGTGACATTCTTCGACACGGCGGAGATGTACGGCCCGTTCACGAACGAGGAGTTCGTCGGCGAAGCGCTCGCCACGGTCCGCGACCAGGTCGTCATCGCCACCAAGTTCGGCTTCGACCTCGAGAAGGGCGAGCGCGGTACCCGGCTCGACAGCCGTCCCGAACACATCCGCGACGTGGTGGACGCCTCTCTCAGCCGGCTGCGGACCGACTACATCGACTTGCTCTACCAGCACCGCGTCGATCCCGACGTCCCGATCGAGGACGTTGCCGGGACGGTGAAGGAGCTGATCGAAGGCGGCAAGGTCCGCCACTTCGGGCTCTCCGAGGCGGGCGTCGGGTCGATCCGCCGGGCACACGCGGTGCAGCCGGTCGCCGCTTTGCAGAGCGAGTACTCGCTGTGGTGGCGCGAACCTGACCGGGAGATCCTGCCCACCCTCACCGAGCTCGGCATCGGGTTCGTGCCGTTCAGCCCGCTGGGCAAGGGCTTCCTCACCGGCGCCATCACGTCCGCCGGGGACATCGGTGAGGGCGACTTCCGGCGGATCTTCCCCCGGTTCTCGCCGGAGTTGATCGAACGCAGCCAGGGTCTGGTCCAGCTCCTGCACCGGATCGCCGAGCGCCATCGGGCCACGCCGGGGCAGGTGGCAATTGCCTGGATCCTGGCCACCCAGCCCCTCGCCGTACCGATTCCGGGGACCAGCAACGTCAACCGGCTGGAGGAGAACGTCGCCAGCGCGGGTGTTGTGTTGACGGCGCAGGACCTGGACGAGATCCAGGAGGCGGCCTCGGGGTTCGAGCTGAGCGGGGACCGGTATCCCGAGGCGATGCAGCAGTTGATCGACCGCTGAGCGAGCGGGCCCGGTGTTCTCAGGACCCGGTGCCGTCGTCGATGCGGTAGCCCCGGATCCCCAGCTGCGGTTGCTTCGCCTGGAGGTCGCTCACGCAGGTGTCCAACGCGTTGATCTGGACGTTCGACGCATGCTGGATGTCGAAGTAGACGCTGGCGTCCTTCGGCCGCGCCGGAACCGGGCTGATGCCGGGCAGCGAACCGCAGGCGGTTCGGACGGTGTCCCGCGCCGAGACGGCAAACGGGTCGCTGAAGTCGACGACGAGGTTGGTGGTCGTGGTACCCGCGATCCCGCAGGCGCTGATCGCCGACGCCGGGATCGCCAGCGCGAGCAGCAAGCCGAGGCTGGTCCGCCGGTTCGGACGGACGTGCCCGCCGACGATCTCCACCCAGCCGCCTCCTGGTCTCCGAACCTGCCGCTTCACCGTAAGGTCACGGCGCCCCCGCGTCCTGTTCGCCCTTTCATTCGGCGAGGGATGTCCGAGGGCTCTTTTACGTTGACGACGTGGTCGAGGAAAGAGAAGCCGTGTCCGTCCGCGAGCAACGGGAGGGATCCGGCACAGTTGCGGAGACGGGGTCAGCGGCCCCGATGGGCATTACAGCGACACTGTCGTTGTCCACGATCGAGGACGGAGCGCTCTTTCGCTTCTATACGCACGCCTCCAACATGCCTTGGGTCCAGGAGATTCGCGTCGACCGTTCATTGCCGCTGGCCGTCTTCGGGGTACTGGGCGGAAACGTCTTGTTCGACCACGCCGAACCCGGCTCCCGGGTCCAGGTATCCGGCGGCGCTGAATGGGTGTTCTGCGTCCAGTCGTCGGGCGACGCCAGCCGCATCCTCCTGGCGGACCGCACCGAGGAAGGCCGCGGGTGGCTCGCCGACCAGATCAAGAAGATCATTGGAGGGAGCGAGCCCGCGTCCGGTAGGCCGGTGGTGACGCTCTGGCGGCATGCAGGCCATGGCTTGAGGCAGTGGCATCGGCGCGTCGAGGCACTCGATTGGGCAGAAATAGCGCAGAACTACCCACAGGATGTACGAGCTCAGCTCGACTGGTTGAACAAGCTCGACTCGGCGGGCCACAGCGGCCGGCTCATCCTGTGGCACGGTGAACCAGGAACCGGGAAGACGACGGCCATCCGCGCGCTCATCAGGTCATGGCATGACCGCTGCCGGGTCCACGTCATCAGCGACCCCGAGCGGTTGTTCGCCAACGCCGACTACCTGCTGGAGATGCTGTCCTTACCTGCGATGAACCCACCAACGAAAGATCGCGAATCCTGGTCGCTGATCGTCGCCGAGGATGCCGACGAGTTCCTGCGCGCCGATGCCCGTCAGTCGGCGGGCGCGTCGCTTTCCCGGCTGCTGAGTCTTGGAGACGGGCTGATAGGCCACGGTCTTCGAATCCTGGTCCTGTTGACGACGAACGAGGAAGTCGGATGCCTTCACCCGGCGCTGACCAGACCTGGTCGTTGCCTCGCGCAGATGGAGTTCACCCGGTTTTCCCCTTCCGAAGCGGCGCGGTGGCTCGGTACGACGAGCCGGCGCGAGGCGCCCATGACCCTTGCTGAACTCTTCTTGCGCAAGGGAGACTTGACCCAGAACGGAGTCCGCAGGGTGGCTCCATTGACGGCGGGGGCGTACATCTAGTGCCAGATAGCGGTACCGGTCGGACCGACACCACGACACTTTCGCTCAGCCTGGACGTGATGAATCGGGCGAAGCGCGTGCACCGGCGGGCGATGATAGAGACGCCATACCCGATGCCGGTCGATTGGTGGACTTCCGAGCTGATTGCGCAGGGTTTCCCCCTCCCTGACGGGATGCCTTCATCGCTGCGCCGCATCGACGTCTTTCGCTACGCCGAAGGCGCCTCCCAGGATCCGGAGCGAGCACTGACGTTGTTGTGGTATGCCCTTGCGTGGGGTTCTGGGAAGGCACTGAGACAGAATCGGCGTCGCATCGAAAGCGTGGGCGCCGACCGCAGCGCAATAGTCGAACACCTCGCCCGGGCAGCCGGATTGGCTGCTGTCAGCCCATTCCGTGCGTTCGAAGTTCTCTTTCCCGGCGGCCGGTCTTTGATCAAGTCTCTCGGTCCCGCTTTTGCCACCAAGTTCCTGTACTTCGCAGGAGGAGGCGCGGCGGATCATCCTTCGTTGATCCTCGACAGCGTCGTCGCGACAGTCTTGAAAAACGACTGCGGCTGGCGGAGCCTCGCGACGTCGGGTGGCTGGCCGGCGGACACCTACGAGCGCTACTGCCAGCTTTGTGCCCGGTGGGCCGAAGACTTGGAGGTAGCTCCCGACCAAGTCGAATTCGCCCTTTGGCATCGCGACGATCGACCGCCGTCGTCGTAGGTTGCGGCCTTGTCCTGCCGACGTATCGACAGCCGGTTACGAGGGCTGGTCGTCGATTCGGTGCACCCGCATCGCGTTGGTTCCGCCCGGGGTCCCGGGGGGTGATCCGGCGACGATGACGACGAGGTCACCCGGGCTTACCCGGCCGAGCTCGAGCAGCGCCGAGTTGACCTGTCGCACCATGTCGTCGGTGTGCTCGACCTCGGACACCAGGAACGGTTCGATGCCCCACGTCAGCGCCAGCTGGGAGCGCACCTCGGGGGTTTGGGTGAACGCGAGCATCGGGATCGGGCTGCGGTGGATGGCCAGCCGCCGCGCGGTCGTCCCGCTGGTGGTGAACGCGACGAGGTACCGGGCGCCGACCTGAGCGCCTACCTGGGGGGCGGCCCGGGCGATCGCACTGCCGCGCCCGACGATCCCCTCCGCGGGTGGCAGCTCGGGCGGTCCGTAGTTCTTCGCCCCGAGGTCCGCGGTCGCGATGATCCGGGCCATCGTCTCGACCACCGCGATCGGGTGCTCCCCCACCGAAGTCTCCGCGGAGAGCATGACCGCATCCGCGCCGTCGAGGACCGCGTTCGCGACGTCGCTGGTCTCCGCCCGGGTCGGCTGCGGGGCGTGGATCATCGACTCGAGCATCTGCGTCGCGACGATGACCGGCTTGGCAGCTTCCCGGGCCAGCCGGATCGCGCGTTTCTGGATCAACGGGACGCGTTCGAGTTCGACCTCCACACCGAGGTCGCCTCGGGCCACCATCAGGCCGTCGAAGGACCGGACGATCTCCACCAGGTTGTCGACCGCCTGCGGCTTCTCGATCTTGGCGAGGACCGGGATCCGCGCGCCCAACGCGTCCATCACCGCGTGGGCGGCGTCGATGTCGGTGGCCCGGCGCACGAACGACAGCGCCACGAGGTCCACCCGCAGGCCGAGTGCGAAGCGGAGGTCGGCTTCGTCCTTTTCGCTCAGCGCCGGGACACTCACGCTGACGCCCGGCAGGTTGATGCCCTTGTGGTCGCTGACGGGACCGCCGACGGTGACGCGGGTGCGAACCTCCGCCCCGGAAACCTCGACGACCGAAAGGCGGACGCGTCCGTCGTCGAGCAGGATCTCGTCGCCGGCCCGCACGTCGGCGGCCAACCCGTGGTAGGTCGTGCTGCAACAGGTCGGATCGCCGGGCACGTCCTCGGCGGTGATCGTGAACGGTTCGCCGGCGGACAGCGTCACCGACCCTTGGCTGAAAGTACCGAGCCGGATCTTGGGACCTTGCAGGTCCGCCAGCACCGCGACCGCACGACCTGCCCGGTCACCGGCTTCGCGGACCAGCTCGTACAGCCGGGCGTGCTCGGCGTGCGTTCCGTGCGACATGTTCAACCGGGCGACGTCCATGCCGGCATCGATGAGCGCCCGGATCCGTTCGGGAGTGGAAGTCGCGGGTCCCAACGTGCAGACGATCTTCGCGCGCCGAGCCACGAAACCGGAGTCTATTGAGCCCGGGAGAACGGCTTGTTGCCGAGGGATGTCCGGCGGCGGTCGGTTCGTCGCCGCTTCGACGAATATGTCGACGAACTCAAGCCGAGACGCTCGATCCGCGGAGCGGGATGTCGGCTCGTTCGGCCTGCGGGTCCCTCGAGAATTGAGTGCGGTAGAGGTCGGCGTAGCTGCCGCCCTGGTTCAGCAGCTGCTCGTGCGTGCCGCGTTCGGCGACCCGCCCGTCGTCGACCACCAGGATCAGGTCGGCGTCGCGGACCGTCGAGAGCCGGTGCGCGATGACGAGCGACGTCCGGCCCACCAGCGCGGCGGACAACGCCCGTTGCACGGCGGCCTCGGACTCGGAGTCCAGATGTGCGGTCGCCTCGTCCAGGACGACGATCGACGGTGCCTTGAGCAGCAGCCGGGCGATCGCGATCCGCTGTTTCTCCCCGCCGGAGAGCCGGTAACCCCGCTCCCCGACGACGGTTTCCAGACCGTGGTCGAGGCTTCGGACCAAGTCGCCGATCCGAGCCGCGTCGAGAGCACCCCACAGCTCCGCTTCGGTGGCCTCGGGTGCGGCGTACGCCAGATTCGCCCGCACGGTGTCGTGGAACAGGTGCGCGTCCTGGGTGACCACGCCGACCCGATCCCGCAACGAATCCAGCGTGAGGTCGCGCACGTCGAGACCACCGACCCGGACGGCGCCCGAACTGACGTCGTACATGCGGGTCACCAGCTGGCTGATCGTCGTCTTGCCCGCACCCGACGGGCCGACGAGGGCGACGAGCTGCCCCGGCTCGGCCCGGAAGCTGACGTGGTGCAGGACCTCGGCGGGGACGGCGTTGTCCAGCACCCCGACCGCTTCCAACGACGCAAGCGAGACGTCGACGGCCGCCGGGTAGGTGAAGGACACGTCGTCGAACTCCAAGGTGGGGCGGAAGTCGGGCGGCAACGTCGACGCGTCCGGTGCGTCGGTGATCATCGGTTCGAGGTCCAGCACCTCGAAGACGCGCTCGAACGACACCAACGCCGTCATCACGTCGACGTTGACGTTCGACAGTGCGGTCAACGGCCCGTAAAGCCGGGAGAGGTAGGCGGTCAGCGCGACGACGGTCCCGATCGACAGCGAGCCCTCGGCGGCGAGACGGCCACCCAGGCCGTAGACCAGCGCCGTGGCCAGCGACGCGGTCAGCGTGAGGGCGACGAAGAAGATCCGGCCGTACATCGCCTGGATCACCCCGATGTCGCGAACCCTGGCGGCGCGGCTGCGGAAGTGCTCGGCTTCCAGGCCGCTACGGCCGAACAGTTTCACGAGCATCGCGCCCGCGACGTTGAAACGTTCGGTCATCGTCGCGTTCATCTCGGCGTTGAGCTCGTAGCTCTCTCGGGTGATCTGCCGGAGCCGGCCGGACAGAAGCCGGGCCGGCACCGCGAAGATCGGCAGCAGGACGAGGGCCAGCAGGGTGATCTGCCAGGACAGGACGAACATGGCTGTCAGCACCAGCACCACGCTGATCAGGTTGCTCAGCACCGACGACAAGGTTCCGGTGAACGCCTGCTGGGCACCGAGCACGTCGTTGTTGAGCCGGCTGATCAGTGCCCCGGTCTGGGTCCGGGTGAAGAAGGCCAGCGGCTGCCGTTGAACGTGCTCGAAGACCTTGGCACGCATGTCGTAGATCAAGCCTTCGCCCACCCGCGCCGAACACCAGCGCTGGCCCAGCGAAAGCGCCGCATCCAAGATCGCGAGGACCGCGACCAGGCCGGCCAGCGCTTCGACGAGCCCGACATGGTGCTTGGTGATGCCGTCGTCGACGATCTTCCCGAGGATCAGCGGGTTGGCCGCACTGATGCAGGCATCCACGATGATGAGGACCAGGAAGACGCCGAGGATACGGCGGTACGGCGCCGCGAAGGTCACGATGCGGCGCGCCGTGCCGGGTGCGAGCCGGCGGCTGGTCACGCTGCGGTCGCGGGCGTACGACCGCATCAGCTGCCAGCCCTGTGGGTGACTCACCCGGATACTCCCTCCGCCCAACGACTTTCGACGTAATCATCGAGGGCGTGGGATTTGTTCCGACCCCGAGGCTGCTTCGGTCGCTACGACCGGCTCGGTGTGCGGAACCGCTACTTCTTCTTTCCTCGGGTCGCGCCGCCCCGGCCCCGCAGCGTGGTCCCGGTGTCCTTCAGAACCCTGTGCACGAATCCGTACGACCGTCCGCTGGCTTCCGCCAGGGCGCGGATACTGGCCCCCCCGTCGTACTTCTTGCGGAAATCGGCCGCGAGCTTCTCGCGGTCACGGCCCACTATTCGAGCGCCCTTTTTCCATTCGGCCACGCCGCACATCCTCGTCGGTCGGGTCGGTCGTGTCGGTCACGATCCGGCGTTTCAACATCTCTGGACAGCATGACCGATTTCCCCGACTTCGATCGTCACGCCAGCGCGATCAGGTCGGCCAGGCCCTCGGACCAAAGATCTTCGGTGCCGTCCGGGAGCAGCAGTACCCGATCTGGATCAAGCGCAACCACCGCGCCCTCGTCGTGTGTGACGAGGATGACGGCGCCTCGGTACGAGCGCAGGGCCCGCAGGATCTCCTCCCGCGAGGCGGGGTCGAGGTTGTTCGTCGGCTCGTCGAGAAGCAGCACGTTCGCCGCACTTCCGACCAGCGAAGCGAGAGCGAGCCGCGTCTTCTCGCCGCCGGAAAGCGTCCCGGCGGGTTGGTGGACCACGTCGCCGGTGAACAGGAACGCACCGGCGAGGCTGCGGAGTTCGGTCTCCGGACTGTCCGGGTTCGCGTGCTGGAGGTTCTCCAGGACGCTGGCGTCCGGGTCCAGCGTGTCGTGTTCCTGCGCGAAATACCCGAGCCGCAGGCCGGTCCCCGGATGGACCTCGCCGGTGTCGGGCTGCTCGACACCGGCGAGGATGCGAAGCAGCGTCGTCTTGCCCGCGCCGTTCAGGCCCAGGATCACCACCCGAGCCCCGCGGTCGACGGCCAGGTCGACGTCGGTGAAGACCTCCAGCGAGCCGTACGACTTCGACAACCCCGCTGCGGTCAGCGGAACCCGGCCGCACGGCGCGGGATCGGGGAACCGGAGTTTGGCGACCCGGTCGGCCTGCCGGACGTCCTCCAGGCCGGAGGCGAGGCGGGCGGCCCGCCGGTCGAGGCTCTGTGCCTGCCGGGCGCGGGTCGCCGACGCCCGCATGCGATCCGCCTGGGCCTTCATCGCACCGATCTGCTTCTCGGCGTTGGCCCGTTCGCGGCGACGCCGCCGTTCGTCGGTCTCCCGGGCCTGCAGGTAGCCCTTCCAGCCGACGTTGTAGACGTCCAGCGCGGAGCGGGTCGCGTCGAGGTGCACGACCTTGTTCACGACGTGTTCGAGGAGCGCGACGTCGTGGCTGATCACAACGAGGCCGCCCTCGTGGCGGCGCAGGTAGTCCCGCAGCCACGTGATCGAATCGGCGTCGAGGTGGTTCGTCGGCTCGTCGAGCAGCAACAGCTCGGCGTCGGAGAACAGGATCCGGGCGAGCTCGACCCGGCGCCGCTGCCCGCCGGACAGGGTCGCCAGCGGCTGATCCAGCACCCGGGTCGGAAGCCCGAGCGAGCTGGCGATGATCGCGGCTTCGTGTTCGGCTTCGTAGCCCCCCAGCGCGACGAACCGCTCCTCCAGCCGCCCGTAGCGGCGGACCGCGGCGTCGGGATCGGCGGCCTCGGCCATCTCGATCTGAAGTTTCGCCATGTCCCGGATCAGGGCGTCGAGGCCCCGGGCGGACAGGACGCGATCCCGAGCGATCGCGGTGAGGTCCCCGTCCCGGGTGTCCTGCGGGAGGTACCCCACGGACCCGCTCGCGGCGATCGATCCCGCGGCGGGCTGCGTCTCGCCGGCGAGCAGCCGGGTGAAGGTGGTCTTACCCGCCCCGTTACGGCCGACGAGACCGACCCGGTCGCCCGGGCCGACGGTGAGCTGCGCGTTCTCGATCAGCAGGCGCGCGCCGGCTCGAACCTCGACCCCCGAGACGGTCAACAACGGGGCGTCATACGTTGAAACCGAGGCTGCGCAGCTGCTCGTGACCGTCCTCGGTGATCTTGTCAGGACCCCACGGGGGCATCCACACCCAGTTGATCGTGAAGTCGGAGACCACCCCCCCGCCGGGACCACCGGTCAACGCCTCCCGGGTCTGGTCCTCGATGACGTCGGTCAGCGGGCAGGCCGCCGAGGTCAGCGTCATGTCGATCGTCGCGACGCTGCCGTCGTCGGAGACGTGGACCCCGTAGACGAGGCCGAGGTCGACGACGTTGATGCCGAGCTCCGGGTCGACGACGTCGCGCATCGCCTCGGTGACGTCGTCGACGCTTGCGATCGTGGCCATGGTCGGTTGCCTCGTTCTTTCCGGTCAGTCGCGGTGGGAATCGGCTTGCACGGCCTGGGCCGTCGCGTCCTTCCAGGCCATCCAACCCAACAGCGCGCATTTCACCCGAGCCGGATACTTGGCGACGCCGGCGAACGCGACCGCGTCCTGCAGGCGCTCCTCGTCCGGTTCGAGGAGGCCCTTGCCCTGCATCAAGGTGAGGAACTCCTCCTGCAGAGCGAGCGCCTCGTCGACCGGCAGCCCGGTCACCAGGTCGGTCATCACCGACGCCGACGCCTGGCTGATCGAACAGCCCTGGCCGTCGAAGGTGACCTCCTCCACGGTGCCGTCGGCGACCCGTACCCGAAGCGTCACCTCGTCGCCGCAGGTGGGGTTCACATGGTGGACCTCGACGTCGTAGGTCTCCGCCAGTCCCTTGTGATGCGGGTGGCGGTAGTGGTCCAGGATGATCTCCTGGTACATCGAATCCACGCTGTGTCCAGTCATGCTCACGCCCCGAAGAACGCCTGGACGGTGACCAAACCTTCCGCGAGGGCGTCGACCTCGCCGAACGTCGTGTACGGGCCGAACGACGCCCGCGTCGTGGCCGGCACGCCGTAGCGGGTGCAGACCGGGTGCGCACAGTGGTGCCCGACGCGCACCGCGATCCCCTGCTCGTCGAGCACCTGCCCGATGTCGTGCGGGTGGAGGCCGTCGAGTGCGAACGAGATCGCGCTGCCCCGGCCCTCGGTCGAGTTCGGGCCGATGATCCGCAGGCCGCCGATCAGTCCGAGCCGTTCGAGGGCGTACGCGGTGAGCGCGTGCTCGTGATCACGAACCGCATCCATCCCGATCGCGGTGAGGTAGTCGACCGCGGCGCCCAGCCCGACGACCTGCGCGACGTTCGGGACGCCGGCCTCGAAGCGCTGCGGCGGCGGCGCGAACGTGGTGTTCGCCAGGGTGACCCGTTCGATCATCGAACCGCCGGTGAGGAACGGCGGCATCGCGGCAAGCAGCTCGTGACGTCCCCACAGCACGCCGACACCGGTAGGGCCGAGCATCTTGTGGCCGGAGAAGACCAGGAAGTCGACGGCGAGTTCCCGTACGTCGATCGGCGTGTTCGGCACCGACTGGCAGGCGTCGAGCAGGACGAACGCGCCTACCTCGCGGGCGCGCCGCACGATCGTGGCGACCGGGTTGATCGTGCCCAGGATGTTCGACTGGTGGACGAACGCGACGAGCTTCGTCCGCGGGTTGATCACCTCGTCGAGGTCGTCCAGGTCGAGCCGGCCGTCGTCGGTCAGCGACAGCCAGCGCAGCGTCGCACCGGTCCGTTGGCAAAGCATCTGCCACGGAACCAGGTTCGAATGGTGCTCCATCTCGGTGATGGCGATTTCGTCGCCGGGACCGACCGCGAACCGCGCCGCGTCCGGGCCCGAAGTGACCGCGTTGGAGAACGAATAGGCGACGAGGTTGATGGACTCGGTGGAGTTCTTGGTGAACACGACCTCGTCGACCCCGCCGCCGATGAATCCGGCGACCTTGGCGCGGCCGGATTCGAACGCGTCGGTGGCCAGCTCGGCGAGGGTGTGCACCCCGCGGTGCGCCGCGGCGTTGTGCTGTTCGTAGTACGTGCGCTCGGCGTCCAGGACGGCGGTCGGCTTCTGGGACGTGGCGGCGTTGTCCAGGTAGACCAGCGTCCGGCCGCCCGGCAGCGGCCGGTCGAGGATCGGGAAATCTTTCCGCAGCAGTTCGACGTCGTAGCTCATGAGGTACTCATCCCTGGCTTGCGCCAGCACTCGCAGGCCGGAATCGTTCGTAGCCTTCTGCCTCCAACCGCCCGGCGAGGTCGGGACCGCCCTCTTCGACGATCCGGCCGTCGACCATCACGTGGACGTAGTCGGGGGCGATGTAACGCAGGATCCGGGTGTAGTGGGTAATCAGGAGCGTTCCGGTCTTCCCCTTCTCCCGCAGGCGGTTCACCCCCTCCGAGACGACACGGAGTGCGTCGACGTCGAGGCCGGAGTCGGTCTCGTCGAGGATCGCGATCGCCGGCGAGAGAAGTTCGAGCTGCAGGATCTCGTGGCGCTTCTTCTCGCCGCCGGAGAAACCTTCGTTGACGTTGCGCTCGGCGAACGCCGCGTCCATTTCGAGCGCCGCCATCGCTTCGCGCAGCTCTTTGACCCACAGCCGCAGCTTCGGGGCCTCGCCGCGCGCCTGGGTCACCGCGGTCCGCAAGAAATTCGCGACCGATATCCCGGGCACCTCGACCGGATACTGCATGGCCAGGAACATCCCGGCGCGGGCCCGTTCGTCGACGGTCATCGACAGGACGTCCTTGCCGTCCAGCGTGATCGACCCGGCGGTCACCTGGTAACGCGGGTGGCCGGCGACCGAGTAGGCGAGGGTCGACTTGCCGGAGCCGTTCGGACCCATGATCGCGTGGGTCTCACCCGCCCGGACCGTCAGGTCGAGACCGCGCAGGATCTCGCGCTCCTCCACCGAGACGTGCAGGTCGCGGATCTCGAGGACCGCGCCGGTTTCGTCGCTCATGTCAGTTCTCCCTCGCGGCGGCTGCGCCGTGCTTGTGTGCGGTGTCAGGCTGGGCTGCGTGGTCCGGGCGCTCGTCGGTATCGACATAGACGGCCCCGTCGGGATCGATGCGGACCGCGTAGGTGGCAACCGGTACGGTCGCCGGCAGGCAGGTGGGTTCCCCGGTGCGCAAGTCGAACTGGCTGCCGTGCAACCAGCATTCGACCCGGCAGTCCTCGACCTCGCCTTCGGACAGCGAGACGTCGGCGTGCGTGCAGGTGTCGTCCACCGCGAACAGTTCGCCTTCGCTGCGGGCCAGGCAGACCGGGTGCCCCCCGATCTCGACCCGCAACGTCCGCTCGTCGGGAATCTCCTCGCTCGTCGCGACCCGAACCCAGCTCATGCCGGATCACCGTTTTCGGGGTCGCCGGTTCCGTGATCCAGCAGCGTCTCGATGGTGTTCGTGAGACGCTCGCGGACGGCGGCCACCGGGATGCCATCCAGAATCTCGGCGAAGAAGCCCCGGACGACCAGCCGGCGAGCTTCCCCCGCGGGGATGCCGCGGGCCATGAGGTAGAAGAGCTGCTCGTCGTCGAACCGCCCGGTCGCACTCGCGTGCCCGGCACCGGCGACCTCGCCCGTCTCGATCTCCAGGTTCGGTACCGAGTCGGCGCGTGCCCCGTCGGAGAGCACCAGGTTGCGGTTCAACTCGTAGGTGTCGGTGCCGTCCGCTCCGGCGCCGATCAGGACGTCGCCGACCCACACGCTGTGCGCTTCTTCCCCCTGCAACGCGCCCTTGTAGGTGACCCGGCTGCGGCAGTGCGGGGGCTGGTGGTCGACGAACAGCTGGTGTTCGTGGTGCTGGCCGGCGGAGGTGAAGAACAGCCCGGACAGCTGGACATCTCCTCCGGGGCCGGCGAAACGCACGCTGGGTGTCAGGCGGACGAGGTCACCGCCGAACGTCACGACCGTGCTGTGCAGCGTCGCGTCGCGGCCGACCAGAGCGGCCTGCGCCTCGACGTGCACCGCGTCCGGGTCGCCCTCCTGGATGCTGACGAAATCCAGTGTCGCGCCGTCGCCGATCCGGAGTTCGGTGTTCGCCGCGAGGGTTCCGCCGCCGAGGTGCTCGACGACGACCGTCGCCCGGGCATGCCGTCCGACCTCGACCACCAGGTGTACGTAGCCGTGGCCACCGGGACCGGTGACCGTGATCGTGATCGGCTCCTCGACGGAGGTCTCCGCGGGGATCCGCACCAGATGGGTCTCCGGCGCGCCGGCCAGCGCCAGCGCGCTGATCCGGTCGGCGGGCGTGAGCACGCCCGCTCCGATCGCGTTGTGACCGGGGAGCCGATCCACCACGACGCCGTCCGGCGCCTGGATCGTGACCTTCGTCGACGCCGGTTCGTCGATCGGATCGAGAAGGCCAGCAAGCCGCCGCATCGGGGTGAAGCGCCACTCCTCCTCGCGTCCGGACGGCCGGCCGAACGCGTCCGGGTCGAAGCTCGCCAGCCGCGCCGCCCGGCTGCCGGCCGGCGCGCCGGGCCCGCCACCGCGGGCGGCCTTGGTCTGCCCGGGCGCGGCCTGGATGGCGCCCGAGCTGGTCGTGACGGTCATCAGCCGACGGCACCTTCCATCTGCAGCTCGATGAGCCGGTTGAGCTCCAGGGCGTATTCCATCGGGAGTTCGCGGGCGATCGGCTCGACGAAGCCGCGCACGATCATCGCCATCGCCTCGTCCTCCGGCACGCCGCGGCTCATCAGGTAGAACAGCTGATCCGCCCCGATCTTGCTGACCGTCGCCTCGTGACCGATCGAGGCGTCGTCCTCCCGGACGTCGACGTAGGGGTAGGTGTCGCTGCGGCTGATCTGGTCGACCAGCAGCGCGTCGCACTTCACCGTCGCCTTCGTGTCGGTGGCGCCTTCCTGCACCTGGACCAGGCCGCGGTAGGAGGTGCGGCCGCCGCCCCGGGCCACCGACTTCGACACGATCTGGCTGGTGGTGTGCGGCGCGGCGTGCACCATCTTGGCGCCCGCGTCCTGGTGCTGGCCCTCACCGGCGAACGCGATCGAGAGCGTCTCGCCGTGCGCCCGCTCGCCGAGCAGGTAACAGGCCGGGTACTTCATCGTGACCTTCGAACCGATGTTGCCGTCGATCCACTCCATCCGGCCACCGGCCGCGACCGACGTCCGTTTGGTCACCAGGTTGTAGACGTTGTTCGACCAGTTCTGGATCGTCGTGTAACGGACGCGCGCATCGGCCTTGACCACGATCTCGACCACGGCCGAGTGCAGCGAGTCGGACTTGTAGATCGGCGCGGTGCAGCCCTCGACGTAGTGCACCGAGGAGCCCTCGTCCGCGATGATCAGCGTCCGCTCGAACTGGCCCATGTTCTCGGTGTTGATCCGGAAGTACGCCTGCAACGGGATCTCGACGACGACGCCCTTCGGGACGTAGATGAACGAACCGCCCGACCACACCGCCGTGTTCAGCGAAGCGAACTTGTTGTCGCCCGGTGGGATCACCGTGCCGAAGTACTCGCGGAACAACTCCTCGTGCTCCCGCAGCCCCGAGTCGGTGTCGGCGAAGATCACGCCCTGCTGCTCCAGGTCCTCGCGGATCTGGTGGTAGACCACCTCGCTGTTGTGAACGACGAGGCCTTCGGCGATGAAGTTGTGCGGACCGTCCACCTCGATGTCGTAGACCGGCTCGATGTCGTACGGCTCGATCGCGGTCACACGTGCGAAGCCGAGGTGTTCGGTGACGTGTCCGCGGAAGGTCGTTCCCCGCGCGCTCGTGTTGCTGTGCGCGTAGGCGCGTCGCCCGAAACGGCTGGTACGACGCGGGTTCCGGCAGTCGAGGCGCTCGAAGTCGCCGGAGATACCGAGCCGGTAGCCCACCAGCGTCCGTTCAGGCGCATGCGCGTACGGCTGGGTGAATTGCCATGCGCCCGCAGCCCGAAGGCCGCACAGCTCGACCAGTTCGCGCGCCTGATCGAGCAGGGCGACGCTCACGCTGGTCAGGACGACCGAGCCGCTGCGGTCCGGGCCGACGTACCCGTCGGCGTCGACCCACCCGCCGATGAAGGCGAGGCGCTGATCGAGTGGCAGGCCGTACACCCAGCCCGGTACGCGCTTGCTGTAGGCACCGCCCGTCACCTCGGCCATGAGCAGGAAGTCGACGAGCGCTCGGCTGTTCACGACCAGGCGGAAGTCGTCAGGCGCGGACGTCCTGAGGCCGAACTTCTCGAACACGATACGGGTGATCTCGCCGCGCACTTCGGGGTCGGCGACCGGCGCCGCGAACTGAACGCGATGCGTACGCCCGGACGTCTGAATCGAACCGTCGCCCACGAAGTAACCCAGGAGCCACAACAGATCGGCATCGGTCACCATCGGCCCGATGGCTTCGCCGCGGCGGCCCAGATCGACCGAGGGGATCTCGTACGGCTCGCCGAAGGAGGGGAGCTCGCGAGGAACGGCGACCAGGTCACCGATCGCCAATTCCGCGACCGTCTTCCAACGGCGGACGTACCGCGCTCGGCGCCGGCCGGGTCGCCGTTCATCGGCGAGTACGAGCAAGGGATGGTTGTCCGTCGCCCGGATCTCCCGGCCCCCGACCCGGACACGGTAGGTCTGCCGGACGTCGGTCTGGGCAGCGGCTCGTACCGGTGCCGTCACGAAACGACCGGACTCCTCGTCGAGGGCGAACACCCGGTCGCCGGGTTCGATCTCCTTGATCAGTACCTGGCCGCGGTTGGCTGTCCAGACCCGGGTGTCGGCGCACAGACACTCATACTGAGCCGCGACCCCGGCGATGAGGCGCTGCTTCTCCGCCTCCGGGATGCCGAGCTTGTCGTAGGTGTTCTTGATGTCCGCGGGCAAGTCGTCCCAGGACTCGGCCTGCTTCTCGGTCGAGCGGACGAAGTACTTGATGTTGTCGAAGTCGATGCCCGACAGGTCGCTGCCCCAGGTGGGCATCGGCTTCTTCTCGAACAGCCGGAGGGCCTTGAGCCGGGTCTCGAGCATCCACTCGGGCTCGTTCTTCTTCGCGCTGATGTCGCGGACGACCGCTTCGGACAAACCCCGTCTGGCCGAGGCACCGGCGACGTCCGGGTCGGCCCAGCCGAACTTGTACGAACCGAGCGCATCCAGCGATTCGCGCTGCGGGGTGGTGGTCATCAGCTCCCCTTCCGGGGTTCTCGGGCTCGTTCGGGACCGGTTGGTTCCGAACTGTTCGGGTCGAGGTGACCGGCCCTGGTTTCGAGCGGGATGTGGGTGGTGCAGACGCCGTCGCCGTGCGCGATCGTCGCGAGCCGTTGGACGTGCGTGCCGAGCAGCTCTCCGATGGCGGCGGTTTCCGCCTCGCACATCTGCGGGAACGACGTGGCGACGTTCGCGACCGGGCAGTGGTGCTGGCACAGCTGCGTGCCATGCGGGCCTTCGTGCACGGTGGCGGCGTACCCGTCCTTGGACAGCGCTTCGGCGAGCTGCCGTGTTCCGGCGACATCGGCGTAGCGTTCGCGCAGCTGGTCGGCCCGCCGGGCGGCGAACTCTTCGATCGCCCCTCGCTCGGCCAGGAAGGAAAGGGCCTCGGCGGCGAGGGTGTCGTAGGAGTGCCGCGCCCGGGCGTGCCCGGACTCGGACAGCGCGTAGACCTTCGCCGGCCGGCCCCGACCCCGGGAACGCCACGGCGTGGGCCGTGGATCGTTCGCGACGAGTACTCCCGCCTCGACCATCGCGTCGAGGTGCCGGCGGACACCCGCCTGGGTCAGGTCGAGACGTCCGGCGAGGACCGCCGCAGTGCTCGGACCTTCGTCGAGCAGGAGCCGCTCGACGCGCTCACGGGTGCGCGAAATCCCGACCGCGGCCGGCGCGGCGGGGACCTGGGCCACCCTGGATTTCACAACGTCATTGTTGCTTATTTACCTCGCGGAGTCGAACCTCGCGGGTCCGTTTCGGGCTCGATGTGACCGGAACCACTCCGGCGTGGCGTCCGCCTGAACGACCCCGACGACACGTCGGCGTCGATCGACCGGCGGCGGCAGACGAATGCGTCCCTAGACTCACCGGCGTGTCGGCGGTCGAACTCTCGGGGCTGGTGAAGCGGTACGGAGACGTCGTCGCCGTCGACGGGCTGAGCTTCGTGGCGGCGCTCGGGCAGGTCACCGCGGTGCTCGGTCCCAACGGCGCCGGGAAGACGTCGACGATCGAGATCTGCGAAGGCCTGCGACGCGCGGACGGTGGCTCGGTCCGCGTCCTCGGCCGCGCGCCGGACGATCGGGAGCTGCGACACCGGGTGGGCGTCATGCCACAGCAACCCGGGGCCTATCCGGGCGCCCGGTGCGCCGAGATGCTCCGGCTGATCGCCTCCTACTTCACCGACCCGCTCGACGTCGACGCGTTGGTCGAACAGGTCGGGCTGCGCGACGCGGCGCGGCGCCCGATCCGCCGCCTTTCCGGCGGTGAGAAGCAGCGACTGTCGTTGGCGATGGCGCTGGTAGGACGTCCTGAACTGGTGTTCCTCGACGAGCCGAGCGCCGGACTCGACGTCCAGGCCCGCCGCCTGGCTTGGGATCTGGTCCGCCGGCTGCGGGACGACGGGGTGGGCGTCGTCCTGACCACGCATGCGATGGACGAGGCGGCAGCCCTGGCGGACCACGTCGTGATCGTCGACCGTGGGCGGCTCGTCGCGGAAGGCACCGTCGACGAACTGACCCGGACGGCCTCGTCGAACCTGCGGTTCACCGCGGATCCGGGGCTCGATGTGGAGACGCTGGCCGAACGTCTCCCGCCGGACGCGGTCGCGTCCGAGACCTCCCCCGGCGGCTACCTGGTCGAGGGCGAGATCACTCCGGCCGTGCTGGCGACGGTCACCGCGTGGGCGGCGGAGCTCGGTTGCATGCCGCGCGACCTGCGTGCCGGCGAACGGAGCCTCGAGGACGTCTTCCTCGAGCTGACCGGACGGGAACTGCGGCCGTGAGCGTCGGCACCGCTCTTCGCCCTTCCGCGCCGGAGAGCGCGGGGCGCATCGTCGCCGCGCAGACCGCGATGGAACTGCGCCTGACCTTGCGCCGGGGCGAATCTTTGCTGTTGACGTTCGCGATCCCGTTGCTGCTGTTGATCTTCTTCAAGGCGGCGGACATCCAGGGCGCCGGGATCGGGTTCCTCGTCCCAGGGGTGCTCGCGCTCGCGGTGATGTCGACCGCGTTCACCGGGCAGGCGATCGCCACCGGCTACGAACGTTCCTACGGCGTCCTGACCAGGTTGGGCACGACGCCACTGAGCCGGGGGCAGCTACTGCTGGCCAAGACCGCCGGAGTCGTCGTGGTCGAGATCGCGCAGGCGGTCCTGATCGCGTTGGTCGGGTTCGGTCTGGGCTGGCATCTGCACGGAAACCCCGCGGCGGCGCTGCTGCTTCTCGTCGTCGGGACGGCGACGTTCTCCGGTCTGGGCTTGCTGATGGCCGGTACTCTGCGCGCCGAGGCCACGCTCGCCGCGGCGAACGGGGTGTACCTCGTGCTCCTGATGCTCGGCGGGATCGTGTTCCCGCTGACGAACCTCCCCGGATGGCTGCAGGGCGTCGCCCACGTCTTCCCGACCTCGGCACTCTCGGACGGTTTGCGCGTCGCGCTGCACGCGGGGGGCGGACTCGACGGCACCGATCTGGCGGTGCTCGCGGCGTGGGCGGTCGGCACGCTGGTGTTGGCTGCGCGTACCTTCCGCTGGGCCGCTTGAGTCTTCCCGACCGCCGCTTGACATAGGAGCAACTCATGAGTCGATCAGTGCTGGTGACCGGAGCGAGCAAGGGCATCGGTTACGCGATCGCGGCGGCGTTCGTCGCCGCCGGAGACAAAGTGGCCGGCACGTACCGATCCGGCGGCCCGGATGACCTCCCCCCGGGAGTGCTCCCGCTGCTTTGCGACGTCAGGGACGCGGCGGAGGTCGAAGCCGCGTTCAGCACGGCGGAGGACACCCACGGCCGGGTCGAGGTGCTCGTCTCCAACGCCGGCCTGACCCGTGATCAGCTCCTGCTCCGGATGAGCGACGAGGACCTCTACGGCGTCTTGGAGGCGAACCTGGTCGGGTCGTTCCGGGTCACGAAGCGTGCCGCGTCGTCGATGCTGCGGCTCAAGAAGGGCCGGATCATTCTGCTCTCGTCGGTCGTCGCGCTGTCCGGAAGCGCCGGCCAGACCAACTACGCCGCGTCCAAGGCCGGGCTGATCGGCCTCGCGCGCTCGCTCGCGCGCGAGCTGGCCACCCGTGGGATCACGGTCAACGTCGTCGCCCCGGGTCCGATCTCGACGCCGATGACCGATGCGCTCAGCGAGGAACAGCGGGGCAACCTCGGCAGCTTCGTACCGCTGGGCCGGATGGGAACTCCGGACGAGGTAGCCGCGGCCGTCCTCTACCTCGCCTCCGAACAGGCCGGGTTCGTGACCGGCGCGGTGCTCCCGGTCGACGGTGGCATGGGGATGGGCCACTAGGGCCTGTCGTGGCCGCCCGCATGCCTGCCCGGCGTCCGGGCATGAGCCCGTCATGACCTCCATCGCGCACAAGAGTGTGGCGTTCCTCGTCGCGGGCGAGGGCGTCGAACGCGTCGAGCTGTCCGCGCCGTGGCGGGCGGTCGAAGAGGCTGGCGCCGCCGCCGTCCTCGTTGCACCGCAAACCGACCCGATCCAGTCCTTCGACCACTTGGACAGATCCGAGACGTTCCCGGTCGACGCCTCGCTCGACGTCGCCGACCCGGACGACTTCGACCTGCTCGTGCTCCCCGGCGGGGTGGCGAATCCCGATCGGCTCCGGACCATCCCGGAGGCGGTGGAATTCGTCGGCTCGTTCATGCGGTCGGGCAAACCGGTTGCCGCGATCTGCCATGCACCGTGGACCTTGATCGAGGCGGGGGCCGTCGCCGGGCGGCGGATGACTTCGTGGCCGAGCCTGCGAACGGATCTGACGAACGCGGGCGCCCGCTGGGTCGACGAGGAGCTCGTGGTGTGCCACGAAGGGCCCGGACCGCTGGTCACCAGCCGGAAACCGGATGACCTGCCGGCGTTCTGCACGAAGATCGTGGAGCTGCTCGACGCTTCGCTCTAGCCGCCGGACGGCACGCCTCCCCGCGCCGGGGGCGCCGGCTGCACGTACCCTGGCGGGCGATGAACGTCCTTCGCCCACGGCGGTGGGCGCACGCCCGCTGGGTCGCGGCCGTGTGGAACCCCACTCCCGGCCTCGCTCGGCGGATCGCCGGCGCGGTCTGCGTCGTACTCGGTCTGGTCGTCGTGACCGGCGCGGCGGTGCGACTGACCGGCTCCGGTCTCGGTTGCCCGACCTGGCCGAAATGCACCGACACCGACATCCACAGCGCGACCGACCTGCACGGCCTCATCGAGTTCGGGAACCGGGTGCTGTCGGTCGTGGTCTTCCTCGCCGGGATCCTCGTGCTCGCCGTCGTCACCTGGCGTTCACGAAGGCGCGACCTCTACCCGTACGTCCTCGGATTAGCCGCCGGCTACGCCGGGGAGGCGGTCATCGGCGGGCTTTCCGTCTTGACCCGCCTGGATCCGCTGATCGTCGCGCTTCACTTCCTGCTCGCGATCGGGCTCCTGTGGGTGTCGATCGTGGTATGGCGACGATTCGGCACCGAGAACGTCCCGGCGCGGCCGATCGTACGTGCGGAGCTGCGCTGGTTCGGTCGGGCGTTGCTGGTCGGTGCCGCACTGGTCCTGGTCCTGGGCACGCTGGTCACCGGTACCGGGCCACACGCCGGAAGCCGCGTCGACAACCGGCTGCCGTTCGACCGCCGCGACATCACCGCGCTGCACAGCGACGCCGTCCTGCTTCTGGTCGGAGCGGTGGCGGTGCTCCTCCTGCTGCTGCGGTTGACCGACGCCCCGGCCATCCTGCGGCGCCGTGGCCGGATCCTGCTGGGCACGATGATCGGTCAGGCCGGAATCGGTTTCATCCAGTACTTCACCGGGCTGCCCGCCTGGTTGGTGGGGGTTCACGTCGCCGGTGCGACGCTGTTCTGGGTCGCCTGCCTCCTGCTCGCACTGGACATGTGGGAGCGGCCGGTCGCCCCGGAACCCGAGGCACGCCCGGAACTCGTGGCCGAACCCGTGCCGGCCGCGCTGAAAACGGCGTGACGCATCGCCCGCCGCCCGCTAGGAGTGAGTTCGTGAACCCCACGCTGAGCGACGACGTCGTGCGCCTCGAACCGCTCACCCTCGACCACGTGCCTGGCCTGACGGCCGCCGCGGACGGTGATCGTTCTCCTTCGGGCTCACCTGGGTTCCGGACGGTCCGGGCGAGATGCTTCGCTACGTGCAGGCGGCGTTGGCGGAACAGGCCGCCGGCAACGCCGCAGGACGCCGAGATCGGCTTCACCTGGTACGCGCCGCGCGTCCAGCGAACCGGGTTGAACACCGCCGCGAAATCGTTGTTGCTGACCCGGGCGTTCGACGACTGGTCGGCGCTGCGGGTCCGGCTCAAGACCGACGCTCGCAACGCGCGTTCGCGGGCCGCGATCGAACGGCTGGGTGCGTCGCTCGACGGCGTCCTGCGGGTCGTGCCCAACCTCCCGGGCGGCGTCCGTGACGCGGCGTACTACTCGATCGTGCGGGAGGAGTGGCCGGCGGTGAAGGCCCGGCTCGAAGCGATGCGTCACCGCGCCGGCTGAGCGATCAGATCAGCGGCACGATCGCGACCGCCGCGAACAGCACGGTCAGGTAGGTGATCGAGTGGTGGAACAGCCGCATCGGCGCCGGGTCGGTCCCGGCCTTCACCCGGCGGGAGAGCCCGTGGGCCTCCCGGAGAAAGACTCCCCCGGCCGCGACCGCGATCGCCCCGTACGTCCAACCGGCCTCGATCACCAGCAGAAGCGAGACCGCGACCATCGCCCAGGAGTAACCGACGATGCGTCGAGCGACCGTCCGGGCGGATGCGACGACCGGAAGCATCGGGACGTTCGCGGCGGCGTAGTCCTCCCGGTAATGCATCGCCAACGCCCAGAAGTGCGGGGGCGTCCAGAGGAAGACGACCCCGAACAGGACGAACGCGGGCCAGCCCACCGTGCCGGTGACGGCCGACCAGCCGATGAGGACCGGGAAGCAACCGGCCGCTCCGCCGATGACGATGTTCGACGAGGTGCGGCGCTTGAGGCCCAGCGTGTACACGAACACGTAGAAGAAGATCGCGGCGTCCGCCATCAGCGCGGACGGCCAGTTGACCGCGAACCCGAACAACAAGGTGGACACGGTGCCGAGCAGGACTCCGAACCGCAGCGCGTTGATCGGGGCGATGTTCGCGCCCGCGACGAGCGGGCGGCGGCGGGTGCGCTTCATGACGGCGTCGATGTCGCGGTCGACGTAGCAGTTGATGGTGTTCGCGGCGCCGGCGGCGAGCGACCCGCCGACGAGGGTGGCGACGACGACCCACCAGTTCGGGAACCGTCCGGCCGCCAGGATCATCGGCGGCAACGTCGTGACGAGCAGCAATTCGATGATGCGGGGCTTCGTCAGCGCGATGTACGCGCGAATCGTCGACCCCGCGGGCAGGGGCAGAGCGACCGAAGACACGCGCGGAGTCTACGGGCCGCCCGGGCGTGGCGTCGCGGCCGGGTCCGGGCGTTTCGCCGGCAGTTGCGCGGGCCGGGCAGGCATCTCGCCCCGGTCGCGTCACCGGCGTACGCGGGTGGTTCTCCTCGAGCGGCTTCGTGTGGCGGAGATCTCGACGGAAACAGGCGTTTACCTGCTGGCTACCGGGTAGCGCCAAGCTGGACGGTGGCGTCCGCGGCTGACGTTCCGGCCTATCGGCAGCGATAGGTTGCAGATCACCACTGGCTTCGCATGCCGATCGGAAGGACTGCTCGTGCCAGACAAGACCCCTGCGACCGGTTGGAGCGACCCGCTCGACGCCCGCGCGGTGGACATCGCCCGCGCCCTCGCGATGGATGCGGTCGAGAAGGTCGGCAACGGCCACCCGGGCACGGCGATGAGCCTCGCCCCGGCGGCGTACCTGCTGTTCCAGGAGTTCTTGAACCACGACCCGACGGACCCGGACTGGACCGGCCGGGACCGGTTCGTACTGTCCTGCGGGCATTCGAGTCTGACGCTCTACATCCAGCTCTACCTCTGCGGGTACGGACTTTCCCTCGACGACCTGAAGTCGCTGCGTACCTGGGGCAGTCGGACACCGGGCCATCCCGAGCACGGTCACACCCCGGGCGTCGAGACGACGACCGGCCCGCTTGGCCAGGGCGTCGGCAACGCGGTCGGCATGGCGATGGCAGCCCGGCGCGAGCGCGGTCTGTTCGACCCGGACGCCGAGCCCGGCACGAGCCCGTTCGACCACACGATCTGGTGCTTCGCCTCCGACGGGGATCTCGAGGAGGGCGTGTCCTCGGAGGCCTCGTCACTCGCCGGTACCCAGCAGCTCGGCAACCTCGTCCTTGTCTACGACGACAACCACATCTCCATCGAGCACGACACGAACATCGCGTTCAATGAGGACGTCCTGGCCCGCTACAGCGCCTACGGCTGGCACACCCAGCGAGTCGACTGGTTGAGCGACGAAGGCACCTACACCGAGAACATCGACGCGCTGCGCAAGGCGCTGACGGCCGCCCGGCGGGAGACCGACCGGCCCAGCATCGTCGCGCTGCGAACGATCATCGGCTGGCCCGCCCCGAACAAGAGCAACAGCGGCGACGCCCACGGCTCGGCGCTCGGCGCCGAGGAGGTCGCGGCGACGAAGAAAGTGCTCGGCCTCGAGCCGGCGGTCACGTTCGCCGCTCCGGAGGACGTGATCGCACACGCCCGCAAGGTCGTCCAGCGCGGCCGGGACGCACACGCTGCCTGGCAGGAACGCTACGACGCCTGGGCGGCGTCGAACCCGGCCGGCCTGGCCCTGCACGAGCGGATGCGCACCCGCTCGCTGCCGCCGGGGTGGGACGCGAAACTGCCCGCCTACTCCCCCGACGGCGGCCAGGTCGCCACCCGCACCGCCTCGCAGGATTTCCTCACCGCGGTCGCCCCTCTGCTGCCCGAACTGTGGGGCGGCTCCGCCGACCTCGCCGGTTCGAACAACACCACCCCCAAGGGCGAGCCGAGTTTCCTGCCGACCGATCGGCAGTCGAAGGACTTCCCCGGCGGCCCGTACGGGCGGGTGCTGCACTTCGGCGTCCGCGAGCACGGCATGGGGGCGGTCCTCAACGGCATCGCCCTGCACGGCGGCACCCGGCCCTACGGCGGGACGTTCCTGGTGTTCTCGGACTACATGCGCCCGTCGGTGCGGCTCGCCGCGTTGATGAAGCTTCCGGTGACCTACGTCTGGACGCACGACTCGATCGGGCTCGGCGAGGACGGCCCGACGCACCAGCCGATCGAGCAGCTGGCGGCGTTACGCGCGATCCCAGGACTGGACGTGGTCCGGCCGGCCGACGCGAACGAGACGATCGTCGCCTGGCGGACGGTGCTGGGGCACGGTGACCGGCCGGCGGGTCTTTGCCTGTCCCGGCAGAAGTTGCCGGTCTTCGACCGGGCCGTCCTGCGGTCGGCGGATGGCGTGGCCCAGGGCGCGTACGTCCTGGCCGAAGCCGGGTCCGGTCGGCCGCAGGTGATCATCGTCGCGACCGGCAGCGAGGTCTGGCTGGCACTCGAAGCCCGCCGACGCTTGGAAGACGACGGCGTCGGTACCCGAGTCGTGTCGATGCCCTGCCGGGAGTGGTTCGACGCCCAGCCGCAGTCGTACCGCGACGAGGTACTGCCGCCGGACATCACCGCCCGGGTCAGTGTCGAGGCGGCGGTCGGGATGGGTTGGCGCGAGATCGTCGGAACGGCCGGCGAGATCGTCTCCATCGAGCACTTCGGGGCGAGCGCCGCGTACGACACCCTGTTCGAGCAGTTCGGTTTCACCCCCGATCGGGTCGTCGCCGCGGCGCACGCCTCGATCCAGAAGAGCCTCGCCTAGGTGTAGGGAGCAGCGATGCCGAAGACAGCAACGATCAACCCGCTGGCGGCGTTGTCCGCCGCGGGCGTGGCGGTGTGGCTCGACGACCTCGACCGCACGCGGATCGTCACCGGCGGCCTCGCGGCGCTGGTCCGGGACAAGCACGTCGTCGGCGTCACGACGAACCCGTCGATCTTCCAGAAGGCGCTGACCCACGGGGCCGCGTACGCCGACCAGGTCGCCGACCTCGCGGTCCGCGGGGTGGACCTGGGTGAGGCGGTGCGGGCGATCACGACGAACGACGTCCGCGCGGCGTGTGACGTCCTCCGGCCGGTCTACGACGCGACCGACGGGCGCGACGGCCGGGTGTCGATCGAGGTGGATCCGCGGATCGCCCACGACACCTCGTTCACCGTCGCCGAGGCGCGGGCGCTGTGGTGGCAGGTCGACCGACCGAACCTGTTCGTCAAGATCCCTGCTACGAAGGCGGGGCTCCCGGCGATCAGCCAGGCGCTGGCCGAGGGCATCAGCGTCAACGTGACACTGATCTTCTCCCTGCAGCGCTACCGCGAGGTGATGGAGGCGTTCCTCGACGGGATGGAGCGCCGGCGCGCAGCCGGCGGCGAGCTGCACGGCCTGGAGAGCGTCGCCTCGTTCTTCGTGTCCCGGGTCGACACCGAGGTCGATGCCCGCCTCGACAAGCTCGGGTCCGCGAAGGCGAAGGCCCTGCGCGGGCAGGCCGCGATCGCGAACGCCCGCTTGGCCTACCAGGCCTACGAAGAGGTCTTCGGCGGGGAACGTTGGGCCGCGCTCGCCGAGCAGGGCGCGCGTCCACAACGACCGCTGTGGGCGTCGACCGGTGTGAAGGACCCGTCCTACGACGACACGCGTTACGTCGTCGACCTGGTCGCGCCTGGCACGGTCAACACGATGCCCGAGGCGACGCTGGACGCCGTCGCCGACCACGGCGTCGTCCGTCCCGACACCGTCACCGGAACGTACGCCGAGGCGCAGCGGGTGATCGACGAGCTCGCCGAACTCGGTGTCGACTACGACGACGTCGTGGACGTCCTCGAGTCCGAGGGCGTCGACAAGTTCGAGGTCGCCTGGAAGGGTCTGCTCGAATCGTTGAGCGAGAACCTCGCCGAGGCCAGACAGGCCGGCCCGGGTGGCGCGGCACGGAACGGAAAGGCGTCCGCGTGAGCGATTCGGGGCAGTTCGCCGCGGGGGGCGGCATCACGGTGACGGTCGGGGCCGAGGCCGCCCCGGCCGCCGAACAGGCGCTGGACCTGCTCGTGACCGACGGAGTCCCCGCGGCGCTGGCGGCGGGCGACGCGAGGCTCTGGGGCCCGGCCGCGGCGGACGAAGCGGCGCGGCGCCTGGGCTGGCTCCGGTTGGCGTCGACGTCCCGCCCCCTCGTCGAGCCGTTGCGCGCCCTGCGCGAAGAACTGTTGCGCGACGGGATCGATCGCGTCGTACTGGCCGGCATGGGGGGGTCGTCGCTGGCTCCCGAGGTGATCTGCGCCAGCGCCGGCGTCCCGCTGATCACCTTGGACACCACCGACCCGGGCCAGGTCGCGTCGGCGTTGATCGACCTGCCCCGCACCGTTCTCGTCGTCTCGTCGAAGTCCGGCGGAACGATCGAGACCGACAGCCACCACCGCGCGTTCCGGGCGGCCTTCGGCCAGGCGGGGCTCGATCCCGCCCAGCACATCGTCGTGGTCACCGATCCGGGGTCGCCGCTGGAGTTGAAGGCGACCGACCTGGGGGTTCGCGCGCTGTTCCTGGCGGATCCGAACGTCGGCGGACGCTACTCGGCGTTGACCGCCTTCGGGCTCGTGCCGAGCGCGCTCGCCGGTGCGGACGTCGAATCACTGCTCGACGCCGCGGCGGCGGTCGCCGGCACCCTCGCCGAACCGGACGGGCCCGCGCTGCTGCTGGGCGCGGCGATCGGTTCGGCCGCCCTCGCCGGCCGGGACAAGCTGGTCCTGGCGAACGTCGGCAGCCCCGTCGTCGGGTTCGGTGACTGGGTCGAACAGCTCGTCGCCGAGTCCACCGGCAAGCTCGGGCGCGGCATCCTGCCGGTCGTGGTGGACGCGGTCGGCTCGCCGGGCGCGGGC
>Ga0081455_10000397_pt1 | contig 57358 bp, 59 predicted proteins | sample TabmetS3T2R1_FD_70207 | JGI IMG/M metagenome (GOLD analysis project Ga0081455, IMG submission 70207) | Tabebuia heterophylla rhizosphere microbial communities from the University of Puerto Rico - S3T2R1 | ecosystem: Host-associated > Plants > Roots > Rhizosphere ...
AGCCGGTGCCGCATCCAGACGTTCGGCTCGACGTACACGGCGTAGTCGTGCTCCGGCACGCAGAGCACCGGCACCAGCGCCCCCGGCACCTCGACCTCGCCGGCCCGGTCGAACGGCAGCCCGGTCCAGGTGCGCCACTCCTCGAGCGTTCCGGTGATCGCCATCGACGTCGGGGCCACCGAGTCGATGACGGCACCGGCCCGGGCGTGGGTACGCAGCCAGGCATCGACCGGCAGGCCGTCGTCGCGGGTGAGCTTGATGTAGTCGGCCATCGGCATCTCGATGTGCTTGTGCTTCTCGTTCGGCCGGACCGGCGCGACCAATTCGGCGAACCCCGCCGTGGCGGCGGCCGACCGCATCGCCGCCAGCATCCGGTGTGAAAGCCCCTTGCCGTGGTGGTCGGGACGGACCGAGATCTCGAGGGCCGTGACGGTGTCCGGCTCGACGCCGCGATCACGGTCGTGGAAGGCCCAGATCAGTACCCGGTCCCAGCCGCCGGCGGGCAGCTCTCCCTTGCGTCGCTCGGTGTGCAGGGCGAACGGCGCGGCCATCCCACGGGCCACCTGGACCCCGTCGATCGTGGCGAGCACGCTGAGGTGGGGGAACGCCTCGATCACCCCAGACAGCAGCGCAGCCGCGACCTTGTCGTTCTTCATGAAGAACGGCCACGACTCGTCCATGTCGTAGGCGCTCTCGACATGATCGGGGCGATCCGCATAGGTCGTGATCACGATGTCGGCCGATTCTCCGACGTCGTCGCTGGTCATACCCGGGACCCTATTCGGCCGGGTCGAAATCCGCTCGCGCATTGTCAGTGCGGTCCCGGAGGATGGCGCCGTGAGTGGGATGAGGTCATTCTGGTCCGCGCTGCCCACCGAAGGCCGATGGCTGCTCTCGACGGTCGCGATCCAGACCCTCGGGCGCGGTCTCACCCTGCCGTTCACCATCATCTATCTGCACGAGGTGCGCGGCTTCGACCTCGGGGTCTCCGGAGTCCTGATGGGTCTGATCGCGATCTCCGGCTTCGCGGTGACCGGACCAGGCGGATCGCTGACCGACCGCTACGGCGCCCGCGTCATGCTGCTCGCCGGCCTGACGTCGATGATCGTCGGCAACGCGCTGCTCGCATTCGCCACCTCACCCGCCGTCGCCGCGGTCGCGCTGGTGCTGATCGGCCTCAACTTCGGGATCTCGTGGCCGGCGTTCAATGCGCTGATCGCGGCCGTGGTGAGCGGTGATCTGCGCCAGCAGTACTTCGGCGTCAACTTCGCGCTCGTCAACCTCGGCATCGGGGTCGGCGGCATCGTCGGCGGGCTCTACGTCGACGTCACCAGGCCCTCGACGTTCACCGCGATCTTCCTCGCCGACGCGGCGTTCTGTCTGATCCCCGTCGCGCTGCTGCTGGGTCCGTTGCGTCATCTGCACGGCCGGGTCGAACAGCCCGAGGACGACACCGGCGGCACCTACCGCGCGATCCTCCGCCAGCCAGCGGTGCGTTGGCTGACCGGTCTCACCTTCCTTGCGGTGTTCGTCGGCTACGGGCAGTTCGAGGCGGGCTTTCCCGGTTTCGCTCGCCAGGTCGCCGAGGTGTCGACCCGCACCGTGGGCATCGCGTTCGCGGTCAATACCGCGGTGATCGTCGCCCTCCAGTTCCTCGTGCTGTCCCGGATCAGCGGCCGTCGCCGGACCCGGGTCATGGTCGTCATGGGAGTCGTCTGGACGTTCGCGTGGCTGCTGCTCGGTGCCGCCGGACTGGTGCCCGGCACCGCGATCGCGGCGGCCGGAATGCTCGTCTTCATGGGCGTTTTCGCCTTCGGTGAGACATTGATGCAGCCCACGATTCCGGCGATCAGCAACGACCTCGCCGCCGACCACACTCGGGGTCGCTACAACGCCATCAACGCCGCCGCGTTCCAGGGCGGCGCGATCCTCGGTCCGGTGGTCGCCGGCGTGCTGCTCGATCGCGACCTCGCCGGTGTCTACGTCGGGCTGATGATCGTCGGGTGTCTCTGCGTCTGCGTGATGGCCCGCATGCTCGAGCGACGTATCTCCCCCACCGTCAACGGCGTCACCGTCGACGAACCTCTCGAGACGGCGGCCGCCGATCGCTCTTGAGCCATGGGTCAGTAGTGGCCGTTGGCGGTGCACCCGCACGGTCGACCGTGACTGTCGTAAGGTCGCTGCTTAGGAGGTACAGCAGTGTCCACACCAGATCCCTGGGATCGACGCGAGGCCCGCCCGTCCGACTCGTGGCCACCGCCGACCGATGAATACGCCGGCGATCGATGGACGACGGACACCCAACAAGACCACGGCTCTCCCTACTACCGGGAGCTGCGCGACCTGGATGCAGAGCGCGAGTCCGAGTACTACCGCGACAACCGCTACGAAGAGAACCGGTACGACCAGCCGGACACCTACTACGACGACCGCGACTCTCGCTACAACAATGAGCCCGACTCTCGCTACACCGATCGCGACTCGCTCTATGACGAGCCGGCGTCGGGCCGGTCGATCCATCATATTTTAGGGGCATTTCTCTGTCTTGTTCTCACCCCGATCGGGCTCATATCGATGACGTACGGCGCCGATCGCTACTGGACCCTGACGCTGCGACACGCTGGGGCCGAGGGCGATCTTCGTGGTCTCATCGCGATCGGCGCCGGCGCCGTGCTGCTCTTAGCGGTGGCCGCGCTCGGTGCCCTGTCGCCGGCCGGTCCGCTGCTGAGTGGCATCGTCTGGGGCCTGATTCCGGCCGGGCTCTATCTGGTCTATCCGAGCACGACCGCCCACCGGATCTCGGACCTGACGTTCCTTCCGGACTCGGCGGTGTCCGGAACCCTGACCTGGCTCGGCTACTCCGCCTTCTTGATGGTCGGCACGCTGCTGGTCGGCGCCGGCCTTGCTGCCGCGATCCGCGGGCCCGCCGCAAGGGACGGCTGATCGAGCGGCTCAACCAGACAGTGCTCGCTCGCGGCGACTCGGCCGGCCCAGGGCATACCAGGCGACCGCCGCGGCGAGCAGCGCCATGACGGCCAGCGTCGCGTAAGCGACGGCGGCACCTCGGTTGAACGCATCCTGTGCCGCGGTCGTCAAGGCGCTGTCAGCCGAGGAGTCCAGGGAGTTCGCCACCTCCAGCGCACCCTGCAGCGAACCCTGCGACTTGTCGGCCTGCTGGGAGCTGAGTGAGGGGAGGTCGGCTTCCTCGAGGTGGCTGACGTAGACCGACGCCATGATGGATCCGACGATGGCGACCCCGACCGAGGCGCCTGCGAAGCGGCTGACGAAGTTGAGCGACGACCCGTCCCCCGCCTTCGCCGCGGGCAGATCGTTCATCACCACCGTCGACGGTGGCGCGATCAGGAGGGAGAGGCCTATGCCGAAGATCAGCGAGGCGACGATGGTCAGCCACAACGGCTCGGTGAGCGCGATCGCGAAGGCGCCGGAGGCGACGGCGGTGACGACCAGTCCGAGCGGGATGGTCTTCCGCGGCCCCAGCAACTGAAGCACCTGCTGTGCCCGCAGTGAGCAGGCCCCGAAGATGACGGCGAACGGCACGAAGAGCAGACCGACGGTGACGATCGACTCGCTCTGCACGTCCTGGAGGTACTGCGGGTTCAGGAAGAGGAACGAGTTCAGCAGCAGGTACGCCATGACCAGCGTGATCGAACCGGTCGCGACCGCCGGCCGATCGAGGATTCGTACGTCGAAAAGCGGAGCCTTGACCCGCAGAGCCCGCCCGACGAACAGGACGAGCGCCGCGGCGCCGATCACCAACCCGGCGATCACCTCGGGCGACGTCCAGCCCCGGTTCGGTCCTTCGATGATCCCGAACAGCAAGACACCCAGCCCGACGACGGACAGGATCGCGCCCTCGATGTCGAGCCGTGGGCGGCCACCGGCCGGGATCGGCGCGGTCGACTCGGGAAGCGTCCGGGCACCGAGCACCACGCCGACGGCGACGATCGGCACGTTGACCAGGAACACTGATCCCCACCAGAAGTGGTCGAGCAGCAAACCGCCGGCGATCGGGCCGACGGCCAGTCCGGTCGCGCCGAACACCGCGAACGCTGCGATCGCCCGCCCACGCTCCTCGGGTCGATACATCGAGGCGATGATCGCGAGCGCCGGTGCGGTCACGCCGGCGGCGCCGAGCCCCATCACCGCGCGCAGGGCGATCAGCACGCTGGTCGACGGGCTGAAGGCCGCCGCGAACGACGCCAGCGCGAACAGCGTGTAGCTGCCCAGGAAGATCCGGCGGCGCCCGTACCGGTCGGCCAGCGCCCCACCGAGCACCAGCATCCCGGCCAGCACGATGTTGTACGAGTCGACCGTCCACTGCAGCTCGTTGGTCGGCGCGTCGAGTGCGCGACCGATGGACGGCAGCGCCACGTTCACGATCGTCATGTCGAGCCCGGCGGTGAGTGCGCACAGACACAAGATCCCGAGGGCGATCGAACGCTGGCGGCCGCTCGGTTGCACGGTCAGTGGTTCGTGGTGATGTGCGTGCAACCGCCCATGGTCGTGCACGACAGCCAAACCTACCCACCTGCGGATGCTGCTCGGGTCTCCCTCGCCGGAAGGCAGGAGGCCGATCGCTCAGTCGGCGAGGATCTCGATCTCGAGCTCTCGGAGCCGACTCGGCTCGGCATGGACATCGATCCGCGTGATCCGGTCGTTCGCGATCTGGAAGGCCAACACCGTCCGGCGCCCGCGCGGTGCCACGACAAATCCCGGCGCACCGTCCACGAGGACCAGCTGCGCGGACCTACTGGCCTCCGAGAACATCAGCGCCTGGCTCGCGACCCGGCGCGCACCGCGCACGTGGGCGCGCGCACCCGGCGGCACGATGGCGGCGGTGTCGGCATGGATCTCGACATCGGGATCCAGGACGGCGATCAGCGCATCGAAGTCGCCGTCCCGAGAGGCGGCGAGGAACGCGTCGAGGACCGCGCGCCGTCCGGTCAGGTCCGGATCCGAGGCGGCGGGCCGGCCCCGTACTCGGCGACGGGCCCGGCTGGCCAGCATCCGCGTCGCGCTCGACGAGCGGCCGACGATCGGTGCGATCTCGTCGAACGGGATGCCGAAGACGTCGTGCATCACGAAGGCGACCCGCTCGGCCGGTCCGAGGGAGTCGAGCACGACGAGCAGGGCCAGACTGACCGACTCTCCCAGCAGCGCGTCCTCGACCGGGTCGACGCCGTCCGCCCGACCGGTCACCTGCTCGGCGTCGTCCAGCGGGTCCTCGCGGCGGGTCCGACGGCTGCGCAGCATGTCGAGGCAGATCCGGCCGACGACCGTGGTCAGCCAGCCGCGAAGGTTCTGGACGTCGTCGGCGCCGGCCCGATCGAGCCGGAGCCACGCCTCCTGCACCGCATCGTCGGCCTCGTGCGACGAGCCGAGCATCCGGTACGCCACCGCCCGTAGGTGAGATCGGTGCGTTTCGAACTGCTCAGCGAGCCAATCGTGCTCGTCCATGTTGCATTCCTTCGCTGTGTTCCGTCATAGGAGTGACGAACTACACCAGCCAAATGCAACCAAACACACTGCGATCCGCAGGAGGAGGGTCACATGACCACCGCCATCTCGAGCAGCCTGTCGATACTCGCCGGCGACTACACGCTGGATCCCGCCCGTACCCGTCTTGGGTTCGTCGCCCGCCTGGCGAAGGTCGTCGAGGTGCGCGGTGCCTTCCATGCGTTCGTGGGTCTCGCCCACATCGACGAGGATCCGTCGCGGTCCTGGGTCAAGCTGACCATGAAGGTCGACAGCGTCGACACCGGCAGCGCCGAGCGCGACGAACAGCTGCGCACCAACGACTTCTTCGACATCGTGCACCACCCGACGATCACGTTCGAGTCGACCGGGGTACGGCAGCTCGACGAACTCACCGTCGAGGTCGTCGGCGATCTGACTGTGAAGGACATCACCCGCCAGGTCGCCATCCCGTTCGAGCTGCTGGACGCCTCGACTGACATGTACGGCCTAGAGCGGCTGCGTTTCGAGGGCTCGGTCGTCGTGCACCGCAAGGACTGGGGTATCACCTGGAACCCGGCTCTTGAGGTCGGCACCGCGCTGCTCGGTGACGAAGTCCGGCTCGAGTTCGAGGTGTCGGCGGTCCGGACCGCGTGACACAAGACAGGAGGAGACCGATGAGCGATCTGCAGTCCATCGTCGACCGATTCGAGATCGAGGCGCTGCGTGGTGAGTCCACCGACGCGGCCATGATGCGCGACTGGGACCGGTTCGCATCGCTGTTCACACCGGACGGTGCATGGCGGATCCCCGATGTCGGCGTCGAGTTCGAGGGCCGCGAGGCGATCCGAGACGGCATCGCCCGGCTGCAGGAGAACCTGTGGGAGTTCTTCGTGCAGAACACCCACCCCGGCACGATCCAGGTCGATGGCGACACCGCCACCGGCCGGGCGTACATCGAGGAGTTCGGCCGCTTCAGCGACGGCCGCTCGCAGGTGAACTACTCGATCTACCACGATCGCTACCGGCGTACGCCCGACGGCTGGCGGTTCGAGGAGCGCCGGTTCGAGGTCCGCTACTTCGACACGACTCCGCTGGTCGGCTCGACCGGCGCCCGAACCACCCCGGTCGACGCGTCATGATCGACGGCCGCCGAACTCCCACTGGTGCACCTCGACGGCGGCGTACCGATCATGGGTCAGGACGGCCCGGGCCCGCTCTGGATCCGGAGCTCGGGTCAGCACTGCCGTGCCCAGCCAGCTGACGCCGTCGTCGGACAGCAGCGGGCCGTAAGCGATCAGCTGATCGGTGTCCGGCGGCAGGCCGACGTCGGCGGGCTCGCCGGCCCCGAGGCCAAGGACCAGGTAGCGATCGCCACCGGTCCGGCCACCTGGGAAGTCCCACATGGTGCGGCCCAACTCGTTGCGCCATCGGCGTAGGAGCACATCTCGATAGGCGCCGGCCTGGTAGTTCGGCTCGTCGAAGGCGAACGCCCTGGCTGCAGCCGGATCGGGCAGGTCGACGATGTGCACGCTGCCGGTCGGAGTGTCACCGTCGAAGGTCGGCCCCCGCGCGATCATCTGTTCCGCGAACCGATCCATGTAGGACCAGTGCTCCTCGGCCAGCTCCTCACGTAGCGCCAGCGAGCCGGGCCGATCACGGTGGTAGCAGAAGAACTCCATGCCCGGACGCTATCTACCACTCTCGGGTTACCCGTTCCAGCTGCTGAATCACCGCGTCAAGCGGTTTCTTCATATCCGCAACCTCATCGTCGACCAGTCCCATAAGCGCTTCGCTTGCCGGCCTCAAGTACTCCCGGAGGCTAGCCTCGTCGTTGTCGTATCGTCGGCGAAACTCGGTGTAGGTCAGCAGGTGGAAGCCGTCCTGATCTCGCTCGAGTGCGCTCTCGGCCAGCGCCAAGAGGTGATAGAAGAACACCTCATCACCCATGACCTTCTTGACCGCGTTTTGAACCTGGAACGCCTCGAACTCGCGCCCTGCCTGGGCCAGCTCGACGTAGACGCCCTCGAGGGAGAGCACGCGCTCGGCGCCGAGGGCGCGCCCGAATGCGTACAACGTTGTGGGCTCCCAGTAGCCGGGATCAGTCAGGTCGGAGATTTCGCGACCGCTTTCGTGAGCCCAGTTCTGGACGCGATAACGGAGCGATTCGACCGACTCTTGGAGCTGGAACAGGTAGCGTCGCGTGAGCGCACGGAAGGCTTCGCGTTCCCGGATCTTGGCCTCTTCCTCCCGGCGTTCGGTCTCCTTCTGCGCCCGCTGCTCCGCCGAACGCGCTTGGAGCGCTGCACCACCAACCGCGGCGAGACCACCGACGAGTGCACCGAACAGCCCGATCAACGCCTCCGACATGGCGCACACGGTACGCCTGAACCGGCGCCATCGCCTGGGTGCTCAGTAGGGTGGCCTCGTGGATGTCAGGTTCCTGACCTCGTCCGCCATCGAACGACACCGAGTCGATGACGTGAAGCCGCTGTTGGTGCGGGAGGACGGCTTCGTCTGGGTCGACATTCCACAGTGGGACGACGCGGCCGGATCGATGCTTCGCGAGCTCTTCGGCTTCCATCCGATGGCACTGAAGGCCTGTCAGGAGCGCCACCACACACCGAGCGTGCACGCGTACTCCGATCACACCTTCCTTGTGCTGCACAGTCCCGAGGTCCGGCAGGCCGGGCATGTGCACCTCATCGAGCTGAATCAGTTCGTCGCCGATCGTTATCTGGTGACCGTGCACGGACCGGTCAACCCGGTCGTGCCGTTGGAGGCCGCGCTCAAGGACACTCGCGGCGTGTTGGCTCGCGTGGAGTCCGGCCGGTTCCACCCGGGCTCGCCGTCGGAGCTGTCGTACGCGTTGATCTCGGCCATGGTGCGCCGGCAGCGCGATCTGATCGCCGACGTCGCCGACAAGATCGCCACGATCGAACAGGTCGTCATGACCGATCCACTTCGAAACCCGGAGCCGCTGCTGGAGGAGATGTTCCTGATCCGGCACGAGTTACTTACCGTGCGGACGATGGCGGCGCAGGCACGCGAGTCCTGCGCGCGGCTGCTGGCACTGCCCCAGCTCGTTCCGAGCGACTACCGGCCATGGATCGAGGACCTCGTCGACCAGTTCGACCGGCTGACGAGCGTTGGCGACGGGGAGCGCGAGTTCCTGGTCGGCGTCATCGATCTGTATCAGACCCGGGTGAGTACGAAGATGACCGTCGCCATGGAGCGACTCGCCGTACTCGCGGCGATCACGCTGCCGGTCACGGCAATCGCATCCGTCGCCGGCATGAACGTCATCGTCAACCAGAACACTCACGTGGTCTGGCTGGTCGTTCTCCTCGTGCTGATGGCGGTGATCAGCGGCGTCCTGCTGCAGTGGACCAAGCGCCAGGGCTGGTGGTAGCAGGACGCCGCTGTCGTCGGCTCAGCCGGTGCGTCGGCCGCCGAAGAAGTCGCGCAGGTCGCTGACGACGAGCTCCGGCACCTCGATCGAGGCGAAGTGGCCGCCCTTGTCGTACTCGGTCCAGTGGACGATGTCGGTGTTGTCGCGCTCGGCGAACGGCCGGATCGACTTGAAGTCGTCGGCGAACATCGCGAGTCCGATCGGTCCGCCGTTGACGACCGGCTCGGCGCCGGATCGGGCCGTCTCGTAGTGATAGCGGACCGCCGTCGCCGACGTGTTGGTCAGCCAGTAGAGCGACACCTGGGTCAGCACCTGCTCCCACGAGACCAGGCTGGTGCCGTTGCCGAAGTTCTCGAACAACTCGTTCCACGCCAGCTGCCCGACTGGCGAGTCCGACAGCCCCGCCGCCACGGTCTGCGGTCGCGACCCGTTCATCGTGTTGTAGCCACCGACCGTCTGGAACCAGCCGAGGAACTCCAATGCGGCGTGGTCCTTCTCGGTCAGGTTGGCGAACTCGGCCGGGTCGCCGGACGGGAACGAGAACAGCTGGAGCACATGCGCGCCGAGGAAGCCGTCGGCGTTGGCGATCGCGAGCTCGCGGGACACGATCGCGCCGGCGTCGCTGCCGTGGGCGCCGTAGGAGTCGTAGCCGAGCCGACGCATCAGGGTGTCGAAAACATCGGCGACCCGGGCCAGCTTCCAGCGACCCTCGAGCGGTGTGCTGAAGCCGAAGCCGGGGATGGACGGGATCACGACGTGGAAGGCGTCCTCGGCGCGGCCGCCGTACGCGACCGGGTCGGTGAGTGGCTCGATCATGTCGAGGAAGTCGACGAACGAGCCCGGGTACGTGTGGGTGAGCAGCAGCGGTGTCGCGTCGGCCTCGGCCGACCGGACGTGGATGAAGTGGATCGTCTGGCCGTCGATCTCGGTCAGGAAGTGCGGGAACTCGTTCATCCGGGCTTCCTGGGCCCGCCAGTCGAAGTCGTCGCGCCAGTGCGCGACCATCTCCTGGAGGTAGTGGACAGGGGTGCCGAAGTCCCAGCTGTCGTCGGGTGCCGGAGCCGGGAAGCGAGTACGGACGAGTCGCTGGTGCAGGTCGTCGAGCGCCTCCTGCGGGATCTCTACGCGGAAGGGCCGGATGTCGGTGCCGGTCGTGCCGGTCTGCGATGTGCTCATGCCCCTAGGCTAGGAACGAACTAGGAACGTTTCGCTCCGCTTTTAGAAGGATCCTCTTTACATGCGTGACACCTCTGCCCGGCTGCTCGCCCTACTCGCCCTGCTCCAGTCCCGACCGGAGTGGACCGCGGTCGAGCTGGCCGGGCGGCTCGACGTCACCGACCGTACGATCCGCAACGACGTGCGCCGGCTCCGCGAGCTCGGCTACCCCGTCGACGCGACACTCGGCCGGGCCGGACACTACCGACTCGGCGTCGGGGCGAAGCTGCCGCCGCTGTTGCTGGACGACGACGAAGCCGTCGCGGTGGCGGTCGGGCTGCGCGCGGCCACCGGGATCGACGGCATCGAGGAGGCCAGCGTCCGCGCGCTGACCAAGCTCGAGCAGGTGCTGCCGAGCCGGCTGCGTGGACCGGTGAGCGCGATCAGCTCGGCGACCACTCACGGTCCGGAGAACACCAGCAGCAACGTCGAGGATCCCGACGTCGACCCGGCCGCCGTCACCACGGTCGCGACGGCGATCCGCGACCGCGAGGAGATCCGGTTCTTCTACCGCGGCGATCCCGCACTCGTCGAGCCGCACCGGCTGGTGAGCTGGCAGCGGCGCTGGTTCGTGGTCGGGCGCGATCCGGTCACCGGCACCTGGGCGCCGTACCGGCTGGACTGGATGGAGCTGCGAGTCCCGGGCGGCAAGCGGTTCTGGCCGACGCCACTGCCCGGTGGCGACTACTCCGCCTTCGTACTGCGGGAGGTCGCCTTCGGCGGCTGGAACGTCCACGTCCGGATCACCGTCGACGCGCCGGCCGACGAGGTGCTCTCGCGGATCAACCCCACAGTGGGCGTGGTGGAGAGCATCGACGACGACACTTGCGTGCTCGTGACCGGAGCAGACAGCATCGAGGTCGTGGCGGTCTACATCGGGATGCTCGGGCTCGACTTCCGGGTCAGCGAGCCGCCCGAGCTCGTACGTCACCTGCGACTGCTTGGCGAGCGCTACCTGCGATCGGTCCGCTGACGCCTACGGCAGGCGCGGCAGCGTCGCGAGGTAATGCTTCCAGCCCCACCACTCGGCAAGGCAGGGATGGTCGACGGCCGGTGGGGTGCGGGTGACCAGATCGGCTATCCCGCAGGGGACGACGCCGATGGCATCGATCTCGGCCAGGCCTGCCGTCTCCGCCCTCGGCGCTGACTCGGCGGCTGTGGTCGGCGCGAACAGCGCGAGGAGCGCCGCGCCGACGGTGGCTGCGACGGCCACCCGGATGGGCGGCGTCCAGGACTGTTCGGCACCGTCGTGACCGCGTCCATCCGGCCGCCCCACGGGTTCGCCTGACGGGTCGCCGGCCGCACCACGGGCACGCGCGATCGCTGCGGCCAGATCCTCCATGTAGCCGTGGTAATACATGACCCACTCCGCGCCGACTGGGTAGTGCGAGTCGTGCGGGTGTCCCCCCGCCCCGCCCAGATCCGGGGCGTGACAACTTCACTTCGAGTATGCGCTCGACCTCGCGCGATCGGCCAACGAATAACGACGTCGAGCCACACTCGCGAGCAGCCGGTCACGATGGGCACTCGGCTGATGTCGGAGCGCCGCCGTCAGCCCTGCAAGCCGTCCCACGACCACTGTGGAATCCGCAGCCCGTCGGGTACGTCGTCGGCCGACTCGTGATAGCGGGCCATGCTGGTTGTCGTGGCCCAGGCGAAGTAGTCGTGCAGCACCGACCGGACCGGATCCTCGTCGCTCACTCCGATGTCGGTCATCGCCTGGTCGAAGCAGGCGATCGCCCGGCGGTCCATGTCCTCGTGGACGCCGTTGCCGCTGTGGATGCGCACCACCGACGTCTCGTCGCCGTAGGAATCGGAGTACGCGGTCGGGCCACCCAGTGCCTCGATCCAGTACGCCGCCAGGCGCTCGGTGTGGTCGGGGTTGAAGCCGTGACTGAAGGCGTGGCTGACGACCTCGTCGGCCATCACGCGGTTGTGCCAAGCGCCGGCCAGGCGGAGCAGGCCTTCGCTCCCACCGGCGGCCGCATAGACGGTCTCCATGTCCACAGGATGACGCCGGCCGGGTCGGTCGCGCCAGCGATCGGCGCGACCGATCGACCGTCACTCGGTCGGCGCCCCCTCGACCTCGTCATCCGCCGGCGGCGGTGGGTCGTAGACCGGCACGGTGGGACCGTCCTCGGTCGGCGCATTGGGCACGGCGTAGACCGCGACCGCCGTGGCCAACGCGGCAATGATCGTGAGGATCCAGCCGGCTGTGGTGTCGCCGGCGAAGATGCCGAGCAGCGCGGTCACCAGGGCGCCGATGGCGGCGGCCCAGGTCTTGGCGGTCTGGTCCAGGGTGTAGGTCGGCATGAGTCAGCGCTCCTCCTTGGTCGGAATGCACAGCTCGTAACAGGTCTTCGGACCGAGCGGCCCCTTCACCTCGGTCTCGCCGACCCGGCGGATCCGCCGGAATCGCATGATCGCGTCGATCAGCGGCTTGTCCATCCGGCCCGGCTTGTGGCTGCCGAGGCTCATGTTGAAGCCGCGAAGCGAACGAGCGACGACGGCAACTTCCCGCGCGCCGGACGGCATGAACGGGCGACCGCCGGGGTGCGTGGCGATCTTGTTGAGCCGCCGCCACGAGATCGCGGCCCGCCGGCTGTAGCTGAACGGCCGGATCACCTTGGGCCGCCACCACCGGTCCGGGCCGTTGTCGGCGAGCCCGTTGCGACCGTTGCGGTAGGCCTGGACCTGCTCCTTGGCCGCGGGGCTGGCCCGGTCGTTGCCGATCAGGATGCCGTGCCAGTGCCGCTCCCAGACGCCCGGAAGTCTCGGGCGTGGCCAGCCGGCGAAGTTCGTCTTGCGCAGGACGCGGTTCCTCCGCCGGATGTCGTGCCACACCAGGTCGACGGCGCCACCGCCGTCATGTGTGCCCCCCGAAGCATCGACCCCGCGGTTGTACGAGCCCTGGATGATCCTCATCTCGTAGTTGAGCTTCTTCTCGGCGCACAGTAGAACTGCGATGGTCATCCGATCCAGCGTCACGCCGCGAAAGGTGAACCGCTCGTACATGCTCATCTCGTCGTCTCCTCGGACCGACCGGTCTCGCGGAGTCGGGCTCCCGACGACCCCACTGATGATGTTGGCCGACGATACCGGTCCGATGTCGCAGCGCAACCGCAACGCGTCCGGTTGCCGCCCCTCAGTCGGAAGCGACGCGCGGCGTCAGCGACTCGCGATGGCCGAGTCGTTCGAGCCAATCGACGAGCTGGCGGTGCATGGCGTCGGCGCCGACGATCATCTCCTTCGGACCTTCGAACTCGACCGGCCAGACGACCATCGCGCGATCCTGCCAGCCGCCGAGACCGCCATGGCAGCCGACCAGACCCTCGAACGCGGCCACCTCGTCGAGGTCGTCGAGCAGGCTGTTGACGTAGATGTCGGGTGCCTCGGGCATCAACGCCGCACGCAGCACGAACTCCGGCGCCTGCGGACCGAACTTGGCCAGCGGATCCTCCCCGACCACGACCCCGTCCCGTACTCGGTTCTCCCCCTTCGGCCCCAGCACCACCGGGCCGAAGTCCTCGGTGTCGACGACGACGAACCCGACTCCGGGATGGTTCACCAGTCCCGGCAGCAGCGCGGGGAACCGATCCGAGATCTCGCGCTGCGACAGCCGCCGGGACTCCCCCGCGACATAGATCAGGCCGAGGTTGCCGGAGCCGAAGATGATGAAGCGGTCGTCCTTCTTCGGAGCCCCCTCGGCCGCCCGCGACTCGCGGTCCTCCTGCTCGGCGGTGGCGGCCTTCGTGACGCTCTCGAAGGTGTCGGCGCTCAGCCGATCCCCCGCCTTGGTGAGCACTCGGCCCAGCACCGTGTCGGGCCCGGCGGAGGAGGCGAAGACGGAGTTCACCGAACCGCTCGACTCCCGGTTGTGCTCGGCGCCGAGCACCTCCACCTCGGCCAGCCGGGCGACCAGAGTCGGCAAGTCCTCGCCGTACCGATCGGCGAAGATCTCCCCCTGCGACTGCCCGTGGTCGGAGAGGACGACGATGTAGTAGCGCCGCGGCGCCACCTCGGCGATGCGTTCGAGCTGGACGAGTACGGCGTCGATCCCCTCCAACGCCGACAGCGACTCCGGCTGCATGACGGCGGCGTGATGGGCGACTGCGTCGTAGTCCACGTAGTCGACATAGATCGAGCGCCGGCCCCGCAGCATCGAGTCAACCACCAGCGTCGTGTTGAGGTCTCGAATGAGGCCGAGCAGTGCAGCCCGCTCCATCGTGAAGTCCCAGCCCCGATGCACCCGCGGCCGGATGTCGCGGTGCCGGGCACGCCTGGCCTGAAAACGCTCGCGGACGATCTCGGCGACCATCCGGCTGATGCTGCGGGTCAGACCCGACGGCCTGGACAGGAACTCCGACAGCGTCGTCCGGGCCTGCCTGGTCTCGCGGGTACGGTCGACGGCGCTCATGGTCGCGTACGCCGACACCGCGTCGCCGGTGAACAGGTTGCTGACCGAGACGCCGTCGTCGGCGAGGAGTCCGCGCCCGTCGGAGTGCATCGCCTCGATGGCCGCGGCGTCGCCGGGCTTGTTGGCGACGTAGATGCGACCGGACTCGCGATCGACCCACCGGAAGGCCGGAATGCCGTCGATCGTCCCGTGCAGGATGCCCATCTGGCTCGCCGGTGTCGTCGCGGGCAGCTTCGGACGCCACTCCGCCATCCGATGCGTGCCGTTCCGGATCCAGCGCGACAGCGTCGGCAGCGTGCCAGCCCGTACTCCGAACTCGAGCACCGGGTACGGCACGCCGTCGGCCTGGACGAACACCACGCCGGGTACGTCGGGGTCCGGCAGGTCCTCGGCGCTGATCCGACGGGCCCGCCGAAGCAGGCTGGCCGATACGGCGTCGTCGGTCCCCGCCGTGCCGAGCCAGACGAACAGCGTCGAGACGGCGGCGACGATCCAGGACGCGAAGAACGCCCCGAGCACGGTGATGTTGTCATTGGTGTCGCTGGCAGTCACGACCCAGATCACCAGCGTTTGGGTGAACAGGCCGAGCAGAACCGCGATGACCCACCCGGACCGGGCGGCCAGCCAGACCAGGATCGGGCGCAAGAGCGCACCGAACACCGAGACGAGGAAGGCCGCGATGATCGCGAGCTCCCAGCCGCCGAGGTGGAAGTCGGGAAGGATCCACGAGGACAACAACAGCCCCACGGCGGCCCCGGCCAAGCTGAGAATCGCTCGACCGACATCGCCCCAGCGCAGCACCGGCCATCGGCGGCCGGCCTCCCTATTACCCGTCATGCCAGGAAATCTCCCTGCCGTCGCTCCTAGGGCCGACCATCATTGTCCTACGCCGAGGGCTGTTCCCACCGCTCCCCGGGCCGAAGTGTGATCATTCGACAGCGCGGCGCCACCTGGACCAAGGCGTCCTGGAAGGCCGGCAAGGCTCGGTCCATCCAGCCGCGTGGGATGGATCGCCCACCCGGCAGATGAAGCGTCCCCCAGTGCACCGGCAGCACCCAGTCCGGATCGGCCAGCGCGCATGCCGAAGCGGCCTCGTCCGGGTCGAGGTGGCCTTCCGAGAGCCGTGGACCCCATCCGGCGATCGGCATCAGCGCCACCGTGACCTTGTGACCCGCCCACCCCCGAAGCTCCGACATGGATTTGAAGAGCTCGGTGTCCCCGGCGGCCCACACGACGGTGTGGTCGGCCGATCGGATCAGATGGCCGTTCGCCGCGTTCGGCCGATGCGGCATCGGTCGCGCCGCATGCACCGCCGGCACGAGCCGTACCGAGACCCCGTCGTCACCCAGCGAATACCACTCGTCCTCGAGACCGACCGCCATCGAGAGTCCCTTGGACCGCAGCCACTCGGCATTGGCCCGTGCCGTCACGATCGGCGCCGGCTCCAACAGACGCAACGATCTGAGCTCGGCATGGTCGTGATGGAGGTGCGACAGGAGTACGGCGTCGGCGCCCTCCCAAGCGGCTCGATCCGGCTTCGACCCACGACGGCGCAGCGGCGGCGCATGCCGATGGAGCAACGGGTCGGTCACCAGGCGGGCACCACCCATCTCGATCACCACGGTCGAATGACCGAGCCAGGTCAGCGCAAGCATTTGTCCACGGTATCTGCGATACACCACCTGCCGTTGTACCTGCCCGATTCAGGCCGAAAGGCAGATTCGGAATAGTTGCAGCAAAAGCAGAATCGTCTTGCTCGGGACAGGAATCTGGCGGCTCCGGCCGACTGCTCCCGGAAGGTCACAGCATGGCGCGCACATCCACGGATCTGCCGGTAACCAAATCCAAGCGGGTCTGGGTTCAGAACGTCCTCGTCAACGCACAACTGTTGGAAGCACGACTGGACGCGGCCGTCCGGCGTGGCAATGGCGGCAGGCCGGATCCCGCCGCGGAAGAGCTCGAGAAGGCCGTTCGCAGGCTCCTATACTCCGCGAAAAGGGCTGCCACGCGCCAAGATCCGGTGCCGGGTCGCGTGGCCAATTGGTGGCGAGGAACCCTGATCGAGGCGGCCTACCAGAATCTGCATGCCGCCGAGTCACTCATTGTCGGGACGTACGACAAGGACGACGTCAAGGCCGAGCTTCCCGAGGCGTTGGCCCGAGTCGAGGTCTCGCTGGACCGTGACGATCCACGTCGGCGAGCGATCAACAAGCTCGCGCTCGAGCCTGAAGTGCGAGATCTCGAGCGAGCTCGCGCCGAACTGAGCAAAGCGATCGAGGTCGGACACGCGGCCGCGGACCACGAACACTCGAGACTGCGCAATTTCCGGAACGCGGCGTTGATAGCGACGGCCGTGTTGACCATCCTCGTGGCTTTGTTCATCTGGTTCGTGCACGACAATCCGACCGATGTCCCGCTCTGCTTTACCCCCACACCCGAGGCGGGCCAAACCGCGATGCTGGTCTGTCCTACCGGCGAATACAGACTCCATCCGCCTGAGGGCGGGCCTCAGGGCGCAGACGTGTTCGTTGTTGCCTGGCTCGGCCTGATGGGGGCCGCCTTGGCTGCAGCGGTCGCCATCCGGAATCTGCAAGGGACGTCGACGCCCTATGACGTTCCATTCGCCTTGGCGGCGCTGAAGCTTCCGGTCGGGGTATTGACCGCGATCGGTGGTCTGCTCGCGCTTCGGGGTGAGTTCATTCCCGGCCTCAGCGAATTAGACACTCAGGGTCAGATTCTCGCCTACGCCTTAGCACTGGGATATGCGCAGGAGTTGCTGACGCGATATATCGACAAGCAAGCCCGTCATCTCCTGTCCTCCGCGCCAGGCAAGGAGACCGGCGTGAGCCGACCGGAGCGCGACTGGCCGATACCACCCAACGGGGTCCGGCTACGCGACCAGGACCAGACCACCGAAGCAGAGACTGCGAAGGAGCCACCGCAGACCACCAGCAGCTCCGGCAGCTGATCGGGCACGACGCGGTCAAGCCAGGCGTACCCGTGGATCGATCACGGAGTAGAGGAGATCGACCGCCAGGTTCGCCACCACGATCAGCGAGGCCGCGATCAAGACGGTGGCCTGGATGACCGGGAAGTTCTGATCTCGGATGGAGTCGAGCGCGAGCTTGCCGAGACCCTGGTAGTTGAAGATCGTCTCGACGAAGATCGTGCCGGCCAGCAGGTCCGCTAGGTCCAGACCGAAGATGGTCAGGACGGGCACGATCGCCGCCCGCAGCGCATGTTTGACACTGATCCGGGTGGTGCCGAGGCCTTTGGCCTTGGCGGTACGGACGTAGTCCTCGTTGAAGGCTTCGACCATGGAGCCTCGGGTGAACCTCGCATAGTCGGTCGAGGAGTAGACGCCGAGCACGACCCAGGCCAGGAGCAGGCCGGTGAACCACGACCACGGATTCTGGAAGAACGACGTGTACTCCGGATAGGGGAACAGGCCCCAGAACAAGACCAGATACAAGAACGAGAGCAGGATGACCAGATAGGCGGGAATGGAGCTCAGGATCAGCGAGCTGCTGACCAGCGCCCGGTCGGTCGGGGTTCCGCGTTTTCGGGCGGCGATCATGCCGAGTAGCACGCCGAGCGGGAGGAAGATCATCGCCGAGCCGATGGCGATCGACAGCGACACCGGATATCGCTGTTTGATGTCGTCCCAGACCGGCTGGCGGGTCGTGTACGAGATGCCCAGGCACGGCGCGGGACAGTCGTAAGTGGCTCCGCCGAAGTCGTACTGGCGCCCGACGAAGATGCCCTTCGCCCAGTCGACGTACTGACCGACCACCGGGTCGTAGACCCCCAACGACTCGTTGTAGGCGTCGACCCGCTCAGCGGTGCACCGTGGCTGGGTGTTCTGGCACAGCGCGAGGCCGGGGTTCGACGGCCCGTAGAAGAAGAGCGCGAACACGATGACCGACGTCACGAAGATGACCAGGAAGCCGGCGATGACCCGGCGCACGATGTACCCGAACATGTCGCGCTACCCCGCCCTCCCTCCGATGAAGCCTCATTGCAGCCTGTGCACTCTCGAGGAACGCAGCGATTGCGAACCTGCATCAGGTCAGTATCGGTGGTGCCCGAATCGGGCGCGGGGTCGGCCTGCCGCTGACGTGCATCAATGAGCTGCGGTCGCTCGTCGTGACCCCACCCAAACGAGTCCAAACCGTCCCGCCACGGTCGCCCGATGTCATCCGTCGAGGGCGATGACGACCGGCCTTCGCCTGACCGACGGTGGGTACGAGTACGGCGATGACCGTGCACGGGATCTGGGGAGGCTGCCACGTGACCAGCAGGAGCGGTACGGATCCAGGTGCGGCCGGATCGTCGCCGGATCGGATGACCGAGACGGAGTTCCGCGCGCTGTATCGACGGCTGCGCAACGGGCTGCCATGGGGTCCGGACGACCGGCGCGGCGCGCTGAACAACCTCACCCACGCCGAGACGCTGGCCGCGGTCGGCGAGGTCCGGGACGGCCGCACCGTGTCGCTGGCCAGACCGGTGGAGCATCATGTGACCCCCGACGATCCCGACCCGGCGCGCCATCTGATGGAGCTGCCCCCGACGCCGGCCGGACCGGATCTGGCGTTCAGCCTGGACCGGATCGACATGAACGTCCACGGCAACGCCAACAGCCACATCGACGCCCCGTGCCACGTCATCTTCGACGACCAGCTGTACAACGGAGTCGACCCGGGCACCATCACCAAGCACGGCGCCGGCGAGCTGTCCATCGCGCTGGCCGCCGACGGGATCGTCGGCCGCGGCGTACTGCTGGACGTGCCTCGGTCTCGCGGAGTCGAGTGGCTGGAGCCCGGAGACTGCGCCACCGTCGACGATCTGCTCGCGGCCGAGCGCGACGAGCAGGTCCGGATCGGCCGGGGCGACATCGTGCTCGTCCGGGTCGGGCACCACCGGCGGCGTGACGAGGAGGGCCCTTGGGACGTCGCGGCGACCCGGGCCGGACTACACCCGGAGGTGGTCGCCCTGCTGGCGGAGCGGCAGGTCGCGATCCTGGGCTGCGACAGCAACAACGACACCGGACCGAGCGTGGCCGATGGCGTCGACTTCCCGGTGCACGTGCTGGCCATCACCGCGCTCGGCCTGATGCTGCTCGACTATCTGCAGTTCGAGGGCCTCGCGCCGATCTGCGAGCAGGCGGGGCGCTGGTCGTTCCTGTGCGTGGTCGCGCCGCTCCGGCTGCCGACCGCGACCGGGTCGCCGGTCAACCCGATCGCGGTGCTGTGAGGCAGCGCCGGCGGTCCCGCTACTTGTCCGATCCGAGCACCTGGGCGCCGAAGCGGCGTTTTCGGCCGGATCCCTTGCAATGTGTGCACGCGCGGTAGCCGTAGCTGAAGAACGCACCCTTGTGCCGACTGCCGCCCTTGCACCAGCGACAGTTCGTGAACGGGTGGCGTTTGACCGAGATCACGTAGCCGACCACGAACACCACGACGATGACAAGCAGTATCGCCATCCCAGCTCCACCCCCTTCTCCCCGCGGTAGAAGGCTGGGTGCCTGGCTCATCGTAAGAGCGAATCAGCCGCGATCCGTTGCGAATCGCCGATGACCCATCGTCGTGTCCGGGGCGCCGTCGGGGCCGGAAAGCGGCTAGCTCGCCTCCACAGCAGCCTTGATGCGCTGCGCGAACGCATCGGCGTCCTTGCGCGCCGCCCGTACGGCGAGACCGGCCAGCAGCTTGCCGAACCCGTGCCCCTCCAGCTCGTTGAAGATGGTGACCCTCGTCTTCGAGTCCCCCAGGTCCTCCAGGTCGTAGCCGCCGTCGGTGGCGGTCACCAGGTTCTTCGACCGCTCGGCCCAGCGGATCTTCGTCGGCTCCTGGACCTCGGTCAGCTCGATGCGCCGATCGGTCTTCATGCCGGCGTCCTTGACCTGGCTGACGAACACTGTCCCGGCGTGGGACGGGCCGTCCGGCTCCTTGCGAATCGAGAGCACGCGCGGACTGAACTTCGGATCGTTGGTACCTTCCGCCAGGTATGCGAAGACCTCCCCAATGGGCCGGTCGATCACGGCGGAACCGCTGAATCGTCCTGACATGGGTATCAGCGTCCCGGATCGACGAGCCACGGTGCAGGGACTTTCGACCTAGTCGCCTGGAAAGCGACGGACTTCGGAGATAATCGACGCCATGGCGTACCGGATGCGAGCTCGGCCATGGTTTGGCCGCAGTCGCTGAAGGACGCCGGCGTCTCCGACCGTGAGGCGGAGGTGCTGGCGCTGGTCGGCGAGCACCTGACGAATGCCCAGATCGCCGGCCGGCTGTACATCTCGATCCGCACCGTCGAAAGCCACGTCTCGGCGCTGCTCCGCAAGCTCGACCTGGCCGATCGCCGGGCACTCGCCGATCTGGCCGCCACGATCGACCGGGACCGCCCGTCGGACTCGGACGAGGCGGCCACCATCGCCATTGAGGCGGCCACCCCGATCCGCTATGCGCACAGCGACGGCCTCAACATCGCCTACCAGGTCACCGGCAGTCCGGACGCGACCGACCTCGTACTCGCCGCCGGATTCGTCTCCCACCTGACACTGGACTGGACCGAACGACGACACGCGCACTTCCTGCATCGGCTCGGCACGTTCTCCCGGCTGATCAGGTTCGACAAGCGGGGGACCGGAATGTCGGATCGTCCTGGGTCGCTCCCCGACCTCGAGACCCGCATGGGCGACGTGGCGGCAGTCATGGACGCCACCCGGTCCGAGCAGGCCGTGCTCTTCGGCTACTCCGAGGGCGGGCCGATGTCGATCCTCTACGCGGCCAGCCATCCGGAACGGGTCCGAGCGCTCATTCTCTACGCCAGCTACGCGAGACGGCTGTGGGCGCCGGACTACCCGTGGGCAGCTCGCCCCGACGAGCGGGCCGCGTATGCCGCGCAACTCGAGCAGGAGTGGGCGTGGGAGGCCGACATGCGCAGCATGTGCCCCAACGCCGACGAGGAGTTCGCGACCTGGTGGGGAGAGCGGTGTCGCGCAGCCATCAGCCCTGGCGCCGCCCGCGCTCTCATCGAGATGAACTCGCTGGTCGATGTGCGCGACACCCTCAGCGCCGTCCAGGCTCCGACTCTCGTGCTGCATCGCCGCCACGACGTCGACTCCCACGCCGCCGAAGGCAGGTACCTCGCCGAACGCATCCCCGGGGCGCGATTCATCGAGCTGGACGGCGCCGACCACTTCGTCGCCGTCGATCCCGATCAGATCCTCGATCCGGTCGAAGACTTCGTACGCGGGCTGGGATCCGCGGCACCCACCGATTCGTCCCTCGTGACGCTGCTGGCCGTGCGGCTCAACGAACCGATCGACCTGGCGTGGGTACGCGGCATCGTGCAAACGACCGTGGACGAACATCGTGGCGTGCCGGCCCTGGCGGCCACCGGGAGTGTGCTGGCGACCTTCGACGGCCCCGGGCGCGCGGTGCGCTGCGCGCTGGCGACCGTCGATCGCGCGGCCGCGGCCAACGTGCATCTGTCGGTGGGACTGCATGTCGCCGAGATCGAGCGCAGCGGCGCCCACATCACCGGCGACGGCGTGACGGTCGCCCAGGCGGTCGCGGATCACGCTCCGCTGGGCGAGGTCTGGGTGACCTCGACGCTGCGCGACCTCAGCGCGGGCTCGGAGCTCTCCTTCGCCCGGCGGGCCCACCTCGACGTGCCGGCCCTCGGGCGGCAGCTCGAGCTCGACGTGGTGCACTACCCGGACAGGGCGACTCGCTCGGCAGCGCGCTCGCACTCGGCGCCACGGTGAGCCGTCGCGTCCAAGGCGAACTTCTCGGCGACCCGAACGGTTTCCTCGCCGAGCGTCTGGAGCTGCCGGCCGACGCTGTGATCGCGGACCTGGCCGTCCGTGCCGAAGACCCGAGAGGCGGCCGCCACCGGAACCACGTAGGGAACCGTCCACCCGCGAAGCGACCGCGCCGCGAACTCCATCGTGATGATCGCCTGCAGGCCATGTGTGCCGCCGGAGGCGCTGACCAGTCCGATGACCTTGTCGCTCAGGTACGGCGGGTCGCGGTCGCCCAACAGGTGCAGCCAGTCGAGGGCGTTCTTGAACGCGCCTGAGATCGTGCCCTGGTACATCGGGCTGGCCCAGAGCATGCCGTCGGCCGCGTAGCACGACTCGATCAACCTGGTGGCTGCCTCGGTCGGCTCGCGGGTGTCCGGGTCGTACATCGGCAGATCGAGTTCGCGGATGTCGAGGAGCTGGGTCTCGGCACCCGCGCTCTTCGCTCCCCCGAGGGCCAGCTTCAGCGCGGCCAGGCACATGGACACTCTCGCCGTCGACCCTCCCAGGCCGACGATCGAGAGCGTTCGTTCCATGTGGTCAGCGATCTCCTGACGCTACCGCTGACAGTCGCCGTCAGGACACTCCGTACTCGTCGTGTCGGCGAATCCAGGCCTGCCAGTCGTCGCCGCCCTCGTCGCGTCCCTTCGGCGTACGGTCGAGGATCGGGTAGTAGCCCATGATGAACTCGAGCCCGCGCCAGGTCGTCGTGTAGGTCTGGTAGACGACACCGTCCTGTAGCACGAATGCGCTCACCATCGGGTTCTCGCGGATGTAGCTCAGCACGTCGGTGCCACAGGCGGCCGCGTTCCGATGTGCGATCGACGGCAATCCCTCGACCGCGTCCTGAACGCGTACCTCTCGGCCGGCGATCTGCTGCAGCTGGGCGCGCAGCTGCTCCTCGGTCGTGGACGCCCCCTGGTCGAAGTTGAAGTCGCTGTTCGCCGACGATGCCCACGGCATGCTCCAGCCCATCCGCTGCTTGTACGCCTGCAGCTTCGGAAGCGGCGCACGGGACACGAGCATCATGGTCAGGTCGCGGGCGTGCAGGTGGGGCACGAGTCCGTCGAAGCCGTCCACCATCGACGAGTTCACCGGGCACCCGGCCTCATAGCTCGGCCCGAACATGAAGTGGTAGATCAACAGCTGCGAGCGACCGTCGAACAGCTCGGCCAGGGTCCGCTCCCCCTCGTCGGTGTCCAGCCGGTAGTCCTTGTCGACCCGCAGCCAGGGCAGCTCGCGTCGCTTGCGGGCGAGCTCGTCGCCGCGACGGGTGTGCTCCTTCTCCTCGGCGAGCAGCGCGTCGCGCGCGGCCTGCCACTCCGGACCGGACGCGGTCGGGTGCGTCGTCGTTGCGAGTTGGTCGGTCATCGGTTCTTCCTCTCTCTTTTGTCGAGGTCTGAGGTCAGTCGGCGACGCTCACTGCGGCCACCGGCTCGGGCTGTTCGTCGGCTTGCTCGTCCGGCGCCGCCGTCCGTGGCCGGCCGAGGAGCGCCAGCGCCAGCGCCACGCCGATCCCGGCCAGGACCGCGCAGGCCACGAACGCGGACTGGAAGCCCTCGGTCAGTACGGCGAGCGGATTCGCGCCGGGGTTCGCGGTCAGGAAGTCGTCCGAGCGGGAGACGGCGACCGTCGAGACGATCGCTACGCCGAGCGCTCCGCCGATCTGGAAGGCGGTGTTGCTGAGGCCGGACGCGATGCCGGACTCCCGCTCCGAGACTCCGGCCAGGGCGGCGATCGTGGCGGTGGCGAACACCGGGCCGATGCCGACGCCGAACAGGATCAACCCAACGAGCATGTCGCTCAAGTAGCTGCCGTCGACCGACACCTGGGTGAACACCAGGGATCCGGCCGCTAGGAATGCCATGCCGGTCGCGGCGACCGGACGGAAGCCGACCTTCTGCACAGCGGCTTGGGCGACAATCATGCCGGCGGCGGCCGCGATCGGTGTCACGACGAAGCCGGTGCCGAACTTGACGGCCGAGAAGCCGAGCACCTGCTGCGCGTACTGGGTCAGGATGAACGGCATGCCGAAGCCGACCGTGCCGAACAGCAGCATCACGAGGTTGGCGCCGACCCGGGTCCGCGAGCGAAGCAGCCGCAGCGGGACCAGTGGGGCCGGGTGCCGCGACTCGATCAGGGCGAAGGCGACGATCAGGATCGCCGAGGCGGCGACGAGCAGCAGGGTCTGGAAGTCTCCCCATCCCACGTCCGGCGCCTCGACGAGCGCGTAGACGAGCAGCAGCAGCGCGCCCGTGATCGTCACGGCTCCGGCGGGGTCGTAGCTGCGCTTCGCCAGGCCGGCCCGGCTCTCCCGCAGGAGCATCGGCGACAGCGCCAGGGCGGCCAGGCCGATGGGGAGGTTGATGAAGAAGATCCACTCCCAGGCCACGCCGTCCACCAACGGGCCGCCTATCAGATAGCCGGCGGTGGCACCGAAGGCGCCCATCGTTCCCCAGATCCCCAGCGCCTTGTTGCGCTCGGCGCCCTCGGGGAAGGTCGTGGAGACGATCGAGAGCGCGGTGGGCGTCATGATCGCCGCGCCGATGCCCTGGAACGCCCGAGCTCCGATCAGCGCGCCGGGCGACCAGGCCAAGCCGCAGAGCAGTGACGCGGCCGTGAAGAACGCGAGGCCGACCATGAACAGCCGGCGGCGCCCGAGCAGATCAGCGGCGCGTCCGCCGAGCAGCAGCAGTCCGCCGAAGCTCAGCAGATAGGCGCTCAGCACCCACTGCAGTCCCTGCTCGGAGAAGCCGAGATCGGCGTCGATCGAGGGCAGTGCCACTGCCACGATGTTGGCGTCGAGGATCACCATGAAGAAGGCACCGCACAGGAGTGCGAGCGCCCACCAGCGGCGCGGGTCGGCCGGTGCCTCGACTGTCGTGTGCTGCGGGTTGGACATGACGTCCTCCTTGTCGATTCGCCGCCCGGATCGGCGGCTCGACAAGACGTCGCAGCACTGACGGCTATTTGGACAGCCCGGCCGGAATTCGTTTCACTCGGTCGCCACCGCGGCGAGCCGTCGCTCCAGCTCCGACCGTTCGACCGCGTTCTCGGTCAGCGCGATCGCCTGTTCGTAAGCCCGCGCGGCGCCGGTGGAGTCGCCGGCGCGAGTCAGCAGCTCGGCATGCGCGGCATACATCGGCTGGTAGCGCTCGAGGGCCGGGTCCGCGAGCAGCGGCTCGAGCAGCGCCAGACCGGCCGCGGGTCCGTCGGCCATTCCGACCGCGACCGACCGGTTCAGCTCGATCACCGGTGACGGAGTGAGCCTGCCCAGCGCGCCGTACAGCTCGGCGATCTGTGCCCAGTCGGTGTGCTCGGCGTCGGGCGACTGGATCTGGAGCGCGGTGATCGCGGCCTGCAGCTGGTACTCGCCGGGCCGTCGCAGCCGGACGGCACGATACAGCCGGGCCAGGCCCTCGCCGATCCGATCCTGATCCCACAGCGACCGGTCCTGGTCGCCGAGCGCCGTGTAGCGCCCGTCCGAGTCGACCCGTGCCGCCCGACGGGCGTCGTGCAGCAGCATCAACGCCGAGAGACCCCACACCTCGGAGTCGTCCGGCATCAGCCGGCACAGCAGCTCGCCGAGCCGGATCGCCTCGTCGCACAGCTCTTCGCGGACCAGTCGGTCGCCGCCGGTGGCCGAGTATCCCTCGTTGAAGATCAGGTAGACCACCCGCATGACGCCGCGGAGACGGTCCGGCAGCTCCTCGTCGGGCGGCACCCGGTACGGAATGTGCGCCTCGGCGATCTTGCGCTTGGCCCGGACGATCCGCTTGCCCATGGTGGGCTCGGCGACCAGGAATCCTCTGGCGATCTCAGCGGTCGTGAGGCCGCCGAGCGTACGGAGGGTGAGCGCCACCCGGGCCGGCATCGCCAGCGCCGGATGGCAGCAGGTGAAGATCAGTCGCAGCCGGTCGTCGACCAGCGAGCTCTCGTCGTCCATGGATGGCACCTCCTCGTGCTGAGCATCCAGGCGCATCAGGTCGGCCAACCGTTCGGCGCGGTCGGCCACCGAACGGTCACGGCGCAGCCGGTCGATCGCCCGGCGGCGGGCCGCGGTGGTGATCCAAGCCCCGGGACTGTTCGGGATCCCGTCGCGCCGCCACACCGTCAGCGCCGACTCGAACGCCTCCTGCACGGCGTCCTCGGCCACCTGGAAGTCGCCGGACTGCCGGATCAGCGTCGCCAGCACGATCGCGCGCTCGTCGCGGAACGTCTCCGCGATCGCGCCCGCGACCGGGTCGGCCGGATGAACGCCGCTCATGCCATGTCTTCGACCGCCTCGTCGGGCACGTCGGCACCGGCCGCGCGCGCCCGTTCGAGCCACTCGGCGGCCGGCATCATCGGGCGTACCTCCACGGTGCCGAAGACGGCGGCCGGCACTCGCGCGGCCTGCTTCAGCGCCTCGTCGAGATCGGCACACTCCACGATGTAGTAGCCGGCCAGGATCTCCTTGGTGACCGCGAACGGTCCATCGGTGATCTCGGTGTCTCCGTCACGTACCCGGACCGACGTCGCACTCTGCGGCGAGTGCAGCCGCTGGACGCTCACCAGCAGGCCAGCCTCCTTCAGACTGCGGTGCAACTCCACGAACAGTGGCAGGGTCCGCTCCCGCTCGGCCTGCTCGGCCTCGTCGACGTCCTCCTGATAGACCAGCAACATGTACTGCGGCATGGCACCTCCGAGACTCGTCATTGTCGCCGCACCCACGCGGCCCTCATGACTACGTCGCAGCACGCCACGCGATTTGGACAGCCGCCGCCAGGTGCCGACCCATTGTCCTCGAAAACACTGCCCTGACGAATGTTGAGGGATCGGGGTAGCCATCGCTACCCCGATCCCTCAAGATCGGTGGACGGTTGTCAGTTCAGCGAGTCGGCCAGCTCGTCGATCGCGTCCTTCAGATCGCCGTCGCCGAGCACGCGACTCGCGTTGTTCAACAGGTCGACGGCCGAAGCGTTCTCACCCAGGTTGGCCAGCTTCTCGGCCTGCGCCAGGTGCTTACCGACCTTCGCCTCAACCTTGTCGCTGAGGGTGCCCGCCCGCACCGCCTGGTCGTAGTAGGAACCGGCCACGTTGAAGCTCGGATCCCAGGTCAGCTTCTCCTGGTTCTGCGAGTTGAAGATCGTCTGCTCCACCTCGCCGGCGGCGCCGATCTCGTTCTCCGACAGCAGGTCGCTCGGCAAGAGCCGGAAGGTGTCGAAGCCACGCGCGATCTCAGTGCCGTAGACGAAGCCGTTGTACCAGTACGTCGACCACAGACCCCCGAGGTTGATCCGGTTCGGGTTCGTCGGGTCGGGGATCGGGAACGGCGAGTTGATCGGGCCACGGTCGAAGAAGGCGAGCTCGACCGGGTTGGCAGTGTCAGTGAAGTCGATCACCGACACGCCGCCCTGGTACCACGCCTGGACCAGGATGTCGCGACCCGGCACCGGCACGATCGAGGCGTTGTGCGCCACACAGTTCTCGTTGACCGTCTGGACGGCCGGCATCTTGTAGTAGCTGCCGAACTCCATCTGACCGCCGTTGATGTCGAACAGCGCGTCCGCGCCCCACTCGGGCTCGTCCGTGTCGCGACAGCGAGCACTGGTGCCGCCGCCCCACTCGTCGGTGAACAGCACCTTGGTGCCGTCGTTGTTGAACGACGCGGAGTGCCAGTACGAGAAGTTCGGGTCGGAGACCGCGTCCAGACGCACCGGGTTCACCGGGTCCTCGACGTCGAGCAGAATCCCGTTGCCCTGGCACGCACCCGCGACCAGTTCCTTCGCTGGGTACGACGTGATGTCGTGACACGTGTTGGTGTTCGGCAGCGGGCTGTAGTTGGTGCCAGACGGGTGCTGGGCACCGGGCAGCGTGTTCTGCAGCCCGTTGAAGGCGCCAGTCTCAGCGTCGGTGAAGATCCGCGGCTGGCTGACGATGGATGCTGTCTCGGGCGCGTCCAGCGGGACCTTGATCACATCGATCCGCCACTGCGTCGGGTTGCCGGTCGTGACCGGGCTCTGGGTCAGCGCGGCGTTCTCACAGCCAGCCAGCTCTAGAGCGGACCGCACGCCCGCGGTCCCGGAGTTGTAGATGTAAATGTTGTTCGGGTCATCGGGGTCGGTCACGATGCTGTGCGTGTGCGACCCACGACAGGTCTGCACGCCGGGCAACTGCACCGGCGCGTCGATGTCACTGATGTCGAAGATCCGGACGCCGCGGAACCGCTCCGGGTTGACCGCTCCCGGCGCACCCTGGCTGCCGCAGTCGATCCGACCGCGGGTCTCCTCGACCGACATGAAGAGCAGGTCGCCGTAGACCGACACGTCGCCCTGCCCTCCCGGGCAGACGAACGACGACTGCAGCATGGGGTCCTGCGGGTCGGAGATGTCGTAGACCTGGAAGCCGTTGAAGCTGCCCACCATGGCGTTGTCGCCGGTGAACGCCAGGTCGGAGTTGACGAAGCCGAAGTTCCCGGGCGGAGCGTCGAACGGCGCTACCCGCGGGTCGTTGTCGACCAGCTCCATGTTGCTGCTCGCCGAGGTCCAGTCCAGGTAACCCGGCGCGAGGCCCTCTCGCGGGTCTTCCTCGTCGACGCCCTCGGCGGGCGCCATGCCGATCGCGAGTACGGCCGCGGCCGCCCCCGCAAGGACGCCGTTTCGCCGGCGTCTCAGATGTGGGATCCGGCTTCCCCGCCGGCGGGTACTGGGATTCGACTGCACGTCTGGCCTCCACTGTTCGGAGGTCCTCCCGAGCGCACATCGTGAGAGCAGGTGTGGGCGAGTCGATGAGTGCAGGACCTAGGATCATGACCCTAAGTGATGCCGATCACCGCCCGCCAGAGGGTATGTCGCCCTTAACAGACATATGTAAAGGACGCCCGCACATGATCAACCGATGTACGACTAGATCTGCTCGTGTCGCGACGTTAGTGGTCATGCTTGGGCTGGCGACGACAATCGCGGCATGTTCCTCCGACGACGACAAGCCCGAAAGCCCCCGAGTCGTGCAGCTCGGCGGGCCTGGCGAGACCGGCGAGGAGCTCTCCGACGAGGAGATCGCCGAGCTCGGAGACGCGCAGTACACCGACGCAGATGTCGCCTTTGTGCAGAACATGATCCCCCATCACGAGCAGGCGCTCGAGATGGTCGCGCTGATCGACAAGCGCACCGACAACCCCGACCTGCCGAAGCTGGCCGAACGGATGCGGGTGTCACAGCTGGCCGAGATCGACCAGCTCCAGAACTGGCTGGCGGAGCGGGACGAGCAGCTGCCGAGCGGCCATCACCATCACATGGCCCACCACGAGCAGCTGATGCCCGGCATGCTGACCGACGCCGAGATGAAGCAGCTCGCCAGTGCTCGCGGGACGGCGTTCGACCGGCTGTTCCTGCAGTACATGATCCGCCACCACGAGGGCGCGGTGCTCATGGTCGAGGACCTCCTCGCGTCGGGCAACGGCCAGGAGCCGAACCTCTTCCAGCTCGCGCAGCACATCGGCCCCGATCAGGGCATCGAGATCGCCCGGATGAAGCTGATGCTCACCCAGTTGTGAGGCCGAAGTCGATCGCCGTCAGGAGACCGGCTGACCGTCCTCGAAGAGCCGGTCCACCTTGTGGTTGGCCTGGAACACGTCGTCCGGGTCGACTGCCGACCGGATCCCGGTGAGCTTCAGCCAAGCGTCGTCGGAGTACGCGGTCTGTGGGTCGACCGGGTTCTCCGAGAAGTTGAGGTAGTTGCCGTCGTTGGCCCACGGCGCCAGCTCCGAGCTGAAGCCGACGGCATCGATCTGGCCCTGCGCCGCCATCTCGGGTGTGGCCGCGATGGCCAGTCCGAATGCGAGGAACTCCGCGTCGAGCTTCGACAGGGCACCGCCGCCGTCATGCGGGCGAGCCAGTGCTCCGCCGAACTGACGCAGCTCGCCGAACAGCAGGGAGGTCTGGGCCTCCGGGCCGATCGCCGCGATGAAGGCATCGACGGCGGCGTCCGGCAGCGAGCCGAGCGTGCTGCAGGACGAGACCGCCGGGGTGGGTCCCTCTGGGTCCATGTGCAGACGGGACAGGGTCGGCGCCGGCACCCGGTCGAAGGTGTCCATCTCCGGCTGCAGCGCGCGCAACCCCGCGAGCAGCTCGCGACCCCGGTCGTCCGAACCCAGGACGGCGCCGTCGATCATGACCACGCTGCGACCGCGTAGGAATTCGGGGATATCTGGAATCGGCGGCAGCCGCAGGATCCGGAACGACGTGGTCACCTCGTCCGGGGCTCCCGGCGCCCAGGCCGCCCAGGTGCGCAGCACCTTCTCGGTCTCCGCGATGTCCCACATGAGCATGCCCGCGTACGCCGTCTCGATCGGGTACAGCTGGAACTCCAGCGCGGTCACCACACCGAAGCTCCCGCCGCCACCGCGAAGCGCCCAGAAGAGCGCGGCCTCGTGGTCGGCGTCCGCCCGAACCAGGGTTCCGTCACCGACGACGATCTCGACCGCCGTCAGGCTGTTGCAGGCAAGACCGTGCTGGCGGGCGTACCAGCCGGTGCCGCCGCCCAGGGAGTAACCCGCGATGCCCACGTCGGGCGACGACCCGTGCAGCGCCGCGAGGCCGTGCAGCCCGGCGGGCTCGACAGCGTCCATCCACATCGCGCCACCCTCGGCCCGGGCGCTTCGGCCGCTCGGGTCGATGCTGACGCTGTTCATCTCTGAAGTGCGAACGATGACGGTGTCGTCGAGGCCCTGAGCCGCCAGCGGCGCGGCGTTGTGACCGGTGCTCTGCGGAGCAATCTTGAGCCCGTTCTCGGCGGCGGCGCGTACGAGTGCGGAGACCTCGGCGGTGGTCTGCGGCAGTGCGACCGCGGCCGGACGCTGATCGACCGCCACGTTCCACGGCATCCGCGCCCCGTCGTACTCGGCATCGCCCGGAAGGTAAACCCGCCCCCCGGCGAGATCGCGTAAGGCTGCAGCGGCCGGGTTTGTGGCGGATTCGATGGTCATGTGCGGCTCACTCTCGATCTCGGTGCCATGGTCTTCACCCGAGGGGTGACGATCGTCGGCAGCGGATCGACCGCCGCCTATCCCGATGGAGGAGGACTGAGAGGCGTCGGCTGATACCTCGGAGCCGCCGTCGATGTTGCGCCAGCGCAGCTCAGCGGGTCAGTCTGGATCGCAAGGGGGCGCAGCGAGCCGGCGATGGAGGCGAAAGCGTCATGGATGCTGAGCTGACCCGACCGAAGGCCGCGATGCCGGCACCTGACCACGTGGTCGATTGCGCCGTCTACGTCGACGGTCGACGGCTTCCGAAGAGCTGGACGCACACCGAGGCGATGGCCGAGTTGCGCCGCCACGACCGGGGGTTCATCTGGATCGGCCTGCACGAACCGGACCCGGCCGACCTGCACGCCCTGGCCGAGACCTTCGGGCTGCACGAGCTGGCGGTCGAGGATGCGATCACCGCACATCAGCGGCCGAAGCTGCAGCGCTTCGACGACATCTTGTTCACCGTCCTCAAGACGGTCAGCTATGTCCAGCACGCATCGCCGACCACGACAAGTGAGATCGTCGAATCGGGCGAGATCATGGCCTTTCTCGGCAAGGACTTCATCATCACGGTCCGGCACGGCCAGCACGCGTCGCTGCGCGATCTGCGCAAGGAGCTCGAGGCGACTCCAGATCGGCTCCGGGCCGGGCCGTCGGCCGTCCTGCATGCCATCGCCCAGCGGATCATCGACAACTACCTCAAGGTGACCGAGGCGTTCGAGGCCGACATGGACGAGATCGAGTCGCTCGTGTTCGCCCCTCGCAGCCCGATCAGTCCCGAGCAGATGTACCTGATGAAACGCGAGGTGCTCGAGCTCCGGCGGGCCGTGATGCCGCTGGCCATGCCGCTGCATCAGCTGGTCAAGGAGGACTCCGCCCTGATTCCTCCGGAGGTGCGGTCGTACTTCCGCGACATCGAGGACGATCTGTCGACCGTGGCCGAGGAGGTGGCCAGCTTCGACAGTCTGCTCACCACCCTGGTCGATGCGACGCTCGCCAAGGTGACACTGCAGCAGAACACCGACATGCGCCGGATCACCTCCTGGGCAGCCATCATCGCCGTACCCACGTTGGCCGTCGGCGTCTACGGCATGAACTTCGACTACATGCCCGAGTTGCACTGGCGCTACGGATACCCGCTCGTGATAGCCGCGATCGCCGTCGCCTGTCTCGTCCTCCACCGGATCTTCGTACGCAATCGATGGCTCTAGCCGCTCGCGGAGTCAGCGGAACTCCGGCAGCGTCTGCCGGGTCTGCAGCATCGGCCGGAACGGATCGCCGCGCTCGTCGAGTCGGTCGAGCACCGTACGCATGGTGAAGGCGTCCGGCCGCAGATCCGGGTCGTCGAGCTCGTCCCACTCGATCGGCGTCGACACCGGCGCACCGGCGGCGGCTCGCGGGCTGTACGGCGCGACGAGGGTCTTGTTGATCGCGTTCTGCGTGTAGTCGAGCCGGGCATGCCCACCGCGATCGCCGACGCCCCACTTCCAGCTCACCAGGTCCGGCTGCACCCGCCCGATCGTCTTGGACAGCTTCTCGACCCAGGCCCGGGTCTCGTCGAAGCCGGGGCCGCGCTCTACCGGCACCCAGATCTGGATGCCGCGTCGGCCGGTGACCTTCGGGAACGCGGCCAGCCCCAGATGCTCGAACGCGGTCCGATGGAGGCTCGCGAGCATGAGCAGGTCGTCCCAGCTGGTGTCCTTGCCGGGGTCGATGTCGATCAGCGCGTACGTCGGCTGGCGAGGCTGGTCGGTCAGTGACGTCCAGGCGTGCCACTCCAGTGCTCCGAAGTTCGCCGCCCACACCAAGGCGGCCGCCTCGTCGACGACCAGATAGGTCGTGGTCTCACCGGAGTCGGCGTCCGGGTTGTCCCAGCGAGGCACCCACTCCGGCGCATGCGAGGGCAGCTGCTTGTGCCAGAAGCCCTTGGTGTCGGCGCCGTTGGGGAACCGATGCAGGTTCATCGCCCGCCCGGTCAGGTACGGCAGGATCGTCGGCGCGATCCGGGCCGCGTAGGCGATCAGCTCCCGCTTGGTCACCGGCGGCTGCCGCTTGCGGGCGGGAAACAGCAGCTTGTCGAGGTTCGTAACCTTCAGCGAGCGACCGTAGACCTGCCAGGTGCCGCCGTCGCCCAGGTCGTCGAGGGCGGCGAGCGCGTCGTCGGCCAGCTCCGGCGTACGCACCGAGATGGCGGCTCGCGCGGCTGGCAGGTCCGAGCGCCACAGCCGGTCAGGATCCGCCTGGACCTCGTCGTTGGTGCGCCCCGACAGCGCCGACTTCGGATGGTCCTCCGGATCCCAGCCCGCGACGGCGTCGTCGTCGTTCTTGTGGAGCAGCAGCCACTGCTCCTTGTCGCCGCCCTCACCGTCGCGACGGATCAACACCAGCCGCCCACGCAGCTTGCTGCCGAACATGTCCGCATGCAGCTCGCCGCCGGCCACCGACGCCGCCGGGTCGTCGGTGTCGTGCGGCTCCCAGGTGCCGATGTCCCACACGATGACGTCGCCCCCGCCGTACTCGCCGGAGGGGATCACGCCCTCGAAGTCGAGGTACTCGATCGGGTGGTCCTCCACGTGGACGGCCATCCGGCGGGCCTTGGGATCGAGCGTCGGCCCCTTCGGAACCGCCCAACTGACCAGCACCCCGTCGATCTCGAAGCGCAGGTCGTAGTGCAGGCGACGCGCCCGATGCCGCTGGACGACGAACCGCGGCTTGTCGCCCGCGGGTACGGTCGTGCGCCCGGCGGGCTCGGGCGTACGCGCGAAGTCACGCTTGCGGTGGTACTCGGCCAGCTGCTCACCGCTCTTAGCGTCTCGCTTCCGGGGTGCTGGCATCGATACCTCCCCTCCCCCTGGAATCGTCGCAGAAATCTCCGACGTCGAAGCGACGAAAAAGGGCATCGGTCCCGATCTGCGCAGGACCATCGGCTCTGCTCGGATTGATCTACTTACCGAGATAGTGGCCGTCACGCAAATCAACGAGCTGGATGAGGCCTGCACGTGAGCTCGATTCGTAGGACGGCCGTACTTGCCGCGTGCGTCGGCATCGTGGTCGCCGCATCGGCCTGCGGCGGCGACGACCCGACCGCTGCTGCTGACTCAGACCCGCCCAAGGTCACCGAGTCGACCCCTGACGAGCCGGCGAAGGTGCGCGTTCCCCACGTCACCGGCCTCACGCTCGGTCATGCGACCAAGCGGCTGCGGACACACGGTTTACGCCTCGGCGACATCTCGACGCGGCTGTCGGCGAAGCCCCGGCGCACAGTCCTCCACCAGAGCCGCCGCGCCGGCTCCAAGACGGAGGAAGGCTCGACAATCTCCTTAGTGATCGCCAAGCCGTTCCCCAGGGTGCCGGACACGGTCGGCGAGAACAGACGCGCGGCCCGACGCGAGCTCCGACTGGCCGGTTTCGACGTCCTCAAGACAACGCAACGGACCGGGTCCGCGACTCCCGGCATGGTGATTGACCAAGCGCCGACTGGCGGCATAAGGGCGAAGCCGGGAACGACGGTGACGATCACGGTTGCCAAGAAGCCGCCCCCACCGCCGCCATCGGCTGAAGCGAGCAACTGCACCACCGGCTACTCGCCGTGCCTGCCTCCCGCGTACGACTACGACTGCGCCGGCGGCAGTGGGGATGGGCCCGAGTATGCCGACGGACCGATCTACGTTACGGGCTCGGATCCGTACGACCTGGACTCCGACTCCGATGGCATCGCCTGCGAGTCATGACAAGGCAACTGCTCCAGACAAACGGAAGCGGGGCGGCCCGGTGCAAAGGCCGCCCCGCAGTCCGGGTTTCTCAGTGGTGGCGGTGGTAGCGCCGTACCGAGCGCGGCACGCCGTCCTTCTGGCGCTTGCCGAGGCCGAGCCGGCTCGAGCAGGCCGGCCAGGCGCCCCAGCCCTGGTGCCGCAGGACGCGCTGGGCGACGATGACCTGCTGCACCCGGCGGGCTTTGTGCGGGAACCGGGCGAACTTGCGGCCGCCGAAGCCCCGCCAGGTCGACAACGAGAACTGCAGACCACCGAAGTAGCCGTTTCCGGTGTGGATGTGCCAGCGCCGGCTGGATTCGCAGCCGGCGAGTCGGTTCCATGTGCGGTCGGATGCCCCATTGGCTGGTGCCATGACCAGGAGTGGAATCAATAGGGCAATGCTGGTGATACCAGCGACGAGAGCGCCGCTGATGACCCGACGCACACGCGTGCGGGCAGGGCGAAATGCCATAGTTGTCCTCCCTGCCGCCTGTGAGGTTAGCTGTCGGGTTCGGGCTGGAAGGTGCCCGGCCGCTGGTTAGCGACTTCACCCCAAGGAGGACCCAGTCCCGGTCGTCGACCGAGGTGCGTGTGCTCCGAAGTGGTTTCCCCACTCCCGCTCCACGGCGCCCGAAGGCGCCTTTCTGTCGTCCATGGGCGAGCGGGACTCGGCGTACCCAGATGAAGATGTCGCCAGCACGCTACGCGTCGGCTATTCGACGGCCAAAAGGTCGGCCCGACCTTCTGGATCGGATTGCTACGACTTGTCGGGTTGGGGTGACGACCGTCACATCGGTGCGCTGAGCGCCTGTTGTATGGCGCTACGTACGACGTCGGGGATGTGTCGTAATCGGGTCAAAGGCCGCGTCGTCGTGGCCGACCTGCGTCGATGTCCAACGACAGCTCGCGCCGGGTCGGCCACGACTGCGGACTCGTCAGATTCGACTAGCGTTAGTGCTGCGACACCTGGAAACAGGCGACGTCGTACTGCGAGACGGACATCGGGTTGACCGAGTTCTGCGGCTGCTCGCCGGCGTAGTGCGTTCCGGCGACGCCGTCTGGGTTGAACGCCGATCCCGAGGCCGAACTGGAGTTGCCCGGTGTCATCGGTGCGGTGTCCGATCCACATGACTGGTTGGGCTGTCCCATTCCGGACGGGTTACTGGCTGCTACCGCGGGCACAGCGAAGACTGCGCTCGCGGCCAGGCCAACGACGCTGGCCGAGAGATAGAGCGTTCGAGTTCGGAGCATCACGATAAGCTCCTTCCGTTGTCGGATGAAGCCACCCCTGCATCCCTAGGTACGTACGGCAGCGGTCGCGAGTTTCCGCGTCGCGAGACTTTGTGAGTGCCAACCGGGCTCAATCCGCGGCGCCGAGCGACCGCTGCACCGCAGTCCGGACGGCGTCCGGTGTGGGCTCGGTTAGCACAGCCGCGACATGACCGTCCGGCCGGATCAGCCAGGCCTCGCCGGGCCGCGTCGCCAATGCGGATGCGACGGCACCGTCGACATCGAGGTCTGCGAGTCGTACGACCTGGTGCGGCGCCGCGGTGCAATCGCCCATGGCGGCGGCCATCGCGACGGAGTCGACTCCGTCCGTGGTGAGCAGCAGCAGCCCGTCGCGGACCAACTGACGCAGCCGGCTCACGCCGGGTCGATGAGGCACCGACACCGGCGCATCGGGCACGAGCACACCGGGAACGGTCGGCGGCATCTCCCCCTTGGCCGGCCGCCCGGTGAACGTACGGGTCGGATCGGCGGTGGTGAGCGGCGAGTCGACGTACCAGAACGGCTCGGCGAACCGGCCCGAGTCGACCCGGGGATGCGCCAGCGGATCGGTGACTGAGGCCTCGAGCACCTCGCGGCGGGTCCGCCACTCGTCGTCGGTCTGCGGCACCAGGAATCGCATGGTGGCGCTGGTGACCTCGATGTTGTCCATCGCCGCCGCCATGCGCTCGTCGTGGTAGCTGTCGAGCAGCGTCTCCGGAGCCCAACCGTGCAGCAGGAAGGCGAGCTTCCAGGCGGCGTTCTCCGCGTCCGGCACGCCGGAGTTCAGCCCACGGGCGCCGAACGGCGCGACCAGGTGTGCGGAGTCGCCGGCCAGCAACACCCGTCCGACCCGCATCCGGTCGACGTGGCGAGTCTGGAACCGGTAGACCGACTGCCACACGACGTCGTACGGCCGGTCGCCGAGGATCTTGCGGATCCGGGCCGCCAGAGCGCCGCTGGCCTGCTCGGCCTCGAGGTCGAAGTCGGCCGGGACCTGCCAGTCGATCCGGTACGTGGAGTCCGGGCAGGGATGGATGAGCACCTGTCGGTCCGGGTTCCAGGCTGGGTCGAAGTAGAACCGCCGCTCGGTCTCCCACCCGGGTAGCTCGGCGCGAATGTCGCAGATCAGGAACCGGTCGTCGAACGAGCGACCGTGGAACTTCACGCCGAGTTGCTCCCGGAGCCGGTCTCCCCTTCCCCCGAAGGCCGCGATGACGTACGGGGCGCGCAAGGCCGTCTCGCCGGCTGCCGTCATGCACCGGACTGTCACGCCGCTGTCGTCCTGGGCGATGTCGGTGACCTCGTGGCCGCCCCGCACCTCGACCAGGGGCTCGGCGGCGATCGCCTCGTCGAGGATCTGCTCGGTCCGCGACTGCGAGATGTTCACGAACGGTGGCAGCGGCGAGCGTCCCCGGTCGACGAACGACCAGGCGAACAGCTCGTGATCGCGATAGAAGGTGCGAGCCGTCGTCCACGTCACGCCCTCGTCGGCGATCCGCCCGGCGCCGACCGCCGTCCAGACGTCCAGCACGTCTCGTTGCTGGCAGATCGACCTCGACCCGATCGCGGACCGCTCGCCACGCCGCTCGAGCAGAACGGTCCGGATCCCCCAGCGAGCCAGGAGCAACGCGGCGGTCTGCCCGACCGGACCACCACCGATCACCACGATCGGCGGACCGTCGTACCGCGACATCTCAGTCGTCCTGGAGCTGGTCCCAGACCTCGCGATCGCGCTGCGCGGTCCAGATCCGCGGCCAGTCCACCCCGTCGAACTCGTCCCACAGCCGCGAGACGTTGAACGGCATGCAGTGCTCGAAGATCGGCCATCGCCCGTACGTCGGGGCCAGTGCCTCGTGGGCGGATTCGAACGCCTCCTTCAGCTCGCCCCCGCGCGCGTGTACGGCGCCGACCTTGTCCCGCATCACGAAGAGGAAGTCGCGGGTCTGCGCAATCGCCGCGTCGACCGCGTCCCGGCCCTGCGACAGGGCTCCCCGGCCGCCGATCAGAGTCTCAGCGCCGAACGACTGCACCCGGTCCAGGGTCGACGTCGACCAGTCGAGATGGAACGCGTCGCCGGTGTAGAGCGCGGCCTGCGCCTCGACCAGGTCACCGGCGAACAGGATGCGCGACCGCGGCAGCCAGGCCACGATGTCGCCGGCGGTGTGGCCGCGGCCGCAGTACTGCAGCACCAGCGGCCCGCGGTCCCCACCCAGGTCGATGGTCAGCCGGTCGGAGAACGTCACGTCGGGCCAGGTCAGTCCGGGAATCGACTCCGGCTGACGGAACAGCCGCGGCATCCGGCCGTACTCGCTGTCCCAGTCGTCCTTGCCGCGCTCGGCGATCAGCTTGCGGGTGTTCTCGTGCGTGACGATCACCTCGGCGTCGAAGGCGGACGCGCCGAGCACCCGTACTGCGTGATAGTGCGACAGCACCAGGTACTTGACCGGCTTGTCGGTGTGCTGTCGCAGCTTCGCCAGCCACTCCATCGCGGCCGCCGGGGTCGCTCGCGCCTCGAACGCCACGAGGAAGTCCTCGCCCTCGATCGCACCCACGTTGGGATCGCCCTCGGCCGTCAGGGCGTAGACCCCACCGCCGAGCACCTCCAGCGACTCGGCCTTGTCCGTCAGGTCTGCCGAGGAAGCGAAGGGCTTGGCCACGGGCCACCTGCCATCTGGGTCGAGTACGGGCGAGAAGACTCCGCTGGACGCTTCTTACTGTAGATCGGCCGGCCGCGTCGCGGAGCCGCTAGTGCCGGAGGCCCAGGTCCCGGACGTGGGCGCGGAAACCGATGCCATAGGGCGTGGGTGTGCCGTCGTAGTCACTGATCAGCGCGGGTTCGTCGGCGCAGGAACTGGTGACCCATCCCCAGGCGAAGTAACTGATGCCGTGCCGGTCGGCCCAAGGCATGAGCCGGTCGATGAAGTCGTGCCCGCAGTCGGTCTCGCCCAGCTCGCCGATGATCACCGGCACCTGGCGAGCCACCCGGGTGATTCCGGGATGCCACCGGCTGGGATCGTCGTACGGCGAGCCGAGTGGCGGGCCGTAGATGTGGACCGACGCGACCAGCTGGTTGTCAGGATCGTCCGGAGCGAACCGCAGCCAGCGCCTCCCCAGCTCGCCGGCGTACTGGGGTCCGGCCACGAGCACGGGATTCTTGGCACCCGTCGCACGGACCGCGTCCAACAGCTCCTGCATGCCGGCGGCGACGAACGGGACTCCCGCGCAGTCTCCCCCGTCGCGCACGCATCGCCAGGCCGCTCTCGAGTTGCTGTTGTCGTCCGGGTACGGCTCGTTGAAAAGGTCGAAGAGCACGCCCGGGTTGTCCGCGAAGCGGCTGGCGACGCTGGTCCAGTAGTCGACGGCATGATCCTGGTTGGGCATCACCTGCTGGTCGACCGCCAAGCCGTCGCCGTTGTGCGTGTGGTGCTCGTCCACGATGACGTAGAAGCCGTGCTTGTTCAGCTTTCTGACCCAATGGGCGACCGCCTGGCGGTAATGGCGCCCGCCGTACTTGCGGGGTACGCCGTTGATCCCGAGCCAGCAGCTCTCGTTGAGCGGCAGCCGTACGGCGTTGATCCCCCACGACTTCAGCGCGTGGATCGATCGATGCGTCGCCGGTGCGTCGAAGAAGCCCCACCCCTCGGCACAGGCGTACTGCGCGCCGGAGAAGTTCACCCCGACCAACTGGATCGGATTGCCGTTCTGGTCGATCAGCTGGTTGCCCGAGACGCTGATGCTGATCCCCGGGTCGGGAGTCGGCTCGGTGACAATCGACGCCGCCGAGGCACATGAGGTCATCAGCACTGCCACCGCACCGATGACGGCGGCTTTGCGCCAAATCGACCGAGTCCCCGTGGATGTCGCCGCCCTCGGTGTGGCAGCCCCGGATTGCACCACTGCGGCCGATCCTGGCTAGCCCGCTGACCAGGCGTCTAGGGCCGAATGGCCCGCCCACTTTCTTCCGCGACGCTGCCTTGGAGTTGGTAGATCGCCCCGTCCGGCATCAGCAGATAGGTCCAACCCCAGCCCGAACCGTCGGTGATCACCGGCGAGATCGGCGCCTGCTTCCGGGCCGCGAGCTCGCCCAACGCGGTATCGAGGTCGTCGACCGTGAAGCAGACGATCGTGACGTTCTGGAAGTCGGCGAACTCCGGCGAGGACTCCACCACCTCGAGCGTCACACCACCGGGCTGGGCGAACAGTGCGTATCGCTGGAAATGGTGATCGACGACCGCTGGGCCCTGCCTCTCGATCCGCATGCCGAGCCCGTCACGGAGGTACGCGACCTGCTCGTCGAAGTGCGATGTGCTGTACAGGATCCAGTCGGCGACGCGCGTGATCCGCATGGCAGTCCCTTCCGCCGGCATCGATGCGCCGATCCTTACCGATCGGGCCACGGCGATCCCGGCCCGACGACCGATGCGATGTATCTATGCGGAGCCGCGAACCGGCGACGATGCGCCTGTGGAAGGGTTAAGCCCCATGCGGGTGGAAGCGGGTCCTTACAAGTACCAGGGGCTTCAGGTACTGGTCACGGTCATTCTCGGGTTCGTGCATGTCGCGTTCTATCTGATCCTTCTCGTGCTTAGCATGCTCCTGATCGTGATGCCGCTCCCCACGGTCGTCGGGATCGTCATCGGAGCGCTCGAGATGGCGATCGCCTGGAAGCTGCCGCCGGACTGGGCCGTGCTCAAGCTCTGGCTGTTCGCCGCCGGCGTCATCACCACCATCTACAGCCTCGGCTGCCTGCTGTTCGTCCTCGCCGTGCTGAACTGATTCGCTCGCGATCACAGCTGCTGACGGACGCCGGCCGTTCTGGTGGATCCCTGCGCGCAGGCATAGCCGACAGCCGGCCGGGTACAGGCAGATCGACGACGAGGGCAGGAGGGAGCGAGAGCTGATGCGACTCCTACGCGGCCTGCTCGCCACCGTCCTGTGGATCCTGGCCACCGTGATCGGCCTGCTGGCCGTGATCCTCTGCGTCACCATCATCCTGCTGCCGCTCGGCATCCCGTTGTTGCTGCTGTCGCGCAAGCTCTTCGGAGCCGGGGGTCGGCTCATGCTGCCGCGCAGTGTGCGACACCCGCTTCAGGAGGCCGACAAGGCGATGCCAGACCTCGACGCGGACAAGGCGAAGAAGAAGACGCGTAAGTTTCTGAAGCGACGGCGCAAGAGCGGATCTCCGGTCGGGTAGATCCACAGCCGCCGGGCGGAGGTTCCCATGTCTGAACAACACGACCCCGCGAAAGACGAGTCGGCATCGACGCGCCGGGAGGATCCGCTCCGCAGCTCGCTGACGAGCCGGGCGTGGATGGCCACCGTGGGACTCGCCGTCGTCATGCTCCTGCTGATCATCTTCATCGCCCAGAACACCCAGCGCGTCGAGGTGTCGTTCCTCGGCTGGGACGGCACCCCACCGCTGGCAGTCGCGCTCCTGATCGCCGTTGCGGCCGGACTGTTGTTGGCCGCCACCGCCGGCGCGCTCCGGATCTGGCAGCTCCGCCGCCGAGTGCGTCGGACGCCGCACGACTGACGCCACGGGCGCAGTCGAGGTCTGTGGCGGAGGTCAGGTGCTGACGGAGTCGTCCTCGATGCCGCCAGGCAGTCGGCGGGTCGCGATCAGATGCTCGGCGACCTGCCGGAGCTTGACGTTGTGATCCTGTGAGAAGCGGCGCAGCACCTCGAACGCTCTGGCCTCGTCGAGTTGGTAGCGCTCCATCAGCATGCCCTGCGCCTGGCCGATCAGCTTGCGAGTGTCCAGCGCCGTGTTGAGCCCGGCCACGTTCATCGACTGCGACAACGCAAGCGCTGCATGCCGTACGAAGATGTTCGCGAACGCGATGTCGTCGGCGGTGAACTCCCGCCGCCGGGTCCAGTAGACGTTGATCGAGCCGATCCGACGATCCTCGACGTTGGTCAGCTCCGCCGCGAGCACACTCGTCACGCCAAGACCGGCCACCTTCGCCGCCCACTTCGGCCAGCGTCCGTCCGTCGCCAGATCGCTTGCCAGCAACGTCTCCCGCTGCCATGAGCTGTCCCGGCACGGCCCCTCGTCGAGCTCGTACTGCAGCTGATCGGCCTGCTCCACGAGCTCGTCGGTGGCCGCCACCGTCGCAAGCCGGTGTCCCGAGCGGATCAGGGTCAGCCCGGCATGATCGGCGTCGAGCTGTCCGCGTACGTACTCCACGATCTCCAACGCGGTCGCCGCCGGCGTCGGGGCCGCCTGGAGCGACTCCGCCAGACTCGCGAATTCGAGAGCATCGAACTCAGCAGACACGCACGGCTCCGGTTCGCCTCCTCGTGGGCGCAAAACCCCTCGTCCCCCTGACGCTACGTCGCCCGATCCCTGGGCACCAACCTCGGTCAAGCCACGCATAGGTGACCCACTTTTGGGTACCGCGCCACATCGAGTGGGCGCGTCGTTTTCGAGCTGCCCTCATCCAGCAGGTCCCCCGACACAGGAGGCGGCGCGCCTTACCTGCGCTGCGGTCCGAGGCATGGCAGGCCCGTACCTGGGTACAGGGCGGTCATGAGGACTGACGAGGTGGAGTCCCTAGTCGTGGCTGACATCGACGTGCGCAAGTTCGCCAGGCTGGCCGAGCGGCTCGAGGCAGATCCCACACCGACATCGACAGCCGAGGGCGTCATCGGCTATCTCCGAGTGCAGCTCGAGGTGGACCACGCCAGCATCACGATGATCCACTCCGATCGAGTGCTCGGGACCATCGCACCCTCGAGTCCGATCACCGAGGAGCTGGACCGGCTCCAGTACGAGCTCGGCGAGGGCCCGTGCTACGACAGCGGGTGGCACGGTCCGACCCTGCGATCGGCCGAGCTGGCTGCCGACCCGCGCTGGCCCCGATGGGGGCCGAGGGCAGCGGCACTCGGCGTCAGCAGCATCCTGGCGACCGCGCTCGTGACCAGCGAAGGACGGCGGATCGGCGCGCTCAACGGCTATTGGAGCCACGCTCGCCGCCTGACCCGGGACGAGGTCACCTTCGTCGAGATCATCGCCCGGCATGCCGCGCTCGCGCTCTCGACCGCATGGGACGAGGCCCAACTCGGCGTGGCGCTTTCCAGCCGCAAGCTGATCGGCCAGGCCGAGGGCGTCTTGATGGAGCGGCTCGCGGTCGCTTCACGTCTTGTGGAGCCCGGGCTGGTACACCCGTTCGGTGGACGCCGGATGACGCTCGAGATGGGCTGCCGCTCGCGCCGGCCGAGTGGTGAGCTGACCGCCGCAGTTCGGGCAGGCTCCGTCGAGGCAACGCTCGACACACGCCGCGCACCAGGTGCACTCGAAGCTGCAGATCCGGGCCGATGGCGAGTCCGGCGGGAGGTCCACGTCGCAGCACTCGCACGACGGCTTCATCAAGAGCATGGACCCCAGTCTCGCCCAAACCGGCGTCCCGTCACTCGGTGCGCAGGACGTCGGCGACCCGGGCGCGGGCGGCCATCCGGGCCGGCACGCTCGTCGCGAGGATGACCAGGAGCACGGTCGCCACCGGGACCAAGGCGAGCCAGGGCCACGGCGCGAGCGTCGGATCGCCGTCGCCTCCAGCGGCGCGATAGGTCGCGATGTACAGGGCGATGCCGACCGGGATGGACAGCACACTCGCGACCACCGCCAACACGGCGTACGGCGAGACCAGCGTCGAGGCGACCTGGCGTGGGGTCAGTCCGACGGTCTTGAGCACACCGAAGTCGCGCAGTCGCTCGCGCAGCCTGAGCAGCGCGATCGCCAGCAGTGAGGTGATCGCGATCAGCAGCAGGACGGCGTCGAGCGTGTAGACGAGCACCGGCAGCTCGGTCGGCACGTCGCTCACCTGCCCGGCCGGCTGCGCGTCGAGCGAGGCCTGCATGGACAGTGCGAACACGAACGCCGCACCCGTCAACGAGATCGCACCGGCCAACAGCAGGGCCCTGGCGCGACCGGCGAGCAGGGTGCGGGCTCCGACGGCGAGCGGCACTCCGACCGGAAAGACGGCCACGAGTCGGGCGAGCAACGAAGTGCGAGGCGGCGCGGCCCGCCCAGACTCGAGGGCGTGCAGGACCGAGAACCGGGTGCGGCGCCGAGTGGACAGCCAGGTGCTGAGCACCAACACGAGCAGCACGAGGACCGCTGCCACCACCAGATGTACGGGGTCCGCGGCCCGGGTCGGCGACCCGATCATGGTCTCCGACGAGGGCCGAGCCAGCAGCGGCGCGAGCAAAGCGCCCGCCGTGAAGCCGAGGACAGCTGCGACGAGTCCCAGCACCGCCGACTCGGTCACGAAGACCAGATTGACCTGACGGGGTGTCAGCCCAACCGCCTTCAGCAGCCCGATCTGGCGGTACTGCTCGAGCGCCCGGGCACCGACCAGGATCGCCACCACCGCGAAGACGACCGCAAGCAGCACCACCGTGTACATCGCGAGGATCAGCTGCAACGGCTGGGCGTCCATCAGCGCGAGTGAGCGCTGGTCATCCCAGGTCTGGGTGCTGCTGCTGCCGGGCGGCTCATGGGTCAGGATCGAGCCGGCGATCCTCGGCGCGGCTGCCGGGTCGGCCAGCCGCAGGGCTACCGTCCAACTCTCCCGGTCTGCGTGCGGCCGCAGTGCGTCGAACGTCGACCGGTCCACCCAGGCCACGCCCGGGTTGGACCGGGGATAGCGGGCCACGCTGGGCAGGACCGCAGTCCCGACCACGCGGAGCCCGACATCGCCGGCGAAGGTCAGCCGATCCCCAACCCCAAGGTTGAGGGCCGACGCCAAGCTGTGTTCGAGGACGATGCCGTCGCCGGGAGTGGCCGTGCCTGCGATACCGACCGGAGCGTTGACCTGCGGCCGCCCCGAGAGCCCGGAGATCCGGACCGGCTCCGGGCCGTCGCCGGTCTGCAGGTTCACGGTGATCTCGGGTTCCGGCGCGCCCGCCTCCACCACGCCTCGATGTGACTCCAGCGCTCGGGCAGCCTTCTCAGTGGGGACGTTGGCGAGGACGTGCGCGCCGTGCGCCGCCGCGAACGTCTGCTGCCACGGCTCGCGGTCGGTCTGACCGACCTCGAGGGCGAGTACGACCGTGGCAGCTGCCGTCGCAGCGAGCAACACCGTCAGACCACTGGCGAGCAGCCGGGTCCGGATGCCCGAGAACGCCAGCCTCACCAGGGTCAAGAACATCAGAGTGGCTCGGGGTCGAACGGCAACGACACCGGGCGGGCCGCGCCGAGGCTGCGATCGTCGAAGACGCGTCCGTCGCGCAAGGAGACCACGCGGTCGGCAGCGGCGGCCACTCTGGCGTCGTGGGTGGCGAGCAGCAGGGTCTGACCACGACCGTGTGCCTCCCGCAGCAGGCCGAGCACCTCGCGCGCGGCCGCCGAGTCGAGGCTGCCGGTCGGCTCGTCGCCGACCACGAGATCGGGTTGGTTCGCCAGCGCCCGGGCGAGGGCGACCCGTTGCTGCTGCCCGCCGGACAGCCGGGATGGGGCACTCCTGACCTTGTCGCCGATCCCAAGGTCCGTCAGCAGACCCCTGGCCTGGCGCCGCGCCGCCCGGCGGTGCGTGCCGGTCAGGAGCAGCGGGAGCTCCACATTCGCCTCCGCCGACAGCGTGGGCAGCAGGTTGAAGAACTGGAAGACGAAGCCGACCCGCCGGCGTCGGATCTTGGCCAGCGCGGTCTCGCTGAGCTGGTCGATTCGCCGACCGTCGAACCACACCTCGCCGGCCGACGGCCGGTCGAGGCCCGCCACCAGGTTGAGCAGGGTCGACTTTCCGCAGCCGCTCGGTCCCATCACCGCGACGAACTCGCCCCGGCGTACGGTCAGGTCGACGCCGTCGAGGGCCGCCACCGGCGTACCGCCGGTGTCATAGGTCTTGGCCAGCTCGCGGGTCTCAAGCAACGTGGTCATGACATCGAACCGCCCGTGACCAGCCGCTCCTCGATCAGGTCGAGCCAACCCAGATCGGCCTTGAGGTGGAGTACGGCGCCTTCGACCATCAGCTCGGTCGTCGGCGAATGGCCGTCCGTGGTCAGGCGAGCATCGAGGTCCCGCAGCGACTGAAGGTATTCGCGGCGCTGCAGCTCGATCATCGTCAACGGGTCGGCCAGGCCCATCGAGGTCGCGACCACGAACTTGATGAAGAACTCGTCCTTGAGCCTCGGCCCGGGCACCGGAACGCTGACCCAGGTCTGCAGCACCTCCCGGCCCCGGTCGGTCAGCCGGTACACCTTCTTCCCCCGGTTGTCGTCGGCCACGCTCTCGCCCTCGACCAGCCCGTCGCGCTCGAGTCGGGCGAGCGTGGAGTAGATCTGGCCGCTGTTGAGCTCAGGCAGCAGTGTGCCGAACGATTGGTTGAGCGCCTGCTTCAACTCGTAGCCGTGGCCACGCCCGCCGGAGAGCAGCGCCATGAACACTTCTCGCATAGATAGCGAGTATAGGTATCTGCTATCTATTTGTCAGCGGTCCTGGCTCCTTGGCTGATCCGGCGGTGTGCGGCGGCGGCGATGACCAGGTCCTCCCACGCCATGCCGACGCTCTTGAACACCCTCGGACAGGTCCGGTCGAACTCAGCCCGGCCGCTCGCCAGCGTCGACAGCTCCACCAGGTCGTCGGCGTCGATGAGCCCGGAGTCGATGGCCAGGACGACGTCGCCCGCTTCGCGGCGTGCGGTCCATCGCTCCTCCACGACGACAGTGGCTCGGGCGAGGAGCTCGGCCGGAAGCTCACGTCGATCGGGCTCGTGGGAGCCGACCGCCACGACGCAGCAGTCGTCGCGCACCCAGCGGTGGTCGAGGACCGGCTCGGCCGCCGTGGTCGCACACACCACGACGTCCGCCTCCACGACGGCATCGGGCTCCCCTGCCGTCACGGCTGTCCCGGTCGCTGCGACCCGGCCGACGAAGCCGGCGAGCCGCTCCGGATCGCGTGCCACCACGGTGACCTCGGAGATCGGCCGGATGACGCCGAGCGCCTCGACATGCCCCAGCGCCTGGGGACCGGATCCGAACACCACCAGGCGAGCCGCCTCGGGCCCCGCGAGCAGGTCGGCCGCGACCGCGGAGACCGCCGGGGTGCGCAGGGCCGTGAGCATCGATCCGTCGAGCAGGCAGACCGGGGACAGGGTCTCGGCGTCCATCAGGACGTAGACGGCCTGGATCCGAGGACGACCGGCCTCGGGGTTGGCCGGCGCGACCGAGGCGACCTTCACCCCGACGTCAGGCCCGACCTCGGCCGGCATCAACAGCAGCTGACCCCGAGTCACCGGTACGACAGCACGCGCGGGATCCTGCGCCGGGTCGAAGCCGCTGGAGAGCGCGGTCCGTACGGCGTCGATCGCGTCGGCCATCGGCATCAGCTCGGCGAGCCGGCCGGTATCGATCCACGGCACCGACGGCGGGCTCACCGCAGCACGAACCCGGTGCCGAGCGAGTCGCGGGGATCGAGGACGAACCGGTGGTCGCCGGTCCGGTAGGCCATGCCCTCGACCTCCGGCACCACGGCTGTACGGCCGCCGACCGTGGTCTCGCCGACGATCCGGCCGTGGAAGGTCGAGTCGACGATCGAGTCGTGCACCAGGACCTGTCCGTCGCCGATCAGTCCATCACCCGAGAGCAACGCGAGCCGGGCGGCGGTGCCTGACCCGCACGGCGACCGGTCGACCTGGCCGTCGGCGAACACTGTGACGTTGCGCTGCCGGATGCCGGTCTCGGTGGCGCCGAGGTCGTCGTACAGGATCGTGCCGTAGATGCCGGACAGCCTTGCATCGTCCGGATGCTGCGCCAGCTCGGTCGACTCGAGCACCGACTTGACCTCCCGTCCCAGGCTGATCAACTCGGTGTAGTGCTCGGGAGCCACGGCGAGACCGGCGTCGGCGGCCCGGACCGAGCCGTAGATCGCGCCGCCATAGCTCACGTCGACGAGCAGTTCGCCGCGTTCGGTGGCGACCGGCACGCCGCGGGCCAGGACGTATGACGGCACGTTCCGGAACGCCACCCGCTCCACCTCGCCGCCCCGGCAGGTCGCCCGGGCGACGACCCGTCCCGACGGCACATCGAGCACGACATCGGTGTCGCCGTCGGGCTTCGCGTCGATCCGGCCGGACTCGACGGCCCAGACCCCGAGCGCGATGGTCCCGTGCCCGCAGGCCGTCGAGTAGCCGTCCTTGTGCCAGAACAGCACTCCGAGATCGGCTCCGTCGTCGTCCGGCGGCACCAGGAAGCAGCCGTACATGTCCGCATGACCCCGCGGCTCATGGCACAGCAGCCGGCGTACGACATCGATCTCAGCGCTCCCACGCGCCGTCTCCCGACGGTCTCGGACGGTGGCGCCCTCGACGGAGGGGGCGCCACCGGTCACGATGCGAAACGGCTCGCCCGCCGCGTGATAGTCGGTCGCGGTGACTTCGAGCGGTCTGTCCACCAAGCCTCCTCGCGGCTGCGGATGCCGTTGCACCATAACCGCCGCGCGCATCCGCAGCCGTCAGCACGTCAGCCGGTGGCGGGAGTCTCCTCGGCGACGACCACCTCGTTGACCATCTGCTCGATGCGCTCGGTCGGAAGCGCGACCTCGCGGGCCCAGTAGTAGATGATCAGGCTGAAGATCGCGACCACGACCATGTCCCACCACAGGGGCAAGGTGCCGGTGCCACCGAACGTGCTCAGCCGGACGATCACGCCGAGGCCGACGAGGTAGAACGGCAGCCACGAGGCCGACCGCCAGTGGAACTCGGGCCGGCGCGAGTTGAGGTGGAAGACCCGGTTCAGGATCAGGATCGCGTAGCCGATCAGGATCGCGATGCCGAGCTTCCAGTCCGTGTTCCAGCCGGTCCACAGGATGATCAGATTGGCGACGATGAAGGCCAACGGGGCCAGCACCTCGCCGCCGGCGAGCTTGAACGGACGCTCCGCGTACGGCATTCGCCTGCGTAGCGCGCCGAAGGACAGCGGCGCACCGGCGTACATCAGCACGCTCGCGCTGGTGATAAGCCCGACGAGAGACTGCCAGCTCGGGAACGGCAGGAAGCAGACGCAGCCGATCACGAACGACGTGATCACGCCCAGCCAGGGCACGCCGGCGGTGTTGGTGCGCTCGTAGACCTCCGGGATGTAGCCGTTGCGGCTCTGGCCGTACGACACCCGCGAGGTGGCGGCGGTGTAGATCAGGCCGGTGCCGCCTGGCGAGATGATCGCGTCCGCGTACAGGATGGCGGCCAGCCAACCGAGGCTCACCAGCGACGCGAGCTGTGCCCACGGTCCGGTGAAGGCGGTGTAGAGGCCGTTGTCGACCGACGCCCAGGTGGGGCCGATCGCGCTGGACGGAAGGGCGCCGATGAAGACGACCTGCAGGGCGATGTAGAGCACCATCCCGATCGAGATCGATCCGATGACCGCCAGTGGGACGTCGCGCTGCGGGCGGCTGCTCTCACCGGCGAACTGGTCGGCCTGCTCGAATCCGAGGTAGGCGAAGATGATGCCGCTGACCGCCACTGCGGTGAGGATGCCGTGCGCGCCGTCGGGGTTGAAGCCGTTGGCGGTGGTGAGGTTGCTGGCATGGAAGCTGGTCAGCGAGACCACCAGGATGGTGGCCAGGGGGACGGCCACCTTCCACCAGGTGGCTGCGCTGTTGGTGTGCGCCAGCTTCCGGACTCCGAGGAAGTTGACCGACGACAGGATCGCCATCAAGACGCAGGCGACGATGATCCCGGTCGTGGTGAGCACCCCCGTGCTCGGCTTCACCCAGCTGTTGGCGAACGAGTAGTGCTGCGCGTACGTGATCATCGCGAGCACCTCGATCGGTGCGACCGTCGCCGCCTGCAGCCAGGAGAACCAACCGAAGGACGCGCCGGCCGCGCCGCCGAAGGCGTAATGCGGGAAACGCGCCGTACCACCCGCCACAGGCCACATCGCCCCAAGCTCGGCGTGGACCAAAGCGAGTAACAGGATTGCCACACCGCCGATGACCCAGGAGATGATCGCCGCAGGTCCGGCGGTCTGCAGTCCCTCCTGGGCGCCGAACAGCCACCCCGATCCGATGATCGATCCGGTGGAGGCCCACAACAGGCCAATCACCCCGATCTCCCGCTTCAGACCTCCCCTGGTCCGTCCGGACCCCCTCGGCTGTTCTTTCGTCAAGACATCCATGGTCAGACCCCTCGAACTCAGGCGTTGCATCCGGGAGCAAGCGGCCCGAGCGGCTGCGAGCGGCAGCGCGATCCCCCGTCCCCTCGTACAGTGCACGGGCCCCGTACCCCAGTGGTCGACTCGGCGTCGACCTCATGAGGGGAGAATGAGCCTCCGGCCATGAGAGCACCGTGAGAGTGCGAAGCCGGACGATCCGGTCGGCGATCGGGGATTCCTGCGCAGTTTGGTGTCTGGGTTTCGGCGAGGGTGCACGCTGGAGGTAACGACGACGACAGGACCGAAGGAGATCGTCATGGCGCTATCAGATCGGGGGCCAGGCACCCCGCCGGAACGATGGGACCCACTCCGGGAGATCGAGGACGCGTACGACTGGATGGGCAAGCTCTTCCGCGACGTGGTCGGCGAGCTGAGCACCGACGAGGGCGGCTCCGCCGACGTCCCTGTACCGCTGGACCTGGTGGAGACCGACGACGCCTATATCGCCGAGCTCGACCTGCCCGGCGTCAAGAAGGATGACCTGGAGGTCGAGCTGCTCGGCAACGAGATCCATGTCCGCGGTGAGATCAGGGCGCGAGAGTGGACCGGCGTCGTGCGCCAGCAGGGACGGCCCGCGGGCGAGGTCGAGCACCGATTCACCGTGCCGGGGCGGATCGACGCCGACCGCATCGAGGCCGAGCTCTCCGACGGCGTACTCACCATCCAGATGCCCAAGGCCGACTCCGCCAAGCCCAAGCGCATCGAGGTCAAGGTCGGCTGAGCGTCGCGTCGAACTCGATCTCGACGTCGTCGGCGACCTTCAAGGCGCCGAGGAATGCGGTGTACGGCCGGATACCCCATCGGGTCTGCGCCACCGTCGCACCGCCCCGGACCCGGTCGTCTGAGAGCTCGGCACTGACCGTGACCGGCGCAGTCCGGCCGCGGATGGTCAGGTCGCCCTGCACAGTCGCGAACTCGGCCGAGCCGGTCACGCTCGTCGAGGCGAAGTTGATCTCGGGATGGGCCTTGCTCTCGAGAATCTCCCGCAGCCGGTTTCTGATCTCCGTGCGGTCCTTGTCGGTGAGTGGCTTGACCCCACCGAGCCCGTCGCGGACCTCGAGCGAATCGACCTCGACCTGGACCGAGACCGTGGCGTCCTCCGGCTCACCGGCGCGGGTGACCTCCGCCGACCAGCGGGTGACCTCGATGACGAGGTCGTGCCCGGCCCGCCGGCCCATTCCGCTCCGGCTGGTCTTCAGCAGCAGCTCGCCGGACTCGGGACCCAACCGGTAGGTGCCGTCAGCCATCACCATCTCTCGACCCTAGTGCAGAATTGGCGCCTTCGAGGGCGCGCCGATTGGCATCGCCGGTCAGACTGCCCGGTGCGTACGCTCGCTGCCATGCGTGAGGTCTCCCTCGACGAGTCGTTCGTCGCATCCGAAGCCGCGACGTTGCGAGCCTGCATCGCGACAATCCTCGAGGCACCGTTGGAGGTCGTACCCGAAACCGACGTCGAACAGAGCGGCATCGGGTTTCGGACGATGCGCTGGCTTTCCGGTCGCGGGCTCAGTCTCGTGCCGGTCGCCGACGCGTCGTCGTTCTCGTGGGCCGGGCCGTGGATCGGCTGGGTCCGCTCCCCTGCTGGACGCCGGGCTGTCGTGATGTACGGCGTGCCTTCCGGGATCGCCTGGGATCCGGCCGGCGTCGGCGAGCTCGGCGACGGTCAGCCCGAAGCAGGGCTTGTCCTCGCCACCCTGGACATCGCCCTGGCCCTGCCGGCCGCGGCCCGGGCACCGACGACGATCGGCTCGGTCGACGCTATCTACGTGGCGGCGGAGGCCGGGGCGTCGGCACAGACGATCGATGCGGTGCGAGCCCTTCCCGATCTCGGTCTGGAGGGTGACCGACACGTGACCGGCAAGGGCACGTTCCCCTCCGGTCTGCCGGGCAGCGCGCTGACGCTGATGCAGTCCGAGGTGTGTGACTCGTTCGAGCCACCGCTCTCGGCGGACGAGCACCGCCGCAACATCGTGACCAGCGGCATCGACCTCAATGCCCTGGTGGGCCACGAGTTCCTGGTCGGCGAGGTCCGCTGCCGAGGCATGCGGCTGTGCGAGCCGTGCACCGTCGTCCAGGGGTACGCCTCGCGGCCGGTGCTGCGGGAGCTGGTCCACCGCGGCGGCCTCCGCGCGGACATCGTCACCGAGGGCGTGCTGCGCGTGGGCGACGACATCCGAGCCGTGTAGCCCGATTCCGAGACGCCAGCAGCGGCTAGGCGTTCGCCCTCCGGGTCCGCCACGTCATCGGTAGGCAAACGTCGGATTTCACGAGGGTGATCCCGGCATCGCTGGAAACTCGCCGACCGGCCCGAGGTGCGCCAGCTTGTCGGGGTTGACGATCGCGTTGATGCCGGTGATCCGACCACCGTCATAGTCGAGCGCCAGCACGCCGAGCAGGCGCTGCTCTGCGTCGAGGAAGAGTGCGCCCGGACCACCGTTGACGTCGACGAAACGCAACGTCAGACCCGGAATGCGGGCGAGCCGGCGGGCCCAGTAGTTGATCACGGTGCGGGCGACCCGGCTGCGTCCGCTCATCGACTGCGCAAGTGCCGGAGCCTTGCCGCCGCCGTCCGCGGTCAGCTTCACGTCATGGGCGAGCAGCGACTCCAATCCGGCGAGATCGCCTTGCTGGGCGGCCGCGAAGAACCGTCGCACCAGCTCGTCGCGTTGCCCACGAGTGGTCTGGAAGCGAGGCCGACGCTGCTTGACGTGGCGTCTCGCCCGGGTGGCGAGCTGGCGCACGTTGTCCTCGCTCTTGCCGACCACCGAGGTGATCTCGGGGTAGCCGTAGTCGAACACGTCATGCAGCAACAGCACGGCGCGCTGCTCCGGTGTCAGGCTCTCCAGCAGGACGAGCATGGCCAGCGACAGCGAGTCGGCCGTCTCGGCGTTGCGGGCGGGGTCGTCGTCGCCGTCGGTCACGATCGGTTCGGGCAGCCACTCGCCGACGTACTGCTCGCGCCGGACGCGGGCGGAGCGGAGCTCGTTGATCGCGAGCCTCGTCGCCACGGTGGCGACGAACGCCCGCGGCGAGGCGATCCGCTCCCCCGCGTCCAGCGACTGATGCACCCGAAGCAGCGACTCCTGGACCACGTCCTCGGCCTCGGAGACGCTGCCGAGCATCCGGTACGCGATCGCGAACGCCACCGGCCGCAGCTCGGCTAGCAGACGCTCGCGATCGGTCATGCCGCTGCGAACCCCTGCCGCCAACTCGGGTACGCCGGCGTCCAGGACAGCTCGCGCTTCGCCTTGGCGTTGGAGGCGCCGCGCGCGTCGGTCATCATCACCACGCCGGCTTCCCCGGCGAACAGCCGCCCGACGAACGGCGGGACCCGCCGCGGCTGCTTGGCGCCGAGCTCCTGCGCCAGCGACGGCAGCCACTCGGCGACCGGGGCAGGATCGTCGTCGACCACGTTGTAGACACCGTGACTGCCGCGCTCGATCGCCGCCACCGTCGCCTCCGCCGCGTCGGCGATGTGAATGAAGGACGTCACCCCGCCGCCGTCGCCGACCACGGGAAACTTGCGCTTACGGATCATCTCGAACTCCGGTCCACTCGGCACCATTGAGGTGCCCGGCCCGTAGAAGTAGCCGTAGCGCAGCACAATTCCCTCGGTCCACTGCGCGTCCAGGACCGCCTTCTCGAGGTGATTGACCGCGGCCATGCTCTCGCGTATCTCGCGCGCCGGCGTGGGGTCGAGTGGGTCGTCCTCGCTCTTCACCGGTCCGCCGTTGCGCTCGTACCACCACGCGCCGTAGCTCTGTGCCACGAACCGCCGAACCCCGACCGCCTGCCCGGCCGAGAGCAGATGGTCCGTGCCCTCGGTACGCAGCCGGTTGGTCGACGCGAAATCGCGATCGAAGTGCCGCATGTTCAGCGCTCCGATCGCCGTCAGCTGATGGACGATCACCTCGGGCCTCGCCCGGCCCACCGCATCGGCGACCTGGTCGGGCTCGAGCGCGTCGGCGACCACCGGCACAGCGCCGAGCTCGTCGAGCATCGCCCGCTTGGACTCGTGACGCGTCATGCCATGAACCTCGTGACCGGCGGCGATCAGACGCGGCACCAACTGCTTTCCGATCGCTCCCGTCGCTCCTGCCACAAACACTCTCATATCAGTACCTTTCATCGGGACTTGCCAATACACGTGAGACAAGACGGCAGCCCCGGCTGTGACACTTCGCTGTCCAGAACGGCAATCGCCGGCCTGACTGGAGAGTCAGACCGGCGACATCATCCGGCTGTGAGAGAGCTTGAGATCGAAAGCTGTGCTGGCGACCTTAGGTCGACGGCTGGAGGTTGTAGCGCTCAGCCATCTCGGCGACCGTCGGCCCGTCGTCACGGGTGTGCCACACCGTGAGGTTGGGCTTGGTCCCAGGTGCCTTGCCGACTCGGTATCCGGCCCCGGCGAAGGCGAGAAGTGCGGCCTCCCGAAGCTCGGCGTCTCTGGCTTGGTAGTGGGTCCTGATGGTCTCGGTCGGCGTCGGATCGTTCATGCGGGTGTTTACGTCCCTTCGCTACTCCGCCCGAGCGACCTGTGCGGTCAATGGACAGTACACATCCAGTTCATTGACTTACGCAAAGCAGCCGACGAATTCGCAGCGTGTACAGAGGGACGTTTGACCAGATCAGATCGGGTTTCGGCCGCTGAACCGAGTGACGATGGCCACGCCGCCGGGCTCCGCCCGACCGTGATGACGGGCGAGCGGAGCCGAGCGGCGAGTCTCGCGTGGCCGGCGAGGGTCAGCCCCTCGCGACCGCCGGGTAGAGGTGGCGCCGCTTCGGCGCCCAGTCGATGCGCGGATCGCCGCTGGCCGTGTTCTGCGCGGACTTCACAGCGACGCGAATCTTGCCGACCCGGTGGTCGTACGCCCGGTCGAGACAGCGGCGGGTGACCGAGAAGTGCACCACGTCGCGCTGGTAGTTGACACCGAACCGCAGTCCGCGGCAGTTCAGTGCATCGCCATCGGCCTTCCAACGGCGAACCTTGACGATGGCGTAGTCGCCGTCGAACCCGACCGGACCGCTGAACCGGAACTCCGGACCGTTGCGGTGGCGCGCGGTGTCGATGAAGACCGAGACACTGCCGCCCGGTGCCGACGGCCCCTGGCGGAGGTTCTGATGATGCGTACGGATCTTGATCCACTTCCCGGTGTTCACGACCCGTACCGACTGGATGTCGAACCCGCCGCGGACGTCCCCCGACCGGTCAGTGAAGGTCCGCTCGGCCGCGCCTGCGGGCGGCGAGACGACCGAAACGGCCACCACCGCTGCCGCGAGTACGACGAGCAGCCTACGTACATGTTTCATGTTCCACCCCTTTGACTCAGCGCCCCGAGCCCCTTGCGCGCGAGGCGACTGATAGACGTCCTCGTACGCCTGAAAGGTTGCATGCCCGCCTTCGGGATCCCAAACCCGCTGCTCGCGGGCGGCTTCCATCCCTACGATGCCGCCATGACGCCCGATCAGTACGAGTCGAGTCCCGCTCTGGTGTGCGGATTCGTCGGAGCCGGCGCGCTCACGGCGGCCATCGTCGAAGGCATCGAGGCGAACGCTGCCGACTTCCCCGCGATCCTCCTGTCACCACGCGGCCGCGATGTCGCGCGCGGACTTGCCGACCGGTTCGCCAACGTCCAGGTCTGCGACAACAACCAGGACGTGCTCGACAGTGCCACGACAGTCGTGGTGGCGGTCCGCCCGCAGGTCGGCCGCGCCGTGCTGGAGGAACTGTCGTTCCGACCGGAGCACGTCGTCTTGAGCGTGATGGCCGGCGTACAGCTCGAGCAGCTTCGCGAGTGGGTCGCACCGGCCAGCCAGGTCGTCCGGATCATCCCGCTGCCGTCAGCGGCCCGCGGTCGAGCGCTCACCACGATCTACCCGGACGACCCGGTCGCTCGTGAGCTGTTCGGCCGGGTCGGCGACCTTCTGGTGCCGAGCTCTGAAGCCAGCTTCGAAGCACTCAGCGCCGCGACGGCGACCTTCGCGGCACATCTCGACTACCTCGCCACTATCGAGGGCTGGTTGACCGACAACGGGCTGGGCGCCGATGCCGCGGCCGCCTACACGACCTACATCTTCGGCCAGCTCGGCGAGACCCTGTCGCAGCAGTCAGACTCCCTCGCCGAGCTGACCGAGAAGCACATGACGCCGGGCGGCACCAACGAGCAGTTCATGACCGATCTCCGACGCGACGGCGTACCCGACTCGGTTCGCCGAGCCCTCGATCGGATCCTGGCCCGACTCAGCGGATGACCCAGGGCCGCTGATCTGCGCTTCCCGTCATCTGTCCAGCCGACGGCCCGCCGTCCACGACATCTGTACGTAGACCTCATCCGGCCGAGCGGTGATGATGCGAGTCAGTCTCGGGGCTGGTGTTTGTGTTGGGCTCGTTTCGGACGCCGGGAGGGCTGTATGAGAAAGCTGGCGGGCATCATCGCCATCGGAGCGCTTGGCCTCGCAGGCTTGGTCGTGGTCAATCCAGGGACCGCCCAGGCAGCGGATCCGCAGATCACGATCGGGTCGGACGGCAAGAGCGCGCCGGTCTTCGACTACACGCAAGCGATCCGCGAGCGGGTGTACATCCCGCAGCCGGGGGTCGACACGGACTCGAACGGCGAGATGGACTTCGTCACCGCCGACATCATCCGGCCGAAGGAGTCGGGGCCGGCGATGAAGGTGCCGGCGATCCTCGACCCGAGCCCGTACTACACGACCGTCTGCCGCGGCAACGAGAGCCAGTGCATGGCCGACTGGGACGACGACGGCGTCAACGACCGCTGGCCGCTGTTCTACGACAACTACTTTGTGCCGCGCGGGTACGCGTACGTGCTGGGTCAGATGCTCGGCACCGGGTACA